>JAABUX010004966.1_pt1 | contig 16569 bp, 12 predicted proteins | sample 5561851 | NCBI WGS metagenome assembly JAABUX01 (sample SAMN10711883, study PRJNA513361) | rock metagenome | isolation source: Antarctica rocks | place: Antarctica: Victoria Land, Richard Nunatak red sandstone | collected 2016-01-03 | reverse complement strand
TGGCTAAGGCGAAGAAGCGGAAGACTCGCAGAAATGTGAGTCGGGCGGTCGTTCACATCAAGGCGACGTTCAACAACACCACGGTGACGATCACCGACCCCAACGGCGACGCCTTGTGCTGGGCCTCTTCGGGGACCGTTGGCTTCAAGGGGAGCCGCAAGAGCACCCCCTTCGCCGCGCAGCGGGCGGCCGAGACCGCCGCCTCCACGGCGACGAAGTATGGCGTCAAGGAAGTCGAAGTGAAGGTCAAGGGGCCGGGTTCGGGCCGGGAAAGCGCCATCACCGCATTGCAAGCCTCGGGGCTTTCGATCAAGGCGATCGAGGACGTGACGCCGCTCCCGCACAACGGTTGCCGTCCGCCCAAGAAGCGACGGGTTTGACGGACACAAGGGCGCCCGCCAAGGCGGGGTCACGGGCATTCCTTGTCAGCCCGCAAGAAGCCGATTCGGGACAATTTTGATCTGATCCGACCAGCGAGTTTCGGGCTGATTGCTGACATCATGCCGGCAGCCCCACCACCGAGGAATTCCGAGAAATCATGGGACGTCATATTGGTCCGGTTTGCCGGCTCTGCCGCCGCGAAGGTTTGAAGCTGTTCTTGAAGGGGACACGCTGCGATACCCCGAAGTGCGCCGTCGACCGCCGCGAGGGGGTTCCGGGGATGCACCAATTCCGCCGGAGCAAAGCGAGCGAGTATTCGATCCGGCTCCGCGAGAAGCAGAAGGTCAAGCGGTATTACGGGATCTTCGAGCGTCAGTTCCGCAAATACTTCGAGCTGGCCAGCCGTCGCCCCGGCAACACCGGCGATGCCCTGATGTCGCTCCTGGAACGTCGGCTCGACAATGTGGTGACTCGCCTGGGTTTCGCCACCAGCCGACCCCAGGCCCGGCAGATGATCACCCACGGCCACCTTTTGGTCAACGGCCGGAAGCTCGACATCCCGAGCTACCTGGTTCGACCGGGCGACCAGATCAAGGTCAAGGACCGCGAACATTCGCAAATGATGGCCGCGAGCCACCTGGCGACCGACGGGATGCCCCCGGTCCCCGACTGGCTCGACCGGACCACCGTCGAACCGCCCGAAGGCCGAGTTTCTCGCCTCCCGGCGACCCAGGATATCTCGTTGCCTGTGACCCCGCAGTTGATCGTCGAGTTGCTCAGCCGTTGAGTTTGTCCCCTTGTTCCGGCCTCGGTTAACGATCGCCTCCATCGTCATCAGGAACAGCCCAGGGATGGCTTTTGGCCGGTCTCGGGCTGTTCGGCGATCGTTTCCTCCCTCTGGGCTGCTTCTTTTGGAGAATTGGCGCGATGCGCATTCGTTGGCGTGGCCTTGAACTCCCGAGCCGCGTGATTTGCGTACGCGAGCACCTGTCCGACACCTACGGCGAGTTCCACGTCGAGCCGTTCGAGCGTGGATTCGGCCACACCGTCGGCAACAGCATGCGTCGAATCTTGCTGTCGAGCCTGGAAGGCAGCGCGGTCACCAAGATCAAGATTCAAGGCATCCAGCACGAGTTCTCGTCGATCCCCGGGATGGTCGAGGACATCACCGACCTCGTCCTGAACCTGAAGGGCCTGGTGGTCAAGAACCACTCCGAGCAGAACCGGACGATCCGGATCGACCGCGACCGCCGGGGGGTGGTGACCGCCGCCGACATCCTCCACGACGAGTCGATCGAGATCATCAACCCCGACCACATCCTCTGCACCTTGACCGACGATGTCCCGTTCATCCTCGAAATGACCGTCGAGAATGGTCGAGGCTACCGCCCCGCCGCCGAAGGGCACAACGAGGAACTCGAAGTCGGCGCCATCCCGATCGACGCCATCTTCAGCCCGGTGATCCGGGTCGAATACAAGGTCGAGAACACCCGGGTCGGCCAGCGGACCAACTACGACAAGCTCGTCATGAAGCTCTGGACCACCGGGACCCTCGGCCCCGAGATGGCCGTCGTCGAGGCGGCGAAGATCCTCCGGAAACACTTGAACCCGTTCGTCCAGTACTACGAACCCGGCCCCGGCCTGGCCGCCGAACCGGGCAACTACGACGGATTCCGAGATGCCCCGCTCGACGCCGAACTCGAACGCAAGCTCGGGATGAGCCTGGCCGAGCTGGAACTGTCGGTCCGGGCGACCAACTGCCTGGAATCCGAAGGGATCACCACCGTCCGCGACCTCGTCAGCCGGAACGAAGACCAGCTCCTCACCGTCAGGAACTTCGGCGAAACCACGCTCAAAGAGGTCAAGGCCAAGCTCCAGGAGATCGGCCTCGACCTCGGGATGGACGTCGTCGCTTCTTGATCACTTTTCTATCCTCATCCACCGATGAGTCGTCGGAAACCGGCAATCGACCGCTGGTTCGGGCGACTCGAAGCCTCCGAGATCGCGGAATTCACCATGCGTCACCGTAATGCCGGCCGGAAGTTCAAGCGGACGCCGTCGCACCGCAAGATGATGCTCCGAAACCTGGCCACCGCGCTCCTGGAGCACGGCCGGATCGAGACGACCCTGGCCAAGGCCAAGGAGCTGCAGCCCTACGTCGAGAAGCTGATCACCCTGGCCAAGGACGGATGGGACTTGAACAACTTCCGCAAGGTCCTGGCCGTCGTGACGATCAAACAGGTCGCCTTCGACCTGTTCTACGACGTCGCCCCCCGGTTCAAAGGGCGTCCGGGCGGCTACACCCGGATCTACAAGCTCGCCAAGCTCCGCCAGGGGGACGCCGCCCCGATGGCCGTGATCTCGCTCCTCGGCGAAAAAGAGCAGATCAAAGCCCCCGCCGCCCGCCCCGAGGTCGCCACCGCCAACGCCTGATCTGGATCGACCCTGGCCACGAATCAACACGAATCGGTCACGGATCAATCGTCCTGAATTCATTCATCCGCGATGATCCGTGTCGATCTGTGGCCGCTTTGACTTCCTTGGGTCACTCTTCCATGCCGACCAACTGCTTGTTTTGCCGGATCGTGACGGGTGAGATCCCGGCGTCGAAGGTGTTCGAGGACAACGAGGTTGTGGCCTTCCTCGACATCCACCCGGTCAACTTCGGGCACCTCCTGATCGTCCCCAAACCGCATCACGCGACCTTGGCCGACTTGCCCGACGCCCTGGCGATGGCCACGGCTAAGCTGGTCCCTCGCTTGAGTCGAGCGATCCTGGCGGCGACCTCCGCGCCGGGGCTTAATCTGATCGTCAACAACGGCGTGGTGGCCGGTCAAACGATCGACCATGTCCACTGGCACCTGATCCCTCGGTTCGAGGGCGACTCGGTCGACTGGCCCTGGCCGCACCTGACCTACCCCGAGTCGGGCTTGGAAGCGATCCGAGGGCGGATCGTCGACCGGTTGGACGACTGAATTCAGAGGCGGCGAAGTCGCGGTTGACGCCCGAGGCGTTTCGCCCTAGACTCCGCACCTCGGGTTCCCTTTTTGGAGGGGCGGTTCGCGATCGGCGAGCCTTCTCCTTCGGTTGCGGAAAGGATTCCGCCCCATGTTTCGGAAACTGTCGACGCCCGCCTTGGCCATGATGGCCTTGGCTGGGTGTAATCCGGCCCGGTCCGACCTGAGGCAAAAGGCCGACCAGGTCACGGCGACGATCTTCAACTCCGGCAGCGGATCTCGGGCCGGGCAACGGGTCGAGCCGAGGTTCTGCAAGCTTGACTCGGCGATCATCGCCCGCCCGGTGGGAGACTCCATCGTCGACGCCTCGCTCTGGGCGGTGGCCGACGAGCAAACCCCGGTCGGCCCCGAGCTTCGCCAGGCGCTTGAGGCCAACGGGTTGCGGGTTGGAATCATCACCGGGGAACTCCCCACCGACGTGACCGAGGCGTTCCACCCGAAGCCGAGCCAGGTGGAAACCCAGTGGGTCCACACCGCCTTGCCCGACGGCGAGCATGCGCCGATCGTCATGGCCGACCCGGTCGACTCGGTCACGCTGTTCGTCAACCACGGCGGGAAGGTCGACGGCCGGGACTACCACGACGCCGTGGGCCGGTTACTCGTCACCCCGAAGCAGTCGGGCCAGCATGATGTCGAGGTCCGGGTCGTCCCGGAAATCCAGCATGGGACCCGGCGAAGGACCATCGGCGCGATCGAGAACGGCGGGTCATTCGCCCCCCAGGAATTCGCCATCAAGGACGGCCAGCAGCAAGAAATCCTCCGAGAGCTGGCGGCGACGATCACCATGAAGCCCGGGCAAACCCTGGTCATCGGCTGCCGACCGGCCCAGGCCCGGACCCTGGGGACGTTCCTGTTCCTCCAGCCCGAAGTCAAGAGCGACCGGATGCTCCAAACGGTCTTGCTCGTCCAGGCCAGCCGGAACAACGACGGGACCCCTCCGCTAAAGATCATCGAGGAGGTCACCACCGACCCGACCAACCCCGCCTCGCCCAGCGGCGCGGGGCCGGCCTCGATGGTGACCAAGGTGGTCAAACCGCACAAAGGCGACGCCCGCTGAGGCCCGACCGGCCCTGAATTTTCCATCTCACCTTTTCGACCCGATCATAACGAGGTTCGCCGATGGATTGGCACCCGGGATCGACCGACCGAACCCAATCTCCCTCCTCCGCGTCGACGAAGCGGTGGGTCCGCCACGCCCGGCACGAGGTCGGGCTTAGGCCGCACCGCGAGGTCGGCTCGTCCTGGGATGTTGGGGTTAAATCCGTGCAAGGCCGCTCAAACATGATCACCCTGGATGGGTCGCGGGGGGAGGGCGGGGGCCAGATCCTCCGGTCCGCCTTGACCCTGTCGACCTTGACTGGCCAAGCCTTCCGGATCACCAAGATCCGGGCCAAACGCGACAAGCCCGGCCTGAGGCCGCAACACCTGTCCGCCGTCGAAGCCGCCGCGACCGTCTGTGGGGCCGACGTTTCCGGCGGCTCGATCGGCTCGACCGACCTCACCTTCCGGCCCGGAGCCGTCGACCCGCGCGACCTGACGATCGACATCGGGACGGCGGGGGCGACGGCCCTGGTCCTGCAAACCATCGCCTTGCCCCTGGCCCTCAAGGCCGAGTCGGGGGTCCGGGTCACCTTGTTCGGCGGGACGTTCAACACCTCGGCGCCTTCTTATCCGTATCTCGAAACCACCTGGAGGCGGACCCTGGCGAGCGTCGGGATGTCGGTCGTCCTGAGCATGCCCGAGGCGGGTTACTACCCCTTGGGGAGCGGTCGGCTCGAAGCCTGGATCGAGCCGGCCAAGCTTTCCGCCCTGGTCCTGGAAGATCGAGGAGCGTTGATCTGTATCCGCGGCGTCGCCGAGACGACCAACCTGCCATCCAAGATCGCGAATCGGATGCGGAAGAGGGCTGCCGAGTCCTTGGACGCTCTCGGCTGGAATAACGAGATGACCAGCATCGAACGACCCGGCCCGGGGCAGGGGGCGGCAATTAGCTTGGTCGCGGAGTTCGAGCATGGTCCGCCCGCCACTTTCGTCGGACTCGGCCGCCTGGGAAAGCCCGCCGAAGCCGTCGCCGACGAGGCCGTGGAACAACTTGTTGCCCACCTGGACGCCACCGAGGGGGCTTTGGACCTGCACAATGCCGACCAAATCCTCCTCCCCTTGGCTTTCGCCGAAGGGCCAAGCATCTTCACCGTGACGGAAATCACCGAGCACCTCCGGACCAACGTCGCCACCATCCGAGCCTTCCTCGACCGGCCGATCCGGGTCGAAGAAGTGGACGGGTCGACACTTGGTCGGGTCGTCGTCGGCTGAGATGGCACAACGACGAAACGAACCCAATTTTTGCCGAACTGCTGACTTTACAAGGAGTTCAATGGTTTTCTCGCGCTCACAAGGAGAGGTAGGATCGGGGTTGGCGAAACGAAGCCAATCGGTTTGTCCTTCGGTGGCGAAACGAAGCCATTGTTGCCTCTGACGTGCCGAGGATGGCTCGGCTTCGAGATAACTTCGGAAAATCCCGAGGGTCTTAGTCGCCTTTTTGCAGGTGTCGCAACTTTTCCTGAAGTTGCAGCCCTGCCGATCCATACACCGATCCTGGCGCGGGTTGCCGACCGCGCTAAACTGATTTGACGGACAACTAGCTTGGGTCGGTCCATGTTGGGTTCCCTTCGACAAATCGAGGTGGCTCGCGATGTCCAGCGTTGACGACGGGACCGGCAACCGATTCGCCTCGACGATCGAATATTCGACGTCGGCCGATCGCATCCATGACGAAGATCATCGGGTCAACGAGTTCCCCAGGGGGAAGGTTGGTCCCGCCCCGCCACCCGAGGGGGGCGAGAACGGGAAGAAGAAGGGGAAGCCCGAGCGGGTCGACCGCCCGATGGATTCGCAGGTGCTCGCCGATGCCCAGGGGACGAGGCTGGCCGAGGATGGGAACCCGGCGTTCCGCAAGCCGGAGAAGAAGCCGAGGCGATGGGTCGGTCGGCTCGTGGCCCTCGCCGTCATCGGTTCGGTCATCGGCGTGGCGGTTTATTTCGGGGTTCCCGCGCTTCGATGGGCCATGTCGACGGTCTCGACCGACGATGCGTTCGTTTCGGGGCATACCACCTATGTCAGCCCCCGGATCGACGGGGTCGTCACCGAGGTGGTGGTCGAGCAGAACGACCGGGTCGAGCCGGGGACCGTCCTGGCCCGGATCGACCGCGAACCGTTCGTGATCGCCTTGGAGCAGTCGGAAGCGTCGTTGACGCAGGCCCGGGCGAATCTCGACCTGTCCAAGGCGTCGGTCAAGTCGCAACTGGCGTCGGCCCGAGGGGCTTTCTTCCAGCGGAAAGGCCAGCAAGAACAGCTCGCCCGGCAGGTCCGGACCCTGGAATCCCAGGTGGCGTCGCTCCGGGCGAGCGAGTCGGCCAAGCACTTGGCCGAGTTGGACCAGGGGCGGCTCAAGAATCTGGTCAACCGAGGCTCGGCGTCGCAGTCGGAGTTGGATCAACGCAACAACACGCTCGATCAGAGCAATCAGCAAGTCAAGGAAGCCTGGACCACCATCCAGGCGACTCGGGCCGCGATCGGGCTGGGGCCGGATTACGAGAATCCCTCGAAGGTCCCCCCCGACATCCTCGAGACGCAATCGGCGGTCGAGAATGCCGTTTCGACCATCTCGTCGTCGCTGGCGCAGATCGGGATCAACTTCGACGCGAGCAAGATGAAGCCGGGGGAAGCCTTCGAAAACCTCCTCCACATGAACACGAGCCGAGGGCTCGAAGAGGCTTTCGGCCACATCGTCGACGAGGCCCCGGCGGTCAAGGTGGCGCAAGCGGGGTTGATCAAGGCCGAACGCGACGTCGCCAACGCCAAGCTCAACCTGAGCTGGACCGAGATCCGATCGGAGATCGCCGGATACGTCCAGGACCGATCGGCCAACCCCGGCATCCGTGTCGAGGCCGGTCAGAACCTGATCTCGATCCGGCCCGACTACGTTTGGATCAGCGCCAACTACAAAGAAACCCAGATCCACAACATCAAGATCGGGATGAAGGTCGACCTGTACGTCGACGCCTATCCCGGAAAGGTTTTCCAAGGTCGGGTGTCGGGCTTCAGCACGGGGACCGGACTTTCCGAGTCGTTGCTCCCGCCGGAAAACGCCACGGGGAACTACATCAAGGTGACCCAGCGGCTGCCGGTCCGGATCGAGTTGGTCGAGCCGAACCCGCAAGACACCCCGCTGTTCATCGGCCTGTCGGTCGTCCCCTACGTCAAGTTCGAGGAGCCGGTGGACGGACCCGACGCCGGCAAGCGGCTCCACCCCGACAAGTCGTACCGCCAGCACCCCGATGCCGGCGGCGGCCCGGCGGGTCGCCAGTTGCAAAATCGAGTCGAAGCCGACGCCCGGAAAGAGGGGTCCTGAACCGATGGCCGACTCGAAAGGGGATGCCCCCAAGATCAAGGCGCCGGTCAACCACTGGATCGTCGCCTTGACGGTGACGCTGGCGACGTTCATGGAGGTCCTGGATACCTCGATCGCCAACGTCGCCTTGCCGTATATCGCCGGTGGCCTGAGCGTCGGCAAGAGCCAGAGCGATTGGGTGTTGACCAGCTATCTGGTCTCCAACGCCATCGTCTTGCCGCTTTCGGGCTGGTTCGTCGGCCTGCTCGGCCGGAAGCGGTATTACATGACCTGCGTCTTCTTGTTCACGGTCGCCTCGGCGTGCTGCGGCGCGGCACCGAGCATTGAACTGTTGATCCTGGCTCGACTGATTCAAGGCTTCGCCGGTGGGGGATTGCAACCCTCCGAACAAGGGATTCTTGTCGATACTTTCCCCAAGGCGCAGCTTGGGATGGCGCTGGCGATCTACGGCGTCGCGGTGGTGGTGGCTCCGATCCTAGGTCCGACCCTCGGCGGCTGGATCACGGACAACTATTCGTGGCGTTGGATCTTCTACATCAATGTTCCCGTCGGCATCCTATCGCTCACCTTGACCTACTTCGTCGTCGAGGACCCGCCCGAGATGGCGGAAGTGGTCCGCAAGGGGCGGGCTCGGATCGGTCAGATCGACTACATCGGCTTGAGCTTGGTCACTCTCGGTTTGGGCTCGTGGGAGGTGATCCTCGCCAAGGGGCAGGAGTGGGATTGGTACAACGATCCGTTCTGGCGCGCCCAATTCTTCATGGCGGGGGCGTTGATCGGCCTGACGGCGTTCTTCCTCTGGGAGTATTTCCACCCCCATCCGATCGTCAATGTCCGGCTGCTGGAGGACCGCAACTTCCTGGCTTGCGGGATCGTCGTCTTCCTCGCGTTTGCGGTCCTCTACGGCGTCAACATCGTGTTGCCGCAAATGCTCCAGGAACTGTTCGGCTACGATGCGTTTCGGTCGGGTCTCGTGATGTCGCCTGCGGCGATCTTCACGCTGGCGATGATGCCGGTCTCCGGTTTCTTGATGGCCAAAGGGGTCGGCGCACGTTGGATTTTGCCGATCGGGATGTCCTCGATGGTCGTTGGATCGTTCTGGGCGGCGACCGGGACCCTGGATAATTCACCCCTGGCGGTCATCTTGCCGCGTTGCCTGATCTTTTTCGGGATGGGATTCGTCTTCGTCCCGCTCAACAACACGGTCTACAACTACGTCCCCAAAAATCAGGTCGACAACGCGACCGGGCTGTTCAACATGCTCCGCAACGAGGGGAGCAGCTTCGGGATCGGGATCGTGACGATCATGGTCGACCGCCGAAGTCAATTCCACCAGTCGAGGCTTGCCGAGACCGTGGTCCCGACCAACCCGGCGGTCGACCGCTGGCTCGACGATTACGAGAACCTCCGGATGACCCAAGGGGGGATGAGCGAGTCGATGTCGCAAAATCAAGCGATGGGACTGCTTCAGCAGATGGTCTATAACCAGGCGCGGTTCTGGGGTTACATGGATATCTTCCTGATCTTCGCCGTCGTGGCGTTCCTCTCCTTGCCTTTCATCCTCCTGATCAAGAAAGCGGTCCCTGGGAAGGAGCCCGTCGCGGCCTGAGGCCGATTGGAGCGACCAGGGCGTCGACTCGGGATGGTCCGTGGGTTACAACCGAAAGAGCCAAGTTCGCGGCGTCATCCTGGGAGGCCGTCGCGTAACCTGGTCCTCTCGCGTTTCTCCTCTCCACCTTCACCATTCGAGTCCTCCTCGCCATGATCCGTCGTCGATGGTTGATCGCCTTGTCGATTTGGGCCGGATCGCTGCTCGGCCTGGTTTCCGAGAGCCCGGCCGCCGAGCGCTGGTCGCCCGAAAAAGCCGACGCTTGGGCCAAAGAGCACCCCTGGGCGGTCGGGAGCAACTTCCTCCCCAGCACCGCGATCAACCAGTTGGAGATGTGGCAGGCCGACACGTTCGACCCGACCACGATCGACCGGGAGCTTGGCTGGGCCGAGGGGCTGGGCTTCACCTCGATGCGGGTGTTCCTCCACGACCTGCTCTGGACCGAGAAGCCGCAAGAGTTCCTCGACCGGGTCGACCGGTTCCTGGCGATCGCCGACAAGCACAAGATCGGCGTGATGTTCGTCTTGTTCGACTCGTGCTGGGACCCTTCGCCCAAGCTCGGCCCCCAGCGCGATCCCAAGCCGGGGTTGCACAACTCGGGCTGGGTCCAAAACCCCGGGATGGCGGCCTTGGCCGACCCGAGCCAGGAAGCCCGCCTCGAAGCGTACACCAAGGGCGTGTTGGCCCGGTTCAAGGACGACAAGCGGGTCCTGGTCTGGGACCTCTGGAACGAACCCGACAACACCAACGGGTCGAGCTACGGCAAGCAAGAGCCGAAAGACAAGGTCGAACTGACGCTCGGACTGCTCCGCAAGACGTTCGGGTGGGCACGCGAGGTCGACCCGTCGCAGCCGATCACCTCGGGCGTCTGGGTCGGCGACTGGAACCTGGACAAAGCGTCGGCGACGGCCCGGCTGCAACTGACCGAATCCGACGTGATCAGCTTCCACAGCTACACCGGGGCCGCCGACACCGCCAACCGGATCAAGCCCTTGATCCCGATGGGTCGCCCTTTGCTCTGCACCGAGTACATGGCCCGGCCCAACGGGAGCAAGTTCGACCCCGACCTCGGCTTCTTCCGAGAGAACAACATCGGCGCCTACAACTGGGGCTTCGTCGACGGCAAGTCGCAAACCATCTACCCCTGGGATTCGTGGAAGAAGCCCTATGACGGCGAACCCCCCGTCTGGTTCCACGACATCTTCCGACGCGATGGGACCCCCTATATCCCCGCCGAGGTCGACTACATCCGCAAGGTCACGGGCAAGGTCGGCGATCTCAAGGTCCAGAAGGCCAGGGCCTCGACCGCGCGTTGAGCGGGCCGGGGGCGGGGAGGCGGGGGATTCTCGGCCCTTCGCGGGGGTCGGGCAAATCCTGGCATGAACTTTGCCAAACCTCAGCGACGAAGGCGCGGTCGCCCCGATCTTTCCCGCCCGACCCACCCCTGCTCGACTCATCTTGCTTTGGAGCGATCGACCCGTGAAAATCAAGCCGGGGACCCCTTACCCGCTCGGCGCCACCTGGGACGGCCAGGGCGTCAACTTCGCCTTGTTCTCGGAGAACGCCACCAACGTCGAGCTTTGCCTGTTCGACTCGCCCGACTCGGAGAAGGAATCGCTCCGGGTCGTCATGGCCGAGCAGACCGACCTGGTCTGGCATGCCTACCTCCCCGACGTCCGCCCCGGCCAGCTCTACGGCTACCGCGTCTACGGCGAGTACGACCCGGCCAACGGCCACCGGTTCAACGGCAACAAGGTCCTCCTCGACCCTTATGCCAAGGTGATCGGCCGCGAGATCCGCTGGGACGACTCGCTGTTCGCGTATGTCGTCGGCGGCGAGGAAGAAGACTTCGCGATCAACAAGGCCGACAGCGCCGCGTTCGCCCCGCTCGCCCGGGTGATCGACCCCACCTTCGACTGGGAGGGGGATCGTCGCCCGCAAACCGCCTGGCACAAGACGGTCATCTACGAGGTCCACCCCAAGGGGTTCACCAAGAATCACCCCGAGGTTCCCGCCGAGGTCCGGGGCAAGCTCGCCGGGGTCGCCAGCGAACCCGCGATCCGCCACCTCAAGAAGCTCGGCGTCACCGCCGTCGAGCTGCTCCCGGTCCACTACCACCTCGACGACCAGTTCCTCCTCGAAAAAGGGCTGGTCAACTACTGGGGGTACAACACCCTGGGCTACTTCGCCGTCGACGACCACTACGCCGGTGATGACCCCGTCAACGAATTCAAGACGATGGTCAAGGCCCTCCACAAAGAGGGGATCGAGGTGATCCTCGACGTCGTGTACAACCACACGGCCGAGGGGAACCACCTCGGGCCGAGCTTGTCGATGAAGGGGATCGACAACACCAGCTATTACATGACCTCGCCCGAAGACCGACGGTTCTACATGGACTTCACCGGCTGCGGCAACGTGCCGAACATGTCGCACCCCCGGGTCTTGCAACTGATCATGGACAGCCTGCGGTACTGGATCACCGAGATGCACGTCGACGGCTTCCGGTTCGACCTCGCCAGCACCCTGGCCCGAGAGCTTTACGAGATCAACAAGCTGGGGGCATTCTTCGACATCATCCACCAAGACCCGATGATCTCTCAGGTCAAGCTGATCGCCGAGCCGTGGGACGTCGGCCCCGGAGGCTACCAGGTCGGTAACTTCCCCGTGCTCTGGACCGAGTGGAACGGCAAGTACCGCGACAACGCCCGGAGCTTCTGGAAGGGCGAAGGCGGGACCATCGCCGAGTTCGCCACCCGGTTCAGCGGTTCGAGCGACCTGTATCAGGACGACGGCCGGAAGCCGTACGCCAGCATCAACTTCATCACCTGCCACGACGGCTTCCCGCTCCAGGACCTCGTCAGCTACAACGAGAAGCACAACGAGGCCAACGGCGAGGAAAACCGCGACGGAGCCGACGACAACCGGAGCTGGAACTGCGGCGTCGAAGGCCCGACCGACGACCCCGAGATCAACAACCTCCGCGATCAGCAGAGGAGGAACTTCATGGCGACCCTGCTGTTCTCGCAAGGCGTCCCGATGATCTGCGGCGGCGACGAGCTGGGCCACAGCCAGATGGGGAGCAACAACGCCTATTGCCAGGACAACGACCTGACCTGGTTCGACTGGGACCTCGACGAGCGCCGCGAGAAGTTCCTCGACTTCGTGGCCAAGCTCGTCGAGATCCGCCACACCCAGCCGGTGTTCCAGCGGCGGCGGTTCTTCAAGGGGAGGCCGATTCGAGGCGTCAAGGACCTGACCTGGCTCGACGCCGACGGCACCGAGATGGACGAGTCCGACTGGGCCAACGAGCATACCAAGGTCGTCGGCGTCCGGCTGGCGGGGAACCTGATCGACGACCTCGACGAGGACGGCGACCGGATCATCGGCGACACCATTGTCATCCTCATGAACGCCTACCACGATGCCGTCCCGTTCATCCTCCCGACGTTCGAGGGCGAGCGCCACTGGGAGAAGATGGTCGACACCGCCGACCCCGACGCCGAAGCAGCCTTCCATGAATCCGGCGAAGAGTTCAACCTCGCCGGTCGCTCGCTCTCGTTGTTTCGGTTGCGGGAAGAGCAAAAAACCGTCGCCGAGACCTCTGGGGTCAGTTGATTCGCACCCTCGCCGCCATCGACATTGATCGCTGATCCAGATCGAGCCACCTGCTTCCTTTTCGAGGGGACAGGCGGCTCGATCGCGTTCGAAGCCGAACGGTTCGGCAAGTTTTAGCAAGATGATCTTGTTTCCCAAATTACCTATCTGGTAATCTCACCCGTGGCATTAAACTTGGTCTTATCTTGCCTCACCTATCGGTTGGCGACCAATTGACATCCGGGATGGGAAGGGGATCGTGATGCGAGTACGACCGATTGGTTTCCTGGCGACGGCGATGACGTCGGCCGTGGCCCTGATTGCTTCCAATGGCCCGGCGGAGGCCTGCCATAAGTGCCAGAGGACCCCGTGCGTGCTGGTGGCCCCGGCGCCGATGGTCCAGTGCGTGACCGAGATGGTCCCGCAAACGGTGTATCGGACCCGGACCCGGATGGAGTCGCGCCCGGTGGTCGAGACGATCATGGCTCGGGTGGCCGACACCCAGATCGTCGAGCGACCCCGGGTCGTGTGCAAGCCGGTGTTCGACACGAGTTATGTCCAGCGGACGGTGTTCTCCTGCCGCCCGGTCTCGGAAACCTCGATGGTCAACCAGGTCTTCACGACGTTCCGGCCGGTCCAGACGACCCGGCAAGTGGTCGAGACGACCTACCAGGCCAGCACCCGGATGGTCTCGGTCCCCGCCCGGGTCCCGACTTGCGGGCGATGCGGCAAGACCCGCTATTCTTGCGGCTGCGTGACCGTCGCCGAAACCTGCTACACCCCGGTTTCGAGCGTCCGGGACGTCGTGGTGACCCAGATGGTCCCCGAGCAGCAGGCCCGCCAGGTCCCGGTGACAAGCACCCGGATGGTGTCGGAAACCAGGGTCGAGAACGTCCCGGTCCGGACCTGCCGGATGGTGACCGAGACGGTGATCGACCGCATCCCGATCACCACCTTCCGCTGCGAGCCGAAGCAGGTCACCCGGATGGTCCCGTACCCGGTCTGCGAGACCGTGGCCGAGACCGTGTACCACCCCGTCCGGCGGATGGTGACGATGGTCCCGCAGTATGCCGCCCCCGGCCCGGCTCCGACCTCGCAGGGTCCCGCCCCGACCGGCCAGTCTGCGTCGCCTTCTCGACAAGGCTGATCGACTCGACTCCAAGCAGAAATCCTCGACCAACGCGGTCGAACCTCCATTTCGAGGAGGTTCGACCGCGTTCGCGTTCGGTCGCGGTTCGCCAATGCAGCCCGAGGAGTCCCGGTTCGCGGGCCGGTAATCGTGTCGGACCGATGCTGAGGTATGACCTTTGCGTCCTCGATCGTCTCAACATAAAAAGCTTCGATTTCGCGGCCGAGATTCCATCATGACTCGTCTATCCACGGGAATCCAAGGGCTGGACGAAGTCCTCTTGGCGGGACTGTTGGCCGGCCGGGTCTACATGGTCCGAGGCCATCCGGGGGCGGGCAAGACGACCTTGGGGATGCAGTTCCTCCTCGAAGGCGCCCGATTAGGCGAGTCGGTCCTGTTCGTGACGTTGTCGGAGTCGGAGGACGAGCTCAGGGCCAACGCCTCGTCGCACGGCTGGGATCTCCAGGGGATTCAGTTCCTCGACATCCACCCCATGAACGAGGGGCTTTCGACCGAGAGTCAGTATTCGATCTTCCACCCCGCCGATGTCGAGTTGATCCCGGTCACTCGGAGCATCGAGGAGGCGATGGATCGTTTCAAGCCGACCCGAATCGTCTTCGACAGCCTGACCCAGGTCCGCCTTCTCAGCCGCGATCCGCTCCGATATCGCCGGCAGATCCTGGCGCTCAAGAGCGAGCTTCTGGCCCGGGGGGTGACCTCGCTTTTCCTCAGCGACAGCTCGAAGCACGAACTCGACGGCGAGATCGCGTCGATCGTCCAAGGCATCATCACGATCACCTTGGCCAAAGGGGCCGAGGGGATGACCCGCCGGACGATCGAGGTCGAAAAATATCGAGGAAGCGCCTACCAGGAAGGCGAACATCCGGTCAGGATCGTCCACGGTGGATTCGACGTGTTCCCCCGGCTCCTGGCGGTCGAGCATGGGAAGACATTCGACCGAAGCCCGATGCCGTCCGGGATCAAAGGGATGGACTCGATGCTGGGCGGGGGATTCGACCGGGGGACCAGCAACCTGATCACCGGAAACGCCGGGGCGGGCAAAACAACCTTGGGGATGTCCGTCATCGCCCAAGCCGTCGCCAACGGCGAGCGATGTGCTCTCTACACGTTCGACGAAGGGCCTGCCGAGATCATCTACCGTTCCGAGTCGATCGGGTTGAAGATCCAGGGGGCGATCGACTCGGGCTTGCTCCAGATCCGCAAGGTCAACCCGCTCCTGCTCTACCCCGACGAGTTTGCGTCTTGGGTCCGCGTCGAGGTCGAGGAGATGGGGACCAAGGTCGTCATGATCGATAGCCTCAACGGCTACGGCCAGAGCATGCCCGACGAGAAATACCTCGGAGGCCACATGCACCAGTTGATCGGCTACCTCAACCGGATGGGGTTGACCACGATCCTGGTCAACGAGGTGTCCTCGCTCGTCGGCGACTTTTCCTCGACCCAGTTCGGCCTGAGTTATATGGCCGACACCGTGGTCATCATTCGTTACTACGAATATGAGGGGGCGATCCGCAAGGCGATCGGGACGCTGAAGAAGCGGATGAGCGATCACGAGAAATCGCTCCGGGAGTTCGAGGTGACCGAGCGAGGTCTGGTCGTCGGCAACACTTTGCCCAACCTCCGGGGCATCCTCCGTGGGGAAGCGTCCCGGAGCGCCTCGTTCTTGGAATCGAGGGGCGACCCCGATGAATGACCCATCCACCCCGCGACCCCTAATCCTGATCCATTGCGAGTGGGCGCGAGACCGCGAACTCCTGGGCCAGTTGATCCAGGATTTGGGGGCGGACTTCCACCCGATCGAGGACATCGAGGCGATTCGCCAGATCCTCGGAGCCGATCGCGCCGACCTGATCGTGGCAGATTCGAGCGGAGGGATTGGCCCCTTGACCACGCTCTTGACCCTGCTCGACAGCCGTCCCGAGGCCGCCGACCTGCCGATGGTCCTCCTGGCGAACCCCGACGAATTGCCGCTCCTGAGCGAGTTGCCCACCCGACGGTTCAACGCCGTGCTCCTGACCAAGCCGATGGGCCGCGAGCAACTGGCGGCGGCCGTCGAGTCGGGGTTGCGGCTCAGGGCGAGGCAGAGGCAGGTCCGCGACCTCTTGACCGAGGTGTCGGCGTCGAACGCCCGGCTCGCCTCGGCGAACCTGGCCCTCGAAGAAAGGCGCGAGGAGTCCGCCGAGGAGGCCCGCCGCAAGACCCGGTTCCTGGCCGCGATCAGCCACGACATCCGGACCCCGGTCAACGCCCTGATCCTCAGTTGCCAGTTGCTCAGGGCGATCGGCCAGGCGTCCCCCTCGGGTTCGATCGACGCCCGAGACGTCGACGAGTTGACCGGGGCGCTCTTGAGCAACGCCTCGGCGCTGGTGGAACTGGTCAACGACCTGCTCGACATCGCCCGACA
>JAABUX010004964.1_pt1 | contig 16573 bp, 30 predicted proteins | sample 5561851 | NCBI WGS metagenome assembly JAABUX01 (sample SAMN10711883, study PRJNA513361) | rock metagenome | isolation source: Antarctica rocks | place: Antarctica: Victoria Land, Richard Nunatak red sandstone | collected 2016-01-03 | reverse complement strand
AGCCTCCATTGCCCAGGATGTCGAGCTGCTGATGATGTCACCAGCGCGCAGCTGCAAGCATCGGCAATCGTATGATGACACCACCGACTCGGTGCTGAGCGTGTCATGCTGGTCTCTGTAGAGGGCTGTGTGATGTTGGGTTCTCCTACGGATTTATCAACAATCCAGGCACGGCAGAAAGGCGCAGACCTGCCCAGGAGTCGCCAGCGGCTCCAAGGCCTCACGCGCGGGCGCGCTCAGCACCGTGAACATCTCATCCATCGCAGCGGCTCGCCGGCAGGATTGGAATGCAGGATGGACCAGGGCTGGGAACGCCCAGGTGTACGACATAGGTGGCGGCAGCGATGCCGGAGTTCTGCCTGCGCTTCAAGGACCAGAATGAGGAGAGCCGCACGCAGCAGTCGACAGCCAGCAGGAGAAGCCCGCGTCTGTCGCGTCCTCTGCGAGAACACAGCAGCTCAGCACATGGTCTGCCTGGGAAATGTCGCAGCAAGTCTGCCATCCGGCGATGTCCGAGTGTGAGGTTCTGGCTGATCGTCGGGTAGCGCCACCACACCGGGTGTCCTGTTGGCCTTACGTGCGGCAACGTGATATGCGTAATCACAGTATCATGTCTGTGCACTTGCAGAGGCTGGCATAGAACCTGAGCGCTGTCTGTCACCTGACGCACGCGGCTGAAATTCTCCTGCTGGCTGTCGAATCCATAACCAGCAGCCTACAGAGTATGCCATCAGGCTGTTAGCAGCGCGGGTTCCGCCTGTAGGCCCATCAAACTTTCGATGCTGTGCATGTAGCGTGCTTGCATGCGCGCCTTGACTGCATACAGCGGCTTTGCACATGTCATATGTCACAAGTAGACGCCGTGCTGTGTGCTTCAATACGACGGTGGACGAATTACTGCCGGCGTACGAGCAGTCCATTGAAACAGCACGGCCTCAGGTTTGATTTGCATTGCATGCTCGTCACACGCACCACCCTGAGATAGCGCAGCAGGGCGACATGTCGAACACTTGCGCACCGGTCGGCGGAAGTGGCGGCTATAATCGGGGAACGACTCGTGTTGGCCTGTCGGCAAGGCTGCTCGCCCTGTCAAGATCTCGAAGAGGGTGGCGCCGACTGAATACGAGTCGGCCTTTGCCAGGTTGACAGGGGTGCGGCTGCCCACCGCCGCATGGATGAAGGCCGGGCTCGCATAGATGGAAGTCCCGATCATCCAGTTCACGATGCTGCCTGCATGCAAGAGTTCGGCAAATATGAGTGTTGATCACAGCACGTATGCAACCTTCACATTGGTCAGGAAGCGGTTCTGTTCAAAAGGTCAGCATCGAGGCGAAGTGATGCCGCTGCAAAAAGGTCATCAGGAACAATCCCACATACAGTGGAGATTACCGTGACGGGAGCTGCACCCTGCCAACGGAGAGTGAAAACCTTGAGGCAAAATAATGTAAGATCGTTGTAAGCAGCGATTGAGAATATGTGATCGGCACAACTATTACTTTGGATGGAATCCGCACCGATGGGCTGAGCGCTCCCGTAGTCCATGAGGGCCACCGAGCCCAGATCGCCTTCCTGCTGAACGCCGAGGTTGTCGGGCTTCACATCGAGATGGCAGTAGCCGCCGGCATGCATGTCCCGGAGGCCCGTGAGGATGCAGAGGCCCACCGTCCTTGCCTCGGCTTCGGGAAGCGTGCCGCCGCGCGCCGCCAGAACAGCGGCAAGGGAACCACCTCTTATGACCCTGCAGGGTCAGGAACAGCACACTGAAGCATCACGTGGGCTGCGCGCAATCCTCTCACATGCAGTGTCACCTCTCTGGCAGACGCTTGTCCAGCTCTTCAAGGTCTGCTCAGCGTATTGCCTCCAGTCACATCCCGCAGCTCCCGAGCTGGTGGTCGTGCTTCGAGCAGGACGAGACTTGCAGCTGCTATCGAGATTCATGGACATAACATTTGGAACGATGTATGAAAGCAGTCTGGCGGTCGGGCCGCACGGCATGGTGAGATAGTAGGCGGTGCCGCGCTGCACGCCGTCCTTTCCCCTCCACGCAGCCCCGTACGCGCCCAGGCCGCCGATACAGTGGTCCCAGTCCTCCGCGGTGAACAGAACCTCCAGCTCCCTCCTAAAGTACTCCACATCGGAGCGGTTGGAGCAGCGGATCCGCTTCACCGCCAGATCCTGGTCCGGCCGCGGACCCTCCCAGCTGGAACGCAAGCGCAACGTCTGGTGAACGAGCCTGATTGTGTTGAGAGGCTGTGCTCGCAACGAGCGGCATGCACTGAGTCTGACGTGTGCCATGCAGTGTCATAACGCACAGGGCTAGCCTATATTTGTGTACAACGGTATAAACAAGTCGCAGTTGATACAACTACGCAAGTCAGCGGATGCCAGTAAGACCAAGGTAGTAAGAAAGGCTTTGAACCATGCAGTTGTCCATGGCAGCCCTGTGTGCAGACAGCAGCATATACTCGAAGCTGTTGATGGGGACAGAAGGACGGCACTCACAGGGTCACAACGCCAAATGTACCGCGGCCCAGGCGACGTGCTGGCGTCCAACGCTCGAGCAGCATGCTCAACGGATCCACGTCATCGATAATCGTCAAGGAAGAGTCCGAGCAGGCGCTCGGCAGGTTGCCCTCCGCGCCATCGGAGCCTGCGGGCGTGGACAGGATGAGCGGTTAGTAGGCCTCACAATGATCGGCACCGTATGGGATCACACTGATGGTCTGTGCACGGTGCGATTGATGCAGATGAGTGTGACAAGCGAGAGTGAGATGCCATGGGGAACCACGAGGAGACAGTGTCTCAACTCGAGACATTTCTGCTGCCATATGACTGTGCAGGGCAGCCAAAAGCAGGTGGAATGACTGTCAGCTCTTTCGGGACAGCATCTGCAACTGGCTTGTGCTAGACTGACCCTCATCACAGCCACTGATGCCCAGCCGCTCCCCACGAGTGAACGAAGTTAGATGAAGTCTACTGAGCAAGCGCACCATGGCAAGTGTCGTCGGCTGCGTCATCCATGGAGGAGCAGTCGTCCGAGTCGCGCATGCTGACATCGACGTCGTGAGACTCCTCGTACGACGTGCCAGAGGCGCCACTGAAGCTGCCCACGGCGTCCGCTAGCTTTGCCTGGTGGAAAACCACGAATATACTGAGCTCGTCTGGATTAATTCTGACCCGGCGTCCTGGTCGTCATACAAGGTGCATGCGACGGCTCGCTGGCAGCCCATGCTCATGAAACGAGAGAGCAAAGAAAAGCATTCAGCATGCAGGTGACTTTACCGCGCGTGCATACACCCAGCAGGGCACTAGGAGGCCTTGCAAGGAGGGTGGTGCTTACCTCTGCTGTAACAGGGATGCCGGCATCGGTCCCCGGCCCAGGCTCGATCACGTGTGCAAGCACACTGGGAGCGCACTGCTGTGGCAACCATGATGCAGTGTCACTGACGGCTGTCATCACCCAACTGTGCTCTGTCTGGCGTATTCAGCATCTGCTCTCATGCGCCAGAGCAGGAAGATAACAGTGCAGCGGTAGCGACAGTAAAGCACCTCATCCGGGGAAGCAGAAGCAGGCATTGCGCGAGGCACAGGACTGCGGTGCATCGTTTGCGCGCCAGGACTTCGGCGCTGACCTTGGCACGGGCAATGTTGACGCTGCGGGTGCAGACGCACGACTCCTCCATCTGCACGCGGGGCCTCGCAGTCTCATGCTGCTGGGCAGCGGAGTGCGTGGTGTCGGTCTCAGTGAGGCAGGCCTTCGTTTCGGTCAGCTCCTTGCTATGCACCATCTGCAAAACACAACAGCCCTGCAATGAAGCCAATGTACAAAGAGCTGTCCCAATGAAGCACGCAGCGCAGGTTTTAGCCTCTGCTAATGACAGTTTTGAGGCCGTCCCGCACATGACATGAAGGCTAGCAGTCTATATTAGCCTGGATGTTGCTTTGCGCACATCAGATGCGCAGCACCGACGCACCTTGTTAAGGGTGGGATTAGCGTCCGTGCACGCCATCTGTTGCTGATCCTGCACTTCGCACGACGCCAAGCCGAGTGCCTCCGCGAGTCGGCCGTCCTCGACGATGGGTCCGTCCTCCTCTCGCTGCACCTGCGACGCAGCACACGTCGCCCTGAGCTAGGCAGCGACATGTCGCAATAACCTATATGGTCTCCCAGCACACACCCCAAAGTGCCTGCCGCCAATGCAACAATATTGTGCGCCCTTCGACTGGACTGCACACTGATGCGAGGCGTCTGGAGGCCGTGGCTGGCTGCAGGCATCGGCAACCGACGGTGCGGTGCTCACCTCGATGCTGCCGATCTCAAAAGCCGCAGCGGAGTTGCGCAGGTCTGCGATCTCTGCGCGGAAGGCCGCAGCCATCTCCTCCGCAGCAGAGCGCCCATTGTTGGCGTCCGCGATCGCCTTGCGGAGCGACTCGATCTGCGCATCGACGATGCAGACGTCAGCTGTGATTCTCAGCAAGTCGTGCTCGCCTTGGTATCATATGCAGGCTGTGGCAACATGCCAGCACACAATGCCTGGGTGACGGACATAGAGAGCCTTGACAAGCAAAATCAAGCCGCACATGGTGGACGATCAACTGCAACAGCAATGTTGTGACAATCAAACGTAACGGCAGAAGTCGAGCTCATTGCACACTCCCCGCCAAACATGGAGCCCCGCCCGACTGGTGCGCCGCTGCAGCCCGGCAAAGAACTCCGACTGAGGACCATTGCCGCACCTCGCGCTCGGCGGCGTCAGCCTTGGCGCGCGCCATGCGCCGCTCGTAGTAAGCGCCGTGCATGACGTCGTCCAAAGCCGCTGCCAGACCCGCCTTCTCCTCTTCGACTTTGTTGATGTCATCTTGGGTCTGGCTTACATCCGCAATGGCAGCATCTCGCTCTGCCAGGAGCTGCGCCTCCTGCTGTGCTGCCTCGACAGCCTCCGCGTTGAGGCGCCGCACCTCCGCAAGCACCGCCTGCACCTGCGAAGCGCGCCTGCACCGTCTCGAGCCTGATCCAGACCAAGGCACGCCAGTGGTGCGGAAGCCAGGGTCGCAGATCACCGGTGTTCGATGTAGCTGTAGCAGCACGTTTGAGCAGCGAAAAGCTTGCGCATCTGCACTGATGAAGGGTCGGACCTGCTGATGCGGCGAGGGCCCGCTGCGGGGCCGATCGTTGTTCGCTGCCAAGTGCTGGTGCGCTCCGCGAAAGCGTCGTCCCTGCGCGAAGTCGCACGTGTTCGCAACCCGGCGCCCCTTCCAAAGTGGCCATCATCAGGTGGGCAAAAGGGGTCAGTTCCACTGTCTCCAGCACGCGTGCAGGACTGGTGTGTGCTGCTGCTGGGCGAGCCGCAGGGCGGACCATCTCCCAACATTGGGCTGAGGGAGGGGGCGAGGAGCCCAATTGCCCGCACCAGCACGTTCCATGACGCTCCGAATCGGCAAGCTGCCTCGACCACCCCATCAGCTGAGGGTGGGAGTGTCCGCAGTGCGCCTGCAGATGACAAGTGGGTTCTTATTGAACGCCATTACTCGATCGATTGGAGGCTCGCGAGCCCCACACAGACGCCCCGCGGTTTGAACCTCAGCTCAGCGAGGCTGCCTCAGCAGCCCGTCAGTGGTGCACAGTGGGCACGGCTCACACCTTGAGCAGCAAAGCCGGCCGTGAAGACTAGGCCATCGTAGGATGACCCCAGCTCCAGTGGAGCCCGCTCTCTCAGACGATGTCTGATGGCCTCCATGTCTGTATTGCACAATGGCAAATGATCCTCCCTTTCCCCCTCCTTTGGTGTAGAGGCCAATGTGCCCGCAGGGCTTTCGCCGTTGAGAGTGTCAATCCGTGCAGTCGCGATGCAGCCCACGACCGCGGCCATAGGCACCATCACTGTCAGCATCAGCGTCTGAGCCGGTGAACATGCACGGTTGCTGCTCTGTTGCAGTGACGTGCCCTTCAGGTTCCGCTTCATTGTTGCGCCGAACCAGCCGCCACGTAAGCGTCTAGGCAGCTGCGTGCTCGTCATGCCTATAGAGTGTCAGAACCAACCATACATACCATCCTCAATAATAGCGGTGCAGAATGCAGTGCCGTTAACGCCCGACTGCAGGTGTAATTGCATGTTGCGCATCGTCCGAGGTGCAAAGCCACTGGACTGCTGGCAGCAGCGGCATGACATCCTCAGCGCGCAACTGTCAATGGCGACGCCCACTGGCAGCCACACCGTTGTCGGCTCCATGGCGCCACCAAGGCTGGGGTAGCGCTGCAGCACCGTGCCTGGCAGGGTCCCATGGCTGGACCTGGTCGGCTGCCCTGCCCGGCCTCCACCACAGTCGCGTGGTCCCGGGCCCGCATTTCTACGACTGACATCAGCCTCCGTCCGGGACCCCGAACAGGAACGAAGCATAACGTGTGCAAAGCCGCCGGCAGCAGGCAGCAATGTTCCGTCATGGCAAGGGTCAAACAAAAAAGCGTACTTGTCTGCAATGTGCCCGCGACCTCACCTGCTCGCGGTGCGACGGCCGGACCGCAAAGCAAAGGCGTATAGCACGTTGTTGCTAGTCCTGCGACAGCGACCATGCCGATCCGCCGTCTACACGTGAGCCCTCAGTGGTGGCTGAGGCGACTAATTTACCACATGCAGGGACGTGCAGTTCCAGATCGCAACAATAGGCGCAGTGAATGTGCCTCATGGCGGAAGCGTCGCTGTGTGATTAAACACCCGTCGGGCTGACCTGACGGTGAGCAGCAGTCATGCTGCAGCGTCCGCAGCGTGAAGACGGTATCTCCACAGCGAGAAGCACAAGCGCGTCAGGCAAAGGCTCCGCCCCGCGGCTAACTTACAGTGCCGGACCAATGCCAGCGAACTTGCGCAAAACCGTCAGCAGCTTCAAGCTGCAAGCGTAATCCTTTTGTTGTCCGTTAACGTCTGACAGCAGCATGATCACAGACAAGCGCATCCCAGGCAGCTGTGACTACTCAGGGCTTCGCAACCTGCCACCTGATCTGAAGCGTATCAGTCAGTACACGGCATGATGCTATTCTCGTCGAGCTAAAGCCTTTGCCACGGGGCCAGCAGCTCTAGCATGTCGCGGACGGTGTAGTTCGGCACCAGCGCGGTGCTCCGAAGCACCCGGCCTGTCATCGGTGACGGTGTCTGCGCGCCTTCGAATGCCTCAAAGAACGCCGTGACCGCGTTGCGCTCGTACGTGTACCCGTCGGCAGCCACGACAGGGTCCCTCAGTCGCTTCTGCATTTCAAAAGGAAAAGATGTCAGACAGAGTGGTTCCGTGAGGACAATTATCAAGGCTGCATGCAGATACAGTTAGCGGAGGTTGAGAGCAGAGGGTGCCAGGAAAGGCTTCTCGTGGCCTCAACCAACATTGAGCATGGCTCCGTATATGCACATGTGCACATTGTACCTTGCACAACGGGCAAATCAAGAATATGTCCATCCGCCACGCAAACGCCCGGTACACCGCCATGCCCGACTCTGTAGTCGGAGGTGCGGGGATGCCGGCTCTGCCTCCAGCACGCATCTGCAGGCATCGGCAACCGTATGGTGGACGCACCGACCTGGAGGAGACGCCTGAGCGCGCTCATGTTGCTCTGTGTAGAGGAGTTGGTATCGCTGGATCATGATGCCCCAAAACTGAGTGCAAGAAACATCGACAGGCGACTGGCCTGCGCAGGCACTACGATTGGCTGGAGCGCAGCACGCTCGGGCGCCGGAGCCGGCACCGCTGCCGGTTCCAATGCAGATGCTCTCCTCCAGGTGACGTAGGCGGGTTGGCGAAGGACATTGGTTATTGATGTCTGCGAGGTGCGCGGGTCTGCGCTGGGTACTGCTGCTGGTGCTTCCAGTGCTGATTCGCGTCTCCAGGCGACGTAGGCGGGTAGGCGAAGGAGGTTGGCACGCGTCCACGCCTGCGACATTGGCAGCAATGCGGAGGTCCCGGCTCGCACAGCAGGGAGCTCCCCTGAGGAGTTGAAAACACATGCAGACGGGGATACGCTGAGCTCAGCTGTGCTCTGGTCCTTTCAGAGAACGTCTCGGCCGACCTGCAGATGTCGTCGGGCACACCTGTCCTGGCGGGGTAGGCTGTGACGCTGGAGTTGACAGCGGCTGCGCTGGCAACGCATCTTGCGGCGCGTCGGACAGCGGTAACGCCATCCACACTGCCGGACCCGGCGGCGCCAGCGGCGGTCCCAGCGACGAGTGCTGCTGGAACTCGAACGTGTTGGCAGTCGGCGCGCTGGCAGGTCGTGACGGCGGTGAGGCGTCGGGTGAAGGCTCGGCCAGGGCTGACGGGCGCTGATGGCGCGTGTTCCAGGTAGAGAAGGTCGCGGTGTAGTCAATCACCTGCAATGCGTGGGTCAGGACACGTCAGCCATGCAGAATGATGGCTTTAGACGCAGGGATGGTCAATGGCCTGCCATCTAGGCATTTATGCGGCGCTTCACTGGACATCACGCAGTTGTGCATCGTTTGCGTTGTCGTGCTATGTGTGCTGCAGCTGTTTGCAGGTGTTTGCGCCATGAGAGACGTGTCAGGAAGCGCAGTTGTCGCACCGTAGGGTCCGGTCGCTCCAGCGCCGCCGGTGCCACCTCTGCAGCCGCTTGCTCCAACTCCGCCAGCAGCCGTTGTGTTTCGCATCCTTCCGCCAGGGGAGCCACCGCTGTGTCTGCCATGTCTGCCATGGCCACCTGCAATGGTGGCGACGAGCATGCTTGGCGTCGGCTGCGACGCATTGCTGTGAGGACCTCACGCGCTCAGCTTGAAGGATTGCCAAAGCACAGTTTGTCAGTTCGTTTCTGCACATGCTTTCCAAAACCCAGGCATCTACCAAGGCGCGTGCCAAGTACCATTGCCGCATGCAGGCGACTCCTTGCGAGCCACAGTCAGCCCTCGCGGCGCACCCAAGCCTGGCGAAGTCACCGACCGCGCAGTCCCTTGTCCTTCTCCTTGCGAGGCGCAGATCGCTGGGAGCCGACCCGCGGCGGGGGAGGGGATGCTTAACCTGCAGAGCACTCGGCGCCTGATCATCAGTGGGATGTCCAGCTTTCAACGCTCGAAGTTGCTGCTTGGGACCGGACCAACAGGCACCACGGCAATGTTGGGGCACGCTGTCCGCGTGCGCTTGCCGATGTCACAGCCGGCAGGACCTCTGTCGGGACGCTGACTTGACATCGCTATGGCTTTCGTGGGGGATCATGGGATCACAGCGAAGGCAGCCTCAAGTCCGCACCTATCGCCACAGAGTATTCGACACTGCTTCGCGTTGTGTTGCGGTCAGATGCAAGATGTGTGTTCAAAGCCGGGGGAGTGGAAACCCGATTTGCTCGAGGGGTTGACGGGAAAGTCAGTCGCTTATCCAGGCCGCCTCGTGTGTAGCTGGTAGCTCTGCAAGCCCGGCAGTCCTGCCAACATCCAGTTGGTGGGCCGCCCTCAGGCGGAGAAGCCTGGCCAGTGCGCCACCCTTCAGCAGAGAAGCCTCGCCTTTGCGCCAGCCCCGGCTCAAGTGCTGGCGCAGCCAAACAACAGCGGGTGCAACACCCGCTGCCCTCCGCCAGGGTGTGAAGGCGCAGAAGTTTCTGCGCACTCGGCGCATGGCATGTCAAGTGTCTGTCCATGGCCCTCTTTCGTGCGCTCAGCGGTTGCAAGCTGAAAAGTTGAAGGTCTGTTGTCAGATACGTTCTTAAGGTGCGAGCCAGCGACGCAACAGAGAAAGCATTCATGACATTGCGCATTTTTATCTACCAGACAGACTCGCACTGACCTGACTTCGGCAAACATGTACATACAGAACGACCCACACTGGCTTCAATCCTTGCGGCATTCCTCACACAGACCAACTGTCCCGGAGGGCCGTCCGCCCAACTGCTGTCCTGGCACGTGCCAAGCTGTCGCTGCAATACTCAGTTTTCCGCCTCGTCTCTTGGATAGCACTGCGCATAGGCCTCGCAGGTGTCGCCGGCTTTACTCGTTGGCGAGCATGCTGCGACCGTGGTCGATGGCTGCTGCCCGTACAGCGACGACCTTAGCCGCTGCAAGCGGTTGAATCACGGATGGTCTTGTCAGATCGTGACCTGCACCAGTGCAAAGGCAAATCTCAGGGCTTGGCGATATCTTTCCAATGTAAGCACATACACGTCTCAGTCAACAGTCCAGCATATCATGGCCCGTTACCCAGGACGATGACTTTGCAAGGCAGACAATCTCCTGACACGCAGGTTTTATGCTTCTCTGCCGTGCTAACCGCAGGCAACATCAATCATGCGTCCAAAAGACAGGTGTGCATGCAGCTGGGGCGGACCTCACTGAACCACGGATGCTGCATTGCATCCTGCACGCTGATCCGCCGACTGTCGTCGACGTCGAGCAGCCTGCTGAGCAGGTCGCGGCCGCTCTCGGACACGCCGCGGAGAGCGAGCGTGGGATAGGGCTCATCACCGCGTGCCTGCAAAGTCCAGCCATCAACAAATTTTAGCATCGTGAAGTGTCAAACATTGACATCGCCTGCCGACCTGTAGGAGGACAGCATGCTATGAGACGGAGTGCTTTCAGGACCTGCTTGACTACCTTTCCGGCTCATCTTATGTCACGTGCCACATGCAGACGCTGCACTGCATTCATAAGCATGGCGCTTTGCGGACAATCCCGCAGTACAAGCGAACATTTCCCTATCAAGTCATGCAGCCTCGGGTCGCCGGTTGCGCTGCATGCTCGGTACGTGCGCCACCATGAGAGAGCACAGCAGGGTGACCGTGAGACCTCCAGCATTTGCACACCTGTCGGCGGAAGTGGACGCTGGCCTCCTCGGTCGACGTGACAGCTTCTGGCACCGGCATTCGCCCTGTCAAAGCCTCGAAGAGGGTGACGCCGACCGAGTAGGAATCGGACTTCGCAAGGTTGACGGGGGGTGGAGCGCAGCCAGCCAGCTGCTCAGCGTACGCATGCACGAAGCCCGGGCTTGCGTACATCGCACTGCCAACGAGCCAGTTGACGACTGCGTCTGCAAGGAAGTGGCACGACAGACGTCAGTGCTTATCGTGGCTTTCAGACAGTCAGTGCGGGCAGGAGGGTTCTGACATGGGTTGCTATCAGGCGAAAACGCGAATGTAAATCTGACAGCACTGCCATTGCAGATCAGCAGAAATGCTACACTTGCACACGGTGGAGCACGAGCGCATGAGGGTTCCATTGTGGGGAACTGCTGTGGCTCTGTTGCCGCACCAATTGGCTTGGCGCTGCCGTAATCCAGTAGGGTCGCCGTGCGCAGGTTGCCTTCCTCCGCCATACTAACGTTGTCGGGCTTCACGTCCAGGTGGCAGTAGCCGCCCGCGTGCATGTCCCGGAGCCCGCGGAGGATGCAGAGGCCCACGATCTTGGCATCGACTTCGGGCACCGTGCCGCCGCTCGCCGCCATGAGAGCGGAAAGGGAGCCACCCCTCATGGGCCTGTCGGCCAGAGGACGCAATCTGTGTCAGCACGCACGAGATTTGGCCAGCGAAGCAGGCTCAGAGAGTAGCAAACGTCGACACCAGCTGCGCGGGGCCATCCTTGCCAAGCTGCTCTGCTGACGCCACTTCACACTTCAAGAGCAGACTCCGTGCTATGCCCTAGCGTACAGGAAGTCACAATCTGCACATCGGCAGCAGACACGGGTGATGAATCAGAACACGCGCGGCAGCCAGGCTGCATGGCTGGCAGGGGTACGCACTGCATGCAGAGGTAGTACGTGGTGCCGCGCGTCACGCCGTCCTCTCCCATCCCTGGCGCCCAGAATGCGCCCTTGCCGACGACGCAGTGACTCCACCTCGCCGCTGCGTACAGAACCTCGAGCTCCGCCTTGACGCTCTCCACGTGATGGCCATTGGTGCAGGCGATCTGCTTGACCGCCATGTCGGACTGTGGCAGCGGACCCCTCCACCTGACATCCAAGCCATGTTGATCAGCTGTCTGCACGCTGATGCTCCATCACGAAGACACAACATGCCTGGTCTGCGCCGTACCAGGTGCACCGGCAACGAACACAACATACGGAGATCATCATACAGGGTCATACACGGCCATCCTTGGCGTCGCAGGGTTGAGGTAACAGAGAAGGCCTTAAACAACCAAACTCGCCAACTGCGCGCGCTGTAGCATGCAACTGATGCGCGTTTAAAGGGAACAGAAGGACGTCACTCACAGAGTCACGGACCCATACGTCCCACTGCCCAGGAGATGCGCTGGCGTACAGTACTTGGACAGCTGGGCGAACGGCGCCGCGTTTTCAATGATCTTGACGGCAGCTTCTGCGTCGCTGTACAGCAGGTCGCCTTCCGTGCCAGCGGAGCCTGCCGGCGTGAGCAGGATCTGCTGTCAATAGGCCTCACGGCCGTTTGTCACTGTGTACGATCGGCAATATGGTCTCTATACGATGCCGTCAACCAACGCGTTGACGAGTGATAGGCGAGAGGAATACCGCAGGGAAGCACGGAATGGCAGTATCTTCGTTTGTAAGCTTGAGAGGTCTGCGAATTGCGATGCTGCTGCCAAATGGCTGTCTTAGACAGCAAACAACCACTGGGATGACTGTCAGCGAGCACTGGACAATAATGAGCGCCAGCTTGTGCTGGTCGGACCCTACGGATTGTTAACGATGCTGCCCTCCCGACATTGCAACAAGTTTAGCTAGAGTCCATCGTGCAAGCGCACCCTGGCAGCTGTTGTCCGATACATCATCCATGGAGAGGCAGTCGCCCGAGTCATCATGAGCGATGCCATAGCAGCCCCTGAAGCTGCTTGCGGCGGCCGCTAGCTTCTCCTGGTGCACACATACATTCTTGATCTCGACGAGACTGTGACACTGACAGGTCTACCACTCAATGTGCACTAGCAGCACTGGAAGGTTCGAAAAATATGGCACGCTTGTAGTAAACAGAGCTGTGCACAGCGCCAAACCTTCAGCTGACTTACAACGACGGGCGTGCAGACACCATCCAGGCAGAAGAAGGGTTGCAGGGAGGGTGGCGGGTCTCACCTCCAAGTCTGCCAGGATGCTTGAGTCGGTCCCCGTCAAGGGCTCGACCACATGTGCATTCACAGCGGGAGCGCCCTGCACAGCCAGTCATAATGCGCGTCACTCAGAGTTGTCTTGACGTAGACGCTGGTTGTCGTACACCGCATTTGCTCGACCCAGTGATGGCACAACACGCAAGTAGACACAGATGTCACCAGAAGCGTACGACATAACCCCCTGAGTGCCCTGCACATCGGAGCGCATGTTTGCTGATGTGGACAGGCAAAAGGCTGCAACGATGCTTGGCTGTCGTCACCTGCACACAATGCAAGGGGCATCATTACAGGTCGCAAGTCGGGAGCTGGGGCTAACCTGAAGGCGGCCAATCTCGGTCAGAATGGCGCAGGAAGGCAGTTGGTCCCACATGCAGCAGCGTGCTGCCATGTGCTCTCCGGCGATGCGCCCATGGTTGGTGTCCGCGAGCCGGTCGCCGGCCTGCTCCAGCTCCTCGGGGAGCATCGCCACCTGCGCGGTACAGTGTTCGTGAATTGAAGCACGTGTCGCCTTTGCTTTGCGAGTGTGCGGCACATTGATTTTGCGTGTGCGCGAAACATGACATTGGGAACACCAAGCGGGCGACCATATCAGCTCACAGCCTGGCGTCATCCGTCCAGAAGTTTGCAACACAGTCGCACCTCACGCTCCGCGGCGGTGGCATTGGGCTGCTCGTTGTGTGGCTTGCAGTTGGCACAGTCATTGACGGCGTGGAGGGCGGCCGCTAGGTGCTCCCTCTCGATCACGGCGGGGCCCGCCTGTCGCTGCGCCTGTGTAGCAACACAGGCCCAAGTGAAAACGACGGCAAGCGGCGAGCAAGTGGACAGTGGATCTCACAGCGGCGCAGCCAAGCCACAGGTCTTATGTCAATGTCCAATGGGCAGCTCTGGGCACAGCAATGCTGCCTGACCGCAACAGTGCCATTCCCACGCGCGAATCTTGCTCAGCCTGCGGCTGCAGTGCAGTAGTTGCCGGCCACCGTGTCCATGCTCACCTCGACGCTGCCAAGTTCGGCGGATGTGGCAGCGGAGCTGCGCAGGTCCGGGACCTCCGCGCGGAGGGACGCGACCATCTCGTCTGCAATAGAGTGCCCGCTCCAGGCGTCCGCGATCGCCTTGCGGAGCGAACCCATCTGCGTTTCAACGATCGCGATGTCAGCTGTGCTTCTCGGCAAGCATTGCTCATTCTGGTATGAGATGCAGGCTGTACTCACATCCCCGTCAATGAGGCTCGAGCTGCAGACCCAGAGAGACTGGCTTTGGCCAGTAACTTCACGACGCACATGGTAACCAACTGCTACGATGCCGTGCCGTTCAAACGTAACGACAGAACTCGAGCTCATCACACACTCCCCGCCGCATCCTGACACAGCAGCCCAGCAGAAGCGTCCGACTGATGCACCAGTACCGCACCTCCCGCTGAGCGACATCGGCCTTGGCGCGCGCCGTCCGCCGCTCGATCTGTGCGCCGTCCATGACCGCGTCCAAAGCGGCTGCCAGATTCGACTTCTCCTCCTCAATCTTGTGGACATCATCCCGGAGCCTGCTTGCGTTCGCGACGGCAGCGTCCCGCTTGGCCAGGACCTTGGCATTCTGCTGTGCTGACACAAGAGCCTCCGCGTTGAAGCGCCGCACGTCTGCAAGCAGCGCCTGCACCTGCAAACCGCGCCTGCACTGTCTGAGCATGATCCAGCCCAAGATGTGTCGCATGCACAGCAGGGGGTTCCAGCAAGAGACTGCCGGCAATGCGTGAACTGCAACGTTACATTCGGAAGCGCCAAGCAGCATTCCGGAAAGGGTCGGACCTGCTGAAGCGGCGAGGACGCGCTGCGCGGGCCGCCGTTGCTCACTGCAAACTCCTTGTGCGCTCCGTCAAAGCGTCCCTGCGCGAAGTGGGCCCGCACGTGTTCGGCACCCTTCCAAAGTGACCATCGCCAGGTGAGCCAAAGTGGTCATTAGCACAATCTCCAGCATACACGCAGCAGCGGTGCGTGTTTTTGGGTGAGCTCCAGGGCGGAGCATATCCCAACACTGGAGCTGGACCGGGGGAGGGGGCGAGGAGACATTCCCCCGCACCAGCAGATTCCATGTCGATCCCCAACCGCAGGCTGCTGTGTCCACCTCCTCCAGTGAGGGTCGGAGCATCCGCAGGAAGCCTGCAGAAAGACGAAAGTGATCAAACAGGCTACGCCATGTTCATGAACTGGACGTTCGCGGGCACCCACCAGTCGCCCCCGTTTGAACCTCAGCTTAGCGAGGCGGCCTTGCCAGCCCGTCAGCCGTGCACAGAGGGCACGGTTCACACCTTGGGCAGCAAAGCCGGCTGTCACGGCCGGGCCAGCATAGGACGACCCCAGCTTCAGTGGAGCCCGCTCTCTCAGACGACGCCTGAAAGCCTCCATGGCTGTGTCGGTTTTTGAAAAATTAATGATTGCAAATGACCCCCCTCCCCTCTCCAGCCGCAGGGCGAGTTTTGCTTGCAGGGTTTCTGGTGTTGGAGGCAATTGGTCCATTCGATGTAGTGCAGACCGCAGCGGCGGGGTTCCTGATTGGCTCAGTCGTTACAAACATCCGGGCACTCTTGTCGTCTGGTGGGATGCATCGAAGATGGCCGCGTCTAGTGCAGCAATGCCCACTGCTGCGCCGCATTCGTGTGCCAAACTCGCTGCACCAACATGGCGCAACAGCTGCACGTCTGAGCCTGCAGAGCGTTCGGAGCGATGCGCCTCGGTAAATATTGCAAGCCCGTCCATCAGCTGTGCAGGAGGCATTGTCCTCGAATGCCCGACTGCTCAGATGCAGGGATGCTACGCCCTGTCATGACAAAGAGCAAGCAGCCAGCATCAGTACATTGCCGCAAGGTGTCAAAGGCGTTCCACAACCACAGTGACGCACTCTGTTGCTTCATGATGACGCCGAGCCTGCGAAATTGCTGTCGACAGCAGGCGGCCTTGCCCGCAGCCGTCTGGTGCTGACGCCTCATCGAAGCCGCGCCCTACGCCGGCCGTTCCCCAGCAAACATTAGCCTCCGCTCGAAATCGTGATCAGCGATTGATTCGAGGCTTGCAGAAAGCCAGTGCCTGTACATGGCAATGTATGGTCACAGCATTGGCCTGGTCCAAAATAGACGATGTCAATAATGCACACGCAACTCACCTGCTTGCGGTGCGACGGCCGGGTCGCGAAGCAGACGGCGTCCAGGGAGTCATAGTGGTCCGCGACAGACCCCTGCCATCCCAATCAGTCGCCTGCATATGAGCCGTCGGCGGCAACTGAGCCACTTTTCCATGTGAAAGTCCATTGGGTCTGTCGCAGCATGTGAACGTGAGACAGTTTCAGACGCATCGTGACGCAAGCAACGATGTAGCAGTCGACCTACTCGCCTCAAACTGGTGCCAGAACAGAAACCATGTCACAGCGTCAGCGTCATTGAGGAAAGTCGCCCGATCCAGCAGCTGCCCACAGTGTCATCCACCCCGTCGTGCTCTGCCGGCCAGCACCGGTCTTGCAAGTCGCGTGTC
>JAABUX010004962.1_pt1 | contig 16576 bp, 23 predicted proteins | sample 5561851 | NCBI WGS metagenome assembly JAABUX01 (sample SAMN10711883, study PRJNA513361) | rock metagenome | isolation source: Antarctica rocks | place: Antarctica: Victoria Land, Richard Nunatak red sandstone | collected 2016-01-03 | reverse complement strand
GCGCCCTCGCGCGCGGCCAGCAGCGCCGACACGGCCCTGTCCGCCTCCGTCTGCACCTCGGCCAGCATGCCCGCGCAGCCCGGGCCTGCCGCGGCAGGGCACCGGCTGGCTGGTGGGACCGCGGTTCGCGCGCGCTGCACTCGACAGGGCTCCGAGCAAGCGCCCCAACCGCACACTGGACGACAGGTGCCCCGGATGCGGCACGCGCACAGGGTTACTGCACAGACACACCGCACGGGCATCGTCTCTTACCAGCATGGCCGGCTACGCAGCCCGCCATGCAGCACCATGGCAGGGGCTCGCATGCAAAGTGTCTGAGCGGCCTGTGGAGCAGCGCAGCACCCCACATGCTGTTTGCCCCGCCAGCTAAATGTCAGAACTACGTCCCCGGGCGGGGCCCTGCAAGCGCGAGAGTCGCGCGCCTGCCCGCGACAGCGCCTCGGCCGCGGCGCCGGCCAGGCCCGCCAGCACGACCGCCATGGCGTCCGCGGGCGCCGCGCCCGGGCCGCTCTCCTTGGTCAGGAACAGCTGCCCGGCCTCCAGGTCCGCGGCCAGGCAGCGCAGCGCCTCTGCGCCGCACAGGGCGAGTGACCACCCAGCCACGCGACAATTCCCCATGCCAGTGCCGCTCCCAGCGGCCCTGGTGGGGCAACACCAACCGACCCCCGCTGTTGCTGTAATTGCTATTCAACTCCGAGAGGATGCGCCGATGCAAACATTCGCCAGCGCCCTGATACCAGCACTGGAGGGGCGCAGGGCTGGCCTGCAGCTGTGGGGCTGCGCCTCCCAGCGCGCTGCTACCATGGGCGCCCGTCTGCGCGCAGAGAGCGTGCGTGCGGGGCCTCAGTGCGCAACCTGGGCACGCGCCCTCGTGGCACCTGGACAAAAAAGCGCAGTCTCGGCGGACGAGCAGCACGGAGAGGCACTACTGCCCCCGCGCCAGCCTCAGCCGGCTCGCGGGATGGCGTGGAGCCGGCCGCGCCTGCGGGGTGCCCGTCAATGTAGGCGTCCACGCGATTGGGGTCGTTGGCCTGCCGGCGCTGCTCCTCCAGCAGCGGAAAGCGCCCGTCGCCGACTGAGGCCTGCTTGTTCGCCACCAGCTGCGGGTGCCGTGCAGGACCGCGTGAGCCAAGCACGGGCGGCAGCGCGGCGCGCTTGCCGATTGACGCGTGCCAGCATGGCCTGCGGCACAGGTCTGGCGTGTCTGGGGCGCGGAGACGAGCCCGCAGACAGCGCGGCCGGCGGCGCTGCTTGGCCGCACGCCTGGGCGCGGCGTGGTTACGCGCAGGCGGCCAGGCAGGGCTGCGCGCAGGTGGCCAAGTAGGGTGCGAGCAGGCCGCCAAGCAGGGTCGCGCACAGGCGGCCAGGCAGGGCCGCGCGCGGGCGGCCGCGCGGGCGCACGTGCGACAGGAAGCGCAGGCGGACGCGCGCAGGGGTGATTAGGGTATCGCTATAACGCATATACCCTGTAATCGAGCGCGCGCACGTGCGACAGGAAGCGCAGGCGGTCGCGCGCGGGCAGCGCGGCCAGCAGCGCGGCCTTGGCCGCCGGGCCCGGCAGCACGCGGCCGGCGCCCAGGAACGCGTCGGCCAGGTGCCGGTCGGCGCCGATGCGGTGCACGGCCACGCCGGTCGTCACGTCGCGCGCGCGGCTGCCCGAGTGGAACACGCCCTCCGCCTCGGCCGCGCCTGCCCCCCGCGCGCAGGCCGCCCTCACAGTGTGGATAGGGTAGGTTTAGATACCCTACCCTGTACTTAAGCAGGGGATGGCTGCGAGTGGTCGTGCATGACTGTCCAACAGGCGCCCGCCGACGGCTATCCCAAGCAGCGGCCAGCGTCGCGTTAGCCATGCGGGAGCCCAAGAAACGCACGGCGTCCACCTCAGCCATGCTCGACCTCCGCGTACTCGCTGCGGCAGCGCCTTTGCTCCGTGCAGGCCGCGAACGCGGCCCCAGTGACACATGAGACTTTGGGAGCAGCCCAGCCACGGCCTGACCTCTGAATGCATCCTCCGCCCGCCACCCAGCACCCATGCAGGGCTATGCGGCGGCCCGGCGCCGCGTCCCGCACGCGGCCCGCCGGGCGCCGCACGCCCCTGGCGCCTGCGCACGCAGGCCGTGCCGGCGCCACGGGACGGCCCGCCGCGCGGGCGCGCCGGGCGGCGCACCCAGGCACTCCAGGATCAGCGCGAGCAGCGCACGCGCGAGCGCCGCGCACTCCTCGCCGGACGCCGCGCCGGCCTCCGGCGCGCCCTCGGTCGCCGGCGCGGCGGCGCGCGGCGCCGGCGCCGCGCCCTCGGCGCCGGCCGCCAAGCCGATGATCTCCGGCAGCGCGGTAAGCAGCTCCTTGGCGCGGAAATGCTGGGGCTGCGCGCGTGGGCCGCCCGCGGGCTGGTCGGGGGCGCGGGCGTATCCATTGGGGTGACAGGCAGGCGGAGGCTGAGCGCAGCTGGAGCACCCGCAGGTCTAGTCTGTGATCATGTGAGCACTTGCCGTCTGTGGCACAACTGGACCCAGCCTCGACTTTCGACAGCCCTGTGACAACAGCCTGCAACGCCAAGCCAGGCGGGACCAGGGCACACGGAAGGCTGCGCATCAGTGCAAACCCACGGCAGGGTCGCTCGCGCCGCACCGTGAGCAGGCGCCACAGCGTGCTGCCCTCCAGCAGCAGGCGGCGCGCGGCCGCGGCGCCGCGCGCGGGGTGCTCCGCCGGCGCCGCGCCGGCCGCTAGCCGCGCGCGCAGGTCCCGCGACAGCTCCGCGACCACGTGGCGCGGCAGCAGAAACTCGCCGAACAGCTGCGCCGGCGCCGGCCCTGCGGCGCGCGCCCGGCGGCTCGTGCCAACAGTGGGCTCACACCGGAGGAGCGCTTGCACAAACAGGGTCTTGCAGGTACAATGCCACTAGGGTGAGCAGGTCGGGCACCGTTGACCCTAGGGAAGGTTCACTGCCTGCCCGCTCGGCACCGAGGCTTACAGTGCGAAAGTCTCACAAGCGCCGCAGCGCCCAGCTCCCGCGCGCCACGCGCCCGGCCCGCCCGCGGCGCCGGCGGTCACCTGCTGCGGCGGGCGGCGCGGTGCCAGCGCGCGCGCGCGCGAGCGCCAGCAGGCCGGCGACCAGGTGCGACAGGACTGCCGGGCCGCGCAGTAGGTCGCCAATGCCGGCCTCCGTGTCCATTGCGTCGCCCGGGTCCGCGCGCAGGCTGCGCGCCGGCCCATGGCGGAACACTCCTCAGGCGAGGGGCAGACTGGCGGTGTAAAAACAGCATCCGGCGAGCCTCGCGCGCTCCAGCATGCCGGCCAGCCGCCGCCGTGCGGGCTGCAGGCTGCAGGCGCTAGGCTGCGGGCGCACCGAGCAGGGCCCCTGCTGGTGGGCCCTGCGGGTGCCGCGCAGCAGGCGCAAGCACGCCATGCGGCTGCCGTTCACGAGAGTGCTACAAGCGCAGGGACAAGGCGGGCTCGCCAGGCCACACCACATGCATGCACTATTAGCGCATGACCGCGCAGCACCGGCAGCACCACTGCAGCGCGACACGAAGCCCGGGTTGCAGGGGCAGCACGCGGCTCCCTCAGCCCCCGCTGATGGCGGCACCGGCCAGGGCCTGTGTCCGGCGGCGCACTTGTCGGTGACGCTCCACGCGTGCGAGCTGACGCGCACGTAGCGCTCGGGCGGCTGGCCATCGGGCGCCGCGCGCTCGGCGAGCGCGGTGCACGGCTGCAGCGCCGCGAGCTGCTGCAGCAGGCTGCGCGCAAGGTCATGCCACCTCTCTCAGGTCAATGTGAGGGCATGCACAGATGCAGCCCATGTAAGCGGCTCTCACAGTGTTAGCGGCTCTCGCCGTGCGCCGCCTGACCAGCACCGGGCGGTGACCAGGTCGGAGCGACGCGCAGCTGTGCGCGGTCTGTGCGCACCCTCAGCATCAGCGCAAACGTGGTGCTGTAGGCAGGGCTGTGATTTAGCAGCACTGGGTCTTCGCTTGGCTGATCCGGCGCTTGCTCCCTGCGCAGCAGGAGGCGTGCGGGCCATGCAAGCACTTGAGAGGGCACAAAGTAGAACCCTCCTCCTGCCAGAGCATGTACCCCAGGTATGTGCCCCGCGGATCAGGTTTTTTTCGTGCAGGACTGGTTGCGTCAGGCCTTGCCAAGTGCCATGCTCAGCCCGCACCTGGCGGCCTGGAGCGACAGCTCGGGCGTGGCGTGCAGGCTGTGCATGCGCATCATGCATATCAGGCGGCGGTACGTGATCCTGCGTGCGCGCGCCGCGCCTCAAAGCACTGCGCGGCGGAGCAGCGCGCGGGTGCGGCAAGACACGGGCACTGCAAGCGGGATGAACCTCATTTGAGTACCACTAGAGTTGGCCACTTTAGCCTAGACGAGGCCCTACTCTGCAGCAGTGCACCAGCATAGAGGCAGGAGATGACAGCGAGGCCGGCTCCAAAGCGCACTTGTCGGGGACGAGTCCGCAGGTCACCAGCTGCTTGAGCGCAGCCAGGTAGTTTGCCCCTGCCGAGCGCACGTCGTGTCACAGACGGCGCGTTGCTTGCCTATTACTTATGATTGGACAGCGCTGTTGTTTCCAACAAGTGCCAGTGTCAGAGAGACTCTGAGACAGTGAAGAGGCTCTGAGACGGGAGTCTGGTTACTTGAGCATGCGCTGCCCAGGTAGGGTGTCGTGACAAACAGAAGGAAGGACCGCGCCGTCAACATCGGAGGCGTGGCCAGCAGAGGACGGCCGCTCAGCACCAGCCTCCTCGCGCTCTGTGCCCGCGGCCGGCGCGCGCCTGCCGGTCCGCGGCCGCAGCAGGGCTGCGGCCTGCTTGCCCTTCCTGGAGTCCGCCTGCGGGACGGTCTGATGTGGAAGAGTGGGCAGACATTTCGTTAGGCGTGCGGGGACAAGCGACAAGCCGAGCAGACCGCCGAGGTCATCTGACAGGCAGCGCGCTGTGCTGGTGCGCAACAGGCGCCTCTGTTGGTATGACAGCCGCAAAGCGGCACACCGGTAGCGCACACGCACATCCCAGCGGCAACAGGCGGGCTCCTGGGCGCGCGCCTCCTTCACGTACGCCTCGTAGTGCGCGAGCAGCTGGTGCGCGACATCACGGTCGACCTCTTTGCCGAGCGGCACAGGCACCTCCAAGGGCGCCGGCTTGGGTGCACCAGCATTGGCCGCGCTCGCAGACCACAGACCCTTGATGTCCTGGCACTGGCCAGCGCGAGTCAGTCAGTCATCTTGGACAGCGCACACAGAACACGCAAGACTGCACATTAGAAGCTGATGGGCGAGGAGCGCGGGCACACGTTGGTCTTCTGCCGCTTCTTCTGCGACATACTGGTGCGCTCGCAAAGATGCCGAGTCCTCACCTCACCTTGCAGACTGCAGGCCTGCTCTTCTTAGGAGGCATCCCATCAATCTGGGGCAGAGTTCAAACAAGCAACCCTAGGTAGCTGAGGGCTTCGCCTGCACTCTTCAGCAGAGCACTCCTGTGGAGGACGAGGAAGTGGCAAGTAGGCGAGCTGTTTTGTAACCTTTCAGTGCGAGTGTAGCACCTACTGCAATGCAGCACAGAGGCGATGAGTCGCCCGTGCACATCTCTGAGGCTACCCGCAAGAAGGCGGAAGCCGCTAAGAGCTACATCGAGAACATGTACAAGATGCAGCACCAGAATATCCAGGACAGGCTGGAAAGGTGCGACCAGGCGTCTGGGCTCTGGGCTGTGCTTACAGTACATGAGGCAAGGAGGACCTGCACGTCCTGTGCAGTATGGGGCTTCCCACCTCCCAGTGTGTATTACAAACAGAGCTTGCTACAACATGTTGTACTATTACAATGTACTGGTAGTGCAGCGTTGCCTAGCTCCTCCTGACAAGTGACACTGCTGCTCTGCACATCAACTTGATTAGGCAAGCATGGACTTGCACAGTGTACATACGTGAGAGCGTCAATGGTCTGGAGCTCTGCGCGTAGATTGTCCTATCTTGGAGGCTCATCACATGTTGTCCGTGTGAGTCTAGGCTGTCCTCAGCTGCAACCTGGAGTACGTCGCCTGGTTAGCGCTTTCCTGTACGGGTCCCTCCAGCTAGGCTGCAGCAGACCGGGAGATTGAGACTGCTGCCGCGTCCAGCACGCGGCACAGGCCGCGGGCTGTAGCTCTGTCGCTGGCTTCCAGGTTGGTGTGCAGCGTGCGTGACTGCTGGCTGGGCCAGATCCGTCCGTGGTAGCGGGCGAGTTTGCAGATGGCAATGGCAGGTATCAGCAAGCGTGGGTGCTGCTGCACCAGTGCGCGCGCGTTCTACGCGTTGCGTGCGTGTGCCAGCACATGTTCCAGACCGGCTGGGCAGGTGCAGCGCTGGAGGGGGTGTGGGAGCTCGGGTGCGGGGAGGCGTGCCAACACGCGCTGAGCCCAGACGCGCAGCCGCGCGGCTGCATGCCGTCCAGACCTGAGCCTGCCGCCTGGAGGGACGGGCGTAGCGGCAGCCGCTGCTGCAGGCCGGGCGTCCTGAGCCGCATCGGCAGCCTGCGCCCCGTCGCATGCGCACGGCAACCTGACGGGGCCTCCGTGCAGGCGCACGCGCCTGGAGCGGCAGCTGCAGCGCGAGGCGCTGTCGGAGGCCGAGCGCGGCGGCCTTCTGGCGGAGCTGGAGCGGCGCGAGCGCGACATCACGCGCCTGCAGCGCCAGCGCCTGTGCGCAGAGGACTTTGAGCCGCTGACCATCATCGGGCGCGGCGCGTTCGGCGAGGTGACGAGCTAAGCATGTGCTCCGCAGCTTTAGCACACAGCTATCACCGGGGACATGGAATGTATTAGTGCAGGTGTTCTGTCGTGCAGGAGCATGCTGGGGTGTTACAGCAGTAAATGCCATGCACCACTGCATTTACTGATAGGACCCAGCATGCATTGACGGGAGGACCCAGCGGCGGCGCAGGTGCGGCTGTGCCGCGAGCGCGCGACGGGCAACATTTTTGCCATGAAGAAGCTGCGCAAAGACGAGATGCTGCGGCGCGGCCAGGTAAGATGCCCGCCGCAGCAGGGGAGCGAGCACATGGACTGCGGTCGTGGCACTGCATGAACGTCCACGTGTTGTGAGCGGCGCTGCGCGCTGCCAAAGCTCAGCGGCACGCTGGCGCCCTGTTCATGGCGGGCGACGTGTGTCTACGGCCAGCGATGCGCCGCAGCGCCGCAGCGCGCACAGGCCCGCGCGGCGCGTGGCGCCGGCTCACGGCCGCCCCGCCCGCCGGCAGGTGGACCATGTAAAGGCGGAGCGCAACGTGCTGGCGGAGGTCCACAACCCGCACGTTGTGCGCCTGTTCTACTCCTTCCAGGCGCGCGCCGCGGCTCCTGCGCCCTACCCCTACCCTAACCCTACCCTGCCGCGCCACCCAACGAGCCGTGCGCCAGTGGGCCTCGTGGCATTGGCGGCCGGCACGCGGCGCGCGCTGGCGAGCTGGGAGGCTGCATGGCAGACGTGCAGGCGCGGTGGATGTGCAGTGTGCGTGTGCTCAGTGCGCGGCGGGATGCTGTGCGCAGACATGCGCACGTGCTGCTAGCATGCGGCCTGCATTCATTTCCAGAGTGTGCGTGGAACAGGACGAGGACTACCTGTACCTGGTCATGGAGTACCTGCCGGGCGGCGATGTCATGGCGCGCCCAGCTGGCTCCCTCAGGCCTGCGATCCCTGAACAAACCTGCCACGGTGCATGAATGTGGGTTGGCCGGCGGGGGCACCAGCCATGGAAGCAAGCAATGTCGCTCAGACAGCCTGCAATGTGCTTCATTTAATTCGTACTGGTCTGCTAGTCCGACCATCCGGCTGCTGGCCAGCACACGGCCTCCCCGTCAGGAGGCTGGCGCCCTGCGCGCAGCGCGGCGCGCGCAGCGGCGCGGCGCTGACCAGAGCGCGGCGCGCAGACGCTGCTGATGCGCAAGGACATCCTGAGCGAGGAGGAGACGCGCTTCTACATCGCGGAGACCGCGCTCGCGCTCGAGTCCATCCACCGGCATTCCTACATCCACAGGTGCCCGCACGCCTGCGGCTCTGCGCCCTGCAGCACCGCCGGCTGGCTTCGTGCCTGTTCACGCCTGTTTTGAGGAGTGCTGGTGCACCTTGTGGCCCCAGGGATAATCATGTCTGCTTGTTTTGAGGGGCCCGTCTGCTCACGCGCCTGAAGTGTGAGCCCCGCTGGAGGCAGCTGGGCGCCGACCTGGAGCACGCCCGGGGCGCGCGGCGCAGGGATATCAAGCCCGACAACCTGCTGCTGGACGCGAGCGGGCACATGAAGCTGTCCGACTTTGGGCTGTGCAAGCCGGTGGACGTCAGCAAGCTGCCCACGCTGCACGAGGAGGACGCTCTCTCCCCATCCAGGTCGGGCGCGCCTATCGCGCCGCGCTGGTTCTGACGCTGGGCAGGGGGCAACGGCCCTGGTGTGTGAGGAAGGGGCCCGCTCCTGTGGTCGGAGCCAAATGAAGCACCCCCCAGTGAGGTGAGGCGGAGCCAGGAGCTCTGCTCGTGATGCAGCATGGCCGCTTGCCACCCAATGTGGCTGTGTTCGCTCAAGGCATCGTCGCAATGTTCTTGCCAACTGGGCGAGTGCCACCCTGAGCCGTGCGAGCCTGCTGTGCAGCGGGCGGGGCGGCCTGGCGGCCAGCAGCCAGCAGCCGCGCGGCGAGAAGCTGGCGCACTGGCAGGCCAACCGCCGGAAGCTGGTGCGCCGCTGCGCTTCACGTGCGCTTGCGCTCCTGCCTGTTGCTGGAGCGCTGTAGCTCTCCTTGAACAACACCTTCAGCACGTGTCTGTGGATGTGTATGGGGTCCCACATGCCTGGCTGTTTCACATCAAGCCCACTGGCAACAAGCACCGAAGCCGTGCTGCTGCCGCCCTGCTCCAGCGCCGTCAGCGTCTGTGGGCCGTTACGCGGCGCGCTCGCGCAGGCCTTCTCGACGGTGGGCACGCCTGACTACATCGCGCCCGAGGTGCTGCTGAAGGCCGGGTACGGCATGGAGTGCGACTGGTGGAGCGTGGGCGCCATCATGTACGAGATGATGGCGCGCCCCGCGCAAGAGGGTCGGCCGGGCAGCCGCGCCGCGCATCTGACCCGCCCTGCTCAACCGGCCTGCTGAGCGGGCCGCGTGCGGAGCGCGCCGGCCAGGGCCGGCGCCCGGGAGCTGCCGCCTGAGCAGTGCTAGTGTAGGTTTGGGTATGTTAGATTTGAGTCTGGTAGGGTGGGTTAGTGTTTCCCCTTATCCCAGACGGCTGCGCGCCGTCGCGCGCGCGCAGGTGGGCTACCCGCCCTTCTACTCGGACGACCCGATGACGACCTGCCGCAAGATCGTCAACTGGCGCACCTGCCTGAAATTTCCGCCTGAGGTGCCCGCCCAGAGCGCGGCACGCCGCCCGCCACCGGCAGCGCGGGCATGCGCAGGCCGCCGCTGCCGGCAGCCGGAGTCCCGGCCATGGAGGCTTGTGCCTACTTGTGCGTGGGAGTGCAGGCAGAGTGTAGGTGTCACCTGTGGCTCCCGACGAGAGCTTTCCCTGAAGGGTGCATGACCTGGCCCCCGCCTTGCGCAGGCATTCACGTCCTTTGCATACAGGCTCCAGGCTTTACGCTCGCAACCAAGCCATGCATGGGGACCCCGCACGTATGCTTTGCTGCCGCATTGTTCGACTGCTTTCATGTTTAGGTTGTTCGGCTTGTCATGAAAGGAGCATGTGGTGCACGGGTGCAATGGCCGGCCGCTGCCCCTGACGCGCACCCAGACTGTGGCATGTGCCTGTTCATGGCTTGGGGTCCGCGCATATGGCCTGGAAACCACGGTAGCTGCTGCCCGCTGCGCGCGGCGTCCAAACAAGCTCGTTCTCGTCCATGATGTGCGGCCTGGTACTGCGAACGCGGCAGCCGCCGGTCTCGCGCAACCTGGCCCAGAACAGCGCGCATTATCTTTTGTGACGCCAGGCCTGGCGCGGCAGGTGCGGCTGCCACCGGCGGCGCGCGACCTCATCGAGCGCCTGCTGTGTGACGTGGACGACCGGCTGGGCTCCGCCGGCGGCGCGGCAGAGATCAAGGCGCGCCGCCGGCCCCGGGCGCCTCTCGCGCTCGCCGCTCCCGCGCTTGCCGCGCTGCTCTCGACTCCCTCTCTCTCTCCTGGCCGCTCCCGGCCGCTCCCGCGCTTGCCGCGCAGCTGGTCAGGGCGCGGCGGCGGCGCCTGCGCCTGCCATGACACAACCCTCGCCGGCGTTGGGAGGCACCGGGGTGTGGAAGGAGGCGGCCGTGGGCGGCCGCCACAGGATGACCAATGCGGCCCTGCTGCGCAGCAAATTGTGCCCCGCATGCTCCGCGCGCCATGCACGCTGTTCACTGCACAGGGGCGGCCGCGCTGCCGACGCCTGTATGGCTGCCTGTTTTGTCGGGTCCGTGGGCTGGGCGCGGCCGCTGCGCGCTCCGCCGCTGCGCGCGCCGCGCGCGGAGCAGGCACCGGCAGTCGAGACCCTCGAGGGCCTGAGCAGCCGGCCAGCGCGCCCGGCGCCAACAACCGCTGTGCTCCACGGCGGAGGCCCGAAACGCTCGAAAGCACAAGCGCGGCCTGCCGCGCGCCAGGCGCACCCGTTCTTCGAGGGCGTGGACTGGGCGGCGCTGCCGCAGCGGGCGCCGCCGTACGCGCCGCGCGTGGAGCACGCGCTGGACACGCAGAACTTTGAGCGCTTCGACGAGGAGGCCGGCCCGGCCGGCGGCAGCGGCGGCAAGCGCTGGGCGCGCGCCGACCCCAACTTCATCGGCTACACGTACAAGAACTGGGAGGCCGTCGCGTCGCCCAGCGGTGCGCGCTCGCCGCCTTCCCCCCGGCGCCCATATGTGCGCCGGGGGCGCCGCTGCATGCCGGGTCCGCTCGGTGCGGGAGGGGCGCTCGGCGCCCTGGCCACATTGCACGCTCTGTGCTAGAGGCGCGCACGCTCGCGTTAAGCAAGAGTTCAACAGCACATGCATGCACGGGCATGCTCAGGCCGGCAGCGCGCGCGCAGGAGCGGCGCCGGGGCAGGTGAGCCTGCGGCGCAAGCCGTCCAACCGGCCCAGCCTCGGCAGCCTGCAGGCCGCGTTTGAGGATCTGGGCGTGGGCGACGGTGGCAGGGGCGGCTAAAGCAGCGCCAGACTGCCACATCTTGTATGTGTGAGCTGTCTTTTACGCTTGGGCTCTCATAGAGGCTCTTTAGCGGGTGTACACAAGGACTTTCAGGGTTCGCATGAGCTGCCTGGCAGTATAACTAGGGATCGCTTGTGGCATATCATTCAGCGGAGTTCCTGGCCAATCCCAGAGTCTGTACATTAGCTTTTGCATGGCTCCAGCAACATTTGTGACTAATCGTGACCATTGCTCCCGGCAATGTAATGCTTACAAGCAACACAAGGCATGATGTGCGCAGCCCATGTAGCACAATTGTGCAGATAGACATACGTTAGACATGATCGTAATGAACAGAGCGCTGTAATGGTGCGTAAAACCAAGGGCGGTGCGCACCACACAAAAGGGACCCACCAGCGCTGATTCGTTCACGCAACATTAGAACTCAGCATCACAGAATCAGACAACATGCACAAGGCTCTACCTCCTGTTGAAGTAGCTCGAAGGGGGCAAAAAATGCACACTAGAGAAGAGCACGAGATGCGAACTGGACAAACACCCCACCCATGCTGTATGTGCTCCCGAGCATGCACATGCGCGCCCAGCAAAAGAATGGGTTCCAGGGAAACAATGGGGGTGCTCTGCATGGCGGCAGGCGCTCCACACCTGAAACAGCGCCACGCACTGCGCAGGGCCTCGCCAAGGCGTGGCGCAGCAGGCCACAGGCAGCGCCGTCATCGGCCACTCAACGCTCGCAAGACACTCGCGCGAGCCCCAGCCAGGGCAGATGCCTGCAGTCTGCGCAGGCATCCAAGCCGGGCCGCATCCGCCTGGTGGCGCACGACTCTTGTGGCTCACGAGGACAATCAGGCCATATGGACATACACAGCCACGTCCCTCAACTCGACATGCACCCCCGGAGCTCACACCCAATGCGGATGCGTACTTCGTCATCGGTTCGTGCTGCACACATCACAGAAGCTCGAGCCGATCAAACGGCCATTCCTCGGTCCTCCGGTGCTGTGTCATCCCCAGTCTTGCCGCCCCGGTCCAGTCGCCTAGCGCCAGGACATCTGCGCGCTGTCGGCGCCGCCACGCGGCCGGATCTGCGGCCGCCCCGCCCAGTGCGCCAGCAGCGCGTCCTGCGAGTCCAGCAGCGCCTCGTACAGGTGGTACAGCCAGATCTGCGACCCGCGACCAGCACAGGCGTAAGCTGGCGCGCGCCAGAAGCCAGGGCAGCCTGCTTGCGAGCCACGCCGCACGCCCTTGGAGACCGGGAGCATGCATGCAACGGCCAGAGATGGCCTGGCGCGACGGCGCAGGATGCGGGCAGCAGCCGCGCTGCGCCTGCGGCGCTGCCGGCCGGTCGCGGGCAGAGGCGGCCGCGCTCGTGCGCCGACCTGCGCAGACCATGACCGCGCGTGGGCGCGCGCCTCGTACATGGACGGGTGGCACGTGTGCGTGCAGTCGCCGCAGTCGTAGCGGTCGCCGCAGTTGGGGTTATAGTGATGGTTGTACTGCCACAGCGGCACCGTCTGGTTCCACGTGTGCAGCACCGGCACGCCCAGCGCGGCCACGACAGGCGTCAGGATCTGGTTGCGCCAGCCACCGCCCACAATCACCTGCGCGGCGGCCGCTGCTTTTTATTTTGTTTTGGGGGCTCCACATCACAACTGCCTTGACTCTCAATGGATCATGCGTTGCCACAGCAGGCTGCCTAGCGACACGACGGCGCCCCCCGGCAGGCCCGGCCTCGCCACCCTATGCCCCCTGCCCGCGCCCGTGCAGCACTGGTCAATGCATAGGTTATTTACAAGTACAATAACATCCTCTGCTGCGCGGAGGATATTGCAGCCACTCCATGACAGGCCTCAAAAGCCGCACTGATGCGCTCTCCACGCGCGGCAGGGCTTCGGCGCGGTCCCCTGTCTCGAGCCCCTGTCTCAAGCCCTGCGAGCAGCCCCGGCCAAGCCAGACCTGCAGCTCCTCCCGGTCCGAGGAGAGGCGGCCATCGGGCGCGAGGCGGACGGCGTCGGGGTCGTCGCCGATCGCGCGGCAGGCCCAGGGCCAGTTGACGCCGACGTAGTCGCCGTCGGGCGTGTTAAAGTGCTGCACGCTGGAGTCGCGCCAGATTAGGAACGGCAGCTCGGGCCCGTGCGCGGCCGCGTAGTCCGCAAACGCGGTCAGGTTGGCGCGCAGCTCGGGCTCCTTGTTGATCCAGAGCGCGAAGTTGGCGACGACGATGTCGGTGCGCTTCACGCTCAGGCCCTCGAACACGGGCAGCACGTTCTCGGCCCAGTCCTGGCCGTTGTTGCTGCGCGCGCGCCGGGCGCCCGGCGCCTCAGGCGCGCGCGGCCGCCTCTTTGACGGGGGGCGCTCTGTGTTGCTGTCGGGCTGGCACGTTGCTGGCGTCAGTGCAAACGTGCGCTCGGCGCCAGGGGGGCACACCGCGGGGTGCTAAGTCAAACAATTGTGCGCTCCTGGCGTCAACGCATGCAGCGCGAGCACTAGGTCTCAGGCGTCGGGGCGGGCGGCGCGGGCGCGCCTGCGGATATGGCACACGCGCGTGCCCTCGATCAGCTCCATGCACCAGGGCTCCATGCCGCTGCGCGTCATCATGACGGCGACCGCGCTGTCGTTGGCCGTCGGCTTGCTCCAGGGCGGCGCCATGCCCCAGAACTCCTGGAGAAAGCACTCACTCGCCCGCATGGCCTCTTGCGTGATGCTGTCCCCCAGTAGCCACAGCGTGCGCCCGCGCAGGAAGGGCCAGAGGTCGCAGGGCGTCATGCGCAGCATGTTTGCCGCCCACGCGTCGCCGGCGCCGGCGCGGCCGGCGAAGTGCGCCAGCAGCGTGGCCTGCTCGGCCGCGGGGCAGATGGGCGCGCCCGTGTGCGACAGCTCCGAGTCGTACGCGCACCAGCGCCCCTGCCGCGGCGCGGCCCGGGCCGCTCGGCGCCGGGAGAGGGCGGCGCAGGGGCGCAGCGTGCCGCGCGCCCGCACGGCGCCAGACCGACTGACCGACTGACTTTGCGCGCGTTCCAAAGCTGCACATGCACTGGGCGTCGGGCTGCGCGGGCACCGCGGCGCAGCGCAGTAGAGACGTCGCCGACGGGGCTTCACGGGAGGCAAACGCGGGGGGCGCGGGCGGGCCGCGCCGCGGGGGCGGCCGGGGCGCGCCTTGTGCGGGTCGTTGCAATTGGTGCAGCCCGGCCGCTGGCCGCCGAACAGGTAGGGCTTGGCCGCGCCGGCGGCCACCTCCGCCAGGCCCGGGCGCGGAAAGTCGAGCGGGCACTCAACGCGGAACTGCGGGCGGAGCGGCGGCGCGTCCATGTCGAAGCGGCCGCCCTCGACGGCGGCCGCCCTGGCGCCGGGGCCGGGCCTGGCGTCGGTGGCCCGCTCCGCAGGCGCGGCAGCTCCGCTCTCCGCGCCCGCCGGCGCACCGCCGCCGCGCAGGGCGCCGGCTGCATCGTCACTGGGGTCCGGGGCGCCTGACGCGCGGCCCACGGCCCAGGGCCAGCGGCTGGCGTCGCCCAGGAAGGCGCCGCCCCCGCGGCGCGCGCCGGCGGTCAGGCGGCCGAGCTCGAGGCCCGGCCGGCGCAGCAGCGGCGCGAACGCGGCCGCCGACAGTGGCCGCCCCGCGCCGACGAGCCACTCGCGCGCTGTCGCGCCCTGCGCGCCAAGCAGGCCGAGCTCAACAGCCGTTGCTGACAATTGGCTAGGGCACAAGGGCAGGCCGCCATCCTGCTAAAAGCACGCTGTGCTTTGTAAAGCCTGGGAAAGCGCGCAGCATGCCCTACAACACAAGGAACAAGGGACGGGTAGGACGAGCGTGAAGTAATGGCAAAGCGGTCACTTACATCGGCACTCGATGAACCTCCGGGTAACAGGCACCGGGGGGGCACTCGACGTGGCTCATAACGAGGGCCAGAGGCTGGGGGGGGGCGCAAGGTCACGCGCGCTTGCCAGAGCACTGCCTAGGCACATCACGGCGAAATCACAGGCAGCAGCTGCACTCACGCGGCACGCAGAGGGCGGCGTTCAGCAGCGGTCAGGGACTGGACCATGTCGCCAAAGCGGCTGCGCGCTCCGGGAGCGCGCCTGCCAGAAGCACAGCCCCAGCAGCGCCAGCGCCAGAGCGAGCGCGCCCCCCAGCGCGAAGGCCAGCGGCGTGCTGCGCCTGGTCACGCCGCCGCTGCCGGCCCCGCTGCGGCCCGTGGCCGACGACGCTGCCGGGCTGCCACGGGAGGTCGCGGGCATGTCCGACTGCGGCAGCTTCTCGCGCGTATCCGCTGGACCGCTCGGCGGGTCAAGCGGTGACATTGCAGCACTTGCCTCTGCGGCGTGCACCGCTCTGGTTGGCAGGCGCACACCCGCCGCACGCTAAGTGCGCTCGCTGATACGCTCGTGCACGCCGCCACGCCTGGCACGCTATGGGAGCACCAGTGGGCTGGCCTGCCGCTCAAGGGGGGTGGCACTAGGGCCCACGCATATGTCCCGCCACCTGGCCCCCGCCTTCCCCGCCCGCTGGCGCCTCGGCGGGACAGCGCCTGCGAACACGCCACAAACACTCACCGCTCCCTGGCTGTGGCTTTATCAGTATGTCCTGAACGTACAATGAACACACTGCCAATCTGGCAACTTGTTCGGGCGCCGAGCTTCCTGCATTCCAGAACACCCGGTGCAGATGCCAGGTTGACAGGAAGGTGAGCACACCACAGCACTGCCCGAGATGTGGCGAGCTGATGCTTCAGGTGCAGAGCCAGCCAGCGCGCGCTGAGGCCACAGCTAGTTGCCTTCTTGTCAGAATCGCAGCTATCACGGAATAGCAACACACAGCGGGGGTCAAGAGGTGCGATAAGGAGTGATGTGCAATCCATAACGCCCAGTTAATCCGGACGAGCTTGGTAGCGAGCAACCTCGAGAGCGAGCGCACACAACCCTTGGGCACGACCCTAGCTCGAGTTACGCCACAACGCAGCAGCCAAAGAAAAGGTGTACGCCGCGCACTGCGCAAAGTGTGTGCTGTAGCTCTGGCTCGCCCACGCAAGATAGCTGATAGCTTGACCACCGAGCGCTAGGGATGTCCAAGGCCACGAGTATAAAGGAGGCCATCCAGAAGTTTGAGAAGGACAGGCAGGTTGTTGCGGCGGCGACAGCAAAGGTGCTCAAGCTGTGGCACGCACGCTGCATACACCAGCTTTGCCTCTGTCTCTGTCTCATAGACGACCGCCTCGCAGGTGGAGCTGCTGGCGCATATACCCCCAATCGAGAGGATGGATGCGAGCCTGAGCAGCCTCAAGGCTTGCACGCGAGTTCGCGCGCCACCCGCTTTTATCCACAGTGTGCTCTGGTACTGCTGATAATCGACCTGGGGTGCAGCGGAGGGAAGGGCGTGCGCGGCGCAGGCACCTGTCGCTGTCCACGAACAACATAGAGAAGATCACCAACCTGGCCGGCCTGGACAGCCT
>JAABUX010004961.1_pt1 | contig 16578 bp, 28 predicted proteins | sample 5561851 | NCBI WGS metagenome assembly JAABUX01 (sample SAMN10711883, study PRJNA513361) | rock metagenome | isolation source: Antarctica rocks | place: Antarctica: Victoria Land, Richard Nunatak red sandstone | collected 2016-01-03 | reverse complement strand
TTTCTCGGTATCGGTTTTCGAGAAAACGCCTATTGCACAAGCTTTTGCGCTCGATGCGCTATCTGACGCTGATGCCGATGGCGCTAAACAGCTGATTCTATTTGATATTTAAACCGGACAGTAGTGGTAGCCATTGTCGTTCCACTAAGGTGGGGAAATGGGGTAGCGCCGAGCAGGTCGTTCGAGATCTTCCGGCCGACGGGAAGCGAGTGAGTAGCTATGTTCGCGCACAACGGCTACGTTGCGAAGACTGCGAGCGTATCGCCTTCGAGCCGCTGCCGGTACTTGCCGACGGCCGGCTCGATGCCCATTCCCCGTGCCAGCAATTTCGCGGAGGCAGTCATGACGCATCACATTTTCCAAACCGACGGGGCCACGCTGAGCGTGACCGACACGGACGGCGCCGCTCCGGCTCTCGTCTTTCTGCACTATTGGGGTGGCTCGTCCAGAACCTGGGCGCCGGTGATCGAGCGCCTTGCCGGAACCGCCCGCTGTATCGCCTTCGATCAGCGCGGTTGGGGGGAGTCCATGGCGACAGACGGGCGCTACGATCTGCAAGCGATGGCCGGCGACGTGCTGTCGGTGATCGACCGCCTTGCTCTTCGCCAGTACGTCCTGGTCGGACATTCGATGGGAGGCAAGGTGGCGCAGATTATTGCCGCCAGACACCCTCACGGGCTTGCCGGCCTGGTTTTGGTCGCGCCGGCCCCGCCGACGCCGATGAAGGCGCCGCCCGAACAGCGCACGGCCATGCTGGAATCCTACCAGACACGCGCTGGGGTGCTGCAGGCGCTCTCGGTTCTGGCCGGTTCAGTGCTCCCCGAGGCTTTGCAAGACCAAGTGATTGCCGATACGCTCCGCGGTGCGCCCGGTGCCAAACTGGCCTGGACGCAGGCCGGTATGCTGGAGGACGTCAACGCTGGGCTGGCTTCGGTAACGGTGCCGGTGAGCGTCGTCGTGGGAGAGCGAGATCAGGTCGAACGTGAGTCCACGCTGCGCGAGACACTTTCAGCGGTATTCCCGCAAGCGAGGTTCACGATCCTGAAAGACGTCGGTCACCTGTCGCCGCTCGAAGCGTCAGAGGATGTCGCCAATGTGTGCTTCGATTTCCTTAATCGCCTCCTACCAACCAATGCCGGCTAGTTTTCGTCTCGGTCACTACTGTCCATCATCGCACGTCTTCGCGATTAGCGTGGAACTCGATCGCTCACACGCGGACATTAGCTTTTTGCAGAAGCGGACGTTCGCGTGAGACGCGCTGAATGACTGGCCTTGGTCGAGACCCGTCATCGTGCATTGCAGAGTGTCGGTTGCGCGTTCGTCCACGGAGCGTGCGTCCTGACTCAGGGATCGTGCGTCGGCCGTTCACTTCGGTCTCAACTAATGTGCACCGGAAACGACCCTCTATTGCGCGTCGGGTCGTTCATCATTGCGCGCCGCGACACCTATCGTCGTACGCTCCCCACCACGTATTCTGAGCTTGGCCCAGTTTCCCGGACACACCTATAGCGTCGGCGAAGAGCCAGCGTCGAGGTATAATGGGAAAGCAACGCCGCTCCTTCAGTGAGGAGTTCAAACGAGACGCGGTCGGCCGAATAGCAGATGGAGGACGTCCGCTGACGCAGGTCGCCCGAGAGCTCTATGTCCATCCGCATCTTTTGCAAGTCTGGCGAAAGAAGTACGGTGCGCACAAGCAAGCCGAGTCCGTCCCGCGGGACGGCATATCGCTGGAAGATGAGGTTCGCCGTCTCCGACGTGAAAACGCTGGTCTACGCGAAGATCGCGAGATCTTAAAAAAGCGGCGGCGTTCTCTGCGAAAGAGTCTCGATGAGATACGCGTTCATCGATGAGCAAAGAACGCAGCATTGCGTGCGCCGGATGCGCAACCTGCTTCACGTTTCGACAGCAGGCTACTACCAGCGTCAATTATTGCAACCGATGCAACATTGCTTAATCCCCGATTGTCTCTCCTCGAGCGGCGGCAAGCAAAAAGCATCGCCCACGCTGAACTTCGCTATCCGGAAGGATCGCACGACGGCATAAAGGTTTTCTATCGTCCCTCTACACCAGATGCAACATCGTGTCATCTGTTGCAACGTGCGGAGTTGATAGCAAGATCGATGCGCCGGGCGCAGCACATCTGGTACTTCCGCAGGGCGTCGATCTGCTTGATCCACAGCATACCGTCTTTCTCGGTATGCTCGAGGGATGGCGCCGCAATCAGGTTAGCCGGAATTTAAAAGAGCCGAGCATATTAAATCGCCTTCATCTGGTAGAGCTTCTTCAAAGCTTCACTAACGACTATCCCTGGCGATGGACCTCTGCAGATGTAGACAGTTATTGGAGCCAACTTCGCGGCCAGACGAACGAGCCCGTGAAACCATCTGCAGTTCTCCACTACCAATACGGTCTCCACAGCTTCATGGAATTCACAGCAATGGCCTCTTGGAACCTTCTGGTTACCTCAAGAGAGTAACCGAATGGTTTCCAGTCTGTCAAGTCGAACCAGCGGGCATCCGCATAGGACATGCCAGCGACGGTTGCCTACCGAAGTGGAGTGCTGATTACCTCACTCGTCGCCTTTACGTTCGCCGCCGCGCTCCTGACGATCACGCCTGGACTCGATACGGCGCTGGTCCTAAGAACGTCGATCGTCGACGGCCCGACAAACGGCATGAGAGCAGGACTCGGAATCGCTCTCGGTTGTTTCATATGGGGCGCACTCGCGGCTCTAGGACTCGGTGCGCTGGTCGCGGCATCGGAATTAGCTTATGACGTGGTGCGGTGGGTCGGTTCGGCCTACCTCGTATATTTGGGTCTCAAGCTCATCCTGGCTCCGCGTGCGACCTTCGCACTCGGTGGCAGCGAGACTGCTGATCTTCGCAAATCACGCCGCGGGCATCGGCATTTCGCGCGCGGCATCTTCACGAATCTGTTGAACCCGAAAGTTGGCGTGTTCTACGTCTCGTTTCTTCCGCAATTCGTGCCTCCGCATGCGAACGTTGTTACCTTGACCCTCGCGATGACGACGATCCACGCGGTCCTGGGTCTCATCTGGTTTGCGCTTCTCTGCACGGCGACACGCCCGCTTTCACGCATCCTACAAAGGCCGCGCATTGTACGTTCCCTCGATCGCATAACGGGCGGCGTCTTTATCGCATTCGGCGCAAAGCTGGCTCTCGAACGCCGCTAAAGGTCACGCCGGCTTTGGATGAATTTGCCGAGTCCGCGAGCGAGGGCAGTTAGCTCGTTCGAGAAAGCAGGTCCTCAAGCGCGTTGTGGCTCTCGCGCATGCCTTGCCTGATTAGCTGAGCGTCGTTCGCGCCTTTACGAAAGGACGAACCATTCGTTCTCAAATCGGTCACGCAAGTGCCCGAACTTCCCGCCCCACGGAACATCACCGTATGGTGTCATGACCGGTGCCGGCGTCGGCCAGCGCTGCGAATATCTGGACAGCCTTTCGGGAGACGGCACTCTCAGCGAGAGTGTGATGTTTCCGTCGTCTGGTTTGCGTTGTTTCGGACCGCCACCGTCAGATACCGCAAACGAGATACCAGGAGCCGTGAACGGGGCGTAAGAGACCTTACCGACGAAACTCGGATCCAGCTGAGGCACGGCTTTATCGCAAGAGTCTTAACGCAGAGGCGAAATTGGCGTACTTCGGGCACGTTTTGATGGAAAACCGAAATGGCTTGGTCGTCAACACCAGATTGACGCAACAGCAGAGCGTGATGCTGCACTGGCAATGGTCGCTGAGCTGCCGGCTGGTTCGGTCACACTTGGCGCGGATAAAGGCTACGATCGCCGAAGCTGTCGTTGCCGGTCTTCGCGTGCTCGCAATTACGCCGCATGTCGCGCAGCGGTTGCGCGCACGCGGAGGCAGCGCTATTGACGGTTCCCTCAATCGCAAGCAGATCGCTTCCCTCGCGGGTGTTGCCCCCTTTAACGTTGACAGTGGATCGTCGCGTGGAAAGCGGGCAATTTGGGGCGGCCGTTCGGCACTCCGACGGGTCCTCTATATGGCCGTCGTTTCCGGCATTCGCTGCAACGCGACCATCAAGGCCTTCTACACTCGGCTGCGCGACACCGGAAAGCCACCCAAAGTCGCCCTCGTTGCTTGCATGCGGAAACTCCTTACCATCCTCAACGCGATCGCGACGTCCAGCACACCCTGGACGGCACCAGCCCAAGTTGTCTCTTGACAACACAGTTGCTGCTAATGCAGACTGGTAAGAAGACGGAAAAGCTGTTTCCTACGTTGCGTTATCGCGATCCGACAGCCGCAATCGAGTGGCTCTGGGTCGCCCTAGGCTTCGGACCTCATTTCGTAGCTGAAGATAAAGGGCGCGTTGTCCACGCGTAGCTCCGGCGCGGTGACGACCTCGGTCCGGATCAGGTCGACGATCGTTACGGGATGCACAGCCCGTTGGTCCTGGATGGAACCAATCAGTGCGTGTATATTGCGGTTAACGGAGACGTCGACGAACACTGCGAGCGAGCCCGGGCAGCCGGCGCCGACATCATCACCGAGCCATACGACACGTTCTACGGCTCACGTGAATTCAGCTGCCGCGATTTGGAGGGTCATATCTGGAGCCTCGGCACTTATCGAGGTGAGCCTCTTTAGTCGACGCAGTTGCAGCGATCTCACAGAGTCGCGATCTAACGAGCGTATTGAGTTTGCAGCTTTAGAAGCGCAGCTGCGATCTCGCTACGCAGTGACGATTCATGCAAGTGAGCCAGTTCGAGAATTGTATGATTTGCTGCAAGATTGCGAGCGACCAAGTACCCGATATAGTAACCAGACCGATATGGAAACCCGAGATTTTTGGCGCGGCGATCACCGTATTCGAAGAACGTCCCATAGGTACGTTTGTCGACTCGATCCGGGCTGGCGCCGATGTCCCGCGCGAGCTCTGGAACGAGCGGCGTCGCCCGCACTTCCAGGTCGTGCGGTAGAATAAGCGCATCAGCTAGCGGATTAGACGGGTTAAGCCGCGCGCTTACATATGTTGCTAACCCTTCCGCCCAAAGCACCCGCCAGATCTTTTGATTTGCACCCGGGTCGTCGCTGAAACCGGCCGCTTGGAAGTGATAGCGATGGAACAGCTCGTGGCTGAGAAACACCGGAAGCTGCCTGCTCCCTTCAAAGCTCGCGATCGTATCGACTCCAAGAATCAGAGACGGCTTGCCCGCGATAGTACGGCCGGCCCCATCCATCTCACCAAAGGTCGGTGCGAGATAGATCGGAAAATTGCACTGGAAGTCGGGGAAGGCCGCTTTGAAGCGATCAATTACGTTGGGGATTGCGGCAAGCAAGTGATCATGTTGCCTTCCACGCCGAATACTTTGCTGCAGTGCGCATTTCCGTCTCCGCCAGTGCATCCAGACGTGGACCCGGGGAAAGGCCGACAACGTCGCTCAAATAGAGCGTTCGATTCTGATCCAGGAAACCGGTGTGGAAGATCGAGAGCCGCCGTTCCGGAGACAACTCCGCGCTGCGAGCGGATATCGTAATAAAAGTACTAAAACGGTCGATGATGGGGCAGGTTGCGGAACGCGCGTCCGCCCGTTCCATCAGTCCAGCCGCGAAGAGCACACTCAAAATAACGAGTTTAGACAACGTCGAGTGGCAACGGCGATGAAACGTCACCGTGCGCCCTTCGTGGTTGAGGCTACGATTCCAAGCCGCCAAGCGTGGCCCACAGCCGACCGCCACTTTGATTCCCGAAAGCCACCCTTTCCAGGACGCTCTTCTAGGAGCGTTCACCAGCCCGCGACCGCGAGACCTGAGACGACGAGCAGAAGCATCCAGCCGAAATGCTTGCCGCGTGTGCCGACAGCGTTGCCGAGCGCGCCGAACGCGTAGGTAACGGCGTTCGTCGCTACGATCCAGTGCCGTGCGTCCTGCGATCCAAGGTGCGGTGCGGCGATCACGAGCACGGCGATCGCGATCCACGAGACCACGCCGAAAAGCCAGACCGCCCGATCAATCTGCGGGTCCCGCTCGGGGTAATCTGCGCACGAGCGAAAACCTTGGTTTCGCCGAGCACGCCGTGCGTGATGCCGGCCGCGATCGCCAGCACACCGGAGCTCGTGAGGAAGAAGTCGTGCAGCGCGCCATCCATACAGAGATGTATGGATGATGCGTCGTTGTACCGCTCTTGTCAATACAGTAGTGTATGGGAAAATGCCAGATAACCGGTTGACTCCGGGCGAGTGGGTCCGATGCGGCTTGCGAACGCTTGCTGCAAAGGGGTGGCCTGCGCTGCGTGCGGACGCGCTTGCCAAGGCGCTTGGGGTCTCGCGCGGCAGCTTCTACTGGCACTTCGCCGACGTCGCTACGTTTCACCGAGCCGTGCTGCACGGCTGGCGCGAGATCGTGCTCGAAAACGTCATTGCCGAGGTCGACCCCTTGGGGCCGGATCGCGCGCGAGCGCTGGTGCGCCGCGCCTTCGGCACGCGGCCGCAACTCGAGGTCGCCGTGCGCGCGTGGGCGACGGTCGACGAGACGGCGCGTTCCGTCGTACAGGCGGTCGACGCCGAGCGGGTCGCGTACCTGCGGACCGTTTTCATCGACGAGGGGATCGCGCCGGACATCGCCGACACCCGCGCAAACATTATGAACTGGACCTATCTCGGCTTCGCGCTCTCGCCCGCGAAAGCGCAGCCGAAGCTGGAAGCGGTCGTCAGCGAACTCTTGGCCCTTGCCCTGTCGCGCTAGCCGCGGGAGCGAGACAAACAGAGCACCCCTGACGCCAAGAGCCGTTGAAAGAGACCCGTTTCTGGAAAGTCAAGCCCGCCGGCTCTGGAAAGGCTGCGGCGCCATCGAAAAAAACGAACGTTATCAAATGCTGAGGTTCGACGACACATCACTCGGAAACGGCGTTGCGCTCGCGCTGCGACGCCCCGAGCACTCGGCCGGGATCTTCGCTGCTGTCGATCGCAGCCGCGATCATCTTCGGCCTTGGTTTCCGTGGGTCGACCGCACGCTGACTTTGGACGATGTCGAATCGCGTTACGGCGTTGCGGCGGCGCAGCATGCCCGCGGCGAGCTTTTTGAATTCGTCATTGTCGACGGAGCGACCATCATCGGGAAAGTCGATCTCCATTCGATCCAACGGGAAAAGGGAACGGCGCTACTCGGGTACTGGCTCGCGCGCGACGGGGAAGGCCGCGGAATAATGCGCGCCGCCATCGCGTGCGTCGCGACTTTCGCATACGGGGGAATCGGCCTCCGCCGGCTGGAGCTGCGAACAGCAGTAAATAATGATCGCAGCCGCGCGCTCGCCCAACGTCTCGGGTTCCACTTAAATGTCGCTCCCGACGCCGATCCTCGAGGCGATATGGGCGAGGAAACGGAGCGATACTTCATGACGGTAGAATGCTGGTCGTCGCTGCAAGACTAAGGACGCGAATGACGGCGCTTGGGTCGCCGCATTTTCAACGTCGATCAGTTTTGGAAGTTGCCTACCTGCAATGTTGCGGAGCCGGGAGTAGATTCCGTCGTCCGTCCCTAAAAAGAACCATTATGAGACACGCGAGCTCCGAAGAAACGGCCGGATGAGCGGCAACGTGAGGTCGCTTTTCTCGGCAGTCTGTCCATGGTCAAGGCCACCGCGGATATGTAAGGCGATGCCTGCATTTGCGATGTTGTCGTGGTAAAAGGCTAGCGCATGCTGGACCCTTTCATCCTTGGCGCCTGCAATAACCATCGTAGGGATCGAAAGCTGCTCGGGCTCGACGCTTGGCCAAGTTAAGAGGCCCAGCGAGGCGGCACGTATGGCGTGAGCATCGACGTGTTCGCAGCTTTCCTGCACTTCATCGTCGCTCAAGCCCATTTCTCTAAGCCGCCCGTCCCGTTGTGCTTCGATAACTGATGTCCACCACGCACTAACGGTCGCTGAGCGTTCTTGCGACATCGCCTTCCCGAAAACGCCGGCTATAGCGACAACGTGGGTTACACGTTCGTTGACGGCAGCAAAACGAAGTGCCGCATTCGCTCCCCATGAAGAACCGATCAGGCGGAAAGTGTCGGCATCGCAAGCGTTCGCGACCGCTACGATGTCCGCAGCAATGCGCTCGAAACGGTATGCGACAGGATCTTAAGCGTCCTTGCGCTTAACTCTGCGCGCATTCTCGGCGCCGACGTCCCATAACGCTTCACTCACAACCGGTCGCGTGGTCGCACCTTATAACCAATGTGGCCGCCGACTTGCAGTAGTGGTTCGGAGAGGCGGTCCCTAATGTAAATTTCGCCCGCGATCTGCTCACCAGACGCGATGAAATAACTCTCCATGGGCACGATGTCGGGTCTTGGATATCCGCCCGATCGCATCCGTTGCAGAAGTTAGAGGAAGGCCGGCACATCGTCAAGTGCGAGGGCGTGGAGACCCTGATACACGTTGGATTCGCCTGCATTTCGATACTCGTCAACCATGCCTTTAAGGTCGCTTATATAGGCGGCGTTGACCGGTACGAGGGTCACCGGCTCGATCATCCTCCACAATTTCGTACGACCCGTGCGCGCTTCATTCCGTCCCAAAAAACCCCATTTGGGACGCCCTTATGCTCGTCGAAGCACGTCGATATAGCCGCTTTCGGTTAAGTGCGCGGCCGGGTGAGAGCGGCCGGGATCCGACTCAGTTCGACGCCCGAGCCACGACCTTGGTCACGACCCAATGATGCTTGCCGATGCGACGCGTTCGCTCGAACCCATGGCTCTCGAACATCAACACCGAGCCATTATGAAGAAACGATGCGAGACCGAGCGAGCTCCGACGTCCTCGGGATAGCTCTCCACCGTTCCGCCTCCAAGCCGCGCAATCTCGTGCAAAGCAGCCTGAAGCGCGAACGAAGCGACCCCTCGATGCCGGTATTTGCTCTTGACGAAGAAACAAGTGATCCGCCAGTCTGGAAGAGCGCGCAACCTTCCAGATAGGCACGTCGGTGCTTGATGCGCGGCAACTCATCGGGCGACCCGAACTGGCACCATGCCACGCATACCAGACCGTCGTACACAAGGGCTGCGTGAGCCCGCCCTTCCCGCACTCGACATTCTTTCTCGATTCGGTTCTGCTTCGAGGTCTTCGAGCGCCCGACACCTTCCACGTGAAAGGCCATGCACCAGCAGCCGCCCCAGACGCCGTTGTGAATCTCAATCAGCCGTGCGAAATCCGACCAGGTCGTCTCGTCGAGCGGCCTCCATGAAAGGCCGGTCGTCATGACTCACCTGCTAACGAGATCACGACCGAACCCGCGAGGGGACCGTAAAGTTCGCTGGAAATTCCCCGTGCAGAGCAGATTCGAAGTGCGATGTAGCCGAGCATCCCGAAATGTTACCCGCGACGAGCGCTGTTTCTTAGGCCGATTTAGTCCCTATCGTTCCTCGGCCTCAGAATGGGTCCGGCCGCCTCGCGCCACGCGTTGTATACGACGTGATTAAGGGGAGCGCTGTCCCGTAAAAACCGACCGTTCCCGGGACTTTCCGGCACATCGCAGTTTCATAATGACCAAGGCGGCGTTAAGGTGCATGCAACGGCGCAGAAAAAGAGGACAATCTATGTTACGGATCGATTCGATCGTATGGGGTGTCCGCGATGTGCCGCGCGCTATTCGCTTTTGGACCGCTGCCCTCGACTATCGACCACTCCGCGAACCATCTGAAGATTGGGCAATTCTGGTCCCACGCGAAGGACCTGGGCGCAAATGGCTATCACGATCGTTTCGTCAGACGCCGAAACTCATCAGCGGCATCATCTCGACCTTTATGCCCCCGATAAGCGAACGGAGGTTGAGCGGTTGGTTGAACTTGGTGCGCAACGCATTGACTGGAAATACCCGACAGGAGCCGACTACGTTGTGCTAGCGGACCCTGACGGCAACCGCTTCTGCATCGTCGAGAAACAGTGAACACCATCCCGACTCGAAGCGAGATTGCCGTCCCTAAACAGACCCTGTCTTGGACAATCATTTGAGTCGCGCCGCCATCCCTCGAGCCACTCGACTCCGCTGCGCACTAGCGAAACGGCGTTAAAGGCGTAGGCCATCGCCGCACCCACCATACCCCGGGTGGCCATCGCCGGCCTCAAGTGCCCGCATGGCGATTTGCATAAAGTGCGCTTTCCACACTTGAAGGCGGGTCAGCCCATCGACTTGAAATGTGGTCGTGTCGAGAAGGACCTAGGCCGGAATCGGTAAGCCCGGCCTCTTCCTCAAACGGGAGGAAGCTCCGATCGTCGCTTCATGTGACGACCCACGACAAGCACCTGGCGCGATCGCGGCCGGCGGCTTGGCGTGGATGTTTCTTCTTACGGCAAACCGCGAGGAACGATCCCGCCCTTGAATGAGGGGACTGTATCGTGCCAACTATCCGCGCCAACACCGGCGTCGTCACACAAATCAATGTCTTTACGGTGAAGCCTGAACGGCAAGCCGAGCTCGTGGCTGTTCTCGAGGAAGCCACCGCAATCGCGCGTGAGATTCCTGGGTGGATCTCGGCAAGCGTGCATAAAAGCTACGATGGGACGCAGGTCACCAACTACGCGCAATCGACGTCGCACGAATCGTGGGACCTTATGATTGACAAGCTGCTTAACGCAGGCATCATTGAGAAACTCAACGAGATCGCGACACCCGCGCCAAAGCAATATGAGTGTGTCTTTACCGTTGAGGTACCGGAAGCGGATGTGATCGTTTCGCGGAAACGCTCGTGAAGCTCTTGGTCTTTGGCGCATCCGGCGCGACTGGTCAACGCATCGTGGCGGAAACAGATCGGCGCGGGCACGAGGTCGTCGCTTTCATTCGCGGAGCGCCTGGCGCCCCGACCCCGGCGCGGCAGATCATTCGGGGCGATGCAACATCGGCAAGGGACGTCGACGATGCAATTGCCGCAGGCTGTGATGTTGTGATTTCTGCTTTAGGTGCTCGTTCTCTTAAAAAGACACGTTTGCTTGAAACGCCGTGAACACGATGATCAACGCGATGCGGAACCGGATGTCTCGACTCATCGAGCTTAGCGCCGCTGGGACTTTCGGTATACCGAAACCGTCCCGCATCTCGTTTCGTGAACGCCTGATGTTCGAGATTCTGCGCCGCACGGTGCTGCGAAATTCGTTCGACGATCACGCCGTCGCGGACCAACTCGTTCACCAAAGCGAGCTACGCTGGACGATCGTTCAGCCACCCGAACTCGACGACGGTCCGGCGCGAGGCTATCAGATTTCCTTAGATGGACTTTTGCGTGGAGGTTCGGTCTCACGACTTGACGTTTGCAGCGGCAATTATAGACATCATGGAAAGTGGTTCGTTTATTCGTCAAAGCCCCTTCGTGTTTCGTCCTCCAGCCTAAATGGTATCGTTCCCAAAACCAATCGTATTCGGGACGGGCTTTCATGAACAAGATACCCGGGTTGTTACTCAGAAGGAGCGACGATGGGACAACCAGTTGTGCACTTTGAGGTCATCGGGAAGGATCCCGAAAAGCTCCGCAGCTACTACGGCGACCTGTTCGGATGGAAATTCGATACGAGCGCTCCGGTCGCGAAAGCGGTTTCGCAGCCAGGGAACTACGGCTTCGTGAACCGGAACACGACCAGCGACGGGACGGGAATTCCCGGTGGCGTCGGTGGAGGCAAGGGTTATAACGGTCATGCGATCTTCTACGTTGGCGTCTCCAATGTCGAAGCTGCGTTGCAGAAGGCTGAGCGACTCGGCGGCACGCGCCAGATGGGCCCAGAAAAGAACCCGGAAGCGAATCTCGTGGTGGGCCACTTCACAGACCCGGAGGGCCACTTGATCGGCGTTGCCGGTCCGGAGTAGGGTCACGCAAGAAGAAATAAACGTTCGCGTACACGTACACGTAGCGCCAGTTTCTCTAAAACGAGGTTTATGAGACGGGACTCGGGCAAAGCTTCTTTCTGAACGCAAGAAACGCGGGAGGTCGTGATGGCCAAGCTGATCTACTCGGCGATCACGTCGCTCGACGGCTACGTCGCGGACGAAGAAGACAACTTCGACTGGGCTGCGCCGGACCAGGAGGTGCACACCTTCGTAAACGACCTCGAGCGGTCGATTGGCACCTACCTCTTCGGACGTCGGATGTACGAGACGATGGTCTACTGGGAAACCGCGCACACCCTCCCCGACCAGCCGGCCTTCGTTAGCGACTTCGCGGAGTTATGGCAGGAGGCCGACAAGATCGTGTATTCTAAGACGCTCGAGACGGTATCCAGTGCCAGGACGCGCATCGAACGAGGCTTTGACCCTGAAGCAATCCGGCAGATGAAATCGACAGCGAGATCCGACATCAGCGTGGGCGGTCCCGACCTCGCCGCACAGGCGATCAAGGCCGGGTTGGTCGACGAGTTCCATCTGTTCGTCGCGCCGATAGCCGATAGTGGTGGGAGGCGGTAAACGGTCCCTTCCAAATAACGTTCGGGTGAAGCTCGAACTGCTGCACGAACGCCGTTTCGGCAGCGGCATGGTTCATCTCCACTACCGCACCACGACGTGACGAGCTTCACGGAAGTCTAGCTATACTGTCCCGCAAACAACGGTTTGTGGCACTGAATCCGAAGCTGGTCAGACACCGCTCGTAATGTAACGTCGGGCCTAGCGGGAACACGTTTAAGCGGGTATTTAGAGCTGCCGCATTCTCGTCAAACCGTTGTGGATGAAAGTGAGCCCGCGCGCCCGCGCGAATGTGCAGCGGCATGCAGCGCCTCACAGCGGCCGACCCAGTTTTTGAGACGCGCCATCGGCGCGGCGGCACGCTGCATCAGCACCAGCATGGCTTTCGGTACATGACCATCGTCCAGAGAGGCGCCTACGTTGAGGTCAACGGTGACATGCCGCGGCGCCTAAACGCTGGCTCGCTCGTCTTTCATAGCGCCGACGAGGAGCACGCCGACCATTTCCTCGATGACGCGCTGTGTCTGAACGTCGTATTGCCCCCTGATGTCCAGGTCTGGCCACAAACTCAGAGTGATCCTACGGTCGTGAGAGCAATTCGAAGCATCCTGGGGTCATTCTACGCCGGAGATGGCTTGCTGCAGACGTCGGTAAGCGAATGCGTAACGCTTCTCCGCAGGCTCGGCCGAGCAAGCACCAAGAGACCGCTGTGGCTAGACCCGGTTTTGGAGCAATTCACCTGGTGTGAACCCGTGCCGTTGCGCGACGCGGCATCGATGGCCGGCATACATCCGGTGCAATTCAGCCGAGCCTTCCAACGCCATGTGGGGTTAACGTCTAACGAATACCGAAGGCTCGCTCGAGTCAGTCGAGCTTCAACGCTACTCCTCGGCTCGACCGCTTCACTCTCACGCATCGCGACGGACTGCGGGTTCGCCGACCAAAGCCACTTCACACGTACGTATACCGAAGCGTTAAGCTTGAGCCCTAGCCGCTACCGGCAGGTCTTCGCGCGCTAATAGAATTCAAGACCTACGGCGGCGAGCGCGAGATAATACGGCCGATGCTAACACCTCCACCAGCGATCTGCGACGTCGCGCGGATCTTCGCTGATACACGGATCGCACAGGGAAGTCGGGCTTTGAACCACCTCTCGCAGGTGACAGCGACCGGCTCTGCCCGGATGTCCGGGTTGACTGGCGTCGGCCGCCTCGACTATGACTTTCGCGGCGGACGTTACGCCCAGCACTTCAACATCGTCGTCATGGGCACAAGCGCCGAGGTCTACGACGGAAACGCGGTTTGGGAAAAGGACATCTCGGGGGGAGTGCATTCGTTAGATGCATGGTTCCCGCGCCAGCGTGCGCGCACCGACGCCTTCATTCAAAGTGGCGCATACCTCGACTCCCGGGTAGACACTGCCGTACGTTGCCTCGGAACGCGAAGAGAGCAAGGACGGCAGCTATGGCTACTAGGCGTGCAGCCACATGGCGGCATTCCAGCCGTTCTGGCGATCGATGTAAAGTCGCACCTTCTTTCCGAGTTGTCCGAACGATTTCCGACCGACACGGTAGTGACGCGCTACGACGACTACCGGACCGTCGATGGGACCGCGCTACCTTTTCTCATTTCACGGGGCAGCGAATTCGAACCCGATAATGGGTTTGTGCTACGTGTCCGCAGCTACGCGTTGCACACTCGAACGCGTGGAGCGGATTTCGAGCGGCCGCGTCCCGCGGCCAACGCGCTGATGCTGCACGGCGTTGGCCGCGGGACCCTTCCGCTTCGACTCGAAGCGCGACAGCTGTTGGTGTGGGCTTCGATTAATGGCCGTGCGCCCATGCCGTTCATTCTTGATACCGGCGGCCATGCAATTCTCACAACGCTTGCCGCCCGTGCGCTCGGACTACACGCGAGCGGAAACGCAGAAAGCGGCGGTTCCGGATCCGGCACTGTCGGCGTTCGATACGCCCGCGTCCGGACAATACGACTCGGCGCAGCAGAGTTGCTCAATCAGCCCATGCTTGTCATCGACTATCCGTACGCGTTTTACGAACGGGGTCAGAGAACGCCGCTAGCCGGCATTTTGGGCCTCGAAATCTTCGAGCATTTCGCAGCTCATATCGACTATTTCCGCGGTACCATAACGCTGTCTCCCGCTTCGAGCTTCGCATACAAAGGACTCGGAAAGCCGCTCCCACTTCGCTTCCAGGACGACATGCCGTTGACGTCGGCCGAGGCCGATGGACGCGTCGGATTGTTTGGCGTCGACACCGGCAACGCCGGGACGTTAATTCTCTTTAGTGCTTTCCTACGACGCACGGGCCTCGACGCGATGTACGCCGGAGGTTCTTCAATTGTCGGGCGGGGTACGGGCGGCACCAACACGGGCCGGCTTCAGACGTTGCACTCCTTCGTTATCGGCGACCATATCGTTCGAAACGTTCCGGTAACCTTTACGAGAATGAGGAGCGGCTCATTTTCTTCATGGACCGAAGCGGGGAACGTTGGTTTCGAGGTCTTAGGGCGTTTTGTTCCGACGTTCGATTACGCTCACCACATGTTATACCTTGACCGGTGCAAGCCCGATTGTGTGTTACCCGTGAACCGCTACGGCTTGCACTTCACGAAAGATACGCCGATGTATTTTGTCGTGACGTCCGTCTTGCCTGGGTCGGCGGCAGCGAACGCAGGGCTTTTCGCGGGTGACCGCATCGTCGCAATTAATGAAACGCCAGCATCTCACTTTTCCGCCGCCGATCTTTTCGTGCTCATCTCAAACCGAGGAGGCGTGCCGGTGCGCCTGACGGTGCTACGTGGATCGACGAAAACGCAACGCGTCATGAGGCTGGCCGAACGGCCGGGTCGCGGGACTATAGACCGAGGATCACGCCGTCGCGGAAGCGTTGCTCACATGTGACCAATTGCAAGCGCTACGATTAATAAACCGTCCCGTTAAGAAACCTTGTTGCGACAAACGTTTCAGCAAGTTTATAGGCCGCGCCATTCAATATCACGGCCATGCAAAGATGCGGACGCAAGCTCAAGCTCTCGGTTGCCTGGCCATAGGCGAAGCAGAACGTTTGCAACGCGATGCGGCTGTGGTTCAAGAGTGAGATACCCCAATGGAGCTTCAGGCGTAGCGCGTCGTCCGGCTTCAGCCATAGTCTCAGCGAGCCCGATACGTTCACTAGGTTCGAGATATTGCTGCACGACCGTTTGAAAGACGACGGTTGCTAAGCCCGAACGTGTCGCAGCTAGCTTTTCTGCAAGCCAGGGCGATGCGTGCGCGCGCTCAATCGTAACGGGAAAAGCCCGCGCTAAATCGCATGCGGCGGAAAGGCGCGTAATGCGCTCGCGCTGGTCGGGCCAAACGAAGGAGAGCAAACGTCGCTTTCCGTGCTCGCTGGCTGGATTTACGGGCGCAACGTCGCAGCCCGCCCGCTCACTGACGTCAACACGAAGATCAGCCGAGAAAGGAAGACGGGCGACGAAATGCTCCGTAAGGCGCACTGTACTGTCCTTCGGCCCCCGACCACGTCTTCGTATCGTATCGAAAACGATCCCATTGCAGCATGAGTCCTGCGCTCGCACCGATTTCCAGGAGCCGCAGCAGAAAACCATAGCGTTCTGCGATCAGCAAGAAACCACCGAGAAGCGCCGCCGCACGCCCTACCTCATTTGTTTTCAGCGGCACGTCGAGTTCACCCTCAGCGGGCGGTTGAAAGTGGACCACCCCGTGGGCACTTGAGAGTAGACCAGGCCGGGTGAGTGATATGGGGTCCGGGGTTAGCTACGGCAGGGTCGGAGCCTTCCGCTTTGCGCGGTTAGCGCTCGATTCGTGGAGGCGATAGCTCTTGCCACGGATTTCGAGCAAGTGCCCGTGATGTATCAAGCGATCGAGGAATGCGGTCACGGCCGGGGTGTCGCCGAAGAGCTTAGGCCAGTCTTCGAGCGGACGATTCGAGGTGATGATGGTCGAGGCGCGTTCATATCGGCGCATAACGAGTTCGAGTAGATCCTCCGCCGCCGCGGCCGGCAGTTTGCGCATGCCCAAATCGTCGATGATCAATAGTGGCACGGCGGTAAGCTCGGCGATCATGTTGCCGCGCTCGTCGGTTGCCGTAGCGAGCACAAGATCCTCGAAGAGCCGGTGCGCCTCGCGGT
>JAABUX010004960.1_pt1 | contig 16580 bp, 26 predicted proteins | sample 5561851 | NCBI WGS metagenome assembly JAABUX01 (sample SAMN10711883, study PRJNA513361) | rock metagenome | isolation source: Antarctica rocks | place: Antarctica: Victoria Land, Richard Nunatak red sandstone | collected 2016-01-03 | reverse complement strand
TCATCGCTCTGCCGCTGCCGGCGTCGCAGGCGCATCAGGCCGCTTGTGCGCTGAACAGTCTGCGCTTGCGCCGACACGCCCTGGCCATCGCAGGCGTGTCCGCGCTCTGAGGCACCGCGCTCTGCAGCTCTCGGCTGTTGCGACGCTGGAAGAGGCAGTGCCCTGGTTGAGCTGACGGATGTTTGTCAGCCGCGTGCACCTCGCCCCTGTAGTCACGTGCTCAGAGACGAGGCAAGCCAATGTGCACAGACTGAAGCAGCTTGTGGCGCTGCAGCAGCACAGGTTGACTCCGGCATGAGGTGCGTGCTGTGCTCTGCTGAGAGAGGGCTTGGCCCTAACAGGGGGTTTCCAGGCTGCTGGGATGCAGGCTGCTGGCATGCACCACAAAGCACTGCTCTCGTGGGAGGCCCTGAGACTGCACGGCGACTTCCATACAGAGGCTGAAAGCTTGAGCAGCCGCATGCTGTTCAGGACTGTAGCAACCAAGCAAATTTTACCCTTTTACTGCGTGCCTCGAGGCTGCCGCTAATGTCACCGATACCTAGGCCACACCATGCAAGCTATGCCCAACAGCTCACCGCTAGACTCGCGGCAGTACGCACTTCACACAGCCGCTGTATAAATAAATTGGTTGCAAGCAGTGCCTGCCAGCTGCCCCAACATCATCACAGCAGCGTCCGCACAGCGTCATGCACTGGCGCGATAGAGGCCGGCCCGGCCCCCAACGCCAGCGGCTGGTCAGGCAGCGCGGATGGGGCGGCGTGCCGCCCGGCAAACGCACTGCGGACGGGCCGCCCCGCTTCGCGCGCGCCAGCATTAGACGCCCGACCGCCCTCTCGCCCCTCCCCCGCTGGCCCGGATGCATCCGCGGCTAGCAGCCCCTCAGCCTCGCGGGCGCGCACACTGCCGGCGAGCAGCTTGCCGTCCTCCACGTCGCCGGTGGCGCGCGCGCCGTTGGCGGCGCCCGCGCTGCCGCCATCGTCGGGCCCATTGGCCGCGGCGACGCCCGCGGCGCCCGCGGCGGCGCCCGTCGGCGCAAACTTGCCGCGCACGCGCGCCGCCTCGCGCTCCCAATTTAGCAGCCCAACATAGGTCAGCATGACCACGGCCTGCGCGGCGCAGTGTACGCTGTTTATCTTGCACTAATGCGCATGCTCAGGTCGGCAACACCAACGGCTGCCCACCTTTCTGGGCAACTCAGGATGACGTAACAGCCAAATGCTGGCCTTACACACGCCCGCACATATCCACGAGCGCCGCCGCAGCGCACCAGCGGCCACAGCCAGCGCGGCGGCCCGCCGCGCAACAAGCCCCGCCACGCTCCAGCGATCCCACGCGCGCCCTGCCGCACGCGCGGGCGACGCTGCGGGCGGGCCGCGCCTGCGTGACGCTGCCGGCCAGCACGCCCACCCAGAGGCCGCGCACGCCCATGCGCGCGCGGAAGGCTAGCGTGGCCGCCAGCGCCAGGCCGACGCCCCAGTACGTGCAGAAATTGATCACTGCGCCGGTCGCCTGCCGCCCGGCGCCTGTGACGACGCCTGCGCCGCGCCGCGCGGGCGCGTCGGGGGCGCCCCAGCGCTGCTGAATAACTGCCGACAGCCTCGAGAGTTTGTTGCCGCGCGCGCGCGCGGCGAGAGTGAGCTGCTGCGCCGATGTCCGCCTGCAAGACCGTGCGGTGCAGACAGGCATGCTCGCTAAAACCGCGTGAACGCGACGGCAGGATGCTTGTCACGCCGCATTCGTTGCATGGAAGGGCTGTCGATGAAGTACGACGGCCCACTGCAAAAATGTGGGCGGCGATCGGGCACGCCACATGACAGGCTGTCGCTGACACGGGGGCTGGGCAGCAGGAGCGAGCGGGGGGCCGCCTGGCGCATGCCCGGCACCTGCGAGCGTGGCGTTCAGGCCGTCGGTGAAGGAGGACACCGCCACGATGGGCAGGATCGCTGCGCACAGCGCCACCACCTGCGCGGCCGCCCGCCGGCTTGGCACGCTTCAGGGTCAGGCTAGGGTTAGACCCAGGCCAAGACATGCACGCGCTAGGCATGCAGGTCAGCAGGCCGACCAGCGCTGCTGTTTCGTTAAGCACCTAGCAGTGAGAGTCCCTGCATGCTACCAAGCATGCCCGCCTGCACAGACACAGGAGTCCCGCTGCGCGCAGCCGACAGGCCAGCCACGCCAGCTCGAGCGCCGCCTCGCGTCAGTCGGCGCCGCAGCGCCGCGATTATGCGCAGAAACGCGTACGCACATCAGCGCAGGCGCGTACACATGGTCGCGCTACAGCCCCAAAATGAACGCCGCGAGGGCTGCGCGCCTGCGCATCGTGCGTGAACAGGCGCGGCCACAGGCCGCTGCCAGCCGCGATGACGGTTGACGAGACCACCATGACGCCCGCGGACAGGCACAGCGCCACGCGCGTGGAGTGCCGCGCCCCACGCCAGCGCCCGCCGCCCAGCTTCGTGGCCACCATCGTCGAGAGCGCGTCTGCCCGCCGGCACCACAGTCACGTGAGCAGGGCCGGTGCGCACAAAAGAATGCTGTCGCCCCTGTCGTCCACATAAAATGTGGCGCTGGCGGACTGAGGGCAGCAGCAGGAGATGCAGCGCACTTGTAGGTGCGGGGTCAATGCACCCGATCCGGTACAAAGCGGTGCGGTACAATCAGGTGGAAGCTGACCATGTATCGGACATAATACAAAAGAGCATGCGCAGCGATGGTTCGTGCAGGCCCGTCATGGCTGCGCACCGCAGAGCCCGAGCGGGAACAGCAGGTAGGTGAACGACGTCAGGTTGTAGGCGATGCCGGTCACGGACACGCTCTGCGCGCAGCAGGCCCCGCGGTCGATGCCCGCGCTCGCGCAAAGCAGCCCCAGCCTCCGACATGCAAATATTGACCGCCTGTGGGCGCATTGACGACGCGCAGGTGGATCGGCACCCTGCCTTTGCCCTCTTGCCGACACTCGTGTGCATCACCTTTCACGCTGCTTCACTTCTGTACGCTTGGCTAAGCAGGGGCTGGAGGATGAGCCGCAGGCTAGCACAGTACAGTATCAAACGCGCCTGGTCAGGGTTGGGGAGGATGCCGGCCAGGAGCACGAGCGCCTCGAACAGCCACCACTCTGCGTGCGGAGCAGCCCAGCCCTTGGCCCCCCGGGCTCGGCCGCGTTTCAAGGTCTCACCGATCCACAGGTTTGAGGGGGCAGCCAGAGTAGGGTAGGGTATGTGCTTTGAGGTGGCAGCGCTGTCTCCCTTGATGCCCCGCAGCAACCACTCCACTAAAATCTCCAGGCAGAAACGGACCAAAAAAACCACAGCCTGCTGTTTGCGCATGCAAGGCAGCGCATGCTTGCGCCCCAGGGTGACATGGGCAACTGTGCTTGACATCGTACCTGCAGGGCACAGGTCTCATAACCATGAGCGGGAGCACGCTCAGGGCGCGCGCCTGTGCACTTCATGGACAGCGCGGGCAGCGCAATCGCCAGGTACTGGCCCCAGCCCCGGAACGCACCCCAGGACCTGCCCCGCGACACCCCAGCACCTCACTGTGGTACCCCGGCATAGCTTCAAATTGGCTTGCATGCCTGTCGATGACAGCATTGCGAATTGCATCGCACGCAGCACCTCACGCCAGCACAGCGCCCTTTCCATCACAACTTTGCCGACAGTGTGCCCAAAGATACTGGGTGCCTTGGGGTTATTGGGTGCCACACAGGTCGTGCCACGGGCGCTGCCCGCGCTCGACCAAGTGCACTGCTCACCATAAGCCAGGCGGCCAGCACTGCACCCACTCCAAGCCCTGCGCGCAGCACGACAGGCGCAGGCGCCAGTGCCGTGCCAGGCGCGCGCCGCCCGCCGCGCCACGCCGGCCGCCCGTCCTCGCTTGGGCTGCGCTGCCGACCCCAATCAGGGCGGCAGGCACCGCACACAAACCCAGCCGGGCCAGGGTAACCCTCTTTACCTAGCCGGGTGCACACCAGCCATGCCACGTGTGCCGCCCCGACTTCACCAGGCCGCGCTCTTTGACCACGAAGTAGATAGCGAGCATGCCGCAGTACAGCCCGGCCTCCACGTTGTTGGCGAGCGCCGCGCCGTCCAGGCCCAGCGCAAGGCCGTAGATCAGCAGGTAGTTGACCACGGGCGTCACCACCGTCAGCGCGGCGGACATCACTGCGCGCGCGCGCGCGCGCGCGCGGTCGGCGCCCGAGCGCGGGCGCAGCTTGGTCTGCCGGGCGGCGACGGCGATGCCCTGGCTCGGCGCTCAGGGGACTGCTGCGTGCATGGAAGTCATGTCATGCAGTCACACGCACAGCCCCCGAGCCGCCGCTCAGTCGTGCGTCACTCATGTCGAGACGCGCCACGCACACAGCGGCGCATCAGGACTCGCGACGCCGTGAGCGATCTCACGCAACAACCTGTGTGTGGCGGTCGCCCCATGCGCCTGGCGACCGCATGCACACCGCGGGAATGCTGGGCCCCATGCACGGCGCCAGGCGCGCACGCGAGGCCACCACGACGTCCAGCTGCGCGAGCAGGTGGTTGCGGATGCACGTCGACACCGCGTTGAGCAGCAGCGAGGGCGCGCTGATCTGCAGGAAGCGCGACGCCTCCGCCGCGATGCCCGCGTCCTGGCCTGCGCGTGGAGCGCGCCTGATCATGACCCTACCCAAGACCTGAACCCTATCCTGAACCTGCATCACCGTCCAGGCGCTTTTGCTCAATAACGACCCCCACGCATGCCTGGCAGGCGACGCCCATGCCCACCAAAAGCGCGGACGCAGGCTGCCGCTTGCATGCACGCGACACGTAGTGATGTGCTGGCTATGCTGACCGAGACAGCAGGCGGGCGAGGGCATGGCACGCAGACTCCGCCCACGCCTGCTGCACGGCCGGCCGCAAGCGTCCCGGGGCGCGCACCTAGGAGGGGCAGGAGGACGGGCAGCTGCGTCCAGGCAGCCCACACGACCGCGCTCAGCGAGCAGCTGAGAATCAGCGCACGCTGCAGGATGAGACTCATGGCGCTCAGGTTGCCCGCGCCAAAGGCCTGCCGCGCCCGGCGCCGTTTAATCCTCACGCCGGTGCACACCTAGCTTGACTAGGTTTGCAGGACCTTGAGTACCAGATGTCTGCCCGGGGGCAGCGACAGCGAGCGCGCGCAGGACCCACGCTGCTGTCGCAGGGATGGTCTGGGCGTGACCGCAGGCGTGCCCCACCTGCCCTGACAGCGAGTTCATCCCCGCAGCCATGCCGACCACCAGGCTGTAGCCGCTGATGTTGTACACGGAGTTGGCGAGGACGCACGCCGCCAGCGGCTGGCTGCCGAGGTGCCCGACAAAGGCGAGCGAGATCATGCTGCTGCACACAAACCAGAGCGTGCTCTCGATGGACAGCGGCGCGGTGAAATGGAGCAACCTGCCGTCGTGGCGCGACAGGAGTTGCCCACATGGTTCTGTGGGGAGCGATAAAGGAGGTATTCACGCGTGTGTTACAAGAGCTTGCTTGACAGCAGGGAGCGCTGGGTCCAGACATGGCGCATTACATAAACACAATCCCGAAGTACGCTTTGTGGCAAGCACAGGGCACGCACCTCTTCACCTCCCCGAACCAGGACAAGTCCTCATCCTCCGGCTCGCTGTCTTCCACCACCCACTGCGCTCTGCCCGCCGCCTCCGCATCTGCGCTGGGCTGGGGAAGGAGCGGCGCCGTGACCTCGCTGTTCTCTGGCAGAGCACTCAAGCTGCTGGCGCCAGACTGCGCCCTCGCAAACTCCTGGCTCCGGCGCGGAGCGTTCCGCGGGCTGTGCATCCCTGCCGCCTGGTTACCGCAGGCCTGCTTCTGTGCGGGACCACTCCTAGGCAAAGTGGTGCTCCACCAAATGTACCTTGTTTGTCTGTGTGCGCAATCCTAAGCACCGCCGCGCGCAACCACTCTCGACTGATGCAGCTGCTGTGAAGGAAATTTCCTCCTTTAAGGCTTTCCAGCTCGAAAGGCTCCCGGTACATGTGGAGCTCGGCAGGGGTCCAGCATGGGCTGGTCCATGCTCTACCTGGCCTGCTTGTACAAGCAGTGCTTGTCGATCACTGCATGTGAGGTCTGCACTGGCGGAGCATGCGCTGCTACAGCCAGCTCCATTGCCAGTTGCCCGCTCTGTCCTCCCACCAGGACCTTGGCACAATCCGCCAAATCTCAATAATCACTTGTTTCAAACCATACAGAACTGATGAACAGGCAAGGGCTGCTCACAGCACCAGAGTGCCGCGCTTGGGCGCAGCCCGCGCGGCACACACGCGAGGCCGCAGCGCAGCCGTGCAGAGCCGGAGCCCGCAGAGCGCGCGCGCGGCGCAGCAGCCGCGCGGGCCGCCCAGCCTGGCGCCCGGGCCGCGGTGCGCGGCAGCGGCTCAGGTCGTGTACTCGGCGTTGATCTTCACGTAGTCGTAGCTCAGGTCGCAGCCCCAGGCGACGCCCGCGCCGGGCCCGTCGCCGAGCCGCAGGTTGATGTGCACCGTGCCGTGCACGGCCGTCGTGTCCTTCAGATATGCGCTGGCGGCTTTCGCATCAAACTCCAGCGGCTGCCCGGCCGTCATGAGCCCGATGGGCCCCAGGCGGATGTCGAGCGCGTCGGCGTCAAAGGGCACGCCGGCGTACCTGCACCATGCGCAGGGTGAGCCCGTGTCCGCATGCGGCGACGCGCACGCCAGGTCTGGCTTGGCACAGGCGCGCAGCATGCGCTCTGACAGCAGCGGCGCCTTTGCAACACAGGCACGGCTGCCCCTGGCAAGCGCTGTCACGGGAGTGCTGCATGGCCTGCAGGCCACCTTGTTTGGGCACGGACGGCTCGTGTCGCAGGAGCGCGCCGTGCGAGGCATCGGGCTGGGTTGGGCCGCGCGGCGCGGCGGCGGGTGCGCCCGGCGACGCGCGCAACGCGTACTGGCCAGGCTTGCAACCCGACACAGCGGCCATGGCCAGAAAGGGCCAGGGCGCAGCGTGAAGGCGGGCGGCATGTACGGCCGGGGGCGCACCCGGCGGCACACGCGATGCGGCCCCAGTTGGGGTCGTGGCCAAACACGGCGGCCTTGACGAGCGAGGAGGCGGAGACGGCGCGCGCGACCGCGCGCGCGCCCGCGTCGTCGGCCGCGCCCGCCGCCGACACCTCCATCAGGCACGTCGCGCCCTCGCCGTCCCATGCCACCGACTTTGCGAGGCCCTGGCGCGCGCGCGCAGGCCCCTGGCCGCGCTGCAGGTTTATGCCTGCGAAGGCGCTGCCTCCTGCTGTGCGCGAGATGCGCTGCATGCGCAAATGAAACATGGGGCTGGACACGTTGTGAGCCGCCCCTCGGCACAGCAGATCACTTAACACACATGCTTCCCAATAGCAGGATACCCTACCCTACCCTCAGCAGACCTGCAGCAGCGCCGTTACGGCCGCCTCCAGCTGCGCGGCCTCAGGCGAGCCGGCGACGGCGATGGGCGCGCCGCCGGCCGCGCCGCTGGCCAGGCCGATCACGGTGTCGTTGGTGCTCGTGTCGCCGTCCACCGAGATCTGCGCGCCCGCCGCGCGCCGTCAGCGCTGGGCCCCGCCGTGCTCCGACCCTATCGGCCAAGCAGTCACAGTGCAAGGCGGTGCGTGCGCGAGAGTGTGCTTTGTCTGCGTGCATATGCCCAAAGTAAGGGCGGCCAGGCCGCCTGCAATGCGCGCAGCAGAGCGTGCCCGCTGCCACGGGCGGCATGCGGTCCCCTGAGCCCGCCGACGGCCTGCTGCTGGTGCAGCTCGGCCGCGCGCTCCCAGCCGTCACGCCTTCACAAGCAGGGCGTCCCCTTTTGAGCCGCCCGCCGGAGGCGCCCGGGGCCGGACCTGGTTGAAGCTGGCGACCGCGCCGCGGCGCACGACCTCGCGCCACAGCGGTGGCGACACGGCCGCGTCGCACGTGATGACGCACAGCATGGTCGCCATGTTGGGGTGGATCATGCCGGAGCCCTTGGCGAAGCCGCCCACGCGCACCGGCACGCCACCAATGTCCACCTGCGCGTTTCAGGCTCGCGTTCACGGGCCCTGGCCAGGGTTAGGGTAGGGGCGACCTATGATCGGACTTGTGCACCTGGCGGCGCGCGCCGGCGCCGCGTCACGGCCCTGGCGCCTGGGCTCGGCCGCCTGCATCAGAGCTGGAGCTCGCCAGAGGCGGCGGGCGCCGGCGCCGCAACACGGCACGGGCTCGGCGGCCCGCAGGAGAGCTGGTGCCGCGAGAGGTCAAGCAAGGCAGCGCCGCGGATCTGGGAGCATTCCGGGGTAGCTCGTGCGGCCCTCCCAGCGGATGCGTGCGCCACGCGGCCAGCGTGCGGCATGGAGGACGCATTGCGGCCTCTGAATCTTGCATGCGGCGCTGGCGGGCAGTCTCTCAGAGAGAGCGAGTGGGCTATTCTTAGGGGAGCAAGGCGGTGCATGCGCCGCCAGCTGCACTGCCGCCGGCGCTGCTGTTGCTGTGCCAGGACCTGTGACCCTAGGCGCAGCACCTCCAGCGCCGCGCTCTCGCTGACCGGATTGGCGCTTGTTGCGGCGGCCGCCGCGCGGCGCGCATGGTATTTGGCATGGTCTCAGTGACCCTGTGCAGGCCGAAGCGGCACCTCAAGCGCCGCGCTCTTGCTGACCAGGTCGGTGGTCGTAACGGCGACCGCCGCGTGGTGCGCGTCCTCGGCGCCCGCGCCCAGCCCGCCCGCCAGCTTCGGCACCGAGCCCAGCAGCGCGTCCAGCTTGATGCGCCGCCCGATCACGCCGGTGGAGAGCAGCAGGACCTGCGCGCGCGCCGCGCCGGGGTCGCCGCGCGCGCTCGCCCAGGCACGCTCCTGTATAAAAAAGAGCGGCATTGATACGTCCTTTTATGGCCGCGCGCTCGAGTACGTACAGGTCAATGATCAGCAGTGGCTGGTTTGCAGATGACGACTATGTTGAAAAGAGGCAGGCACAGCAAGGGCGGCGCCGCCCAACAAAAACAGGCGGGCGCAGGTAGCAGTGGTGTGACGCCTCCCGTGCTCCCTGAAGCGCGAGGTAATGATGCTCTCGTAATGATGCTCTTGAGTTCATGCACTGGTTAACGCGCCTCGTCCGCGCTGATGCCCAGGGCGCTGGCCACGCAGTCGGCGCTGGCCAGGCAGTCCTGGTACCCCGCATCGCCTGTCGCGGCGTTCGCCTGCCCGGCGTTCACCAGCACCTGCGCGCGCGCAAAAGCCCCTGGGCGTGCGAGCGAAACCCCTTGTGCGCATCACGAGGCACTTTTCGAACCCAGACGGTGCGGAACGCTGCGTATGCACACATGTATTATACATCATAGTAACATAGTATTATACATTGTATACTGTCCACGGCGCGCGGCCGGCTGCGGCAGCGGCGCGGGAGCGCGCGGGCCGCGCACCGCGCGGACGGTCTCCCGCTTCGCCAGCACGGTGCGGCAGTACGTGACGGGCGCGGCGCAGACGATGTTGGTGGTGAACACGCCCGCGGCGGCCGCCTCGCCGTCCGCGACGACCAGCGCGAGGTCCGCCTTGGGGCCGCTCGCGCGCAGGCCGCCGGCCATGCCTGCCGCGCCCCCGCCCCGCCTTTCTTCACACTGCTGTGCAGAGCCGCCACACTGCTGCCATAATTAAGCGCTGAAAATGTGCGACGAGTCTGGCGGCCAAGCGAGAGTGCCAAGATTGCAAGGGGCCGCAGGAGTCGCGGCTGGTCGAGACGGGCAGCGGGCTCCCGGGTCTCACCTTGGGCCTTGAAGCCCTTGGCGGCGCACACGCTGCCGTCCACCTCCCGCCACGGGCCGTCGGGGATGAGGATGGGCGCCGCAGGGATGTCAAACGCGTGCTGCGGGGCCGCTGCCGCAGCCGCCGCCGCGGCGTGCCTCCTCTGGACCTGAGGCAGTCCGGTGCTGAGCGCCCGGGCCAGGACGGGGCCAGGACGGGGCAGCTAGGCTGCTCTGCGGCGTCAGGAAGCGCACCTGTCTGCAGCTGTGTCTGGTGAACAATCTCAGTACCGCAGGCTTTCCTGCCACAGCTCCTGCACCCCTCGGGCAGAGTCGTCAGAGCGCGGTGCACACCCAATTGGCGGGCGAGTGCTTGGCCGGAAGCAAGCCAGATCGCTGGTGCCAGGGCTGGATCGGCCGCTCACCACGGGATGCAGGGCAGCATCGTCGCCTGTTGCAGCAGAACGGCCTGACTTGGCTGGCCCTGGCACCGTGGCAGGAAGCGTGCGCCAGAGGGGGCATCGCGCTCTGACCTATATCATGCAGCGGCTAACGCAGCCTGGCAGTGAGAATGCAGACTCTGTGGAGGTGGGCTGTGGCTCTCAGCTCAGTCCGTCTGTGCTCTGCAGCCAGCACCGCTTTCATATCAGTCCAGCTGCGGGCCCCCTACATTGGGCCCAATAGTGCGCCCTGCTTCCAAATGTGGGCCCCCGCAGTTCAAGCCAGCTGCTGGGCTGCAAGGGACTTCAGCGCTGGGAGGCTGATGCATGCTGTGACAGTCACCACACTTGGCGTGCGGTCTTCAGACGTCACTCGAGCGCTTGGTGCGACGCAGGAAGACTTGCAATAAAGGGGGAGGCAACTCCAGGCTCTACCGTGCAAAGGCCTCCAAGGAGCTGGTCACACCAGCCGTGCGTGCCCTGCGGCAAAGCGCGCGAAGCGACTATGTGCGGGCGCTGCCGGCCCCGATGAGGCGGCGAAGGAAGCATGTTTTTCCACCTGGAGCTCGACCGCGAGATTGAGCTGCAGCCGCGCTTCTTTGGGCCGCGCCTGGCCGAGGTGCTCCAGCAGAAGCTGCGGTCGGAGGTGGGCCGGCCTGCAGCGCGTTCAGCGCCGGACGCTGCAGCTCTGCCGTGCAAGTATGCTGTGCAACGAGCACAGGCCGGTGTCACGTGTCGGACTCGTGCGCGCCTCAGATCGAGGGCACATGCAGCGGGCGGTACGGCTTCATCATTGCGGTGACCAACGTGCTGAGCATGGGCAAGGGCATGATCCGCGAGGGCACCGGCAGCGCGTCCTTCAACGTCAGGTACATGTGCCTAGTATTCCGACCCTTCCGCGGCGAGGTGATCGACTGCGTGGTCAGCTCGGTGAACAAGGCGCGCGCGCCGGTCCGGCCGGCCACTGGCTCTCAACATCCCTGCTCTGTGCTTGCGTCCAGAGCACGCGCTGTTCCGCGGAAAGAGCTGGTCTGCCAGCGGTTGGCTGTTACAGCGTGGGAGGCTCGGTTGCCACGGTGGCCCCCTCACCCGGGCGCGCGCGCGAGCAGCGCGCCTGCAGAGGCCCCGCTGAGCCGCGGCCCCGGGCGCGCAGGTCGGCTTCTTCGCGGACGCGGGCCCTCTGCAGCTGTTCGTGTCCAGCCACCTCATCCCGGACGACTTTGACTTTGTGTCCACGGACGAGCCGGCGTTCGTGAGCGCGGACGAGGAGGTGCGCGTGCAGGCGGGCGCCGAGGTGCGCATGCGCATCGTCGGCACGCGCATGGACGCCACCGAGATCGTGCGCGCCCGCGCCCAGAGGACGGTAGGGTTAGGGACCCTACACTGCCTTACGCTAGCCCCAGGACGCGGCGCTGTCCGCGTCGGACGCCGCGCCGGGCGCCGTGCACGCTGCTTCCTGGTTGGCCCCGCGCAAAGATCTGTCGCCATCCTTTAGAGGTTGTCGCCGTGCTCGATCAGGCGCTGCTTCAGGGCGTTGTGGGTAACCTGCCTGATACGTGTGCCTGTATCGCCCCGCATGTGCGGTGAACCAGCGCATGTGCGGGGTCGCAGTTCTGCGTCGGGACCATAAAGGAGGACTACCTGGGCGTGATCAACCCGGCGGGCTAGCCGCCAGGCGCAGTGGATGCTGGCACGGGTGGGACAGTTGCTGCAAATGGAAGCCACCCGATGGCCGTGCCCTGGGACCATACCCGGCAGCGTGTCAGTTCACACCGCTCGTGCATGGAGACGCCATTCGTGCTGTGCTTGGTAGTACAGATGCGCAGGCCAGAGCATGCCACTCCAGGCTCTTGCCTGATCGCAAGTGCGAGGCATGTCCGGCGTGCAGGGTGTGCAAAGCCTGCTCTCGAGCAGTGCATGGTCTGACTTTGTTACAGAAACTGCATCCTGTCACTTACATGCACCCATGCGGTCTCTCCGCACGCCCTTCAGTCAGGAATGCTGAGCACTTGCCAGGATTGATGAGCACTTGCCAGATTGCTGAGCACTACCCTCACCCAGCTTCAACGCGCAACACGCACTGCCGAAGTTGCGCCACAAGTTCTGTGGCACTACAGTGCTCTGCAGTGTGGCCCTCAAAGTGCCCCGCAGAGTCACGCAGAAGCAGAGCCGGCGCAATGAGAGGCAGCCTTTGGCAAGCAGCCCTGGGCCTAACCTGGAGAAGCTGCCCTGCGCTGTTCCAATATGGAACACCAAAGTGCAGACAAGGCCTGGCATGGTGCGCGTTCCTCACATTGTCACACCCGGTCCATGTCCCATGAGCGCATCGGCATCAGCCACGCGGCCGGACGCCTTCCTGGACATGCCTTGACGCAGGGCTGAGCCCGCCGCCTGCAAGGCCCCGGCATGGCGCTCCCATCGCGTCCGCGCGCCACACCTGCCCCCTCGTGCCGCCACCCCCAGGACGCACCCAGGTACCCCGCAAACCGCACCGCCCCTCCGCAGTGCATCTAGCTACAGTGCGTGCGTCGCCTCCGCCAGGCTGCTACCCCAAGGCCGCCCGAAGCGCGGTCAGCCCTATCAAGGAGCGGACAGCCCTCCCGAGGAGCGGTCAGCCCTCCCGAGGAGCGGTCAGCCCTCGCACACGGGGTGCACCCAGTCGTAGAGGTCCTCCGCCCGCTCCTGCTGCAGCGACGTCAGCGCCTCGTACATCTCCAGCGCCACCTGCCCGGGCTCGCCCGCGCTGCAGAACTGCCGCCGCCGCCCCTGCCCGCGGCGAGCACAGGCTCTCACGCGCGTTTGCGGTCTCTTCAGGGTTTACCGTGACGCGGCTGCAGCAAGGGCAGTGCCAGGCATGACGCACAGAGCCTGTTGTGCACCCTTGCCGCCCGCTTCGGCTGTAAGCGGACCGCAAATCGGTAGTGCCCTCGGGTGGATCCTACCTCGACACCGCACAAGCGGTGCACCGCCACCCTTGCCTCAGCCTGACCGTGCGCCGCGCGCCTGGTAGGTCATGCTGCCCACGGCGGAGACCACGACCGCAGTGCCGGTGGTAAACACCTCGTCAGCCTCCATCGCATCCGTCACCGGAATGGCGACCTCCTCCACCGTATACCCCCGTGCGCGCGCCAGCTCGATGATGCTCCGCCGTGTCACGCCCGGCAGGATGGTGCCCTGCGCCGGTCCGTCAGCCTGGGAGCGGGCTCTTGCGGGCATCCTTGCACGTCTGGCAGCGTCATGCTCCGGCAACATGGAGGCGCAGACGCATGCGGCTGCGGCGAGTGCGAGCGTGCCGCAGTTCTGCCGGTGCGTGCACAACTGCACACACCGTTTGGCATATACGTTTCCGGGGGCGTTGGCGTACGAACGGCCCACTCATGCAGTGCTGTATGCAAGGTCACGATCCGCACACATCAGCCTCTTTCAGACCCCAGACATCCGCACCCGAGCGGCTCGGGCAGATAGAAGCATGCGGCGCACAACCTAACGGGGGCGCCGCGCGAGCCGGGGCGGCCGTGCCGGGCGCGCGCCTGCAGGGGCGGCGTGCGGATGGTGCACCCGGCCACGGTGAAGATGTTGCAGGAAAAAACCTCCTCCTCCAGGCACGTGTCTGGGGCCGGGGCGGCCGGGCCGGGGCGCGCGCCTGCAAGGGCGGCGTGCGGATGGTGCGCCCGCTCACAGTAAATATATTGCAGGACGACACCTCCTCCAGGCACGTGTCAGTCTTGGCGTCCAGGTACACCACGTCCGCGTAGCCGGCCTCCTTGGCAGCGAGCTGCGTCATCAGCACCTGCGCGCAAAAACCCTCGTGGCGCGTCAGACCCTGCGCATGCTGGCGCAGAGAATTGAACGGCCTGCGTATATCGCTGTAGCCGGCCTCCTTGGCGGCGAGCTGCGTCATCAGCACCTGCGCGCATGGAAACCCTCGCGGCGCGTGAAACCCTGTGCATGGCGCAGAGAACTGGAAGCCCTATGTATATTGCTGTGGCCGGCGTCCTTAGCGGCGAGCTGCGTCATAGCACCTGCGCGCATACAAACCCTTGCGGCGTCAAACCCTCCGCGTGCTGGCACAGGGGCCTGTAAGTCTTGCAAAACTTACGGCGAACCGCATCCCAGCAACAGCAGCAGTCTGCCATCGTGTGCCCCCAGTTATGGTGCTGCACTGCTTGCTCCTTCACACCTGCTTCGCTGATTTAACCACAGGCATGTCGCCCATTGCTACACGTCAGCCACACTGGGCAAATGGGAAAAAGAGAACCCCCACAATGGCACGGCAGGGCGCGCGCCGGCGAGTAGTTGCCGGCGGCCTTGGTGCCGCCCATGCCGCCGGGCGCGGCGCGGTGGAAGCGCTCCTCCACGATCAGGTCGAGCGGCGTCAGCTGGCCGCACTGCAGCGCGCGCGCACATGATGCTGCTCAGCAGCGCGCCGCCGCACGCTGCACGCGGCGGCGCGCGCCGCGCGAGGCAGCGCTGCGCAGGCGCCGGGGGAAGGGGGGCAGAGCACAACCCCTCCTCGGCCGGGCAGTTGCATTTAAATCAACAGGCGTCTCCCCATTGGTACATATATCAGTGCATGGACCAGCACGCCGCAGGGCGCACAAGCGCGCAAGCGCCGTGCCTCGTAGCAAGCAGCTGGCCAGCAACGCGGACAGCCGCCGGTCCGCACTGCCGCGGCGCCCGCGCGCTGGGGCAGCGACCTACCCTGACCCCCCAGGGCCGCGCCTTGAAGTAGCAGCCGACCGCGGCCGCATACACGACCAGCGTGTAGGTCGGCGCGGGGCCCAGGCCCAGGATGGGCCCCGTGCCCAGCAGCAGCGGGCGTAGGTAGAGCGCGCCCTTGCCGCGCGGCGGCACCCAGGCCGCGTTGGCGCGCACCGCCGACGTCACCGCCTCCACATACATCTCAGCCGACGGCGGCGGCATGCTCAGCCGCACCGCGCCTGCGCGCGCCGGCCAGCTCATTGCGCCGACCCACCGGCGCCGGCTCACCTGGCTCTGCACCCCATGAAAGCAACTCGGCCTGCGCAAGACTCCTGGGCATGCACTCTGCCGGGCGCCCTCCTGGCGCCCGCACACGGCATGGCAGTGCCACACAACACAGCACGGCGCGTCTGAAGAGCACCCTTGAGGACTTCGTGAAATGGCGCGCCCCACCTGCGCGCATGCGCGCCGCATTCTCCTGCGGCCGGAAGAGCACGATGCGGCCGCGCGCGCTGCGCTGCGCCTTCATGCCCTCGAACACGCTCTGGCCGTAGTTCAGCACCTGGCGCGCCGGGGGAGGGCAGGGTCAGCGCCGCGCCAGCGCCGGGCGCCTGCGCCGCCAGGCAAGCCCGGCGGCGCCCCGCCCGCAAACACGACGGGCTGTTTCAGCGGCCATCTGGCAGCGGCGCGGGCCGCTGCGCGCCTGTGCGCTGGGCAGCAGCTGCAGCGGCCCGTACGGCTCCAGGCCGCCCTGCCAGCCGCCGTCCGGCGTGTACGTCGCCCTGTACATCACCTGCAGCGCCAGCCCTCCCCGCTTGCAGCCGCGGCTTGCAGCGAGGCGGCTGCGAGCAGCGCAGCAGCCGGCGTGCAGGGCCGCGGAGGCCGCGCAGGCGCACCGGCGCCATGTGCTCGACGCCAAAGCCCAGGGAGTCCCAATCGACGTGCTCAACGGCGCTGCTCGGCCGCGTCTCCCTGGTCTCCCTGCAGCCGCTGCCGACTTCAGCACACCCCCTCGCCTGTCCTCAGCAGGGTGCGCAGCCGAGGGCGCCGCCGCAGGACTCACCGCGGGCGCTCGGCCGCGAGCGTGGCGCTCGTGATCGCGTGCTGGCGTCCGCGTAGCCTTCGCCTGGCCAATGCTGACTCCTGCTGTGGCAGGCGCGGCGCAAGCTGCAGCCTGCGGCGCGGATCACGGCTCAGCCCCTCCGCTCGCCCGCTCACGGAGGCTTGCGCCACCTTATCAAGCCGCACCTCTGCAGCAGGCAGGGCGCCTGCCCTTGCTGCCGCCGGGCGAGCCTGCACAGGCAAGCGCGTCGTCAGCCTATGAGTCGGCGTCTGCCAGCGCCCGCTCGTTCCGACCTCTCCAAGCTGAGGCGAGTGCTCGGGCACGGGAGGCGCGCGCGCACTCTGTCTGTGCAGAGCAGGCTCTGCAACGCGGCATCGCCGGCCGCTCCAGCAAGCTCGCTAGAGACATCCTGCCGCCCTTACTGGCACGTGCTGGAGCCGCCAAGGCCCTGGCGGGAGGAAGTGGGGAGACTGGTCGGCCCTTGGTATGCCCTTGGCCTCGCCTTTGGCCAGACCTTTTGCCTCAGAATACAGGGAAAGAGCCTCGGCACAAGCAGCAAGACGGCCGCCCCTGCTCCAAGCTATTACCAAAGCAAGGCCGATTCGTAAGTAATTATCAAAGGCAGCTGAGCAGCTGCGCATTGCTGCTCCTAGGGCTG
>JAABUX010004957.1_pt1 | contig 16590 bp, 13 predicted proteins | sample 5561851 | NCBI WGS metagenome assembly JAABUX01 (sample SAMN10711883, study PRJNA513361) | rock metagenome | isolation source: Antarctica rocks | place: Antarctica: Victoria Land, Richard Nunatak red sandstone | collected 2016-01-03 | reverse complement strand
CGTTCAAAAGCTCCGTCCGTTCAGCGCTCGATAGGCTAAGCATCAAACACGCGGATTAGACATCGGCCATGGATCAAAGCAACCGGCACGGCTCGTGAGCGCCACTGGTCGCCACCCAGACTGCAAGAGCAAGTCCGAGCGGCGCGACCGTCGCAAGCATTCGAGTTTTTAGGCCGGGCTTAAATCGTTCGCGCACGTTCGGTACCAGCGCCGCGAAGACCAAGCCGCACGCCCCACAGACGGGCATGCCGATGGCTAACGATATGCCGGCGACAAAGACGCCGGCACCGATACCGCAGGCTCGGGTTTCAAACGTAAAGACGGATACGGTCCAGATGATGAGCGCGTAACCGGCGGCGCCATATGCCGTCCGCCACGCGCTCGTCATGTTACCGGACGCTCGCGCGCGCTTCGCTGAGAAGTTTCGCCTGTTCGCGCGCATAGTCGGTGAATGTGAGCTGCGCCCGTCGCTGCGCAAGCGAATCGGCACGGCGCGAGAGGTCGACGATACGCGCCGCGCGTTCCCCGTCCGCATCGGGTGCCGACTGATCGGTGAGCGCGAGCAATGCGGCGATGCGGCCGCCTTCGAGGCTCGCCGTTTGCGTCGGCACTTTGATTGCCGCGAACGGTGTCGCATCGGGCACCTCGGTGAAGAAGTCGCTCATGTCCGTCGCGAGCGCGTCGCCGAGCGCTAAGGCGGGGAGGCCGAGCAACTCTTCTTCCGTCTTTAACACGCTGACCGTCGAGAGGTGCTTCGTGCCGAGGTAGCCGCGTTTTGCGTAGGGCGAGACGACGATCGCGTACGAGCGGTGCTCGTTGACGTGATCGCGCGTCGATTGCGCGTCGTCGGGCATGATGAAGATCGCGGTAGAACTCCACTGCGGCGTGTGCGAGAGATAGTCGACGATCGCTCCGAGCGCGCGATCGCCGTCGGCGACTTCCTCGGGGAGCGGCGGGATGTTCTTGCCGAAGCCGCCGTGATCGGCGGGCAGCCAGACGTGCGTGAACGCCGGCACCGTATCGGATTTGACGAACGGATCGTAATCGCGCACGAACTCGTTCGCACGACGAACGTCGCGGATGCGTAGGTTCCAGCCGGGATAATTCGGATCCACGTGACCGGCGAGCGCTGCGAGCACGGGCACGTCGAGTGCGTAGAGGCCGCCGAGACCTTGTGTCGGTGCGGTTGCATCCTCCGCACTGACGAAGCGCGGATCGTCCGTTTTCGGATCGACGGCTTCGCCTTCATCGTATCCCGAGACGCGCGTGTAATCGCCGTAATCGCGATACGTCTTGCCGCGTGCGGCGAGCGTGTTGAAGATGTAACCGGCGCGCGGATAATCTTCGGGATCCTCGTTCTTGTTCACGAGCGGTTTGCGGCCGCTCTTTACGAGCAACGTCTTCTCGGAGTAGACGCTCGTCGTCCCGCCCGCGACGAACTGATGTCCCGCATCCGACTCCTCGGCGTCGGCAAAGAGATTGCCGGCGAGACCGAACGTGCGCGCGAGCGCGTGCAGATTCGGCGTGACCGATTCGTCGAAGGCGACGTAACTCCGATCGCCCGGGCCGTAGGGCTGGCCCGCCGCGTTCTTGAGATCGCCGAGCATCGCATCGTACGTCTTGTTCTCTTCGAGCAACAACACGACGTGTTTGATCGCGCTCGAACCCGCGCCGCCGAAGACTTGCGGCACGAGCGGATCTTCGCGCGCGGGTCGCACGGCGCGTAGATACGAGAGCGCGAGCGGCGTCGATTGCCGGAGGTCGACGCGTGCGAGATCGATGCGTTCGAGCGTCGACCAAATCGCGTTACTGTCGGCTGCCACGCTCGTTATGTGACTGCGCGGATCGACGCTGCGCTGCTGATCGCCCGTGAAGCCGCGGTCGTGCGCGATACCCTTGGCATTGGCGACGAAGAGCGACGCGCCGTTCGGCGAGAGGGCGAGGGCCGATGGATACCAGCCTGTCGGAATGAGGCCGATGCGGTGCGGGTGCACGGGATCGGTCGTGTCGATCACCGCAATCGCGTCGATGCCTGCGAGCGCGACGTAGAGCCTTCGCTCGTCTCGCGAGAGCACCATCGCATCGGGCTGCGTGCCGTACGGCCCGCGATCGTAGAGTCGCAGTTCCGTGCCCCCGACGACGTGCGGCGTCGCGCCGAGTGCGACCGTCGCGATGCGATCGATCGCGCTCATCGCGACGAACGCGTACGCCTTGCGATGCATGGCGACCACGGCCGCCGGATGCACGCCGCCGATGTCGCGCACGCCGTCGGGTCCGCGATCGAGCGGAACGGCGGGTGCGGGCACGAGCGAACCGTCGGCCGCCGTGCGTAGCACCGAGAGCGACGACGCGCGCTCGAGGTCGGCCGCCGGTGCGGCGAACGGCGGTGCGGCGACGGGCGCGGGCAGAACGCCGTAGCGTAGCAGCCCCTCGTTTGCGACGAGGAGGCCGCCCGCGAACGCGGTTGCCGCGAGCGGAAAGAATCCGACGGACGCCCGGGTGCCGACGACGGTGCGCGTAACCAGATCGATCTTCACGACGTCGTCGCCGAGATTGTTCACGACGTTCGCGACGCGCGCGTGCGGCGCCACGACGATCGTCGCGGGAAACGCGCGTCCCTTATCGGCGTATCGATCGTCGCCGGGCGTCGGCATCGCGATCGTGTGAACGGCGTCGGGCGTAAGGCGCCCCGCGCCGTCGAGATCGAACGCGTACACGGCGTTGCTCGCGCCGCCGCTTGCGAGCACAAGCGTCCGCCCGGGAGCCGCGGGATCCGCGACGGCCACGACGCCGACGAAGAACGTCTCCTTCGGATCGCTATAACGCGAGACGACCGTCATCGTGCGCGTGTCGACGACGGCGAGCGTGTAGCCGCCGGTCGTCACGCCGTCGAGCGTGCTCGTCGTCTTTGCCTGACGTTCGTCGTCGTTGCTGACGATCGCGTAGCGTCCGTTCGGCGAGAGCGCGAGACCGAGTGCGTTCATGCCGACGACGACGTTTCTTCCCGTCGGATGCACGATGCGTCCCGAAGGTAAGATGCGGCCGAACGCATCGCCGAGCGACGTCGGACCCGCGGAAGCATTCGTCGGCGCTTCGAAGATGACGGGCGCGGCCGTCTGCGCGCTCGACGTGGCACCGGAAACGGCGACGGCGACGAACGTGGCGAGAAGCGTGAGGGCGCGCGAACGTACGAACATCTTCGACGCATGAGACGCCGTCGCGCGCGTGTCCTCTACGCGAGCGCGCGCGCGAGCCGCGCGACCGCTTCGCGCATCGTCGCGTCGTCGAGATCGCCGAATCCCAGACGCAACGCGCTCGCGCCACTTCGCGTCGGATACCACGGATCCGCGGGCATCACGAGCACGCCTTCGCGCGCGCACGCATCGAACGCGGCTTGCGTCGAGAGGCGCATCGGCAACGGCAACCACAGCGTCGTCCCAGCCGCCGGCAGCGCGACGTGCGCCCACGGGAGCGCGGTCTGCAACGCGTCGACGAACGCATCCCGTCGCGCGCGGTAGAGCCCGCGCGCCGCACGCAGATGTTTCGCATACGCATGCGATTCCATGAAGCGCCAGAGCGCGCGCTGCGCGAGCGTCGACGTGAACGAATCGGCGCGCATCTTCGCCGATTCGAGCGGGCCGCGCAAACCGCCGCGTGCGAACACGTAACCGACGCGCAGCGCCGGAAAGACCGTTTTCGAAAGCGATTCGATCAACACGACGCGACCGTCGACATCGTGAGCGGCGAGCGGCGCGGGCGGTTCGCCCTCGTAGGTGAAGACCCAACCCGTCTGGTCTTCCAGCACGACGACGTCGTAGCGGCGCGCGAGTTGCACGATCGCTTTGGCGCGACGTTCGGGCAAGATCGCACCGGTCGGATTCTGCGCGAACGGGTTGACGTAAAATAACCGCGGCCGATATTCGGCGAAGACGCGCTCGACGTCGTCGACGCGGATGCCGCCGGCGTCGGCGGCGATCTCGACGTAGGTCGCGCCGCGCGCGTCGAAGATGCCGAGCGTCGGCGCATACGAGGGCGATTCGGCCGCAACGACGGCGCGCGTCGCGAGCAGCGTCGTCGCGACGATATCGGCGGCTTGCTGCGCGCCCGAACACACGACGATATCGCCCGCGCTCGCGGGAACGCCGCGCGCGCGGAGTGCCTTCGCGAGCGTCTCACGCAAATCGGGATCACCGTTACCCGACGCGTATTGCATCGCTTCGGGTGGATCTTCGGCGAGCGTGCGCGTCATCGCGCGCCCGAATTCCACCATCGGAAACGTCTCGGGTGCGGGATGGCCCGTGGCGAGACTGATCGCGCCGTCTGCTCCCGCACGTGAGAGCCGGTCGAGCACGCCCTCCATGCGCGCGCGCGCGAAGCCGCCGATCTCGGGTTCCCAGCGCCGTGCGAAGGCGGGTGCGGGCGCCGGCGCGTGTGCGACGTACGTGCCTTTCCCGACGCGCGTGAGCGCGCGACCGCGCGCGACGAGCGAATCGTAGGCTTGTGAGACCGTCACGAGCGCGACGCCGAGGCGCTGGGCAAATTCGCGCATACCGGGTAGCCGATCGCCCTCGTGCAGATCGCCGCGCTCGATGCGCGCCGCGAGGTCGTCGGCGAGTTGGACGTAGAGCGGGCGTTTATCGCGCGGATCGAGGACGACGTCCGACAGCGCCGGACGTATCCCGGGGGTCACGGTGTGTCCAGGCGATACCCGATGCCGCGCACGGACGAGATCTGCAGCGCCGCGCCCACTTCGCCCAGCTTCTTGCGCAGGGCTGCAACGTGCACGTCGACGACGCGCGTCGGCACGCCCGACACGTCGTTCCACACGCGCTCGAGAATCTGCGCGCGCGTGAGGAGCCGGCCATCGGCCTCGCCGAGAAACCACAGCAATCGGAACTCGAGCGCGGTGAGCGACACCGAGCGCGCATCTTTTTCAAGCGTGTGGAGATCGCGCACGAGCGCCGCATCGCCGAGTTGGAGACGACCTTCGTGATCGCGTAAACGCGAACGTTCGCGGCGGCGTAAGAACGAGCCGATCCGCGCGACGAGTTCGTTGCCGGAGAACGGCTTGCTGATGAAATCGTCGGCGCCGAGGCCGAGCCCGGTGAGCTTGACGTCCTCGCCCGAGTGACCGCTGACCATGAGGATGTAGGCGTCGGCGGTCTCCGCGATCGTCGTGCAGACGTCGAGGCCCGACATATCGGGCAAGCCGATATCCAGGAGCACCACATCGGGCTTGAACGAATCGACGAGCGCGAGCCCGTCCTTTCCCGTCGCAGCGAGCTTCGTCTGATATCCCGCCCGAGCCAGCATCGTCATCTCGAAGGCGGCGATGTCCGGATCATCTTCGATGATGAGGATGCGTGCTCGAACTTCTTGCGACATGCGCTCGCTTACTTAGACAGAAGCCACGATATCCTCGCCTTCGGCAACCAAATGTTGCCGACGGGCGAGACCTTCGTCGCTGGCCGCCGCGGCGACGGCGCGTGCGACCGCATCGACGACGCGCAGATCGAAGACGCTGGGCACGACATACTCCGGACCGCGTTCCGCGTCGGTGATGGTCGCGGCGATGGCGCGCGCGGCCGCGAGCTTCATGCCGTCGGATATGCGACTCGCGCGGCTGCCGAGCGCGCCCTTGAAGATGCCGGGAAACGCGAGCAAATTGCTGATCTGATTGGGATAGTGGCTGCGGCCCGTCGCCATCACCGCGACATACGGCGCGGCGGCCTCGGGCATGATCTCGGGCGTTGGGTTCGCCATTGCAAAGACGATCGGATCGCGCGCCATCTTCTTGAGATCCTCGGGCCGCAAGATGTTGGGCGCGCTGACGCCGATGAACGCATCGGCGCCGCCGAGCACGTCGGCGAGGGAGCCGCGGCGATTCTCGCGATTGGTGTGTTCCGCGAGCCACGCCCACTGGCGGTCATCGTACTCCCGACCGCGCGCGAGCGCGCCGGACCGATCGACGGGAATCACGTCGCGCACGCCCGCCGCGAGCAGCATCTTCATCGTCGCAGTCCCGGCGGGGCCGCTCCCCGCCACGACCACCGTGAGATCGCCAAGCGCCTTCCCGACGACGGCCGCCGCGTTGATGAGCGCCGCGACGATGACCACGGCCGTCCCGTGCTGATCGTCGTGCATCACCGGAATATCGAGCCGTTCTTGTAAACGCGCTTCGATTTCGAAGCAGCGTGGCGCCGAGATATCCTCGAGATTGATGCCGCCGAAAACCGGCGCGATGCGCACGATCGTCTCGATGATCTCGTCCACGTCGCGCGTGTCGAGACAGATCGGGAACGCGTCGATGTCGGCGAACTGCTTGAAGAGCATGCACTTGCCCTCCATGACCGGCACGGACGCGAGCGCCCCGACGTCGCCGAGCGCGAGCACTTCGGAGCCGTCGGAGATCACGGCGACGGTATTTCGTTTGATGGTTAACTGAAACGCCTTGGTCGGGTCTTGAGCGATCGCGCGAGCGACACGTGCGACACCCGGCGTATAGACCTTTGAAAAATCGGTGCGATTGCGCACCGGGATCGTGGGTTCGACTCGAAGTTTTCCGCCAAGATGTGCCAGGAAGACGGCATCGGATACGCTGACGAGCCGCACGTTCTCCAGACGCCCGATCGAGCTGCGAACGGCGTTCGCGACGGCGTCTGAGGCGACGGTAACGCTCACGTCGCGTGTAACGGCGGTTCGGCTCGCGGAGCGCAAGTCGACGGCACCGATAATGCCGCCGGCATCGCCGATCGCCGAGGCCAGGGTGCCAAAAGCGCCCGGCGACGCGGCCATCTCTAAGCGCATGACGAGCGTGTAACCGATCGCGGGTGAAGCCATGCTCTCTCTTTACAAAACGCGTTCCATCGAACCTCGCTCGCAGGCAAGCAAGGACAAGTGTTAGGTGTGCCTAATTACGACTCAAGCTCCACCTCGGAGAGAGATATATGCTCGGTTCCCACCCCCAGCGTACGGCGACGCGCGCGTTCGCCTTTGCATCCGCGCTGATCGGCGCATTCGCGGGTGCGGCGTCGCGCGCGGACGCAATCCCCGCCTTCGCGCACGCGTACGGGATCACGTGCCAAAAATGTCATACGGTCGTGCCGCGCCTCAGCGAATTTGGTGAGGCCTTTCGCGCGAACGGCTTCGCTTTGCCGGGTACGCGACCGCAGCACGCATTGCCGCTGGCCGTCAAGATCAACATGGCATATACCAGCGAACCCGATCCATCAGGGTTGCCGAAAGCGACGCTCGACGAAGTGGAGCTCTTCGTGGCCGGCCGCATTGGCAGCCGCGCGAACTATTTCGTCGAGCAGTATGCGGTCGACGGCGGCCGACCGGGAGCGACGCGCGATGCGTGGATCGGCTACCGCGCGACGCCCAACGGCGCGCGCGTGCCCGTGCACGCGCAAGCCGGCTCTTTCACCTTGCCGCTTCCGGTCGATCCGGAATCGTTCCGCGAGTCGCTCGCGCATTACGCGGTGTTCGATCAACGGATCGGCCGCAATCCCTTCGTGTTCTTCGATGCCAAGCTCGGCGGGGGCGTCCGCATCGGCGACGAGGATCGCGGGACCAGCGTCGGCTTGTTCGCCTTGGGCGGCCACGATCCGCAGAGCGGCATCGCCGCACGCGGCATCGACACGATGACGGTCCTCTCGCACGCGCTCGGTCCCGTAACGCTCGCGACGTATCGATACGCCGGCGCGCGACCGCTCGACGGCGGAGTCGATCGATTCTGGCGCCAAGGCTACGACATGACGGTCCGCACGCGTTCACTCGAGATCGACGCCGTCCTCCAGACGGGCGACGACGATCGGCCCGGAGACGGCGCGGGCCCGGCGGTTTCGAGCGGCGGTTTCGCGCAAGTGCGCTACGCATTCGATCGGCGCACGTTCGCGTCGCTTCGGTACGAGGGCACGAACGATCGGACGAACGGGTTCCTGCGCCAACTCGTGCCGCTGATCGGCTACCGCGTGACGCGAAACAGCCGTCTTACGATCGAGGACGTCATCACGCACGTGCCGGTGGCGAAACACGCGCTCGGTACGCAATATACGGTGGCTTACTAATGCGAGCCGCCGTCGCCGCGCTCGTGGTGTTCGCAGGCGCGCTGGCGAGCTCGCACGCCGCACGTGCAGCGGATTCCGCGGTCGCGCACGCGATCGTTCCGGCACGTTCGCACGCGAGCTTCACCGTCACGCATTTGCTCGTACAACACGTGTCGGGCAACGTGCCGGTCGTTGCGGGTCGGGTCGTCTTCGCGTCGGAGACCGCGACCGTGCCGACGAGCGTCGAGGCGACGCTCGATCCGCGACGGATATCGACGGGCAACCGCGACCGCGACGACGATCTGCAGGGGCCCGATTGGTTCGACACAGCGCACTTCGCAACATGGACATTCGCGACCACGGCGATCGTGCCGACCGCGACCGGCTTCACGATGATGGGTCAACTCACGGTGCACGGCGTCGCGCGGCCGGTCACGCTCGAGGTCGTGGCGGTGCATGCAGCGCCGCACGCGCATTACCGTGCGACGGGAACGCTCGATCGCCACGGCTTCGGCATGCACGTCACGCCGTTCGATCCCGCGATCGGCGGCGAACTCGCGCTCGAACTCGACGTCGAACTCGAGTAGTTCGTGCGCTATTGTCCCGAGATCGTCATCTCCGCGACGCGAAACGACGGCGACACGATCGCTTGATCGAACAGGAGATCGTTTGCAACCGCGTCGATCGCGCCGAACATGTCGAGCAGATTTCCCGCAATCGTGAATTCGTCGATCGGGCCCGTGAGCTCGCCGCCCTCGATGAGGAAGCCACGCGCGCCACGACTATAGGTGCCCGTCACGGATTCCGTCGAAAAGCCGATCGTATCGAGCACGAGCACGCCGTGCGTCGTTTTTGCAACGAGCGCGTCGAGATCGCCCGAACCCGGTTCGAGCATGAAGTTGTTGGGGCCGATGCCGCCGCCCGACGCGTTGCCGGTGGTTCGCGCGCCCAGACGCCGCGCCCAGTACGAATCGTAAAGAAACGTGCGCAGCATACCCGCTTCGATGACTGGTGTCCGGCGCGTCGCGACGCCCTCGCCATCGAACGGCGACGTCCCGAGCCCCCCGGGAATGCGGCCGTCGTCGATGACGTTGACGAGGTCGCTCGCAACGCGTTCGCCGATGCGCTCGGCGAGAAACGAGTTGCCGATCGCGACGTTGCTCGCGCTGATCGCGGTGAACAGATCGGCGAGCACGAGCGCCGCGACGTCGCGTTCGAAGATGACCGGCACGCGCATCGTCGGAGGCTTGCGCGCGCCGACGAGAGCCGTCGCGCGGTGCGTCGCTTTACGCGCGACCGATGCGACCCTTTCGAGCCCCGCATACGAGCGCGACGCGCTCCCGTAGGACGCCGTGCGTTTGGTCTCACCGTCGGCCGCGATCGGGCTGACGCCGATCGACGCTTGCGACGTGCGGTAGGAACCCGCGAAGCCGAGCGAATTGGCGAGCGCGATCGTCGTGGTCGCGTCGGCGACGCGCGAGCCACTCGAATTGACGATCCGCGCATCCGCGGCGCAAGCGAGTCGCTCGAGTTCGAGCGCGTCGTCGATCTTCGCCGCCGCATCGCGCGTGCGGACGTCGCCGGAGAACATGAGCAGGCGCGCGTCGTCGCCCGAGACCGGCGTCATCTGCGCGTTGGGAAGTCCCGCGTGTTCGTCCGGCGCGACAAAACGGGCCGCGTCGACGGTCTCGCGCACGAAGTGCTCGAGCCCCTGCGATGAAAGATCGCTCGTACCCAGCGACGCTTTGCCACCGTTTACGAACACGCGTAGCGCGAGCGATCGCCCGACCGACTGTTCCAGCTTGACGACTTCCGAACCGCGTGCTTCAGTACTGAAGCGATTCGCGACCGCGTACGTCGCCTCCGCTGCATCCGCGCCCGCACGTGTTGCGAGCTCGACGATGCGGCGTGCGAGCTCGAGTTCACCCGCCAACTTCCGAGCCTCCGACCGTGACGCGCGAGAGTTTGACCGTCGGCATCCCGACACCAACCGGTACGTATTGGCCGCCCTTACCGCAGGTGTAGTACCGCCCCGCAAAGGCGCCGTCGTTACCGACCGCCGTGACGCGATTCATCACCTCGGGTCCGTTTCCGACGAGACTCGCACCGCGAATCGGCGCGGTGAGCTTGCCGTCTTCGATCAGATAGCCCTCGGCGAGCATGAAGACGAAATCGCCCTTGCTGATCTCGACCTGTCCGCCCGCAAACGACGTCGCGAGGATCCCGCGCTTGACGCTGCCGACGATCTCATCGTACGTCGACGCGCCGCCGGGCATATAGGTGTTGCACATGCGCGGCTGCGGCATCACGCGAAACGATTGCCGCCGACCGTTGCCCGTGGACGCGCCGCCCATGAGCGTTGCATTGTGATGATCGTGCATGTAGCCGCGCAGGATCCCGCGCTCGACGAGCACGGTGTGTTCGCCCGGGTGGCCCTCGTCGTCGATCGTGAGCGAGCCGCGTTCGCCCGGGAGATTGCCGTCGTCGTAGATCGTCACGAGTTCGCTCGCGACGCGCTCGCCGATCCGGCCGCTGTAGAGCGACGTGCCCTGACGGTTGAAATCGCCCTCCAGCCCATGGCCCACGGCCTCGTGCAGCAGCACGCCGCCGCTCCCCGACGCGACGACCACTTCCATCTCGCCGGCAGGCGCGGGCACCGCATCGCTATTGACGCAGGCAATGCGCGCGGCTTCGCGCGCGATCGACTCGGGTGACTTCTCCACGAAGAGATCGATGCTCGTCCGACCGCCATCGCCGAAGAACCCGGTTCCACGCTGCGCGCCCTGCGCCGTGCACTGGACGCCCAGCGTCACGAGCGGCCGACGATCGACGACGAACCGTCCGTCGCTCGCGGCGATCGCGACGTCTTGCACTTCCTCGCTGAAAAACGCGTTGACGGTGCGCACGCGCGGATCGTGCGCCCGGGCAGCAACGTCGGCGCGCGAGAGAAAGTCCACGTAGGTCGCGGATTGCGACGCGAGCTGCCGCGCATCGACGTCGCCGTAAACGGTGGGCCGCTGCGACGCACGGGCGGGGAGCGCCGCGCTCGTAACGCGCGCCGCACGATCCTTCGCTATCAACGACGCAATCTTCGCCGTCGCGAGCAAGGCCGATTCGGAGAGGTCGTCGCTATACGCGTAACCCCCCGTTCACCCGAGAGCACGCGGATGCCGACGCCGCATGAAATTCCGACGCCGGCTTCGTGCACGCGGCCTTCTTGAAAGCGGAACGTGCGCGTCACACGGCGCTCATAAAAGGCGTCGGCGTAATCGCCCGCGCCCAGAGCCTGCCGCAAGACGCGCTCGAAGAGCGCGGCATCGGGTTGCATGCGTCGCTCGTTCGTGCCGCGCGCGCGCGACGCCCGCCGTGCTCAGGATTCTGCGAGCGCGTCGAGCGCGCGGTCTTCTTCGTCCGTCACGACGTCCGCATTCGCGCGACCATCGTTGACGATGAACGCGAAGGCGACGCGACCGTGGTGGCGCGTCAACACCTCACCAGCGAGCCCGTTGACGTTCGCGATGTGGCCGCTCTTCGCTCGCGTACGGCCGAGCGCCGCGTGCAAGACGTGATTTTTGACCGTACCATCGAGCCCGACGCGCGGGAGGGCGCGCGCGAAGACGTCGGCATCGGGTCCGCGCATCTGCGCCGCCAGCAACTGCGCAAGCGTGAGCGGCATGATTCGATCGCTCGGGGAGAGACCGCTCCCGTCGTAAACGCGCATGCGCTCGGAGCGAACGCCCAAACGGCTGAGTTCGCGTTTTTCGAAGGCGAGGCCGGCGTCGTCGCTGCCGGGATGTTTGAGCGTCTCTCCGACGATGCGCAGCAGCGTTTCCGCCGTGTGATTGTTGGAGTACACGAGCATATCGCGCACGATGGCCTCGAGCGGCGGCGAACGGTGCGCCCAGAGCACCGTCGCTTCCGGCGGCGCGGCACCGGATCGGTACCCCGCGGGCAGCGCGATCGCGCGTTCGGCGAGCATCGATGCGATCGCACCGCCGGCATACCCCGGCATGCCGAGCACCGGCTTGTAATATTTCTGCATTTCGCCGGGCGCGATGTGTCCGTCGAGCTCGTATGCGTTGACCGCGTCCGCGCCCAGCTGCATCTTGCGTTGTATCGTCACGTACGTCGACGACCCGTACGAGCCCGTGCGGATCGTCCCGTCGAACGCGATCGACTCGTTCTCGGGGATCGGCCGCACGTGCGCGGGTTCGCCCGGGGCGCCCGGCGTCACGTCGAATTCGACGACGCCGCCGTCGAGGGCGACCGCACTCGTGCCCGCGGCGTAATCGTAGGTGAGGTCGTCGGGATCCCAGCGCGGGTTCTGCTCCGGCCCGGTGAACGACGTGTCGTCGATCTGCAGCGGGCCATCGATGCGTTTGATGCCGCTGCGTGCGAGGACGCCCACGCCCTCGCGCACGTTGCGCGAATCGAGCATCGGATCGCCGCCGCCGATCAGCCACAGCCCACCCGGCAGCGTACCGTCGAGTTGCGGCGGCGACGTCGAGACGAAGCGCGTCACGAAGCGGTGCTGCGGGCCCAGCGCGTCGAGCGCAGTCGCGGCGACGACGAGTTTGAGCGTCGATGCGGGCGTCATGGCGCGCGTGGCGCTGCGCTCCATTAGCGGCGTGCCGTCCGCGCCGAGAACGACGATCCCCATCGTGCGCTCGGCGATGTCGCTTGCGAAGATGCCGTCGAGCCGGGCGCGCATCGCCGCGCGCGCGTCCGCATTCCAGTGCGGCGGAGGAAGCGGCGTCGGTTTCGGCGCGGCGTCGGTCGCGTAGCCCTGCGGCGTTTTCGGCGGCGCGGCCGCGCGCACGTGACCGCAGCCCACGAGCGTCGTCGCGAGGAGCGCGAGTGCGAACGGCCTCAGATGCCCGCGCCTTCGCAGAACGCGACGTCGTCGCTCGCGCCCGCGCGCGCGCCGAGCGCCAGCGTCTCGAGCAACGCGATCCATTGTTCGTCACCGACGCGGTCGCACAGACGTTGCGACCCGCGCGACGCGCGTAGGCAGTCCTCGCGCACGATCGTCATGCCGAAGCGTCGCGCGCGGCGCATGCGCTCGAAGGCGGGCGCGCCGTATTCGATCAGGCCGATCTCACGCCCGAGTTCCCAGCGGAAGATGGCGCCCGCGGGTGCGACGAAACTGAAGTGCGTGCAATACGGCAAATATTTGGGCCATTTCGTATCGCCGAGAAAGTCGCCGCGCGACGATTTGATTTCGTAGATGCGCACTTGGCGCGTGTATTTCGCAATGCCGATGACGTCGAACCGCAGCGACGCATCGGCGGGCGAAAACTCGTTGCCCACGTACGCATAGCCGAGATCGCGCATGCGTTCGGTCGCGAGCGTTCGGAGCTCGGTCGTCGCGAGCTTGCGACCGGCGGTCGCGGTGAGCGGGATGTAATCGAGCATCTTCGAGCGCACGGCGTTCGTGCGCGCGACGCGAAGCCCCCGTTGGAGCTCTGCTAGTTCGCGGTCGCGACCTGCGCGCGATGCTGGGCCGTGGCTCCCGGTTCGCGCTCCCAGCGTAAGATCGCGAGCCCATCGGCGCCGAGACCGTCGCACCACGTGAAGTAATACGCGCGCGGCGTCGTGCCGCCGAAGCTGTACGGATGCGTTCCACCGTCGATGACGTTCGCGCACGCGCGGTGTAAGTGTAGCGCGATGTCGGGCCGCGTCGCGAGCGGTTCTTTGTCGACGAAGAGCGCGCGCGCGGGATGGCGGCCGTCGGGATACCAGGCGCGCGATTCACGACCTTGCCAATCGTATCCGATGACGACGGGCGCGACGCCCGCATCGAAATCCATAACCGACGAGAGCCCGTATCCGTCGGTCATCACGACGGCGTCGCGTTCTTTTGCAAGCGCGGCTGCATCCTTCGCGACCATGGCGTACGTCATGATCTCGAAGGGTCCGCCGTTGCGCAGTTGCGCGCCCGTCTCGCGATGCACGACGTTATAGATCGGCACGGGCGCGAACGACACGGCGAGGATCGCGGGGACGAGGATCGCACCCGGAACGACGCAGATCGTCGTCCACACGATCTTCATGCGATGCGACACTTGGGTGTAGGCGACACCGAGCATCGCCGCGAGCGACACGAGCGTTCCGAAGATCCAGTGAATCTCGACTTTTTCGAAAAACGCGAGGCCGGTGACGATCGCGAGCTGCGGGATTGCGGTCCAGGCGAGAAACGCGTTGCGCGGCCGTAGCGCGCAGAGCAGGACCGCGACGAAGATGCCGGGCGAATACGCGGCCGCCTGCGTAAATAACAGCACCGCGACGCGATGCAGATCGAACGAATGCGGTTCTTCGTGACGATGCACGAGCGCGAAGCCGAGCGTAACCCAGTCGTGCGTGGCGTTCCATGCGAGGAACGGCGCGTAGAGCACGACCATCACGGCGAGCGCGAGCGGTAAGCCGCGGCGCCACACGTGTCGCGCTTCGGGTGCGAACAACGCGTACGCGCACACGCCGAACGGTAACGCGTACCCGAGCACGCGCGAGAGCAGCACGCCCGCCATCGCAAAGCCCAGCAGCGACCAGTCGCGCAGGCCGTCGCGTTTGAACGCGCGCGCGCCAAACCACAGCGCGAGCGACCAGAACATCAGATACGGTCCGTCGGGCGATGCCGACCCGAAAGCGAGCGACGCCAGCGGCGTGAGCGCGAGCGCGAGCGCCGCGACCGCACCCGCACGGCGGTCGCCCGTGAGTTCGGTCGCGCAACCCGCAATTGCAATCGACGCGACCACGCCGCAGAGCACGAAGCCGATCCGCACGAGCCCCGGAGTCTGGCCGAAGGCCGTGAAAGCGGCGATCGTCCACGCGACGAGCGGCGGGTGATCGACATAGCCCCACGCGAGGTGACGGCTCCATTCCCAGTAGTATGCCTCGTCGCCGGTCAACGGAAGCGTGAAGCCGACGATGCCCCGCGCGATCGCGACGAAAGCGATGACGGCCCATAAAAAGAGCGTCACTCGTGGGGCTCCACGAGTCCGCCATTCACGCCGACGGTCTGTCCGTTCACGAACGTCGCGTCGTCGGAAACGAGAAAGCGCACCGCATAAGCGATATCTTCCCAAGAACCGGCATGGCCGGTCGGATTGTTGGCCGCGACGGCGAGCGCCCCTTTGCGGTCGACGTCCTTGTCGCGAATGTCGCCGGGCTCGATCACGTTCACGGTGATACCCCGCACGGCTTCTTCCAAGGCGAGGGTTCGTGCGAAGTGCACGACGCCCGCTTTGGCGGCGCCGTAAAGACTCATGCTCCGCGCAGGCAATGTCGCATGAGACCCGTTCATCCCGAAGAACACGAGCCGGCCAAAGCCGCGCGCGCGCATCGCGGGCAACACGGCGAACGCCGCTTCTACCGCGCTTTCGAGGTTACCGGCGAGCATCGAGCGATAGTCGTCCATCGTCGAGTTTGCGAATCGCTTCACGACGATCGGCCCGACGGCGTGCACGAGCACTTCGATCGGGCCGAGCGTGGCTTCGGCTGCGCGGATGCTCCGCTCGGTCTCACCCGCGATGCCGTGGTCGGCCGGAAACGCGACGGCCGAACCATCGCGCCCGCGGATCGCCGCGAGCGTGTCCTCCGGTGGCGTTCCGTCCCCGCGATACGTGAAAGCGACGCGATAGCCGCCGCTCGCGAGATCGATCGCGATCCCACGAGCGAGGCCACGCGCCGCCGCGGTGACGAACGCATGACGGCCGGACACGCGTCCGTTACTGCGCGCGCAAGTTCAGTTTCTTTTGCGCGCTTTCTTTGCTCGTGGTATCCGTCGAGGTGACGGTGAGACCGATCGACGCACCACTGACCGTTTGCAGCGTGACGGCCTGCTCGAAGTTGCCGCTCGCGTCGGCCGTCGTGTCGCCCGTGTAGTTGCCCGCGCCGAATGCGAAGACACCGCCGAGGCTAGCCGTCGCACCGGCGACGATGTGTATGCGGGCGTTCGGCAAAGTCTTGCCCTTGATCGTAAAATTCTGGCCGACCGCCGCGCCCTCGGCAGGCGTCGAGAGCGTGAGACTGTTCTTCGGCGCTTCGGTGCCGGTCGTGAACGCCCACGACTGCGCGAAGGTGCCGCCATTTGCGAGTTTGCCCGATGCCGAGGCCGTATGCTTGATCGACTGCAACGGCGAGGGCGGCGCATACACGAATCCCGTCGTCGACGTCGTCGACGACGCGGTGATGTCGCGGCCGTCGAGCGAGAGCTTGACGCTATTGGGGTCGACGTTCTGCGCAAAGTTCGCCGATACCGTCGGCTTCACCGACGCGACCGACACACCACTCCCGGGCTCGAAATCTTTGAGGATATTCGCCACGGCGGCGGCGGCAGGAGCCGCTGCGGCTGGTGCGGCTGGTGCGGCCGGTGCCGCTGCGGCGACGGACCCGCTCGTCGTGAGCGCCACGACTTGGTTTGCCGAATCGTAATTGACGCCCGCTCCGAGCGCTTCCGAAACGAAGCGCAGCGGAACGTACGTGCTCGCGCCGATGATGAACGGCGCCACATCGACGGTCTTCGACTGACCGTTCACGGTCG
>JAABUX010004955.1_pt1 | contig 16592 bp, 12 predicted proteins | sample 5561851 | NCBI WGS metagenome assembly JAABUX01 (sample SAMN10711883, study PRJNA513361) | rock metagenome | isolation source: Antarctica rocks | place: Antarctica: Victoria Land, Richard Nunatak red sandstone | collected 2016-01-03 | reverse complement strand
CCCGCCCGACGAGATCCACCGCTACTGGCTCACGGTCGTCGGCGAGACGTGGGAGGGGTGGGCGCTACCGGGCGAGTTGATCACGCGGAGCCGCTACGGCGACCGCATCACGTTCCTCAACTCCTACGTCCCCGATGACGAGGTGGATCGCATCTTCGGGGGCGCCGACCTCGTGGTCCTGCCCTATCACCGGTCTTCGCAGAGCGGGCCCCTGCATATCGCGCTGCACTATGGCCTGCCGGTCGTGGTCAGCGCCGTGGGCGGTCTGACAGAGGCCGTGGCCGGTTACGAGGGCGCGGTCCTAACGGAACCGGCCGACGAGGCGGCGCTGCTCGACGCGATCCAGCGGGGCGCCTCCCTGCGCGGGCGGCGCTTCGATAACCCGCGCGACTGGGCCGTGACCGCCCGGTTGTACGAGGAGTTTGTGGAGTGCCTGCCGCGTTCGCCCCGGGCCGCGGCCGCCAAGGCGGAGCGCGACACGCCGCGCGGTGCCCCGTGAAGATCGCGTACGTCACGAAACACTACGCCCCGTTCCGGGGTGGGGTGGAAACCCACGTGGGGGAGATTGCGGTCCGCATGGCGGCGAAGGGGCACGCCGTCGAGGTGCTGACGCAGGCCAGCGACCGCCACTCCCCGCCCGAGGAACGGATCGACGGCGTCCTGGTGCGGCGCTTCCCCCCCGTGTCCGCGTCGCGGCACTATGCGTTCGCGCCGGGCCTGTGGTCCTATCTCGCCCGGGAAAGCGGGCGCTACGACGTGGTCCACGCGCACAGCTACCACGCCCTCCCGGCCCTGGGCGCGGCGCTCGTCTCGCGCCGGCCGCTCGTCTTTACGCCGCACTACCACGGCACGGGCCATTCGCGGCTGCGCAGCCTCCTGCACGCGCCGTACCGCCGCCCCGGCGCCCTTATCTTCGCGCACGCGCGCAGCGTCATCTGCGTGTCGCAGGCCGAGAGCGCGCTGGTCCGGCGGCACTTCCCGCGCGCCTCTGGGCGCGTGGCCATCATCCCCAACGGCGTCGACGTCGCGGCGTTGCGGGCGGCGGAGCCCTTCGCGTCCGACCGGACGGTCATCCTGTCGGTCGGGAGGCTGGAAAGCTACAAGAACATCGACCGCGTCATCGAATCGCTCGCGCACCTCCCCGACGACTTCGTTCTGTGCGTCATCGGGGAGGGGCCCGACCGGCGCCGCCTCGAAGCGCTGGCGGCCCGGCTACGTCTGCAGGACCGCGCGCGCTTCCTCGGGTACGTCGACACGCCAACGCTCCGGCGATGGTTCCGGACGGCGACGGTCTTCGTCAGCATGTCGCGCCGGGAGGCGTTCGGGATCTCGCTCGTCGAGGCGCTCGCGGCCGGCGCGGGCGTCGTGGCCGCCGATATCCCGGCCTACCGCGAGGTCGTCGCGGGGGTCGCGTCAAGCGGGGCGGCCCTCGCCCCGCTCGACGCCCCGCCCGCGGCGCTCGCGGCTGCCATACGCGACGTGGCGGCACGACGTGGTACGGTCGATGGGGCGCCCTTGCCGGGTATCGCCTCGTGGGATGACGTGGCCGAGCGCACGGAGGTCCTCTATCGAGAGGTGGTCGCAGGCGATCGCGGCGCGCGCTGATCGCCCCGATCTCGTCCGACCCCCGCCACCACCTCCGCATAGATCTGCTCGAGGCGGTCTGTCACTGCCGAGACGGTGAAGCGCCGCGCCCGCTCACGCGCCGCGCGGCCCATGCGCTCACGCAGCGCCGAGTCCGACAGGAGGCGGCCGAGGGCGTCGCGCAGGGCTGGCGCGTCCCCGGGCGGCACCAGGAGGCCTGTCTCGCCATCGGCCACGAGATCGGGTAGCCCCCCCACCGCCGAGGCCACGAGCGGTCGCCCGCAGGCCATCGCCTCGATCGCTACTAGCGGGCACGGGTCGGGCCAGATGGAGGGCACCACGCCGACGGCGCAGCCCGCCCAGGCGGCCATCACCTCCGGGTGGGGGGCGTCGCGCACCACCGTCACCCCAGGTGGGAAGTCGCTGATCGGCGCGCCGTGCGCCGTGCCGATCAGCAGCAGCCTCGCGGGGGGAGCGAGATCCGCGCAGGCCTCCAGGAGGACGCGCAGCCCCTTGTGCACGGTCAGCGCGCCGACGAAGAGGATGTAGGAGTCACGCGGCGGCAGGTACGCCGGCGTCTCGACGCGCCCTGCTTCCTCGGGGGCATCGTCGGGGATGAAAGCGGGCACGACCTCGATGGGGCGCGGCGGCTGCCCCACCCCAACGCGGCTCGCCGCGCGCACCGCCTCGCTGACGGCCAGGAAGCGATCGACGCGGGCATGGAGCCCGCTGCTCGCCCGCAAGCCCGTGGTCAACGCCAATGACTTCGCCAGACCATACTGCTCCCGGGCGCAGCGCACGCACTTGGCGTAGGCTGGCCCGTCGCAAGCCCGCCCGTCGTGCAGGTAGTTCTTCTTGGGGCAGACCAGCCCGTAGTCGTGCAAGGTCACCACCAAGCCGGCCTTGCTCCATCCCTTGAGCGGGAGGAAGGAGTACAGCATCCATCCCTGGGCATGCACGATGTCGGGCCGCTCCCGCGCGATCACGCGGCGCAGCGCGGCCATCACCCCGGGATCGGGCGCCGTGGGGTGGAACTGGCGACTCGCGCTCTCGTAGAACGGCGCCAGGGCGCGGCTCCATCCAGCTACACGGTAGACGCGCACCCCCCGATCCTGCTCGAAGGGGGCCGCGCCCTGTCCCAGGGTGGCGACCGCGACGTGGTGGCCGCGGCGCGTCAGTTCGTGGGCGAGCGTTTGCACGTACCGTTCCATCCCCCCGATGACGGGTGGATAGAAGTCGGAGATGATTAGGATGCGGCGCGGATGCGCCGCGGCGGGGTGTTGCAGCTTCTCTTGCATCGTCTCGAAAACGCCCATCCTTCCGTGTCCGTCTGTTTGTTGCGCGGGTCGCGCGGCCCGCGTGTATCGCGCGCATGGATGTCCGTCGCCACCAGGCCCGGCGTCCGCATGCGCACGGCCGGGTCGCCCTCGTCCTGATCGGTCACGCCACATTCGGGTCAGTATTCGTGGGGGGAGGGGGTCGGGTCGCGCTCACCGGGTGCGCAAGGCATCCCCGTTTTAGAGGACCCGACATCCCCATCCATGCATCCATGAGATCATCCCCGCTGGACAGTGCCGACACCTGGCCGGGGACGGGCACCGCCCGCGTCTCCGTCCGCGGCATTTGTCATGATGTCGAGGATGCGCCGCACGTTCGTCGCCTGGTCGTGGTTGCGCTCGGCGAGGGAGCGCCCGCGGCTGCCCATCGCGCGCCGCCGCGCCGTGTCCTCGATGAGTGCGGAGAGCGCGGCGGAGAGCGCCCGGACGTCACCGGGGGGCACGAGCAATCCCGTCTCGCCGTGTCGCACGATCTCCGGTATCCCGCCGACCGTCGACGAGACGACCGGCAACCCCGAGGCCATCGCCTCGACGATCGCGATGGGGGAGCAGTCGGTCAGCGTGGGCAGCGCGAAGATATCGGCCGTCGCGTAGAGCTGCTGCAGCGCGCTGCTGTTGGGTGCGATGTCGCGATGCATCCACACCCCCGGCGCTTGTCCCACACGGTCTCTTGTGAGCAGGTGCAACTCGCAGCGGTCGCGCACGGCGGCGAAGGCTTGCAGCAAGACCTCCCCGCCCTTGCGGGCGAAGTCCCCACCGACAAAAAGGATGCGCACCGGGTCCTCGTCGCGCTTGGGCGCCGGACGCGCCCACAGGCCGATGTCGGTGCCGACCGGCACGACGCTGATGCGCGCGGCATCGATACCGTAGTCGTCGATCAGCGAGCGCCGGACCCAGTCCGACATCGCCACGAACGCGCGCGCGGCCCGAAACGTCCGCATGTAGAGGGCATGCTTGAGGTGCTCCACGGGCGCGGGAGAGGGTTGGTGGCCGTAACCGACCCCGATGGTGTTGTATTGGGCCGGGGTCACGTCGAGCGAGATCACGGCGGGCACGCGCCGCATCAGGGGCGCGCACAGCAGCGTGGTGGGGTGCGTGTGGAAGAACAGCGCGTCGTACTGGGAGGAGGCACGATCGTGTCTGAGCGCCTGCCACGCGCGCGCGCTGGCCCAGGCCGTCCATGCGTCGTACTCGTGCGCGGCGACGACACGGCCCAGGATGCGACGGGCCTCACGCCGCGTATCCTCCAACCCCACCGCCAGCGCGCCCCGGCGCGTGCCGCTCCGCGCGTGTCCCCCGCTGCGGAAAGGATAGGTGATCGGGTACCAGGAGCCTGCCACCGATGGGTCGCCATCGATGACCGTGCGCAGGGTCTGGTAGTAGGTCACGTGTCCAAGGGTTTGCTCGACGACGAAAGCGAAGCGCCGCTTGCGGGGGGCCTCTTCCCTCCGGGAAGCGGTGGAGTCGAGCTGATAAGTTACCATCCTCCACCTCCTGCCACCCCGTCGCGCGTGCACGGGGACGCGTGTCGATCAGCATACGCCACATGGTGTCGTGCCCTCGTCCTTGGAGTCATCGTTCGCATGCGCAAAGGCCGTGGCACTGTGCCCGATGCGCTGCCTCGCGTTCGTCCGTCGCGGGACATCGACCGCACCGTGCGGCGTCCGGCGAGGACTGGACGTCGACGGTCGGCAAAATACTGAAGACGGCGTCCAAGCCGAAACCCTCCACATCTATCTCGGCGACGCACCGTCGCCGGGCGAGGTCGTAGCAGGCGATATGGGTTGGCAGGACGCGCTTGAAGCCGTGGGCGATCCACCCGACGTTCTCCCGGAATTTTGTCGCCCGTATGCGCGAGAAACCGACCCACGCCAGCGGCCCGTCAACGAGCAGGCCGCGACACCAACCGAGCAACACCCCCGCGTCGTGCATGGCGGTGAGATCCACGATGTCGTCGATCACCAGCGTCCGTGGATCGACGATGACCACCCGCCCATGCACGGCCGTGAAGTACAGATGATCATCGTGCAGTACCCCATCATGGATACGCTCCATGCCCAGTTCGATCCTCCGCTCAGGATTGGTGAGGCACAGGGCATCCTTCTGCTGGAAGCGTGTGGCCCAGATCTCGTCGCCGAGGGTGAAGACGTAGTTGGGATGCGACTGGTGCGGCTTGGTGCTGATCCCCTTGCGATAATCGGTGGTCGGCGAGAACCGCGCCCACGGGTCCTCGCCCAGGGTATTCCATGTCCGGAGCACCTCGCCCTCCCGTGAGAGCTCCAGGACCATTTCCAGGCCGGAATTGGCGACCAGGAGCGTGCCGCGCGCGGTGGGGTGCACGTGATGCACGTCGTTGAAGCAGGGCAAGGATATATAATGCAGCATCTCGAAGTGCGGGAGCGCGAATAGCAGCACCTCGGTCTGGGTGCAGGCGTAGAGGACACCATCCTGAACGGTCCCGGACTTGAAGAGGATCTCTGGATCGTGCGCCGCGCAGGACTCGGGCGGCGAGACGTAAGACAGCTTGGTGACGGCCTTGCCCGTCCCCGTATCGACATCCAGGATGAGCCCGTTTTGATACTCGTACCACTCTTTTGGGTCCGAGATGAACGGGCGCGGCGCGCGTTGCTGGCCTCCCGTCAGATACAATGATGTCAAGCCCAGCCCCTTTCTCTAAAGCGATGTCACCGTCGGCGTGCTTATGCACGTCGGTGGCCATCCCCGCGATCCGCTCGTGCCCGTGCCCGTGCCCGTGCCCGTGCCCGTGCCCGTGCCCGTGCCCGTGCCCGTGCCCGTGCCCGTGCCCGTGCCCGTGCCCGTGCCCGTGCCCGTGCCCGTGCCCCATTCACGCTGCATGCCGCGCGCTCGCATTCGCAAGGGCGGCGAGACCACTGGCCCCCGCCTCGTCGAGCATGAAGCGCCGGCGACCTGTGGCATTTACGATCGGCGTCCTCCCTCCTCCCTCACCTTCGGACGGGCCGGACCCTACTTGATCTGAACGGTTCACTGCACGTATCGGTCGCTATATTGGGGTCCAACTTGGGATTGCCGCCACCACCACATTCGGGGATCGCGGCCAGGATGCGACCAGATGCAGACAATGCCACCGGTGAGCCCCGGTTCACCGGCGCCGTTGGCCTGTCAAGGTCACAGCCCTCCCACAGTCGCGGCCTCTTGTTGACGATAGCCGCGAGATCGAGCTGTTTGTTCGAGTGCCATCGATGCTGGACGACCCCAGCCGCCGAACTCGTTTTACATCTCCGAGCGAACGATGAGCATCAAGCGTCTCCATAGATTATATATCCCTACTCAACGTTATCGGCAAGGTTCCACGGTCTGTGAACCGTCATTGGTTGTGGCATCGGATGTCAAGGGTGTGTCCTCCAGATTCCAGAAAACGTTGGGAGGGGCCAGACGTGGCGATAGCAGGGCCGACAATGCCGCCTAACGCGGCGACAAGGCCGTGACCGTGCCCTCATGACGCCGATGGAGGCCATCGACACGGTCCATTTTCGCGACGGACGACGGCACGTTGCAGCGCCTCTGCTCCCCTGACAGCGGCACAGATGGCGCGGACAGGCCGTTTTGCTGCGTGTTCACCCTCCTCAGAGTTTTCTGGAATCTGGAGTGTGTCGCGGCCCGACCTTCGTGTAGATGGATAGCCTCCGCGATCTCTCGCCCGACCGCGGCGATCTGCCCGTCGAGATCGAGGAGCGCCATCAGAGCCTCCGGGCACGGACCGCCGCGATCACGACGGGTGGGTGCGCGAGCGTGCGGGCATCGTGATCGCGGCGGTCCGTGGCGCGCCGGAGCAGGGCCTTGGCGAAGTGGCACGCCGGAGCGGGATCGACGACACCGACGACACCCACCGTAAAGCCGAACTGTGTCAGGGTGGCGGCTAGGGCGACCTGGTACGAACCGTCGCCCCGTCACCTTAGACCTCGTGCGCGCTCTGGAGATGCGGGCAAGGATCAGAGGACAACCTCAGGCAGCGGCGCCCGCCTCCGGGTGGAGGGGATGCGCGATGCGCAGGTGGATCGCGACGGCGCAACTCCCGACGGTTTGCGCGATCAGCCACGCCCACCCTGCCCCCTCGATGCCCAGCCGCGGCAATAGCGGCCACGCGAGCGCGATCGTCAGCGCGGCCATGCCCAGGTTCAACGTCGCCGCCTCTCGCAGGCGTCGCCGCACCCGCAGGACGCTCACGTACACGTTGGTGATCCCGTCCGGAATCGCCGCCACGACCAGTAATGTCAGCAACGTCGCGCCGTGTTCGCGGTAGCTCGGGCCGAAGATGCCCAGGAGATACCGGCCCGCGACGAGAAAGAGGATCATGGCAGGGATGAGCAACGCCCCGATCGTCAGCGCGCTTGTCCGAACTTTCCGCCCGAGATCCCCACCGTGCGCCCCTTCGGCGAAGAGGGACGAGGCCACCGACGTCTCCAGCGTGAAAAGGAAACCGCCCAGCATCCACGTCGTGTAGAAATACGCGTTGTCCGCCGTGGACAGGCGCGCGGAGACGAGGATCTGCAGCAGATAGACCGAGGCCACGCTGCCGAGATTGATGAGGTGATGGCCCGCGAACAACGAGAGCATCGGGCGCACCTGCGCGACAAGCCCGCGCCCCACAGGACGATAGCCGCGCCGCAGCCGCGGGATCAACACGACGAAGCTCACCAGGGCCGCGACGGCACCGGCGACGACCCACGAGCCGAGGATGGCCAGCGGCGCGAGGAGCCGGAGGCCCAGCAGCGGCACGAGCAGGAGCGGGATTTTGAGCATGGCGAAGAACATGTTGCGTGCCAGCATGTTGCCCGCCGCCCGCTCGGCCACGAACAGGGAATCGAGCAGCGATGAGATCGTCCAGAGGGGCACCCCGACGACGACGGCAACTGTATAGATCGGGTCGCGCCCGACGACGGCCAGCTGGGGGGAGGTGAGCGGCAACACGAGCACGGTGACGATCCCCGCGAACAGGCCGGTTGTCCCTGCCACCCCGAACGCGGCGTTGACCGTCCGCGACCACATGGGGCCGGACGCGCGCTGCGGGAGCAGCTGCACGAGCGTCTGGCCCAGGCCGAGGTTGGTGAGGCCCGAGGCCAGCGTGATCGCGGCCAGCAGCGCCGAGCCCAGCCCGACATCGCGCGCCGGGTACGTGCGCGCGGCGACGATCCAGTAGACATAGCCCAGCAGCGAGGTGACGACCGTCGTGGCCATGATGTACAGGCTGTTGCGCAGCAGCGAGTCGGCGCGCGCGCGCTGCACGAGCGCGACAATGCCCGGGGCGAGATCGCGCGGTGACTTTACTCGGAGGATAAGCACTGCGCTCCTTCCGGCGTGCTCGGCGGCGGGGACGATGCACCGCCCTGTCCCCGCGCACTGACCACCCCGCGTGGGACACCTGTCGTCTCGTGCCTCATGGCCGAATACAGGCGCGAGGCAGGACTGACGCGTCGTGGGTCCACAGGGTTAGTTCGCCGATCTTGCGGTAGCCGCCGCCCACGGCGTACAGGCGGATAGCGAGCTGGTGCGCGCACCCGCCCGCCGGCACCGGGCCCCCTATCGCGCCGGACCACGTGCCGCCGTCCCCGAGGTGCACGATGCGCCCCCGCCACGGGACGTTGTCGAGCCGCGGCACGATAAGATAGCGCTGGGGCAGGTGCGTGCGGTTGGCGACGCCGATGGTGACCGCGAGGTGGCGACCCGTGCCCGGGCGCGCGATGGAGTGGAGATGCGCCCAGTTGCCGGCGAGATAGAACTGCGTGTACGGCGAGGGCGCCGGCGACGGGAGCACCGGCATCAGCAGGGCGAGCGCGCCGACGACAACGGCCACGAGGGCCGCGAACAGCCCGATGGCGCGCCAGTCGGACCAGGGCTCATCCCCCGCCCCGAAGTCCCGGCCGGCGACGGGCCGCGCGTCCCCGGCCCCGATCCACCCCGCGCGACGCTCCCGCAGCGCGACGATCCCGACGCACACCGCGATCAGCGCGTCCGTGGCGGCGAGCACGCTGGCCGTCGACAACCGGATGGAGGCGGCGTAGAGCAGGAGCGCCAGCAGCGGGTAGAGCGCCGCGCTCAAGAGCGCGCCCAGGGCGAGGCCCAGGGCGTCGCCGCGCCATCGCGGGCCGAAGATTGCCAACGCCGCGGCATATCCGGGCACGACCAGCGCCGTGGGCAGCGCGACCAGGGCGCGGATGGCCGCTATCGGCACGAGCACCCCGATGCTCATCGTGGTCGCGGCCGCCAGCACCCACAGCGCCGCGCGCGGCAGGGGCACGCGGCCGGCGCGGCGGGCGGGACGGACGGGGCGCCGCGCGCCGGGGTCCGTCATCCCCTCCTCCGTCCCGCGCCGACCGCCACGTGGAGGGCTGCGAAGTCGTAGCGATAGATCTGCAGGTTATCGCTCTCGTAGATCTTGATGGCCCACGGCAGCGCGACGAATTTGCTGACCGCGCGCGGCGGCGGCGGGGTGGCCTGATATGGCTCCTCGCCGACGACATAATCGCCGAGGCGGGGCAAGGTGGTCGTCATGCGCTTGTCGATGACCATGTACCGCACGCCGGCGCCTTGCATCTCGCGCAGCAGGGCCCCAGAGGGGGGCGCCGGCGAGAAGTAGAGCTGCCAGAAGGGAAACCCCGACCACGCGGTGAGCGGGTTCTCCAGGCCGAACGCGGAGAAGGCCACCTCGTTGTAGCGGTCGGCGAGCATGGGCTGCCCGGTTCCCTGAGTCTGGCGGAACCAGCGCGTTGCCTCCACAAGTTCCGGCGTCAGGGACCGGGTATCGGAGCCGTACACATAGGCGCCGGGGAACCGATACAGCTCGTTGACGTGCGCGACCACGTTGCCGACGAGCACGATCCCGAGGAGGACCGCGCTCCCCCCGAGCACCGCGCGGCGCGCCGATGCCCCGCGCGCCCACCCCCGCGACAGCAGCCAGGGGATGACCGGGGCCAGGAGCAGGCAGAGGCCGACGTAGGTGAAGGCCCAGCTGCGGCGCGCCCCTTCGTTGCCCGCCTGCGTGAAGATGAACGCGGCCGAGGGGAAGTAGAGCAGACCGAAGAAGATCAGCGCCCACTGGGCCGGCGACTGGCGCCGTCCCCTGCGCAGCCACAGGCCCAACGCCGCGCCGATCGCCACGATGACGGGGGCCAGGTAGGCGCAGATGCGCTCGTAGTCGGGTGTGCTGCTGCGGACGAAGAGCGCGCGCGAGCTTTGTTGGTGCTCCAGCAGGCGCGCGATCTCCTGTAGCCCGGCGACGAGGCCGGGCGTCAGGTACGCGAGCGTGCGGGGTGCTACTACGAGCGTCCACAGGGCGGTCCCGGTCGCCGTGAGCCCGGCCAGCGCGATCGTCATCAGGGTCGTCGCCCGCTGCTCCGGTCCCCGGGCGCGGGCGAGGGTCGCCGCGGCAACCAGCAGGAGGACCCCGGCCATGATATAGCTTGTCAGGTGATGCGTGACGATGCAGGCCGCCGCGACGACGAGGCCAACGACGAACCAGGCCAGCTGGCGCGGCCGATCGCCCGCCGCGCCGTGCATCGCGGCCATGGCCGCGATGGTCCAGATGAAGAGGACGATGGCCATCGACTCGTACGCGTACTGCGTGTCGAAGAACATGAAGCTCGGGTTGAGGCTGTACACGAAGGCGGCCAGCCCCGCCGCGCGGACCGAGAAGGAGAGGTGCTCGGCCAGGAGGAAGACGCCCAGGAGCGCGAGCGCGTGCAGGAGCGCGAGCAGGACAACGCCCACCTGGAATGTCGGGACGCCGCTGAGCTCGCGCAAGGCGACGGTGAGGGTATGCAGGCCCGGGAAAAACTGGACGATCCCGACAGTCGGGTTGGGCTGGAACGGCAGGCCGGTCTGGTAGATGACCTCGGACTGGCGCCAGTGGGCGAGTTCGTCGTAGAACAGGGGGCCGCTCGGGCTGCGCAGGAACTTGGGCAGGAAATCGAACAACCCGATGGCCGCCAGGATGGCCAGGCGTTCGTTCCGAGATGCGCCGGTCCCCGAGAGGCGCAAGACCGCTGGCGCCGTGAACAGGAGAATGGCGAGCCAGAAGAGGTGGAATTGGACCTCAGTGCCGAAAGTTGTCGCCGCATATGCATATGCGCAGGCCATGAGCAGGGCGCCCGCCAGCAGCCCCAGCCAGACCAGCGCCGGGAAGACACGGCGTGGGTCCCACGCAACGAGCCACGGCACGAGCCGGGTGATGGGGACGGACGGTGTCCCGATAAACGTTGATCGATGCATGCGTTCCTATGTCCAGTGTCCCAACACGAAGGGCAGATGATTGTGGCCTGGGCTGACCCAGGATGGGTGCGAACGCTCCCCCCCAATAGTATCGGCTATCGATCAATCCGGTTATAGGGCGGGCCGGCACGGCCTGTGACTTCTCGATCTGGGAGCGTAGATTCCCACCCCGTCCCGGTCGCAGTCGGGATGTCCGCTCACACCGAGGCGCTCGCACACCGTCACCCGCGGGCTGGAAGCCCGCACTACCCCGGATTTACCGCCCCGGATGTTCGCGCGCCGACGAGAAGTCACAGGCCGTGGCCGGATTGATCGCGGCCTATCTGCTTGGCCTGGCCGTCACGCGCGACGCCCTCCGCAGCGAATCGCTCGCCGGCGAGGACAGCAACTCCCTCGTCGCCTCCTCGCGCTGGCCTTGCAGGCCAATGGCGACGGATTGCCGCCCCAGTTGATCTATCCCGACCGATCCTGGACATCCCCAACTTGTAGATGCGCAACACCTCCACCCTGCCCTTGCTCCGACGCGGGCGTGGCTGCACGAGGTCTGGCATGATCGTGACGCCCCCTCCCGTCCCTGCGGCGGGGCGAAGGACGCCGCGCCGCGGGGCAAGATCGCCGCTGCCTGCGGCCCCCGCTCCTCCCCGCGCTCCGCCACGTCGAGGCCTCGCTCAGGAGTGCCATGCACCGTGCTATCCTGCAGTATATCTTCAACAATGGCATGGAGGACCTCCGCATCCGTCATGCCGGACCAATCGATGATAGTTGGGACGCTGCTTCCATCATGTCAGCCTACCAGCCACATAAGACCTCCTCTAATACGTATGCGGCTTCCCATTGCGCCCTGCATATGCGGGGTGCCGCCCATTAAGAAGCTGCTGACCTACGCCGCCCCTGGACTTGGCCACACGAAGGCCAAGTCCAACCGCCCCGGCGTCTGCTCCGCATCCGCGGAGATGTGCCGCAGTCGTTACCGAAGTAACAGGCCCACAAAGAGTGTGCCCCGCAGCCCCGCAGATGCGGGAGTGTGCCAATCATAGGTGTGATCGACCCGCGGCCGATCTTGTTTGCCCCGTACACGCGGGGGGTGCCTCGTACATGCGGGGGTGTGCCGTTGATGCAACGTGTTGGTGCCGGCATTAGTGACGTAACCCTATGGAACCGCGGCCATGCGACCTTCTCCGAGACACATGCACCCTACGGGGAAGGGGATGACGCGCCCGTCGCAGCATCGGTGTCCGCGCCGAGGGCCCGGGACGGAGGCCGGGTCGGCGGGCGAGGCCTGCATGATAGGGCAACGCTTACCCATGCTTTAGGTGTGGCCGGTCAGTCCGGGGGCCATGATCGCCGCAAGGGACACCACGAGCGTGCAGTCGGGAACTCTTGTGTGCCTGGCACCGGTTGCAGGCGCAACCTACGAGCCACTTGCCGTTCTCAACGAGCACCATCCGCCCGGACTCCAGCATAGCGACGCCGAGATGCCACTCCGGAGTTCGTGGTAGAGTATTGAGGCCAGACACGTTCCCTGGAAGTTGTCGGGCATGTAGATCGGGCGATCCTGGTTGACGTCGCAGTAATCCTCAGCCCATCAGATGGGCAGGTTGTCATAGCCAGGAAGGGCGCGGACCTGACTCACGATGGCCTCGAAGCGGCCGGTGCCCGCTATAATCTAGTTTAGGTCGGGCAGCGTCGCATTGTAATCGACGACAGAGTAGTCGAGATCAAGGAAGTCGGCCCCCTGGTTGTTGGCCAGCCAGTAACCAAGGAAGGAAATCTGCCACCGCTGACTATCCCCGGTGACGCCGGCCGATTGGTCGTCCCCGCTGTGCCTACACCTGCACGCTCACAAAAATCAGGCGTGCCCAACCGTGCAACCGTGCCAGGGCCGGTGGATAAATCCACGGTTTGTGGTAAATTGCAATGCAGTTCTCATCGCATGCGTGGCCGGTGCGCTGTTCGCGGGTGGCGCGCGCCAAAGGCCGCTGCCTACAAGATGTATGCGTGTCGATGATACGAGCGGTAGCGTAGAATTCGGTATAGCGAAGGATGAGAGTGTCGTGTGCCATCTGCCATCGTCATAGGCCGCGGGCTGCATGCGCCCTGGAACGAGGGCACGCGCGTCATCGCGCGCAACATCGGCACGGCTGTGCGGGATGCAGGGCATGAGAGCCAAATTATTTCCTTGAGCAACTCCGCAACGTTCAAGGCGGGGGACGAGGCCCCGCACCTCGTCCGCCATATCCCCTCGCGCATTTCCTCGCGCGCGTCCCTGGCTGCGATCAGCGACTATCGCTACCTCTTGCGCACCGCCCGCGCGATTCGCATGACGGAAACGTCCTCCGAACCGCGCGTCTATCACCTCGTCAACCTCCCCTTGGCGCTGGCGCTGCTCGTCCGCAAGCCGCGTCAGCAGGTCGTCGCGCACGTCACCTTCAGCCGTCAGATATATGCGCCCCTCATAGAGCGGATGCGGGCCAATATGGGATGGCGCATCTTCGGCCGCTAGGTCGACGCCTATGCATGCACCTCCGAGCAGATCCGACGAGACCTTGTGCGGCGAGGCTATGACCCACGAAAGCTGCATGTCGTACCGCCGCCCATCGATCTGCAACTCTTCCATGATGCGGGATGCTCGGACGCCCGCCAGCGACTCGGCTGGGACCCTGCAGCGTTCGTCGTCCTCTACATAGGGACCGTCTCGCCGTTGCGCTTCCCGGCGCCGGACGTGCTCAAAGCCTTGCACCGCGCCGCCCCTGATATTCCGGGACTCGCCCTAAAGGTATGTGCCCCGGTCGCCACGCATGACTACAACATCGCCTGGGCCGACGACAACGTGCGCCGCGCGGCGCAGGGGGCGACGATCCCTGTGAGTGTCACCTTGGAGGACCTCACCGAGGAGCGCAAGGTCTTGCTCTACAGCGCCGCGGACGTCGTCCTCCTGCCCTTTACCGCCCCGGTTGCGGTTGAGCCACCATTGACGCTGCTGGAAGCGATGGCGTGCCAGGCCGCGGTGGCGGTCGCCCCGGCTGCCAATCGCTCCAACATCGTGAGCACCGACGTCAACGGGATGCTATACGACTCCAGCCTCGAGTTGGCGACGTGCCTGAAGAGGCTCTTCGACATGGGGCCGTCGGGCCGCAGGGCGCTCGGCCGCGCGGCCCGCGCCACCATCGACCACCGCTACAGCTTGGAGGCGACCGCGCGCGCCATCGAAGCCCTGTGGTTGGCTATCGGACTGCGGAGCGACCGCACCCTCGCACCCTTGATGCCGCCGGACGATCGATAGTCACCGAGTAGGACATCTGCGGGCAGTGGGAATACACGTGGAATACACGTGTGGTGACGATGTGCCTCATCCGCCCTATTTACGACTGTGCATGAGGCACATCGCCACCACACCGCAACGGGCTGCACATGTCCCCTTACGCCAGCCATCTTCCCTACACCAACCGACTCCCGGCGAAGACGAGCACGCCGGCGATGACCGGGCGCAGCCAGGCGTCGGGCAGCAGGCCGCAGAGCTTGCTGCCGACATAGACTCCGGGCAACGAGCCGAGCAGGAGGTTGGCGCTCAGGGCCAGATCGACGTCGCCCATCTGCAGATGGCCCAGCGCCGCCGTGGGGATTAACAAGGCCGCGAAGGCGATGTCCGAGCCGACCAGCCGGCGCAGGTCGAGGCGCGGCATGAGTAGGTAGAGGGCGGGTACGGTGATCGATCCGCTGCCGATCGAGGTGAGGCTGACCAGGAAGCCGACCAGCGCGCCGAGCCCGACCAAGCGCCCTGCCGTGGCCCGCGTCACCGTCCCCCGGTCGCGCGCGGCCCCCTCCGCCGGATGGTGCGCGCGGCGCAGCAAGGGGACGAGTAGGATGGCGCCGGCGGCCAGGAAGAGGAGAGCGCCGACTCCCTGCTTGGTCGTCGCATTGAGCGCGTCCTGGCCCTGGTGCGCCCGCAGCAGGGCCAGGACGCCCAGACCAAGCAACGTTGTGGGGATGCCACCGAGGCTGAGGAAGAGCACGACCTTGCGGTCGACTGTCCCCTGCTCGCGATGCACGATGGCGCCGAGCACCTTGGTGGGCACGCTGTACATGAGGTCCGTGCCGACGGCGACGATCGGCTTGATACCAAGGAACAGGATGAGCAAGGGCGTCATCAGCGAACTGCCGCCGACGCCCGATATACCAACGCAGAGCCCGACGCCAAGACCGGTGAGCGCCAGCCGTAAATCCATTGCCTCCCTCGCTTGCGTGCTCGCCGCACGCCCCATTGACTGTATCGGCCCCAGACATAAATGCGGCCGCGGGGTGTGGCCTCCCCTGCAGTCGCGCGCGAGGATGATTCTCCCGTACCCGCGCGCCTCGCCTCCGGCCGCGCCGACGCACGGGCCGCTATCAAGATGGCGAGGCGCGAACGTCGCTCAACCTACCGATGCGGCACAACGCGGGGCCCGCTCGGCCACCTTGCCCATAACGGGCACGAGGGAGGGGTGAACCTGCTCACGGGCGGGCTTGCGTCCCCAAAAGATATCCTTCGGCGCGAATAGGCGCGGAGAGAAGGCGCGCTCCTCCAGGGAAGGCATGGTCTGTGATACCTATGCGCCCTATATAGCCGGATAACCGGATAATCGGCACAACCCGCGGATGTGGCGTCCCGATCCACTCGGACAAGGATGTGGCCCTCCCGGACAACGTCACTCGTTGGCGGGCGGCCCTCCCCGCGCAGACAACGACAGGGCTGCCCGGCCATTGCGGCGCGGGGCCGCGCATCCCTGGTCGGGTCAGACCGGAAGGGGGACAGGGCGACGCGCGCGACGCGCGTCTCACACGCTCCGTTCTTCCTCTCCCGTGCGCGGCAACGAAGACAGCACGCCGCGCGCGGGCATGTCCCTCCGCGCAGCCCTGTTACGACGCTCCCCCGGCGCCCCCCGCTCACCGGCCGATGGCCGGGCGACCGGCGTCATCCCGCCGCGCGGGCCGCACCCGTCGCCGTCGAGGGGTCCATTCGCGCACGATTGTGGTCAGCACGCGGCGGCCGTCGCGCCAGGCGTTGAGGTTGCTCGTCCCATGGAGCCGGGGGGCCTCGTAGCTCGGGACCTCGCGGATGCGCAGCCCGGCCTTCGCCGCGCGGATATTGATGAGGGTCTCGACCTCGAAGCCGTCGCAGTCGATGTCGATGTGGACCAGGCAGCGCCGCCAGAAAGCATTGTACCCGTAGCACAGGTCGGTGAAACGGGTGCCGTAGAGCGCGTTGACCAGCAGATTGAGCGCCCGGTTCCCCAGGAGGCGCGACCGTGTGATGTCGCCGCTCCCACCACCCAGCCCGAAGCGCGTGCCCTTGGCCAGGTCGGCGTTGGACTGCAGCGCCGCGACGAAGCGCGGGATCTCGCTCCCGCTGGTCGAGCCGTCGGCGTCGAGCATCACCACCAGATC
>JAABUX010004954.1_pt1 | contig 16599 bp, 17 predicted proteins | sample 5561851 | NCBI WGS metagenome assembly JAABUX01 (sample SAMN10711883, study PRJNA513361) | rock metagenome | isolation source: Antarctica rocks | place: Antarctica: Victoria Land, Richard Nunatak red sandstone | collected 2016-01-03 | reverse complement strand
CTGTCCATGGGCGGTTCCGTCTTCCCGGACCGCGTCGTCGCCGCCGTGCCGGCGTCCGGGCCGGTCAGCCGGGCCCGCGTGCAACTCCGGTCCGGCTGCTACGTCACGCACGACCACGGCGTCTACCGCCGGACCAGCCCGGTCGTCGGCCTGGTGCCCGCGGTGACCGTGCGCGCCGTCGTGGTGTCACAACCGGAACCGGGGGTCGCGGTCATCGGCGCCGGGAAGCGGGAACTACCGCACGATGCCGGCCTCCCGGTGGTCGTCGGCGCCAGCGGTGGCCGGCCTACCGAACGGACGCCCCCAGCCGGGTCGGTCACGGCGGTGTACGACCACCACTGCGTGGTCTCGGGCACGGATCTGGCCGTGGGCGAGATCGTCGACCTGGGTATCTCGCACCCCTGCTCGGTGTTCGCCAGGTGGGACGCTTACCTGGTCACCCGTGGCGACGAGGTGGTCGACGTGTGGCCGACGGAGTTCAGGCGTGGCCGACCGGAAGAGAGTCCGCGACGCGGGTGATCGCGCGGCAACGCAAGAGCAAGGGCAAGGCGGGGCCCGAGCCATTTTTAGAGCGTGTGCGCATGATCGATCTTTCACGGATACCGGGCGCTTCGGAGCTGTGCCGCATGACCTGCGGCTCGTGGGATAGGGCGTTTCGCCTGGCAGTCGTCCCAGCGGCACGCCTTCGCGCAGGGTACTGTCTCGCGCCGGGTTCAGTGGAGGCTCTGAACTGACGCGTCGGCTGCTGCCGGCGCGTGTTGGTGACGGTAGTGCTCGTTCTCGTTCTCGTACTCGACCGGCGGAACGGCGCCGATCTCGCCGTGCAGGCGTCGGTGGTTGACCAGTCGATGTACTCCGCGACGGCGATCTCGAGTACGGCAGCGCGCTGCGGGAACCGTTCGCCAGGGTGCACTGGGCCGGCACCGAAACCTCGACCTACTGGTATGGCTACATGGACGGCGCCGTGCGCTCAGGGGAACGCGCCGCCACCGAGGTCACCACCGCATCCTGATGCCCGGTCACCCAGACCCGGCTGGGGGAGCCGGCCCTGGGCACCGTTTCTCAGCGCGTGGCCAGGAGCTGCCGGGCTGATGTCCACCGGCGGTCTGCGTAGCGGTTGTTGTCGAGCTCGCGCAGCTTGCCGTCGCCGCTGAACATGTTGTCGAAGTACTGCATCCCCTGCCAGGGGGGGTAGACGGCTCCGGCTTGGGTGCCAGGGCCCTGCCGATCCTGGCCATCCGGCGAAGGAGGCCGATGCCGCCGCAGTAGGTGAGCCGGAAACGCGTCCCGGCCAGCTCGGTCATGATCCCGGCCAGGTCGCAGCGGACACCTGGTCGCCCGCGACCCGCAGGAACCTCGGGGCGCCGGCATCGAGCGCCGCATCGGCGGTAAAGGCTGCAGCGTCGTCCATGGTGGTGAAGTCCATCTCCTGGTCGGCGTCGTGCCAGTAGAGGACGCGGCGGCGGTTGAAAAGGATCAGCGGCGCCGTGCCGGTCAGCATGTCGGCGAACGCGCCGTTGAGGACGGAGGTCCCCGCGATGGGCGCCCCGTTCAAGCGCTCCATGAACTCGCGGCGCAGGTCAAGGTTGCGGTTCGACCCCGCCGGGATGGCGGTGTAGTCGATCGAATAGTCCGACGGGATGAAGCGCGGGACGGCGGCGGCGACAGCGGCCTGGAGCAGCTGCGTTTGGGCATCCACGATCACCGGCCGCAACCCGCTCAGGGTCGAGACCACGCAGTCGGCGCCGGCGCACGCCGACCGCATCGCCTCGGCGTCGGCGTAGTCAGCTCGGGCGATCATCAGCCCATGCGACTGCAGTCGCTGGACCTTCTGCGGACTGGTGTCGGGGCGGGTCAGTGCGCGCACCGTTGCACCACGCGCCACGAGTGCTCGGGCGACACGCTCACCCAGGTCGCCGCTTGCGCCGGCCAGAACGACAGTGGCTCCTGGCATCAGATGGCCCCTTCCAGACTGGCCGCGGCGCCGTGGCTGACCGGGCCGGCATGCTTTTGGGCGTTGATCACGAAGATGGTCACGAGCAGGGCCGCGGCGAACAGGCAGCCGCTGGCGGTGAACGCGGTCCGGTAGCCGTGCAGAAAGCCCTCGAGCCGCATCTGCGGTGCGCCGCCGGGCCCGGGTGGGTGCGAGGCCGTAGCTGGTGACCGCGGATGCGTACAGCGTGTTCAGCAGCGCCACTCCCAGCGCGCCGCCGATCTGCTGTGAGGTGTTCATTCAGCATAGCGCTGGCCACGCCGGCGTCGTGCGGCGCGATCCCGAACAGCGCGACGCCAGACAGCGGCACGAAGACCAGCCCGAGGCCCACGCTCATCACGACCAGCGCCGGCAGGACACCGGAAAGCCAGGTCGAGGACCCGTCGAGGCGGGTCAGCCAGAACATGCCGGCGGTGCCCAGGGCCATCCCGGTCACCAGCAGCGGCTTGGGACCGACGCGGGGCAGCAAGGTGGAGGCAAGACTCGCGGTCACGATGATCCCGCCGCTGAACGGCAGGAACGCCAGGCCGGATCGCAGCGGCTGGTAGCCGAGGCTGACCTGGTAGTAGTAGGCCAGGAACAGGAACATCGCGAACATGCCGCAGCTGAGCAGCAGGGAGGTGAGCAGCGCCCCGCCGCGGTTGCGGTCCAGCACGACCCGTAGCGGCAGCAGCGGGTGCGCTGTGCGGGCCTCGACGACAACGAAGGCGGCGAGCAGGACGGCGGCGGCCGCGAGCAGCGCCAGCGTCGGGGCAGCGAGCCAGCCCGCGCCGGGTTTGGCGGCCTGGGTGAAGGCGTATACCAGCGCGACCAGGCCGCCGGTGACCAGGACCGCGCCGGGGACGTCGTAGCGGCGTGCGCCGTCGGCCCGGCTCTCGCGCACGGTGGGCAGCGCGGCCAGCGCCGCGGCTACCGCGATCGGGACGTTGACGAACAGGCACCAGCGCCAGCTGGCGTACTCGGTGAGCACACCGCCGAGGATCAGGCCGAGTGCGCCGTCGCCGGCGGCGACCGCGCCGTAGACACCGAACGCCTTGGCCCGCTCGTGCGGCTCGAGGAAGGTCACTGCGATCAGCGACAGCGCAGCCGGGGCGAGCAGGGCCGCGAACGCTCCCTGCAGTGCCCGGGCGCCGAACAGCGTCGCCGCGTTCTGCGCGGCGCCGCCGGCGGCGGAGGCGGCAGCGAACCCGATCAGGCCGATCAGGAACACCCACCTGCGTCCGGCGAAGTCCGCGACGCGTCCGCCGAGCAGCAGCAGCCCGCCGAAGGCCAGGGTGTAGGCGGTTAGGACCCACTGCCGGTCGGTGTCGGAGATGCGCAGATCGGTCTGCGCGTGCGGTAGGGCGATGTTCACGATGGAGGCGTCGAGCACCACCATCAGGGTCGCCGCGACGATCACAGCCAGGGCCAGCCACCGGCGCGGATCGGCCGCTGCCGAACTGCCCCGCGTGGCTGTCGACACCTCGGCGGGATCGACACGGGCGGTACTGGGGGCTGTACTGATGGCGAAGTCCTCACTATTGATGTCGACGTGGACCCGGCGGGCCGACGGACCGTCACTGCGGAAGGCGTCGGACCGCGATGACGGTGTCGGTGACTGTGGCGCACTGTCCGGCGGGGCCGGTGGCCTGACGCTCGGGTGCGCCCAGCAGTTCGGTGTGCCACCGGCCGGGGTTCAGCTCGAGGGCGGCGAGCGCTTCGTTCGGGGTGGGGAAGCGGGTGTGCGGGTCGGCCCAGGACCAGGGCGGGACCGAGGCGTGGGCGACGACGAGCAGGAGCCCACCGGGGGCCACCGCCCGTGCCGCTGCCTACAGGACCCGGTCGCGGGGGAACTGCTCGACCGGGGAGTGCAGGTACTGGGCGGAGACCAGATCGAAGGTGCCGGCGGGGAAGGTGCGCGCCAGGTCGTGCTGCTGCCAGTCGATGCGGCTGCCCACCCCGGCTGCGGCCGCCTTAACGGCCCCCTGGGTCAGGACGGTGGCCGAGACGTCGACGGCAGTGACGTGCCAGCCCCGTCCGGCGAGCCAGATCGCGTCGCCGCCCTGCCCGCTGCCCAGGTCCAGCGCCGTCGCCGGCTCGAGCGGGCCGGCGACCTCGACCCGCACGGGGTTGGGCCGCCCGCTTCGGGGCCCCTCGTGCTGGCGGTAATGGTCCTCCCAGAACTGCTCCGACTCGCCGTCGTGGTCCTGCGAACTGCTCGCGGTCATCGGTGGGTGTCGTGCAGGCCGTGGCGGCGGGCGCCGAGGATCCGCTCGCAGTTGTCCCGCTCAGCCTGGGGCGAGAACACCTCGGCCATGGTCATCGGCTGCTCGCGTTGGGTGCGGCGCAGGGTGACGGCGTGGCGGGTGTCTTCGGCGATGAGGTCGGCGTTGATGGCCGCGGCTGTGGTCAGACCGGCGGCGGCCGCGTTAATCACTGCGGCGAACGGGTCGGTGACGTTGCCGGCCACCCACACCCCGGGCACCGCGGTCGCTCCGGCGGGGTCGGCAGGGACATAACTGCCGATGACCTGATCGCCGACGCGCTGCTCGGCCGGTTCCAACCCCAGGCCGGTGAGCACGTCGGCCCGGGTGTGCACCCGCGGCATGACCACCACGGCCTGGCGAGCGATGACCTTGCCTGAGCTGAGCCGGACGCCGGTGAGCCTGTCGTCGCTCACCTCAAGGCCAGCGACCTTGCCGTCCACGACGCTGATCCCCCGGGCCCCGAGCTGTTCCCACTGCTCGTCGGTGGGGCCCGGGGCGGTGTGCAGAAACAGGGTCACGTCCGGGCTCCACTGCCGAAACAGCAGCGCCTGGTGCACCCCCATCGGTCCGGTGGCAAGGACGCCGAGGGCCTGGTCGCGGACCTCCCAGCCGTGGCAGTACGGGCAGTGCAGCACGTCGCGGCCCCACCGCTCGGTCACCCCAGCCACGCCGGGCAGCTCGTCGACCAGACCGGTCGTCACCAGCAGCCGGCGGGCGGCCACACTCGACCCGTCGGCCAGCTCCACCCGAAAGCCAGCGTCCTGGCCGTCCAACCCTGGCAGGGGCTCGGCCGAGGTGACGCTGCCGGTCACGACCTCGCCGCCGTAGCCGGTCACCTCCGCCCGGCCGGCGGCTAGCAGCTCGGCAGGTGGCGTGCCCTCGCGGCCCAGGTAGTTGTGCACATGCCCCGCCGGGGCATTGCGCCCGGCGCCGGCGTCGATGACAAGCACCGACCGGCGAGCCCGAGCCAGCGCCAGCGCCCCGCTGAGCCCGGCCGCGCCGCCGCCGACCACCACCACGTCATAGTCGTTCATCTGCTGATCGGCCATGGTGACCACCTCCACGACGACCATGCCCGCACCTCAAGCAAGATGGCGAACATTTTTGCTGGCGTGGCAAGGTGGCAGGCATGGCCGACGAGCTGCATGAAGTTATGACCGCGGTCGGGCCCAGGCTGCGCGCGCTGCGCCATCAGCAGCAGCTGACACTGAGCGACCTGGCCACCGCTACCGGGATCTCCGTCAGCACCCTGTCCCGGCTCGAAAGCGGGCAGCGCCGCCCGAATCTGGAGCTCCTGCTGCCGCTGGCGCGCGTCCACCGGGTTCCGCTCGACGAACTTGTCGGAGCACCCGCCACCGGCGACCCGCGCATCCACCCCCGGCCCATCACCCGCTACGGCATGACCATCCTGCCGCTGAGTCGACGAACCGACGGGCTGCAGGCCTTCAAGCACGTCATGCCCGCGGCGACCGGCCACCACGAACCCGACCCGCAAGTGCACGAGGGCTACGAATGGATCTACGTCCTGTCCGGCCGCCTACGACTCGTCCTCGGCGAACACGACCTGGCCCTGGCCGGCGGCGAAGCCGCCGAGTTCGACACCCGCACCCCGCACTGGTTCGGCAACCCCGGACCCGACCCGGTCGAATTTCTCACCCTGTTCGGTCGCCAAGGCGAACGCATGCACGTACGTGCCCGACCCGCACGCTGACCGCCCCCCACCCAAGGTGAGGCGCGTGCCTGCAACGTGCGGGGGCTTGTCAGCGCCGACCCACGGCCACGTAGCGCCGAAGGTCACAGATCACGCAAGTAGCTGGATGCCGCGCGGTCAGCAGCCATCGAGGTGCCGTGAACCGACCTTTCCCAGGGCCGCCTGCGCCCAGGTGGGTCTTGTGCCGTAGGAGGAACGACAGCCAGGATGGCAGCGTCGGCGACGCCGCTCGGGTGCTCATGGCTACGGTCAGGGCCGTGACCCGGAGCTGGGATGCAGCAGCCCCCAGAGTGCTGCGCCTGCCGTCCGGGCGGCTGATCCGCGGCCGCGGACTCGGACAACCACTTCCGGCCGGTCGGCGGCCCACCTTCGGCGTTCACCTGCTCGAGCACGAACCCCCGGCCGTCCCCTGGGACACCGTCTGGGTCTACTGGCCTGACTTCGGGCTGCCCGATGACGACCGACACCTACGGAACATGCTGACCGAAGCGTGGCGACGAGCCGAGGCCGAGCGCGTCGAGGTGGCCTGCCGGGGTGGACGAGGCAAGAACCGGCACAGCGCTAGCCTGCCTCAGCGTCCTCGACGGGCTGCCAGTCGACCGAGCGTGGCCTATGTCCGAAGCCGCTATGACGCTGAGGCCATCGAGACCATGCAACAGGAACGCTTCGTCACCCGCCCCTGGGTGTAGCCGCTGCGCTCATCTCGTCGCACAAGCCGACTGTCTTGCGGGAACGCGCCGGTGGTCCATGCCCAGCTGATGGTCGCGCCTACGCTACGGGTGGAAGCGCGCGACGCCTGATGCTGCAGCCTGGTCCCACTGGACGTCATGGACCTGCTGGTATTGGGCGGCACAGCTTGGCTGGGGCGTGAGCTCGCTCGGCTGGCAGTGCAGCAGGGTGACGCGGTGACCTGCTTGGCGCGGGGCGACAGCGGTCCGGTGGCGGACGGCGCTGTGCTGGTGGCCGCCGATCGGCGCCAGCCCGGCGCCTACGACGGGCTGCAGGGTCGCACCTGGGACGCGGTGATCGAGGTGTCGTGGCAGCCCCGGTTCGTCCGCAGCGCCCTGGCCGCCCTCTCCGGTGGCGCCGCACACTGGACCTACATCTCCTCCCTCAACGTGTACGCCTCCCACGCCACCGTCGGTGCTGATGAGAGCGCACCGACCCTGCCGCCGACCGAGCTCGACGAGGTCACCCGGGAGCAGTACAGCGCTGCAAAGGCGGCCTGCGAGCAGGCGAGCCAGGACCTCGTCGGGGACCGGCTGCTGATCGCTCCGGCCGGACTGATCGGCGGCCCGGGAGATCTCAGCGGCCGCTCCGGCTATTGGGTGGCCCGGTCGGCCCGCGACCAGGACGGGACGATGCTCGTCCCGGACACGCCCAACCTCGCCACGTCGGTGATCGATGTGCGAGACCTTGCGGGGTGGCTGCTGGGCCGGGCGCGCGACCGCACCACCGGCGTCTACGACACCATCGGTCCGGTCGTGCCGTTTGCCGACTGGATCGCTCTGTCACGTCAGGTCGGCGGTCACCGGGGACCGCTGGAGACGGCGCCGGCGGACTGGCTGCTCGAGCGAGGCGTCAACGAGTACATGGGCCCGGAGTCCATGGCGATGTGGCTGGTCGAGGCGGGCACCGGGGGCTGGTCTACCCGGTCCGGAGCCGCTGCCCTCGCCCGCGGCTTGCAGCACCGCCCGAGAACGGCCCTGCTGGCAGACCTACTGATCTGGGAACGCGACCAAGGCCTGAACCGAGCTCGCTCTGCCGGGCTCAGCGCCCAACGGGAGCACGACCTCCTGATCGCCCTCGGCGAGAACGCCGGCTGACAGCCAGCTCAGCCCACGTCCCACAAGCCGAACCTTGGGTCCTTGCGGCTATGGAGCCGAGCCATCCCCGGGCTTACGGCGCTTCTGGCGACTGCCTTGAGGACAAGCACGTCATCTGCTTCCTCGTGGACGGCGTAGCGACGGTGGGCCTTACCGGGCAGCGTGACGCGGCTGCGACCGTCTAGCTCGACCATCATGCTCATACGGTGCGTCCTCCGTGCTAGCTCCGATCCGTCATGGCCAGCCTTAGTCGATCGGCGGTACTAACTCTTCTCGCCCTGGCCAGGCGGGTACAACCTGCGCGGTGCTCCCCAATACCTCGATTCCCGGGACGTGTTCAGCCAGCCTGTACGAGAGATTCCGGCAACCAAAGAAAATCGCTGCGTCATCATCGGCATCGATCTGGTTGCGAGTGTGAATCAGATGTTCTTCCAACCAGCCATACTCCTGTGCTTCGTCCTCTACGGTCCACTTTGCGAAACGCCGCAGTGCCTCGAGACCTGTGATCGAGATCGTCAAGCTGATGTCTAGTCTCCAAGTCTGCGCCATCGATCCACTCTGCCAGATCAGCGGCAGCAGCTTGCGCGGTTGCGGTTGGCCGTGTCAACTCGACGAAGGGCCATGGTCCAACTGAAACTGTCGGTGCTGGCGATCGCGACGGCAGTCTTCTCCTCGCGTTCGGTGAGGACTCTGACGCGCGGGTGGCGTGTCGCGCCCCGGTCGATCCCCCTTCGGGTGAGACCCCGAACCGCTGCGCGATCACCTCGATCAACGTCGACTTTCCCGACCCGTTCTCGCCGACCAGGATGGTGCGAACCTAACTCCAGTCCGTTATCAAGGATCTGGCGCACGCACGGCAACGTCGCTGGCCAGCACGACAAGTCCAGGTCTGCCTGAGCATCACGGGACACCGCGACAACGGGCAGCTCACTCCCGCTCACAAACTGCCCACAGGCCGATTTCTGCCGCGAATCGATCGGCAACCGTCGAGACGATGCCATCTGGCGAGAGGACGTCGCCGAGTTCCTCGGCCGACGCGACGCGCTCGTCCTCGGCCCAGGCCAGCAGGCTTATCAGCTCGCCGCGCCGCTCCGGCTCGAACTCGACCCACCCGCGGGCGGCGATCTCACGATCTGTGGTCCATATATGCAGACGGATGCTGACCACGCCGGCCGCGGCAACCAGCGTCTTCCGAGCGACTTGGCGCGCGAGGGCGCCCGCCCGCCACTGCGCAAGGTGAATCCCGATGTCCCCGTTGAACCCCCGGGCAGCACGCACATCACCGGGAAATGGGGCCGGCTGGCGCAGTGCATCCGGGCCCGCGAGCGGCACGCAGTAGTGGCGGAGGAATACCCGGTTTCCGTACGCCTCGTCGCCGTCGCCGAAATACGCGGAGCGCGGTGCAGGACCGATCTCGACACTCCGGCAGACATCCGCGAATCGTGCCGTCAGACGGGCGCTGAGGTCGCGCGCCCAGCATTCGGAGCCGCCGACAAGTAGCAGGTCCACGTCAGACTCACCGACGCGCGCCATCCCAGTGGCGACCGAGCCGTAGAGGTGCAGCTCGGCCGAACCGGCCTGCAGTTGGTCGAATTCTTCGATGGCGGCAACGAGAACCGGCTCGAACGCGGCGGTCACCCTGGCACGGCTCGCGCCGGTACGGATCATTCCGTCGGGAGTGAGGCCCTCGGCCGGATCTCGCACCACTCGATCATCCCGCATCCCTGGAGCTCATCGAACGCGCGTGCGGAGACCGCTCCGGACGACCCCGACATGAGCGAGGCCTCGTGGTCGTGTCACATTCGACGACAAGGCGTGGCCCGTGGACAGTCAATACACAGGGCCGCATTCAGTTGAGACCTGGTGCCCACAAGCGGAACCCCGACCCGGACGCCTACCCCCCCACCACCGGCACCCTTCCCCCGCGTTCGTCGAGCAAGAGAAGCTGCAGGTCGAGCCGTCCCGCAAGACTGGTTCGGTAAGTCATGCCGGTGATCGGGTGCTAAGCGGCACAGACTGAGCTGGTGCCGAACTGAAGATCGGCTACGCCCGGGGTCTCGACCGACGGCCAGGACCTCACCGCCCAACGCGACGCCCTGCTGCTGTTTACCGGGCTGCGGATCGCCGAACTGGTCGCCCTCGACGTCGACGACCTGTCGATCTCGGCCGTCAAGGGGCGGCTGACCGTGCGCCGCGGCAAGGGCGAGCGCTACCGACAGGTCCCGGTCACCGCCGAGGCCCGGACCGGCCTCGATACCTGGCCCGCGGCACGTCGCAAACTGCCCGGTGCCGACGGGCCCGCGCTGTTCCTGTCGCTGGTCGACCTCGCCGTCCGTCGCCTCGGCCGCGAGGCCGACGTGAGCCTGTCGGCGCACACCCTGCGCCACACCTGCCTGACCGGCCTCGTGCGCGCCGGCCACGACATCGTCCTCGTCGCCGAGCTCGCCGGCCACAGCCGACTCGAACCACCCCGCCGATACAGCCTCCCCCAGCGACACCGACCGGCAGGCCGCCATGGACGGTCTCTCGTCGACTACTGACCAGCCGTCCACGGCCCCTCTTAGCGGAGGATCCTGCGTCGTTGCTGATACCACCTGGGTGTGCGAGTACGGACGGCGGTCGAGCTGATCGGTAGGGGCGCACGCCACGCCGAAGCACCTGCCCGTCGACGGCCATCCTCGCTCGCACTGTCGGTGACATCCGACAGATGGGAGTGGTGATGGCATTCGTCAACACCGCCGAGCTGCGAGCCGCCGAACTGGAACTCACCATCCGGGCCGAAAAGCATTTCCGGGCCCTGGTCGAACGCTCCAGCGACGTGGTAACCGTCCTGGACGAACACCGGCGGATCACCTTCACCAGCGGCGCCGTCGAACAGGTCTTCGGCCAGGCCGCCGGGCAGCTGACCGGCCGGCGGCTGTCCGAGCTGGTCCACCCCGACGAGCAGGCCGGCATCCCCGACCCCACCGCCCTGCCCCCCGGGCAGACGCTGGTGCACGTGTGCCGGATCGGCACCGAAGGCGACTGGCGCTACATCGAAAGCACCGCCACCAACCTGCTAGCAGACCCCGACGTCGCCGGGGTGGTACTCAACAGCCGCGACATCAGCGACCGCAAAGCACTCGAGCAGCAGCTGACCCACCAGGCGCTCCACGACCCGCTGACCGGGCTGGCGAACCGGGCCCTGTTCAACGACCGGCTCGCCCACGCCCTGTCCCGGCAGAACCGCACCGGCGAATCACTCGCGGTGCTCATCTTGGACCTGGACGACTTCAAAGTCGTCAACGACAGCCTCGGCCACCACGCCGGCGACGACCTGCTCGTCGCCGTCGCCGAACGCCTCACCGCCACCGTGCGCACCGCCGACACCGCCGCCCGCCTCGGCGGGGACGAGTTCGCCGTCCTGCTCGACGGCGACGCCGACCCCACCCAGGCAGCCGCCCTCGCCCAACGCCTCGTCGACAGCCTCGCCGCTCCGTTCGACGTCGCCGGCCAGCAGCTGTACGCACACGCCAGCGTCGGCATCGCCCTCAGCGGCGGAACACCCACCGATGACCACGACGACGGCAAACCGGCCACCGACGGCGACACCGCAGCCGTGCGCTACGGCGCTGAACTGCTGCGCGCCGCCGACGTCGCCATGTACGCCGCCAAAGGCGGTGGAAAAGCCCGCTACGAAATGTTCGAACCCGGGCTGCACGCCGCCGCCCTAGGCCAGCTGCACCGCCGGCAGGAACTAGCCCACGCCCTGGACGCCGACCAGCTCGTCGTGCACTACCAGCCCGTGGTCGACCTCGCCGACGGGCAGACCATCGGCGTCGAAGCACTGGTCCGCTGGGCGCACCCCGACCGCGGGATGATCCCCCCGCTGGAGTTCATCCCCCTCGCCGAACAGACCGGGCTGATCATCCCGCTCGGCGCCTGGGTCCTCGAGCACGCCTGCCGGCAGACCCGGCACTGGCAGCTGACCTGCCCCGGCCACACCGAGCTCACCGTCGCCGTCAACGTCTCCCCCGTCCAGCTCCGCGACCCCGAGTTCCTCACCACCGTCGCCCACACCCTGACCCGCACCGCCCTACCCGCCCACACCCTGACCCTGGAGATCACCGAGTCGCTGCTGCTCGCCGACGACGCCGCCACCACCCGCATGTTGCACGGGCTGCGCGCACTCGGGGGCAAACTCGCCATCGACGACTTCGGCACCGGCTACTCCTCACTGTCCTACCTACGCCGGCTGCCCATCGACATCCTCAAAGTCGACCGCTCGTTCGTCAGCGACCAACGAACACACCGGCGGCGCCCTGACCCGAGCCGTCGTCGCCATCAGCCGCGAACTGGGCCTACGCACAACCGCCGAAGGCGTCGAAGCCGCTGGCCAGCAAACCCAGCTCCAAGCCCTCGGCTGCGACTACGCCCAGGGCTACTACTCCCAGCCCGTCCCCGCCGACCAACTCGAACAACACCTCACCACCACCGCACCAGCACCAGAAGTCCCAGCCCCGCGCGGCAGAACCCAGCTCGCCACACACCCCGCCACCGCCGCCTGAAGCAGACAGCGAAGGGCTGGCGGTTCGACCCGATGGCGACCGTCTTCGAACACCTCGGGGTCCTCGTAGCTCAGTCGCGGTGCTACCTTGGGCGCGCTCGACGGGGACGGAGCGGGACGCGGACGACACAAGCCTCTCGCGTTCACGAGAGATCAATTGTCACCGGCCGTGACCCAGCGGGCTGGGCGGCCAGCCGGTGCCCTCGGGGAGGGGTGGGCGGCTTTCACTGGCCGGCCCCGCGTGGGTCGCCGGCCTACTGGACCCTTGGGGGTGTCTGCTGCTGGTTGCTGTCGTCCTCGCTGTCAATGTAAATGTCGTCGACGGCGATGTTGACTTCGGTTACCTGTAATCCAGTCATCCGTTCGACCGCTCCGATGACGTTGCGCCGGATCCCTGCTGCGAGGTCGACGATCGGGACGCCGTAGTCGATGACAATGTCGAGGTCGATGGCGGCTTGGCGTTCGCCGACTTCGACGCTGACGCCTTGAGTGATGCGGGGTCCGGTTGAGCCGGGGATCCGCTGGCGGATCGCGCCGAAGGCGCGGGTGCCGCCGGTGCCGAGGTCGTGTACGCCGTCGATCTGCCGGGTGGCGATTCCGGCGATCTTGGTGACGACGCTGTCGGCGATGCTGGTTCGTCCCCGCTCGGTGAGCAGCGCCGAACCGCCGGCGGAACTGGACGTGCTGGCGACCACCGCACCGCCGCCGGCTGTGCCCGGACTGCTACCTAATGGGGGTGGGCTGGAGCTCGTCATCTGGGGTCTCCTTAATGGGCGCGGGCTGTGGTGGTCGCCAGCAGCAGGGGCAGCGAGGCAAAGGCACCGTAGCCCACCTGCCGGTGCCGCTGCTGCTCGGGCGAGCTGCCTGCCGTCCAGGGTCGGGGCGTGTCGAGTGCTCCAACGAACTGCCTTCTGCGGGACACCGGCTGGGGTTCAGCTGACCGCGGCGACGGACAGCTCGCCGGCGACCGGCACGGCTTCGACCCGCAGCACCCGAGCGGCTGGCAGGCTGCGCTGGAGGTCGGCCAGAGCGCTACCGACCGCCGCGGCGAAGGTGGCCGCCTCCCGGTCGAACACGGCCAGGTCACCGTCGACCTCGTGGCTGACGATCACGTCGTCGCAGACGGCCAGCACCCGGTCGGCGTCGTCGCTGGCGTCGGTGAAGTCGGCGCCAGGCCGGGCGTAGTCGAGCAGGACTCGCAGCCCGGGCCGGTCGGTGGTGGCGACGGACTTCTTGTCCAGATAGATCCGCTAGGCGTCAATACGGACGGCCATAAGCGCGTCGACCTGGCGGTCGAGGTCCTGCTTGGCGGTCGAGACCCGCGCGTAGCCCAGCTCCACGCCGAGCACCGTACCGCTTGTCCTATCCGTACACGGCTTCCGGCACCCGCTTGCGGCACCAACCTGTGGGACGGGACACGCCACTCCCCCACGCTGCTTGGCAGATGAGCGGTGGGCTGTCCCAGTTCTATATCTCGCTACCTGCCCGGCTGAGGTGTCGGTGCTCAGCTGGTGGTGGCGTGGCGGGACCAGAAGCTGCCGGCGCTGCGTTTGGCGGTGTACATCGCGGCGTCCGCGTGCCGCAGGAGTTGGTCTGGGGTGTCGGCGTCGGTCGGGGCCAGGCTGATCCCGATGCTCGCCCCGACGCGCACGTGCTGGTCGGCGACCAGGAAGGCCGGGCCGAGGGCGGCGAGCAGGTCCTGGGCGATGCGTTCGGCGATCCCGGCCGCCAAGCCTGCGGGCAGGTCGGCGAGTAGCAGCAGGAACTCGTCGCCACCTTGGCGGGCGAGCAGGTCATCGGCGCGCAGGCCGAGGCGCAGCCGGCCGGCGACCTCGCGCAGCAGCTGGTCGCCGGTGTCGTGACCGTGCGCGTCGTTGATCGCCTTGAACGCGACGAGGTCGAGGAACAGCAGCGCGGTGGCGGTCCCGGTGCGTCGCCCGCGCTCGAGCGCGTCGGTCAGCGCTGCGCGGAGCCGATCGCGGTTGGGCAGGCCGGTGAGCGCGTCGTGGTGGGCCAGGTGCAGCACCTTGGCTTCGGCCTCGACCCGGGCGGTGACGTCGTGCTGCACCCCGATGTAGTGCGTCAGCGCCCCGCGGGCGTCGCGGACCGGTGAGAGCTGCAGCTCGTTGCACCATGGCATCCTGTCGGCCCGGTAGTTGAGCAGGCGGGTGCGGATCTGCCGGCCGGCGGCGACGGCGGCGACGGCGGCGCCGAGCTCGGCGATGGTGCGCTGGTCGGTCGCGGGGCCTTGCAGCAGCCGGCAGTTGCGCCCGAGGACCTGATGGTCGGGGTAGCCGGTGAGTTCGCTGAACGCGGCGTTGACCCAGATCAGCGGCGCGTCGGGCCGGGTCATGTCAGCGATCGTGATCCCGGTCGTGGAGGCGTCCAGAGCCCGCTCGAGCAGGCTGTGCGACAACGCGGCGAGCTCACGGGCCTGCCGGTTGGTGAGGCCGGTCGGCCGTGCCGGGCTCACCAACCTGGCTGTGACGTCGGCGGCGGCGGCCGGGGCGGCCAGCAGGAGGCCGCGGGGCAGGGGTAGCTGGGGCAGGTCGGTGGTGCGCGGCTCGGGCCAGACCCGTGACATCAGCGAGGCGGCGACCCGGATGGTCAGCTCGCGGTCGTGGGACAAGATGAACTCGAACCGGCGGGTCATGTCCGCTCCGGTGTCACCCAGGTCGCGGGCGACCAGGCAGGCGGCGAAGTGCGGGCCGAGCACGGCGATGTCCCACTCGCCGAGCAACGGGTCGCCGGGGCTGATGACGGCGCCGCGCAGGCCGGGTAGCGGTTCGGCGGGCATGCCCTGGCCGAGGGCTGCGACGAACGAGCAGGACCGGACCAAGCCGGTGTAGCGGCGGCGGGTGGCCGGGGTGAAGAAGGTGGCGTCCTGGAACGCAGCGAGCACGATGGCGCTGTCGCCAGCGGCAAGGGCCATCGTTTCGAGCTGCTTGCTGATCTCGATCAGCAGCCGTTTGTCGGCGTCCCGGACCGGCCGGTCGGCTGCGGCCAGGTCGAACGGGCTCGGGTCGTCGGTGCCAGCACGCCGGGGCACCACGGCCAGCGGCGCGGCAGCGGCGAACGCCGGTATCGGGGTCGGCAGCGGGCCGGGGCGCCCGAAGTACCAGCCCTGCCCGACGGTGGCGCCGAACGCCCGGGCGGTCCGCAGGTGCTGCTCGGTCTCGATGCCTTCGGCGAGCACGACAGTGCCGGAGCGTTCGGCTTCGGCGTGCACGGCGTTGACGACCGCCGCGATGTGCGCGCTAGCGCGGTTCTGGACCAGCGCCAGGTCCAGCTTGATCACGTCGGGCTGGACCAGCGGCAGCAGCGCCAGCGACGCCGGGTCGGCGCCGACGTCGTCCAGGGCGATGCCCCAGCCCAGCTTGCGGACCCGGGCGACGGTCTGCAGCAGCTGCGCGGGCTGGCCGGTCAGGGCCCGCTCGGTCAGTTCCAGCACGACGGTCAGGGGTAGGTGCTCGTGCTCGGGGTTGGGCCGCCAGCCGTCCAGCGCCTCGGGCTCGGCGTTAATGAACAGCCGGTACGGCTCGGTCAGACCGGCGACCTTGGCCGCGGTCAGCGCGGCGGTCCGGCAGGCGATGTCCAGGTCCCGAAGCCGGCGGCCCCGGCGGGCAGCCGCGAACAGCAGGTCCGGGCGTTCCAGCGCCGTCCCGGCCGGCCCGCGGGACAGCGCCTCATAGCCGAGCACCTGGCCGCTGTCGAGCCAGACCAGCGGCTGGAACACCGTCCGGACCGCCCGCTCGGCCAGCGGCCGCTCTAGCACTGCCTGCTCGGCGGCCTCCACTGCGGGCTCCACAACCGTCACCTTGCCTCCCTCGTCCCCTTCCTTTCGGCACGTCAGGCCAAGAACTGGTGCAACGCGCTGGCCCAAAACGTCCAGCGCCGCGTGGCCATGCGCGCGGCATCACGTCCCGCTGACGATCCGCAATCGGCAAGGAAGTTCAGCTCAGTTCAGTTCTGCTGTAGCTCTGGGCCGCACCGGCTTGGAGTTCACGCGGCTGGGTGGGCGGTGAGGATGCGGGGTCCGTTGTCGGTGATGGCGATGGTGTGCTCGACGTGGGCGCCGGGTGAGCCGTCGGCACTGCGCAGGGTCCAGCCGTCGGAATCGATGCGGTAGTCGTCGTTGCCGCCGGCCAGCAACCATGGCTCGATCGCGATGACCAGCCCTGGTCGCAGCCGCATACCCCGTCCTGCTCGTCCTTCATTGGGGACGGACGGGGCTTCGTGCATCGCATGGCCGACGCCGTGTCCGCCGAAGTCGGTGT
>JAABUX010004953.1_pt1 | contig 16601 bp, 9 predicted proteins | sample 5561851 | NCBI WGS metagenome assembly JAABUX01 (sample SAMN10711883, study PRJNA513361) | rock metagenome | isolation source: Antarctica rocks | place: Antarctica: Victoria Land, Richard Nunatak red sandstone | collected 2016-01-03 | reverse complement strand
TCGACGCACTCCGCAGCCTCTTCAGCGGCCACGCCTGGCTACCGCCAGCACTTGAACCTTGAACCAGCCTGACCGAAACCCGCTCAGGATCACGTCACGCCGCTGACGCTTGGTGAATAGCTACGGCCGGTCAGCTGGAAGATCTGGCCGACGATCCGGCCATAGGGAAGCGACGCCAGGCCCAGACCTTCGGGGCCTCAGGTCACATCACCCCAGGTAGACCATCAGACGCCGTGTGGACGTGAATGTTTACCCGTAAAGGTCGCAGGCAACCTGGACGTTCACGCCGGTTGCCTTGTGCTTACCGGAGTAAAGATCGGGGTGATCATGCCATGACCAGTACGGGAGCAGTGTCCCGTCCGCAATGTACTGCGTGCCATGGTCAAGATCCTCCGCCGCCGGAACGTACGGGAGAGCATCCGCTTTATGATCGGCGTCATATGTGTGATGCGTAGCTGATCGTGGGCTGGGATACGCCGAAGTCTCCGCTAGCTCCGCCTGCACATGATTGCTGCGAGGGTAGGCGAGTGATATCGTCACTGCCTTGAACAGGCCCTGGATCGGCGACCAGTGATTAATTCCCGGCTCAAGCCCGGCCGCGGTGATCAGGGCGCACACTTCGGTGATCTGGTCCTTGGTAAATCCGGTGGTATGATACATGCCGGGCGGCTCGTTTCTCTAGAGTTGAGCTGCTACCCTCAATTCTTTCGAGAAACGGGTCGTTCTTTACGAAGGCACGCCGTTAATAACCAGTATTCTGGTTCTTACCCGGCCTGTGAATAAGCCTCTTGACACTTGACACATCTCCTGCGGCCGGCTTTGATGGAATAGTGACTCATACTCTTTGCGAGCCGTCTTGTGCAGCCGGAAGCTCCGATCAGATGATTGACGAACACACGATACTGATCCGGCGGCGAAACCTGCCGACCGTTTCACGGGGCATGACAGCTGCGATTTCGACCATCGCAACCTGGGACCGCGGCCAGTGAGCCCGATAAGCGCCGCGCCAGGGGCGGACCGGTTCACTGCCACGACGACCCGCCTCGCTGGCGAGGGAACCGCTGTCGACGCCGCCGACGTCGACCTCCTCGCCGCGGCGGGCAGCGATGGCGTCTTGTGGCGCCACCAGGGCTTCGGGTTGTCCGGTCGAGGGGTGGCGCTGCGCCTCGAGCTTCCCCGGGGGCTGAGCGACGCTTCCGCGGTGTCCTCCGTGTCCAGCAGCCTGGCCGCCATCCGGCGGATCGACGACGTGGCCGGACCGGGAACCGGGGCGGTGACTCTCGGGGCTCTGCCGTTTGTAAGAGACGCACCTGGCGTTCTGGTTGTCCCCCGCGTGGTGATCGGGCGCCGCGGCGGCGAAGCATGGATTACCACTATCGCCAGTCTCGATGACGGCCCGGCCGCTGCCCGGTTGGCGGCGAAGATGGCGGCTGATGCGCTCGGTGGTTTTACCGATCCGCGGTCAGCGCCGAGCGAGTTCACCCTGACGTCCGTGATGGATCACGACAGCTGGGGCGGTCTCGTGAGCGGCGCCGTCGCCCGCATCGATGACGGGTTGCTCCGCAAGGTCGTGCTGGCCCGGCAGGTCAACGTGACGGCCAATCGCCCGTTTGTCACCTCCCATATACTTTCCAGGCTGCTCGCCTTGTATCCGACGTGCATGGTCTTCAGGATCGAGGGCTTTCTCGGCGCCAGCCCCGAGTTGCTGATCGAGCGCCGTGGAGCCAATGTCGCGAGCCATCCCCTGGCCGGTACCGTCGGTCGCAGCGGCGACCTGGCCACTGACGAGGCGCTCATCGGCTGGCTGCTCGCCTCGCCTAAGGAGCGTCGGGAGCACGCATACGTCATCGATGGTCTCCGCGGCACCCTAGGCCCGGTCTGCGAGAGCCTGAACGTGCCCGATAAACCCGCGGTGCTGGAGCTTCGGAATGTATCCCATCTGGCCACCCGCATGAGCGGGGTCCTGTCCACCATTCCGGCCCTGCAGGGTGGCGGCCCCCGCGGCCCCGGCCAGGCCACAGGCCTGCCAGTGCTGGCTGGCACCGGACCAGAGCATCCCGGCCTACGCGTGCCCAGCGCGCTCCAGCTCGTGGCAAGGGTGCATCCTACGCCAGCGGTCGCCGGTATGCCCGCTGACGAGGCGGTGGCCTATATCGGCGAGGTCGAGGGCTTCAACCGCGGCCGGTACGCCGGCCCGGTGGGCTGGATGGATGCCCGCGGTGACGGGAGCTGGGCCATCGGGCTCAGGTCGGCTGACATAGACGGCAACCATGCCTCGATGTACGCCGGCGTCGGCGTGGTAGCCGGATCCCAGCCCGCTGCCGAACTGGCGGAAACACAGCTGAAATTGCAGGCTCTGCTCGCCGCCCTAGTCCGCCCCTGAGGTGGCAGACCGGTTGTGCGTTCACCGGCGTCGCAGTACCGCTCGGCCGCGAGGCCTCGCGCTCGCTAGTGTCGCGTGGCGTTAGCTGTTTGCCGGTCTGACTTTGATGGCCTGATTTTCGGCCGCGCCTTCAGGTCCGGATGTTACCGGGCGATCTCTGGCAGGAGGTTCGCCACGTGTTTTATTGGAAGGCGCGCGCGCGGCGGGTGAGCTAGATTCGCGGGATGTTTGCCTCCGAGCGAGTACGCCTGCGACCCATGGTCCCGGACGATGTCACCGTGCTGTACGAAATGTGGTCCGACCCCGAACAACACATGATCACCAACGACAGCCCGATGCTGGTTGAATCGCTCGCGGCACGCCGGGCCAGGCTGGAGAAGTCGCAGGCCGAACCGGACGCCCACACTGCCAGGTTCACCGCCGAGACAATAGCCGACGGCACCGTGATCGGGGCGTGCAGCCTGTCGCGTCTCGACGCTTTCAACCAGTTCGGCCATCTCGGCATCTCACTGCTCCCGGCCGCACGCACCCAGGGATACGGCCGGGAAGTGGTGCGGCTGCTCTGCCACTACGGCTTCCGCTTCCGCAACCTGCACCGGATCGAGCTGGAGACGCTCGCAATCAACGCCGCGATGCGCAAACTAGCCGAAAGCTGCGGCTTCGTGCTCGAAGGCATCCAGCGCGAGCAGGCCTACGACGGCGACGGCTTCTCCGACATCGTGCTGTACGGGCTGCTCAGGCAGGAGTGGAGTCGCTAGAACCGCGTGGCGTTAGCTAGTTGCCGGTCTGACTCTGATGGCCCGACTTTCGCGAGTAATTCGTCGGCGTCCTTGGTCAGGCGAACGGCTCGCACCAGTCGTCGCAAGCGTTGATGAACCGGCCGATCGCGGCGGTCAGCTTCACTGACCTGCGGCCATCTCCTGCGCCCAGTCCTGCTTCTCCGGCTCGAGGCCGCAGAGGTCCTTGAGGTCCCTGAGCAGCTGCGCGCCGCACCAGGCGTGCAGCGCATCGGTGAGGTGGCCGTAGCCGGCGCGGACGATGACGCCGGCGTAGCCGGGCAGCACCCCGCAGGCGTCGATGGCGCCCGCGGACCGGTTCCCGGTGTGCAGGAGCGTCAGGCAGGCGGTGCAGGCCAGGTGCACGTACCGCATCGCGGACGCCTCCGGCCCGAAGCTGGCCCCGCGCCCGCACGTGCGCCGGCAGGTCCCCCTCGGTCACCGTCCCGCAGCACGGGCACCCCTTCGCCTGCGCCACGTACTCCGTGGTGCAGCAGTGCGCAGCTCACCTGATCCGCCATTGCAAGGGCGTGCTGGAAATGCACCGCAGTGGCAGGCATGGGCCGGCCAGGTCCGCGACATCCTGCGCGAGGCCGCCGCCGCCGTCCAGGAACGACAGGAAGACCCAGCTCGATCCCAGGCTGCTCGCCGCCATGCACGCCCACTACGAGCAGGCACTCAAAGGCCCGAAAAGGCATCAGGCCGTCTCCGGGTACTGGCATAGCACCACCACGCTCGCCGACTACTGCCGGATCCGCTCCTACCTGGTCAGCGCAAGCGGGCACGGCATCCGCGCCACCGACGCCATCCACGCCGCCCTCGCGGGGGGGGCGTGCGACGGCGGCCGTGGCGCTATCAGTACCGCGTCCCGCACGCGGTTGACAACGCAACCGTCGATGCTAGCTTCGACGCGTAGGCCCGCCATCGTATGAATGGAGATCTCCCGCATGAGGCTTCCGACCTCCGCGCATAACTCCCGGTCTTGGCGGATCCACGAGATCGCCCACGACTTCCGGCTCGAGGACGTCTGGGCGCTCCCGACGCCGGGCGGCCGGGACGACTTCCCTCGGCTGGTGGCGCTGATGGCGTCGTCCGACCCGGCTCAGGGCACCTCCCGCGTGGCTGGCTCGCTGTGGGCGATCAGGTGGAAGATCGGGGAGCTGCTCGGGTGGGACGGCCCGGACACCGGCATCGACACCAGGGTGCGGTCGCTCCGTGACCGGTTACCGGCGGATCTGCGCGAGAATTCAGGCCCGGACTTCGCTGCGCTTCCGTTCACGTCGCTCTACCTGCTCGACGGCGAGTGGGCCGCGGAGATCGCCAACCGGACCGTGCACGGGGTCATGCACGTCGGCTGGGTCCCGGACGGCGCCGGCGGCTATCGGGGCCAGATGGCCGTTCTGGTGAAGCCGAACGGGATGCTCGGGACCGGTTACATGACCGCGATCAGGCCGTTCCGGGACCTGATCGTGTACCCGGCGTTGATGCGAGGGGTCGGACAGCGCTGGCGGCCGGTCGCGGGCGGGTCCGAGGCCTCGCCCGCGTAGCTCAGCCGTGCCATCCACCGGCTCCCAGCCATCCTAGAGCTGGTTGTCGATGAACTGGAACATTTCCTCGTCGGAGGCGAGGTCGAGGGAGGCCAGCGGGTCGCCACCGTTGCGTGTCCCGCTGAGCCGGGCCACCGCCGACTGCAGCACGGCCACCACCCGCCGCCGCTCCTGCGGCTGGGCGTCGGCACCGTCGAGGTGCTCGGCGATCTGGTCGAGCGCCTGCTGAAGCACCTGATCCGGGGCCGGCGGAGCGGGGGCCAGCTCGCGCAGCAGGTAATCCGACAGTCCCACGACTGTGGGCTGGTTGAACACCAGAGTGGCCGGCAGCCGCAGGCCGGTCTCGGTGCCGAGCCGGTTGCGTAGCTCCACCCCGGTTAGGGAGTCCAGGCCTAGCTCGCTGAACGACGCCTCCACGTCGATCGCCGCCGCCGAGCCGTGCCCGAGCGCCGCCGCGACCTGTGTCCGGACCAGGTCCTGTACGGCCGCCGCGGCGGCGACCCGGTCCAGCCCGGCCAGTCGGCCGACAAGGCCGCCGCCTTCCGAAGCCGGCGGGGCTGCCCCGGTCCCGACAGGCTCGGCTCCGACCGGGGGCATCGCCGGCCGCGGCGGGCGCACCAGGCGTCGCAGGACCGCCGGGACTTCGCCGCCGGTCTCGGCACGGGCGCGCAACCCGGCCAGGTCCCAGCGGGCGGCCAGCACCGGTCCGGTGCCGCCCAGTGCCGCGTCGAGCAGCGCCAGTCCCTGCTCCGGCGGCAGCACCGCCAAGCCGCTCCCGGACAGCCGGGCCAGGTCGCCCGCGGACAGCCCAGCAGTCATGCCGGTGGGCAGCGACCACAGGCCCCAGCCGATCGATACCCCAGGCAGCCCGAGGTCGGCACGGTGCCGTGACAGTGCATCTAGGAACACGTTCGCCGCGGCATAGCTGGACTGGCCCAGGGTGCCGATCACGCCGGCGACCGAGGAGAACAACACGAATGCGTTCAGCGGCAGGTCCGCGGTCAGCTCGTGCAGCAGCCAGCCGGCGTCCACTTTGGGTTGCAGCACGGCTTCGAGGCGTTCCGGGGACATGCATTCGACAGTGCCGTCGTCGAGCACCCCAGCCGCGTGCAGCACCCCGACCAGCGGCCGGTCCGCCGGGACGGAGGCCAGCAGGGCGGTCACCGCGCGGCGGTCGGCGACGTCGCAGGCGGCGACCCGGACCGTCGCCCCCAGGCGCTCCAGCTCAGTAACAAGCTCGGTCGCCCCTGCAGCCGCCGGCCCGTGGCGGGAGGTGAGCAGCACGTCCTGAACGCCGTGCCGCTCGACCAGGTGGGTGGCCACCAGCGCGCCCAGGCCGCCGGTGCCACCGGTCACCAGCACCGTACCGGTGGTCAGGTCGGGGACTGTGCCGTCGGTGCCAGGCCAGGCGGCGACCCGCGGCACCAGAACCGCGCCGTCGCGGACGGCGCACTGGGGCTCGCCCGCGTCCAGCGCGGCGGCCAGGAGCCGCCACGCCCCGGGGCCGCCGTCCCCGATGTCGGCCAGCGCGAACCGGCCGGGGTGCTCGGCCGCGGCCGACCGCAGCAGGCCCCACACCGGCGCGGACACTAACGCCTCCGGGTCGGCGAGCACGACTAGGCGGCAGCCGCCGCGCTCGTCGATGACCCACTGCTGCACCGCGTCCAGCAGCTCGGACAGGCCCTGGTGCACCGCGTACGGCAGGTCCTCGGCCACGGCGCGGGGATCCGGCAGGTACGGCAGCAGCACGACCTCGGGTGTGGTGCCCAGATCCGCGATGGACGCCAGCTCGTAGCAGAGCGGCGCGCCGATCCCGTCCGCGCGGACGGCGTCGGCAACCGTCGCGGCCCGCGGGTCTGTGCCGACGACCGCCCACTGCCGACCGGTGGCGCTGGCCGGGACGAGCGGGGTCCTTACCCAGTCCAGCCGCTGCAGCCCGCCGCCGGCGGTCCCTTCGGCCGCTTGCGCCGGCCGCAGGCTCAGCGCGGCCACGCCGCCCAGCGGGCGACCATCGCCATCCGAGACCGCTAGCGCCACGTCGCCGTCCACCGACCGGCTCAGCCGGACCCGCAGCGTGTCCGTGCCGGTCGCGGCCAGCCGCACGCCGGACCATGAGAACGGCAGCAGCAGCCCCTCGCCAACGTCTGCGGCGTCGAGCACTAGCACGTGCAGGGCGGCGTCTAGCAGCGCCGGGTGCACCGCGTACGTGTCGGCCGGCAGCAACGACGGCAGCCGCACCTCGGCGTACCGGTCGGAGCCGGCGGACCAGGCCGCGACCAGGCCCCGGAAGGCCGGGCCGTACCCGTAGCCGGCCTCGGCCAGCCGCTCGTACGCCCCGGACAGGTCGACCGGCTTAGCGCCGGCCGGGGGCCATCTCGGCGGTACGGCCGGCGTGGGTGCGACCGGGCCGAGCAGCCCGGTGGCGTGCCGGGTCCACTCCGCGCCAGCCTCGTCAGCCGGCCGGGCGTGCACCGCCAGCGTGCGCCGGCCGTGCTCGTCCTCGGCGCCGACCGAGAGCTGCAGCTGCATCAGGCCGGACTCCGGCAGCGTGAGGGGGGCCTGCAGGGTCAGGTCGTCGACGCCGCCCGCACCGGCCACGGCGGCGGCCTGCAACGCTAGCTCTACGAAAGCGGTGCCGGGCAGCATTACCGTCCCGGCCACGGCGTGGTCGACCAGCCACGGGGTGCGGTTGCGGGACAGCCGCCCGGTCAGCAGGAACCCACCGGAGTCTGCGACCTGGACCGTGGTGTCCAGCAGCGGGTGATCGAGCCGCCCGAGCCCCGCCGCGCCCAGGTCCCCCGCACCCGCGCCCGGCATGAGCCAGTAATGTTCCCGCTGGAACGCGTATGTCGGCAGCTCCACCCGCCGAGCGCCGCTGCCGGCGTAGAACGCCGCCCAGTCGACCGTCACGCCGGCGACATGCGCCCGGCCGAGGAACCCGGCGAACGCCTCGGCCTCGGGGGTGCGGGCGCGCAGCGCCGGCACCAGCACCGCGTCGTCCTCCTCGACCGACTGACGGGCCATCGCCGTGAGCACGGCGTCGGGGCCGAGCTCCAGGAACCGGGTGACGCCCTCACCGCGGAGAGTGCGCACGCCGTCCAGGAACCGGACCGCCTGCCGGACATGGCCGACCCAGTAGCCCGGGTCGGCCAGCTCCGCCGAGACGACCTGGCCGGTCAGGTTGGACACGACCGGGATCCGCGGCTCGGAGAACGTCAGTCCTTCGGCGGCCCGCCGGAACTCGGCCAGCATCGGCTCCATCCGGTGCGAATGGAAGGCATGGCTCACCCGAAGACGCGAGGTCCTGCGATCCCGCCACTGCGGCAGCCACTCCTCCAGCGCGTCGAGATCCCCGGAGACTACCGTCGCCTGCGGCCCGTTCACCGCGGCGATCACCAGGCGGCCGGCGAAGGTCTCCAGCGACGCCGCGACCTCGTCCTCGGCCGCCTGCACCGCGGCCATCCCGCCGCCCGCCGGCAGCGCACCCATCAGCCGGCCCCGGGCAGCCACCAGCGCACACGCGTCCCGAAGCGACAGCACGCCCGCGACATGCGCCGCCACGAGCTCACCGACCGAGTGCCCGATCAGGAAATCCGGCCGCATCCCCAGCGACTCCACCAACCGGAACAACGCCACCTCGACCGCGAACAACGCCGCCTGCGTGAACTCGGTGGCGTCCAGCAGGGCCGCCTCCGGCGAGCCCTGCGCGGCGAACAGCAGCTCCTTCAGCGACCGGCCGAGCCTCGGATCCAGCTCGGCACACACCTCGTCGAGCACCTCGGCGAACCGCGGGTAGGCGGCCGCTAGCCCCGCGCCCATCCCGGCCCGCTGCGCACCCTGACCGGTGAACAAGAACGCCGTCCGGCCCGCGGCCACACGCCCGTCGAAGACCCCGGGCCCCGGCGCGCCGGCAATCAGCGCGCCGAGCCCGGCGAGCAGCCCGTCGCGGTCCGACGCCACCACCGCCGCCCGGCGCTCGAACTGCGCCCGCGTGGTTGCCAGCGAGAAGCCGGCATCGACCAGGCCGAGCTCCGGCCGCGCCAGCAGGTGGGCGTGCACCCGGGACGCCTGCGCCCGCAGCGCCGCGTCGCCCTTGCCGGACACCAGCACCGGCACCGCGGGCGGCGCTTCGGCCGCGAGCTCCGCCGGCGCCTCCACCCGGGTCGGCGCCTCCTCCAGGATCACGTGCGCATTCGTCCCGCTGATGCCGAACGAGGACACCCCCGCCCGGCGCGGCCGCCGCCCCGACGCCGGCCACGGCTCGGCCTCGGTCAGCAGGCTGACCTGCCCGGCGTCCCACTCGACATACGGGGAGGGCGCGTCCACGTGCAGCGTCCGCGGCAGCACCCCGTGCCGCATCGCCATGACCATCTTGATCACCCCGGCCACGCCCGCCGCCGCCGACGTGTGCCCGATGTTCGACTTGATCGACCCCAGCCACAGCGGCACGCCGGCCGGCCGGTCCCGGCCGTACGTGGCAAGAATCGCGGCCGCCTCGACCGGGTCACCCAGCCGCGTCCCCGTCCCGTGACCCTCGACGGCGTCGACCTCGCCCGCGCCGAGCCCGGCGTTCGCCAGCGCCTGCCGGATCACCCGCTCCTGCGACGGCCCGTTCGGCGCCGTCAGCCCGTTGCTCGCGCCGTCCTGAGCGACGTCGCCGGCAGCCCCTCAGCCAGCCGATGCGCGGCCAGAGCGTCCAGGAACGCGTTCGCCGCCGCGTAGTTGCCCTGCCCGGGGCTGCCGATCAGCGCCGCCACCGAGGAGAACACCACGAACGCTGACAGCTCCATCCCCGCCGTCAGCTCGTGCAGGTGCACCGCCGCATCGACCTTCGGGCGCATCACCCGCAGGAGCTGCTCCGCCGTAAGCGACTCGACCAGCCCGTCGTCCAGCACCCCGGCCGCGTGCACCACCGCCGTCAGCGGGTGCACCAGCGACCCCAGCAACCCGGCCAGCTGATCCCGGTCAGCGACATCACACGCCGCGACCCGGACCTGGCACCCCAGTCCTTCCAGCTCGCCCACCAGCTCCGGCACGCCTTCAGCCGCCGGGCCGCGACGGCTGACCAGCAGCAACCGCCGCGCACCATGCTGCCGGGCGAGATGCCGGGCGAACACCGTGCCCAGGCCACCAGTGCCGCCAGTGATCAGCACCGTCCCATCCGGATCCAGCGGCGCCGGGACGGTGAGGACGACCTTGCCGATGTTGCGGCCTTCCCGCAGGAACCGGAACGCCTCGGCGCCCCGGCGTACGTCCCAGGTCCGGATCGGCGAGTGGGACAGCACGCCCTGCTCGAACAGCGCTATCACGTCGCGCAGCATCTGCTGGATGCGCTCCGGTCCCGCCTCGAACATGTCGAAGGACCGGTACTTGACGTCAGCGTGATCGCGGGCGACGACCTCCGGGACGCGGACGTCGGCCTTGCCCATCTCGATGAACCGGCCACCACGCGGCAGCAACTCCAGCGAGGCATCCACGAACTCGCCCGCGAGCGCGTCCAGCACCACATCCACACCGGCTCCACCGGTGACCTCCAGGAACCGGTCCCGGAACCCGAGATCCCGCGACGAGGCAATGCGATCCTCCTCGACACCCAGCGCCTTGACCGCAGCCCACTTCGGCGAGCTCGCCGTGGCGAACACCTCCGCCCCGAAATGGCGGGCCAGCTGCACCGCCGCCATCCCGACCCCACCCGCGGCCGCATGCACCAGCAGCCGCTCCCCCCGGACCAGGCCAGCCAGATCGACCAGGCCGTAGTATGCGGTCAGATACACCACCGGCACCGCCGCCGCCTGGGCGAAGGAAAATCCCGCCGGCATCGGCACGATCATCCGCCGATCCGTCACCGCCACCGACCCGAAAGCGTCCAGCACCAGGCCCATCACCCGATCACCCGGCACCAGGTCTTCGACCCCGGAACCGACCTCCACCACCACACCGGCCGCCTCACTGCCCAGCGGCGCGTCACCCGGATACACGCCGAGCGCGATCAGCACGTCCCGGAAGTTCAGACCCGCCGCCCGCACCCCTACCCGGACCTCGTGCACACCCAACGGCCGGTCACCCGCCGACGAAACGATCGCCAAGCCCTCCAGCGACCCCTTCCGCTCGATCGACAACCGCCACGCACCACCCACCGCCGCCGGCGCACGCCCCAGCCGCGGCGCCAGCAACCCCCCGCCGCGCACCGCCAGCTGCGGCTCGTCCACGCCGATCAGCGAACCCCACTCCGGCTCGCTGCCCTCACCGTCGAGGTCCACGAGCACGAACCGCCCGGGATGCTCCGACTGCGCGCTGCGCACCATCCCCCACACCGGCGCCACCGCCAGGTCCGGCGCCTCATCCCCCACCGCGACCCCGTTAAGGGTCACCACCACCAGCCGCGCCCCGGCCAGCCGCTCACTCGCCACCCACCGCCGCAGCAGCCCCAGCGTGCGCTCCGCGACCGCATGGACCGCCGCAGCGCTCGCCTGCCCCTCCGCCGGGCTCTCGACCGCGGTAACCACAACCTCCGGCACCACCGCACCTTCCGCCAGCGCCCGCTCCAGCGCGTCCAGATCCGCGTAACGATCCCCCGCGCCCGCGACGCCCCCGCCGAGGAACGCCACCCGCTCCAGGCCCGCTCCGTTCTGCGGCACCGTGATCACCGGGCTCCAGCCGACGGTGTACAGCGAGTCGGGCCGGCTGCGCCGAGCGCTCTCAAGCCGAGCCCGATCGACCGGGCGGACAGCGAGGGCCTCGACTGACACCACCGCAGCCCCGGCCTCATCGACCACGTCAACCCGCAGCGCGGACTCCCCCGCCGGACCGACCCGGACCCGCAGCCGCGAGCCATCCCCGGACCCGAGGCGCACCCCCGACCACGAGAACGGCAGATCCACCGACGACCCCGCGTCCTTCTCCAGAAGCCCGCAGTGCAGCGCCGCGTCGAACAGCGCCGGATGGATCCCGAACCCTGCCCCACGCGCGTCCTCGGGCAGCGCCGCCTCCGCGTAAACGTGATCACCGTCGCGCCACGCCGCGCGCAGCCCCTGGAACACGGGGCCGTAGTCGTAGCCGATGTCGCTCAGCCGCGTGTAGAGCGCGTCCACCGCGACCGGCTCGGCCCCCGCCGGCGGCCACTCGGCCGGCCACGTCACGGCCGGCCGCGCCGGTGGCTCCGCGTCCACGGCCAGCACTCCCCGCGCGTGGCAGATCGCCTCCCGCCCGCCGTCCTCACCGGCCGCCTCCGGACGCGAGTAGACCGCCACCTCCCGGCGGCCGTCCTCGTCCACCCCGGCCACCGTGACCTGCACCTGCATCGCGGCACCATCCGGCAGGATCAGCGGCGCCTCGAGCACCAGCTCCTCCACCACCGGGCACCCCACCTGGCCACCCGCCGCCAGCGCCAGCTCGACGAACGCCGCGCCCGGCAGGAGCACCGACCCGAACACCACATGGTCCTGCGTCCACGGGTGCGTTTCCTGCGACAGCCGCCCGGTGAACACCCACTCGTCCCGGTCACCGACCCGCACGGCCGCGGCCAGCAGCGGGTGATCGAGCCGCCCGAGCCCCGCCGCGCCCAGGTCCCCCGCACCCGCGCCCGGCATGAGCCAGTAATGTTCCCGCTGGAACGCGTATGTCGGCAGCTCCACCCGCCGAGCGCCGCTGCCGGCGTAGAACGCCGCCCAGTCGACCGTCACGCCGGCGACATGCGCCTCGGCCAGCGAGAGCGCGAACCGTTGCAGGCCGCCCTCGCCGCGGCGCAGCGAGCCGACTATCCCGACCCGGTCCGCCGCATCAAGCGCCTCGATCGTCTGCTCCACCGCCATCGCCAGCACGGGGTGCGACGAGACCTCGATGAAGCAGTTGGCGCCATTTTCGACCAGCGCCCGTACCGCCGGCTCAAACCCGACTCGCCCACGCAGGTTGTGATACCAGTAGGCGGTGTCGAGCTTCGCCGTGTCGAGAAACTGGTCCTCTGCCGTCGAGTAGAACGGGACCTGGCCCGATCGCGGCGCGATCGGCGCGAGCGTTCGGAACAAATCATCCTTGATCACCTCGACGTGAACTGAGTGCGAGGCGTAGTCGACGGGCACCCGTCGGGCCCGCACCCCGTCGCTCTCGCATGCGGCGAGCAGATCGTCCAGCTCGGCGGGTTCGCCGGAGACGACCACCGTCGCGGGACCGTTGACGGCCGCGACGGAAACACGGCCCCCGTACGGCTCAATGCGCTGCTCAACCTGGTCAACTGGCAGTGCGACGGACACCATCCCGCCACGGCCGGCCAGCCGCTCGCGGACCGCGCGGCTGCGCAACGCGACGATCCGGGCGGCGTCATCGAGCGATACCCCGCCCGCCACGTAGGCCGCCGCGATCTCACCCTGGGAGTGGCCCAGGACCGCCGTCGGCTCGACGCCGTACGACCGCCACAGCCGGGCGAGGGACACCATCACCGCGAACAGCGCGGGCTGCACTACGTCGACCCGCTCCAGCGACGGCGCGCCGGGCGCCCCGCGCAGCACGTCCTCCAGCCGCCAGTCAACATACCGCGACAGCGATTCGCTGCAGGCGGCAATTTCCTCGGCGAAGACGGGCGCCGACTCCAGCAGCTCTATTCCCATCCGCTCCCACTGCGCACCCTGTCCAGGGAACACGAACACCGCCTTGCCGCCGGCCACCTGCCCGTCGAGCACGTGCGCCGCGGGCTCGGCGGCGGCGAGCGCCGCGAGCCCGGTCAACAGCGCGCCGCGATCGGCGGCGACGACAGCCGCGCGACGCGCGAGATGCGCGCGCGTGGTCGCCTGCGAGAAGCCGACGTCGAGCAGCGTGACGTCGGGGTGGACGATCAGGTGCGCGCGCAGGCGGTTGGCCTGAGCACACAGAGCCGTCTCGCTCCGGGCCGAGACGAGCACCGGCACGGCGGGAAGCGTGTCGCCCGGGCCGGGCTCGGCCGGCTCGTCCGTCCCGGCCGGAGGCTCCTCGAGGATCACGTGCGCGTTCGTGCCGCTGACCCCGAACGAGGAGACCCCCGCCCGGCGCGGCCGGTCCGAGGACGGCCAAGGCTCGGCCTCGGTCAGTAGCGTCACCTCGTCGGCACTCCAGTCGACGTGCGGCGAGGGCGCATCAACGTGCAGGGTGCGCGGCAGCACACCGTGCCGCATCGCCATGACCATCTTAATGACCCCGGCCACGCCGGCAGCCGCCTGGGTGTGGCCGATGTTCGACTTGATCGAGCCGAGGCGCAGAGGTCCGTGCTCGCGCTCGCGCCCATAGGTCGCGAGTAGCGCCTGCGCCTCGATCGGGTCGCCGAGCGGTGTCCCGGTCCCGTGGCCCTCGACGGCGTCGACGTCACGGGCGCTGAGCCCGGCGTTGGCGAGCGCATGGCGGATCACCCGCTCCTGCGAAGGCCCGTTCGGGGCGGTGAGCCCGTTGCTCGCGCCGTCCTGATTGACCGCACTGCCGCGGACCACTCCAAGCACCCGGTGACCGTGGCGACGCGCATCGGAGAGCCGCTCGAGAACCAGCAGGCCCGCTCCCTCGGCCCAGCCCACGCCATCGGCGGCTGCGGCGTACGCCTTGCAGCGCCCGTCCTGTGAGAGCGCGCGCTGCCGGCTAAACTCGACGAAGACGGCCGGCCTGGCCAGGACGGTCACGCCACCCACCAGCGCGAGAGAGCAGTCCTGCGCACGCAGGGACTTGCAGGCCAGGTCCACCGCGACGAGCGACGATGAGCATGCCGTGTCCACGGACACTGCCGGACCCTCTAACCCGAACGTGTAGCTGATGCGGCCCGACGCGACGCTCGCCGCGGAGGCAATAGTCAGGTAGCCCTCAATCTCGGCGCGCCGGTCGCTCAGCCCCGCGACGAATCCGTAGTCCTGGTACATCACGCCACAGAAGACACCGGTGTCGCTTCCGCCTAGGGAGGTGGGGTCAATGCCAGCGTCCTCGAACGCCTCCCACGCCGTCTCCAGCAGCAACCGCTGCTGCGGGTCCATCACCATCGCCTCGCGCGGGCTGATGCCGAAGAACTCGGCATCGAACTCGCTCACCCGGTCCACGAAGCCGCCCTCGCGCGTGTAGGCGGTGCCGGGATGATCCGGGTCAGGGTCGTATAGGGCCTCGATGTCCCAGCCGCGATCGGTCGGGAACTTCGAGGTTCCGTGGCGCCCGTCGACCACGAGATTCCACAGGTCGGTCGGGGACGTCACACCGCCCGGATATCGGCAGCTCATTCCAATAATGGCGGCCGGCTCGCGGTCTCGCTCTTCTAGCTCGCGCACGCGACGGTTCGCCGACAGTAAATCCCCGGTTACCTTCCGCAGATAGGTGCGGAGCTTTTGCTCGCCGGTCGTCGAGCCGGCCCGCGGATCGTCCGTACTCTGTGTCATGCGGATTCGAGCTCCTTGTCGATCAGCGTGAACACCCCTACATCGGACACTGCATCGAGGCCGCACCACTACTGTTGCATCGTGGGGCCGCCAAGGAGTGGTGCCGACCACGCGCCGACCACTCCTGCACTGGGCCGGTCCGGCAATCCGATCGGCCGCACGCAGTAGCACCAGGACGATCCTTCACGCAGCATCTCCGCGTAACCCCACCTGCTGTGGACGTTGCCGAGGTCGGCATCCGACCGAGTGGGAACTCCCTGAGGTGCGCTGTCGAGGGCGTCGGGCAGCATATTTCAACACCCGTTCCAATAATCGTTACGATTAACACCCGGCCGAACTGTATGCACCAGCCTTAAAGCCTAGGAGTATTGGCCGTCGAGCCCGTAACCAATGTCCGGGGCGAGCTTTACGATTCCCGCCGCCGCTCGATGGTTACCACTCGGACAAGTAGCTATTGACGAACTGCGTCGCTATGACAGCGTAGGACGTACCACACATATTACTACGTAGCAGGATTGGTTTCTATCATAGCCATCTCCACATCCCTGTCAACTGCCTGGTGCTCTGCGCGACGGCCATCACGTACGGGATCTTTTGCTCCTCCAGCCACGCGCGCAGCTTCGGGTTGCCCCCGTACACAGGGACCCGGCAAAGTCGCTCATGCGGCCTGGAGCAGCTTTAGCGTCCGCTGCGGGTCGCGGGCGGATCTCCCAGTGGCTGCGGACCCGGGCGGCCAGGGTGGCCGGGTCGGCGTCGCGGTCGGGGATCTCATTCGATTTCTCCTCCACGGCGACCTGGCCGAGAACCGCGCCGATGCCGTGTGCCAGCGCCGCGACCAGGTGCGGGGCCTTCCCACCGTGTTCTTCTCGCCGCGGACGGTCTTGCCGTCGACGGCGATCACCAGCCGGACTCCGGCCTGCACGGCCCTGGTGTGCAGCCAGGCACCGAGAACCCGGTCGAGCACCTCAGGGCTGGCCAGGCGAAGGCACGCCGGTACGTGGACTCCTACGCCGGGCCGCGGGCCGCGCCCAGCACGACCAGCGCCTCCGGGCCCGCATCGGCGGCCCACTGCCCGACCGCGGCGAACGACCCCGGCCCCGCGATCACCGCCGCGATCCCGATGGCCAGCAGCCCGGCCAGCGGATGCCGCCGCCCGCGCCCCTTCCCCGGATCCGGGACCCGGGCAAGGAGATCCAGCAGGAACGCCCGCCCGTGCCTCGCACCGCCGCATTCCCGAACCCCCGCGACCTGCGCGAACATCTCATTAAGCGACTCCGACCACGCGGCATGCCCGTCCCAGGCCGCCACCCGCGCGTCGTCCACGACAGTCAGCATGCCCAGCCCGGCCGATCAGGGACGCAAGATCACGCAGCCGCGCCAAAAACCATCACAGACCGCTGCTGTAGTACTAAAGGGGCTTCGCCCCAGCCCGACGAGGCTTGCCGTTGCTCGGCTGGGTGGTGGGGGCTCCGGTCGGGTGAGTAGACCCTGGTCAGAGGTGTGACCAGGGTGTATGAACCGT
>JAABUX010004951.1_pt1 | contig 16606 bp, 11 predicted proteins | sample 5561851 | NCBI WGS metagenome assembly JAABUX01 (sample SAMN10711883, study PRJNA513361) | rock metagenome | isolation source: Antarctica rocks | place: Antarctica: Victoria Land, Richard Nunatak red sandstone | collected 2016-01-03 | reverse complement strand
CACCTTTATTTTTCCAAGCAGGGGGTGTTCCTGGGCGTCAAACACCACCCTGGCGGCCCTGGTAGGCCCCCGTCCACTGGTGCACCTTATAGCGGCATTGTTGTGCAGATCAAAACCGGCGCTTACACGAGCGTCTTGTTCTCTTCCGTTGACATGGATGCCTCCTATTCGACTTGGCTGTCGGTCAAGGCCAGTGTACGAGCGTGCCGTGACGCGGCCGCGACGCGCGTGTGAGTCTGCCTCGGCGCGCGGCGCCCCATGCCCCTATGCCTCGTCCTGCCTTGTGCGCTCGCAGTCCCCCGGTCGGATACGAGTCTTGTGTGCGCATCTTGTGTGCGGACATGCCCATGGTCTACACTATGGATACCTGGTGAGAGTAGCCGCCCGTGCTGTGTCCATCGGCGGTGGGCCGCGGGGGCATGGGTCAAGAGTGGCTACCGAGTAGTCGCGACACGGAGCGGGCGTCCCATGGCTAGCCGTGCCATACCAATCGGAGTGCGGGTCACGTATCGCCGGCAGTACCGCCGCTGCGGCAAGGCCGGCTGCACCTGTTGCGGCCTCGGCCGGCCCGGCCACGGCCCCTACTGGTATGCCTTCTGGCGCGAGGGGGGCCGCCCGCGCTCCCGCTATGTCGGCAAGGAGCCGCCCCCTGGGGCCGCCGTCGACGTCGCCCTGCAGATGCAGGACCCGTCGGCGTCCGCGCCGGCAGCCCCCGTGCCGGCGCCAGCCCTGCAGGTCAAGACGCTGGGCGGCTTCGCGGTCTGGCGGGGCGAGACGCCGATCCCGGCCGCGGCTTGGTCCAGCCGGCGCGCCTTGGCCCTGTTCAAGTGCCTGCTGGGCGCGCCCGGCCAGCGCCTGCCGCGCGAGCAGGCCATCGAGTTGTTGTGGCCGGATGTCGCGCCGGAGAAGGGCGCGACAAACCTGCGCACCACCGCCTACCTGCTCCGGCGTATCCTCGGCGGCCCGGGAGCGTCCGGGGGCTATCTGCGCTCGGAGGGGGAGGTGGTGACGCTGGCGCCCGCCGGCACCGCCCCGCCGCCCGACGATTGGTTGGACGCGGCGGCTTTCGTGCGTGCAGCCGACCGCGCGCTAGCTGGCCGCGACGCGGCAATGTGCCGGGCAGCCCTGGCCCTGTACGGCGGCGAGTACCTACCCGAGGACCCGTACGAGGCGTGGGCGGCGGCACCGCGCGAGGCGTTGCGCCGGCAGTATCTGGATCTGCTGCTCCACCTGGCCGGGTTGAGCGCCGCGCAGGGCGAGCTGGACGAGGCCGAGGCGTGCCTGCGCCGGGCGCTGGCGACGGAGCCGGGCCACGAGGGGGCGGCGGGGACGCTGATGGGCCTGCTGGCCGCGCGCGGGGAGCGGGGCGAGGCGTTGCGGGTCTATCGGGCGGCGGCGACGGCACTGGAGGACGAGCTGGGCCTGGCACCCGACGCCGAGATGCGGGGGTTGCGCGCGCGCCTGCTGGCGCAAGATATCACCCCTCGGATTGGCCGTTCCCCCTCACCGCGAGTCCCGGCGGCTCGGCCGACCAACCTGCTCGTGGCCTTGACGAGCTTCGTAGGGCGGACGCGGGAGCTGGCGGAGGTCGGGGACCTGCTCGCCGCTGCTCGCCTGGTCACGCTGACCGGGCCGGGCGGCTGCGGCAAAACGCGGCTGGCGCTGCAGGCGGCCGGCACGCTGGTGGACGCCCATGAAGATGGGGTGTGGCTGGTGGAGCTGGCGGCGCTGGCGGACCCGACGCTCGTGCCGCAGGCGCTGGCGACGGCGCTGGGCGTGGCCGAGGAACCGGGCCGCCCCCTGCGCGCGACGCTGCGCGAGTCCCTCCGCCCGCGCCAGGCGCTGCTGGTGCTCGACAACTGCGAGCATCTCCTCGACGCGTGCGCGGAGCTCACCGCCGACCTGTTGCGGTCCTGCCCCTCCCTGCGCGTGCTGGCCACCAGCCGGCAGGTCTTGGAGGTCGCGGGCGAGCAAGTCTATTGGGTCCCGTCCCTCGCCGTGCCCGACCCCGCCCACCTGCCCGGCCACGAGCGGCTAGCCGCCTACGAGGCGGTGCGCTTGTTCCTCGATCGTGCGCGGGAGCGACGGCCGGACCTGACCTTGACGGCGACGAACGCGGAGGCCGTAGCCGAGATTTGCGCGCGGCTGGACGGGCTGCCCCTGGCCATCGAACTGGCGGCGGCCCGCGCGGCGCTGCTGCCGGTCGAAGGGATCGCGGCGCGGCTGGACGACAGGTTCCGGCTGCTCACGGGCGGCGCGCGCACGGCGCTGCCCCGGCAGCAGACGCTGCGGGCGACGCTGGACTGGAGCTACCACCTGCTGCGGGAGGAGGAGCGGGCGCTGCTGCGGGGCCTCTCCGTCTTCGCGGGCGGGTGCGGCGCGGAGGCGGCGGCCGCGGTGTGCTGGGCCGACCCGCCCGCGATTGACGATGCCCTGGGGCGGTTGGGCGCGCTGGCGGACAAGAGCCTCCTGCGCGCGGAGGACGGGACAGGGGGAGAGCCGCGCTTCGCGATGTTGGAAACAATCCGCGCGTACGGGCAGGAGCAACTGGCGGCGAGCGGCGAGGGTGAGCAGGTGCGCCGTAGGCACGCGGCCTACTATCTGGGCCTGGCGGAGACGGCGGACCGGACGACGGGCGCGGAGGAGGGGCCCTGGCTGGCGAGGCTCGAGGCCGAACACGGGAACGTGCGGGCGGCGCTGGCCTGGAGCATGCAGGCGGGGGCGACGGAAACGGCGGCGCGCCTGGCCGGAGCGATGGGCTGGTTCTGGGACAGGCGAGGGTATGTAGGCGAGGGACGGCGCTGGCTGGCGGACATCCTATCCAGGGACGCTGGCATGGAGCCTTGTGTCCGGGCGAAGGCGCTGCGCGTCGCGGGTGCGTTGGCCAGGGTCCAGGGGGAGTATGGACCGGCGGCCGCGCTCTTCGAACGATCGCTGCATGTGTACCGCGCCAGCGGGGATGCGGAGGGCGTCGCCTGCGTGCTGGATCGGCTCGGGGAACTTGCCCGCGTGGGCAGGGATCACGCACGGGCGACGGCGCTCCTCGAGGAGGCGCTGGCCCTGTATCGCGAACGTATGGATGCGCACGGGATCGCCGGCGTGTTGTTCTCCCTGGGGTGCGTCGCCCGCGCCCGGGGGGATTTCGGGCAGGCCGAAACGCTCTATGCGGAGGCGTCGACCCACTACCGCGCATTGAGCGATGGTGGAGGGCGCGCGTGGACGTTGGCAGCGATGGGGTTCATGGGCCTCTTACAGGGCGACGACGCGCGCGCCACGCCCCTCCTGGAGGAGGCGCTGGCCCTCCACCGCGACCTCGGCGACGTCGGGGGCAGCGCCGACACGCTGAAGAACCTGGCGCGCGCGGCCCTGGCGCGGGGCGACGACGCGCGAGCGACGGCGCTGGCCGAGGAAGCGCTGGCCCTGTACCGCAACAGGGGGGACGGCGAGGGCATCCCCGACGCGCTGATCGTCCTGGGCGATATCGCAGGGGCCCGGGGGAAGCACGACCGGGCGAGGGCGTTGTTGTCCGACGCGCTCGCGCGCTTCTACCAGCTGCGCGACACGTTGAGCATGGCGGAATGCCTGGAACGTCTCGCCCGGGTGGCGTACGCGCGGGGCCAGCTTGAGTGCGCCGTCCACTACTGCGGGGCGGCGGCGGCACTGCGAGACGCGGTCGGCGCGCCCGTGCCGCCGGCCGAGCGAGCTATCGTCGACCACACCGCGGCGAACGCGCGCGTGGCGCTGGGCGCGGGCGCGTTCGCCGCGGTGTGGGAGCGCGGCCGCGCGTCGCCGGAGCAGACCATCGCCGCCGCGCTGCGGAGCGGCGCCGGCACGACGACGGGTCCAATCGGCCTGGTTCCCGTCCGACAAGGCGACGCGCGGTCACAATCAGCTCCGGACCAGAGCCAGGCACATGGGGCGGAGAGAGCGGCCGGAGCGTGACAAACACGACCGGCAGCGGTCCGAGACCGGGAAGGGACGAGACGATCGATGAACCGCCTGTGGATTCTAGGGACCGCGGCCGCGCTCACCACGCCGCGGCGCGACTACAGCCACCTGTGCTGGGAGTTGGACGGGCGCCTCATCCTGCTGGACTGCGGAACCAACGCCTTCGTCCGGCTCGTCGAGGCCGGCCTCGACCCGCGATCGCTCGGCGACATCGTGCTCACGCACCGGCACATCGACCACATGGGGAGCCTGCCGGTCCTCCTCGACCAGCTGCGGCTCGCCGGTCGGACAGAGCCGATCCGGCTGCACGGGCTCGCCGCGACCCTCGGCACCGCCCGCGCCCTGCTCGATGTGTTCGCCTTCGAGGGCATCGAGGAAACGTTGCCGATCAGGTTGGTCGAGGCGGCGGCCACCGACGGCCACACCGTATTGGCAGGGCCGGATTTCAGGTTGCGCTCGTTCATGGCCCAGCACGGCGAGCCCACCATCAGCCTGCGCATGGAGCTCGTCCGCGGCGACATCGTCGCCTACTCGGCGGACACCGGGCCGCACCCGGGGATGGCGGCCGCGTACCGCGACTGCACCACGCTCGTCCACGAGTGCACGGCGACGGCGGCGGACCCGCCCGAGGCCGAGCATTGCCGGACGGTCGACGTCGGCCGGATTGCCCAGGCCGCCGGCGTCGCGCGCCTGATCGTGCTGCACCTGGACAGCAGCGCCTGCGTGCCCGTCGCGCAGGTGCGCGCCGAGATCGCCGCGCACTACGGCGGTGAAGTGGTGATCCCCACCGACCGTAGCGCCTATACCTTTGGGTAAGAAGGTTGAACAGGAGGGTGCGCCGGTGAAAACAACGCCCTGGATCACGCTATGTATCGCCATGGCGATAGTCTTCGTGATAAGCGCCGCCGTACCGGCGCGAGCGGCCCCGCCGCGCCAGCCCAAAAACCTGGTCCTCGCCATCGCCTGGAGCGACGCGCCGACCGTCGCGGCCTTCCGGCGCGTCGTGGACCTCTACAACAGGTCCCACGCCGCTGCGCGGTGGGTCGTCGTCCCCGACGTGGGCAACACCAAACTCCTCACGCAGATCGCGGCCGGCCGGTCCCCCGACCTGGCCATGCTCCTCAGCGCCGAATGGGTCGGCATGGACGCGGCCACTGGCGTGGCGGTCAGCCTCGACCCCTTCATCCGGACGTCCCACTTCGACCTGACCCAAATTCTCCCCGCCGCCATCGCGGCGGGCACCCTGCGCACCAACCATCAACTCTACTCCCTACCCTTCTTCGAGGACACCTACATGGTCTACTACAACAAGGACCTTTGGGCGCGGGCGGGCCTGACGCGCGCCCCGGCCACGCTCGAGGAGATGGTCGCCGACGCGCGCACGATGACGACGCGCCGGGGCGGGCGCATCGCCGCGCTTGGCTGGGACCCAGGGGACCTGTACGGGGCGCAGAGCTGGTTCGGCCAGGGGCTCTTCGGGTGCCCGTTCACCGACGCGACCGGGACGCACATCAAGGTGACGGCCACGCCCTGCATCGAGGCGCTGCGGTTCCTCCGCGCGGCCTACGACGGGCTGGGCGGCCGCGATGGCGTCGTCCGGTTCAACAGCACGTTCTCGCGGACGTTCGGCTCCCCGCTCGACCCCTTCACCGACGGCCACGAGGGCCTGTACCTGGCCGGCGAGTACGAGAGCGCCTACATCCGGCGCTACAACCCCGCGCTGCGCTTCGGCGTCTTCCCCATCCCGCCGCCGGCGCGCCACCCCGAGATGCGGGGCTACGGGACCGAGGGTGGCAATCCCCTGATCATCCCGCGCGGCGCGCGCGACCCCCAGGCCGCGTGGGACCTCCTGAGTTGGCTCGTGACGGCGGGCATGTGGCACACGGTGCGCCACGAGTACATCGGCGACCAGGAGGCCATGCCCACGCTGATCCCCATCCTGGACCGTCCGTCACTGGCCCCGACCCCGCAGATGGCCCTATTCTGGACCTGGTACCGCGCCAGCCGGAACATCCGCCCGTGGCCGTGCATCCTCGTGTCGCACGAATACGCCGACCTGCTGACGACCGAGATCTCGGCGATGCTGGTCGGGCAGGCCACGCCGGAGGGGGCCATGCGGGTGGTGCAGGAGCGCATGTCGGCCAGCCTCCGGCAGGCGCTCGCTGGATGGCGGCCGTAGCGCGCGCCGCGCCGGATCGCGCGATCCGGCGCGCGATCCGGCGCGGCGACGGGCACGGCGGCGCATGGGCGGCCGGCGGTGGCGGCAGCTCGCGCTGGGGTTGGCGTTCACCAGCCCCTGGACCGTCGGCTTCCTCTGGCTGACGGCCGGGCCGATGCTCCTGAGCCTCTACCACAGCTTCACCGCCTACAACCTCATCACGCCGCCCGTCTGGATCGGGCTGGACAACTATCGCGCGCTCGCTGCGGACCCGCTGTTCGTCACGGCGCTCGGGAACACGCTCTACCTCGTCGCGACCATGGTGCCCATCGACCTGCTGGCTGCGCTGGGCTATGGGCTCCTCATGCACCGAGCGGTGCGGGGCCAGGGCATCTACCACACGCTGCTCTACCTGCCCGCGCTGGTCCCGCCCGTCTGCAGCGCGCTGCTGGCGCTCTGGCTGCTCGATCCCCAGTACGGACTAGTCGACGCCGCCCTCGCGCTGCTGCACCTCCCCGGCCCGCTCTGGTTCGACGACCCGGCCTGGGCGAAGCCGGGCTTGATCCTGCTCAGCTTGTGGGGCGCGGGCAACGCGGGCATCACCATGCTGGCCGCGCGCGCAGGCGTGCCCCGCGAGCTCTACGAGCAGGCCATGATCGACGGCGCCTCGCCCGCGCGGCAGTTCGTCCACGTCACGCTGCCGCAGATCTCGCCCGCCCTCTTCTTCAACCTGGTCACCGGCACGCTGGGCGCCCTCCAGTATTTCGACGCCGGCTACATCATCGGCGGCGCGGGCAACGCGCTGCTGTTCCTGACCATCTACCTCTACCGGACCGCGTTCGGCTACCTACACATGGGGTATGCCTCCGCCATCGCGTGGGCGATCCTCCTCCTGGGCAGCGCCCTGGTCGGCGGCCTCTTCGCGTCGCAACGCTGGTGGGTGTCCTATGAGTAGCGTGACGGGCGTTCGCCCGGCGCGCCCGCGTCGTCGCGCCGCTCCGAGGCTCCGGCTCCGCGGGGCCACGCGCCGCATCGGCCGCGCGCTCGCCCATGGCGCCCTCATCGCCCTGTGCCTGGTGACCCTGGCCCCGTGCCTGTGGATGGTGAGCACGTCGCTCCAATCGCGGTCGATGCTCTTCTCCGTGCCCCCTATCGTCATCCCGGACCCGCCGATCTTCCGCAACTACGTCGAGGCGACGACCGCCATCCCCTTCGTCACGTATCTGCGCAACTCGCTCTACATCACCCTCTTCAACGTCGTCGGGACCACGCTCTCCTCGGCGCTGGTGGCGTATGGCTTCGCGCGGCTGCGCTGGCCGGGGCGCGACCTCCTCTTCGGGCTCGTCGTCGCGACCATGTTTCTGCCCGGGGTGGTCACGCTGGTGCCCACCTACGTCATCTTCAATGCGATGGGCTGGATCGGCACGTTCCATCCCCTCACCATCCCCAGCCTGACCTCGGGGTCCTTCTACGTCTTCCTGCTGCGCCAATTCTTCATGCGCATCCCCGAGGAGCTCAGCGAAGCGGCGCGGCTGGACGGGGCCTCGGAGGTGCGCATCCTCTGGCGGATCATCCTGCCCCTGAGCGCGCCGGCGCTGGCGACGGTGGCCGTCTTCACCTTCGTCGCCGTGTGGCACGACTTCATGGGCCCGCTCATCTACCTGTCCGACCCGACGATGTGGACGCTGCCGGTCGGGCTCTACGCGTTCATCGGCAAATACGACACGCAGTGGAACCTGCTCATGGCGGCGGGCGTGCTATTCACCTTGCCGCCACTGGTCATCTTCTTCGTGGGCCAGCGCGCCTTCGCGGGCGCGGGGATCGTGCCGACGCGGCTGGGGAGGGACAGGGATAGCGCCGCCACGGCGCGCGGGGCGGGCGCGGCGCCCGATCGGTAGCATTCCTGCCGCGATGCGAACCCCGACGCACACAAGATGCGCACACAAGATGCGGGCGGCGACGAGAGGCCACGCGGTGCGCGCGATGGGCGGAGTAGTCGCGCCCGCAAGCGCCGCGCGGCGCGATACGAGCCGTGGCGCCGCGTCATGGCGGCGTCACAGCTCGCCTGTACACTGGTCCTGAGCGCTGCACCGGGTCCACGGTCACCCGTCGGCCCACAGGGTGGAGACGCGTCGTGCCATGCACGTCGATGATCGCGTTTCCCGACGCACAACAGTAGAAGGGCAGAACAGCAGGACCATCCTGGGCCGCTCGCCATACAAGGGGAAGGGGCCGCCATGTCGCTGTCGCAAAATCTCCAGATGCACCAGAGCTACGAGCAACTCACGCGTGCCCACCAACAGCAGATCCGGGAGTTGCGCGGCGACGATCCACGGGCGCACCATCTCCACAGGAGGATTACCATGACACGCCAGTTGGCTATTGGTGGCGCCGTTGGCCTGGCGATCGCGGCCGCGATTGTCGCGGCGCTGATCCCCCGGCATGACCCTGTGCCGTCCGACTTGCCCCCCTTCGCCTACCTTGAGATCCTGGTTGTCGTCGCCGGCGGGATCATCGGTTTGGCGCGCCTTGGCCGGCGACCGGAGGGCGCGGCCGGGCTCTTTGCCGTGGGCTTCTATGCGCTCCTCGTCGGCACGAGCTTCGTCATCGTCACGCCGCTCTGGGGTGGCCGGGACAACGCGGTCTGGGGCGCCCTCTTCCTCGCCAGCGTGCTGGTCATGGTCGGCGTCTGGCTGGGCCTTGCCGGCGTCATGGTCCTGGTGGGCCGGCCACGCCGCTTTGCGCGCACGCTGTCAGTGCTGGCCGGGCTGGTCATGGGCGCCATCGTAGCCTTCGCCGACACGGCGCGGTGGTTAGCGCTGGGATGGGCGCTACCCCTGCTCATCGCGCTGGCCGCGCTCGTCGCCGTCGCGCGAAGCAGGCTGTGGCCCCGGCTGGCGCGCCCGCTCCTGCTGGCCGGCGGCGCGGCCGGCGTCGCGACAGCCTGGCTACTGATTCGCGGTCCGGACGACTGGGGTGACCGCTCGCAGTCGCTGCGGCTCTACAGCTGGCCGATCGTGCTGGCGAGTGTCGCCGTCAGCCTCGCCATCCTCGACAGCGCGGCACGATGGTACGCCGCTACGCCACCGTGATGTACAGACCAACATGAAAGACAAGGCGTTACGTTGTGAAGACAGGGGGATTGGCAAGGACTTGCTGTCCGCGCAAGACAGAGGCCGTCGCCGCGTCGCTCGCTCGTCCCCCGGAGCAGTTTCGTACAGTTTTGCCCCTGTTCTCGGCAGTATTCACCGGGATAGAGTTGGGGTGCGCCACGTGAAGTGGCGGTGGTGGGACGGATGGGCGTCCCGCTGGAGAGGCGTGGCGCGTCATCAAAGAGAGGCGCATAGGGCATCTATCGCTGTGCGGGGAGGGATCGCGGCTGAGGCCGTCGTGGCGAGCGCGCTCGCCGGTGGGAGACCGGGGGCCGGCACGCAGGGCCGGCGCGGGACGGCGCGGGCCGCGCCGCCCGTCGGCTACGACCCGCGCGCCAACGCGTGGACGCCGATGGGACGCCTGCGCATGGGACGCGCGCTGGGCGTGGTGGCCCTGCTGCGCGATGGGCAGGTTCTCGTCGCGGGTGGCTGCTGCGACCACACACCCGCCCACCGTGCCTTGACCGAGGCGGAGGTGTACGACCCGACGACAGGTGTGTGGTCGCCGACCGCCGCGATGCGTGCCCCCTGCCGCGGCCCGGCGACCACGCTGCGTGATGGCCGGGTACTTGTGACCGGCTGCGGCGCGGGGTCCGCTCTGTCCGGCGCCGAGGTATTCACGTAAGACGTACAGGGAGCGTACGGGCCTATAGATAATGGGAGGTATCCAGGATGATCGCACGATGGCGTCTGACTCGTATATGGAGCGCCGGGATCATGGTGTTGGCGTTGGTTGGATCGACCGCGACCAGCGCGACGCGCCAGACGGCGCCGCACGATCCAGTCGTCGCGCGGGGCCAAGGGACGATCCCCCGTGAAACGATCTCGACCGCGCTGGCGATGGATCAGGGGACTGGCATCACCTTCGTCGTCAGCGGCCCCTTCAGCAGCCAGACGGGCGGCGCGACCGGGCGCGGCACGCTCACCGTGCTGGACACGCGCCAGGGCGCTCTGCGCCGCCTCCGCAGCGTCAAGGTGGGCGTCGGCCCCTCCACCGTCGTGGTCGACGAGCGCGCCGGGCGCGTCCTCGTCCTCAACACAGGCGGCGGCGACCAGTACGCCGGATTCGTGGGCGGCAGCGTGAGCGTGTTCGACCTCCGGGCGCTTGAGGGACGCGCGCCGGAGGCCACGATCGTCGTCCATACCACGCCGCTGGGACGCCAACTTCCCCGTGCCCTGGACCTCGACCGCACGACCGGCCATGCCTTCGTGCCCACCTGGGTCCTGCCCGCCAGCGGCGTCATCACGCAGTCGGTGGCGGGCGCGGTGCGCATGCTCGATACACGCACCGGCCTGCTGCTGCATACGACGCCTCTGAGCGTCGCCGCCGAGGCGCTCGCCGTGGACGCGACCACACGTCACGCCTTCGTGCTGCCCGGCCTGCCCGGCGCGGGGGCCAGAATGAGTATGCTCGATACGCGCACCGGCGCCTTGTTGCGGCAAATTCGACTGGGGATGGTTGGTCGAGCGCTCGCGGTGGACGCGTGCACCGGCCGCCTGTTCATCGCAACGGTCAATCCCACCCGTCCCACGCGGAGTCAGGTACAGGTGCGCACGACGCGCGACAGCTCCGTGGTCACCACCGCCCCCGTGACCGGCGGGGTGAGCGCGTTCGCCGTCGACGCGCGGCGCGGGCGCGTGTTCGTGCAGAGCGCCGCGGGGTTCGCGAATCCGGCGACGGCGCGCGGCGCGGTCGACATGCTGGACGCGCGCGACGGCATGCCGCTGGGCACGGCACGGGTGGGCCTGTCCACCCCGTTCACCCAGCTACTCATCGGCGGCGTCCCCCAGACGCTCGCCGTGGACGAGGCGAGCGGCCACGTCCTCGTCGCCACCGTCGCCACCGCCGCGACGAGCGGCGCGCGGGGGGCACAAGCACCGCAGGGGGTGGTCAGCGTGCTCGAGCCGCGTGGCCGGGGGCTACGGGTGCTGCGCGCGCGCGCGGTGCGCGGACTCCCGGTGGCGCTCGTCGTGGACGCGGGTACTGGGCGCGCCGTCGTGGCCACCATGGAAACGGCGCGCCCCGGCTCATCCACGGCCACGGTCACGGCCCGTGTGAGTCTGCTGGATGAGCGGACGGGCGCCCTGGTCGGAACCATGCCTCTCGAGAACTCCCTATGAACACCGTGCTTCCGACCGTCGCCGCGACCCTGCTCTCGATTCTCCTGGTCGCGCCCACGGCGGACCCGACGCCGATCCACCGGAGCCGGGACCGGATGACCGTCGTGGTCGACCGGCAGGATGCCAGCGCGACGCTGCTGCCCAGCGGCCGCGTGCTCGTCGTCGGCGGCTTCTGTCGCTGCGGCGGCGACAGCCGCGTCCTAGACAGCGCCGTGCTCTACGACGTCCGCACCGGCCACTGGCACCCGACGGGGCCGTTGCACACACCCCGCGACGGCCAGACGGCGACGCTGCTGCCCAGCGGCCGCGTGCTCGTCGTCGGCGGCCACGACGCGGGACTGGCGGCCCTCGCCAGTGCGGAGCTCTACGACCCGACGACCGGTCGCTGGCGTCCGACGGGCGCGCTACATGACGCGCGCGCCTTCGCCACCGCCACGCTCCTACGCACGGGCCGGGTGCTCGTGGTCGGGGGCCAGGATGCGGGCGGGGCCTCACTGGCCAGCGCCGAACTCTACGACCCGCGCGCCGGCGCCTGGACGCGGACGGGGACCATGCGCGCCCCACGCGTCCACCACACTGCCACGCTACTGCCAATGGGCGCGGTGCTCGTGGCCGGGGGCGGGACCAGTGACGGCGCGATCCTCACGAGCGCCGAGCTCTACGACGCCCGCAGCGGCCGCTGGACGCGGACCGGAACGCTGCACATCGCGCGCATCGGGCACACGGCGACCCTCCTGCCGACGGGCCGCGTGCTTGTCAGTGGGGGCGGGAGCAGGAGGGCCGCCCTCGCGAGCGCGGAGCTCTATGACCCCGTTCGAGGGCGTTGGGTGCGAACGGGGGCTATGGCGACCGCACGCGTCGGGCACATGGCCGTCCCGCTGCCCGATGGACAGGTCCTCGCGCTGGGCGGCGCCGTGTCTCCTTCGGCGGAGATATACAGCCCCCGCACCGGGACGTGGACCGCGGCCCGTCCCCCGCGGACGGACTGCGCCGGTCCGGGGACACTGCTGCCGACGGGAGACGTGCTCCTGCTCGACTGCGCGCGCTTCGCGTCCGGCGACGGGGCCATCGTCTACCCACGGCACACGTAAACGCCGATCTGGACGCCGCGGCATGGACGGGCGTGCGGCAACGGCAGCGGCCGCGCGGTGGAGATCCCGCGGCTTGACGGGTATAGTGTATGGCGTGGGGCGCGTGGACGACCCGCTGAGAGGAGTGGCCGATCGCGTGATGGACGGCTCGCCTCTGATGATGCGGGCGGCGCGCGCGGCTTCACGTCACGCGCGCAAGCGACGAGGAGGGCATCGTTTGACACGTCGGCACCCCGACCGGCGCTTACGGCTCGCCGGTCGCCGATCCCGACGCCGGGGCACGATGGCGCGGCGCCCCCGCCGGCCCCACCTGTTGGCGACCGTGGGGGGGCGCGCGCTCATCGCGGTGATGCTCATCGCGGCGCTGGTCGTGGTCGGGTACGCGGCCGCGTACCTCGCCGCACCACGCGACCAGACCGATGCGCTCCCGCTGCCGCCCGACCCGTCCCCTGTGCTGCGGCTGCCGCCGTCCACCTCGTTCGCGCGCTACGTCCACCCGCTCGTCGGGACGGCGCGCTATGGGCATACGTTCCCCGGCGCCACCGTGCCCTTCGGCATGGTGCAGTGGAGCCCCGACACGCAGAGCGTCGCCACGCGACAACGCCCCGTCAGCGGTTATTTCTACCAGGATCAGGCGCTGCGTGGCTTCAGCCTGACGCACCTGAGCGGCGCGGGGTGCCCGACCTTCCAGGATGTGGCCGTCCTCCCCGCCGTCGGGACCCCGCCGCCGCCTCAGCCGCGCGGGGGCGCGGGCGCGCACTGGGGCTGGGCGCGCTTCGCCCACGCCGCCGAGGACGCGTCGCCCGGTTATTACCACGTCCGCCTGCGGTCGGGGATCGACGTCACCCTCACGGCCACGTCCCGCACCGGCCTGGCTCATCTCGCCTACCCGCGGACCGCCGCCGCGACGCTGCTCATCGACGGCGCCAACAGCGTGAACGGCACGCGTGCGGCCTCCCTGCGGTTGGTCGCGCCCGACGAAGTGCGCGGCTGGGTCACCAGCGGCGATTTTTGCACACACAACCGTTTCTCCTACACCCTGTACTTGGACGCGCGCTTCAATCGCCCCGTCCGGCGCGTCGCTGCCTGGGACGGCCGCGCGCTGCGGGCCGGCGTCCCGGCCGTCGCCGGGCCGCAGGCCGCCCTCGTCCTCGGCTTCGACACGCGCCGCGACCCGGTCGTTCTGGTCCGGGTCGTCCTGTCCTACGTCGACGCGGCCGGCGCGCGCCGCAACCTCCAGGCCGAGAATCCGAGCGGGGAATTCAAGCGTGTGCGCCGCGCGGCTGTCCAGGCCTGGGACCGTCTGCTCGGCCGCATCGCGGTCAGCGGCGGGACGCGGACGCAGACGGAGGTCTTCTACACCGCGCTCTATCACGCGCTGCTCGCCCCTACCGTCTTCGGGGATGTGGACGGGCGGTACCGCGGGCTCGACGGCCGCGTGCGCCGCGCCCGGGGCTACACGCCGTACACCGCCGTGTCGGGCTGGGACATCTACCGCGGCGAGGCGCAACTGCTGGCCCTGGTCGCGCCACGCGAGACGGGCGACATGGTGCGCTCGCTCCTGGTGGGCGCGCGCGAACTCGGCCGGCTGCCCAAGTGGCTCATCACCGACCACGCGCTCGACGAGATGGTCGGTGATGCGGCCGATCCCATCATCGCCGACGCCTACGCCTTCGGCGCGCGCGGCTTCGATGCGTCCGCGGCGCTGCGCGCGATGGTCGCGGGCGCGACCAAGGCGGGTGGCGCCGCGAACGGCTACGTGGAGCGCCCGGGCCTGGACGCCTACCTGCGGCTGGGCTATGTGCCCGAGCAGGGGCACGGGCTCGCCGGGGCGGTCTCCGTAACGCTCGAGTACGCGCTCGACGACTTCGCCATCGCCGCGCTAGCCCAGGCGCGGGGCCAGACGACGCTGGCGGATCTGTTCCTGCGGCGGGCGCGCACTTGGCGGCGCCTGTACAACCCGGCCACGGGCTATATGCAACCGCGCTGGCCCAACGGTACCTGGCGACCGGGCTTTGACCCGGCGAGCCCGTGGCTCTACACCGAGGGCAATGGGGCGCAGTACACCTGGTTCGTGCCGCAGGACCTGGGAGACCTCATCGCGGCGATGGGCGGCAACACGGTTGTCCAGCGGCGTCTGGACCGCTTCTTCGGCGTGCTCAACGCGGGGCCGTCGGCGCCCTACGCCTGGATGGGCAACGAACCGAGCTTGCTGGTCCCGTGGGTCTACACCTGGGCCGGGGCGCCGTGGCGGACGCAGGCGGTGGTCCGCCGAGCCATGGCGTGGCTCTACGACACCGGACCGGGCGGCCTGTCAGGCAACGACGACCTGGGCACGCTCTCGGCCTGGTATGTGTGGGCGGCCCTCGGCCTTTACCCCGCCGTCCCGGGGACCGACCTCCTGGTGCTGCACGGTCCGCTCTTCCCCCACGCGCGCGTGTCGGTTCCAGGGGGGCGTCGGTTCACGATCGAGGGACAAGGGGCCGGGATAGACCGGCCCTATGTGCAAGCCGTGACGCTCGATGGGCGGGCGCGCCGGCAGACATGGCTAGCGGTAGGGGCGTTCCACGCGGGCGCGACACTGCGCGTCGTGATGGGCTCCGCGCCCAACCCGGCGTGGGGGACGGCGCGCGGCGATGCGCCGCCCTCGTTCGCCACGCCACGCCCTTCTGTACGATACGCAGGTCGCACACATCACGCCCGCCTGCTGGGAGGATGGGCCGCTCCGTGCCCGGCGCCATGCGCGCCGCGCCTCAGGGACGGCGCGGTGGATGGCGGCTCACGCTCCTCCTGGTGATGACCACGTTCCCCAGCGCGGGACCCCACGGCGTCTTTGGCCGTGCCGCAGTCACAGCCCACGCTGCCCCGTCCGCCTCCGCGGCCGCGATGGGAGCGGCGGCGGCAAGCCCCGCTATGTGGGCCTCGGCGACGGGACCAGGCGGGATCATAGCCCCTGTCTTGGCCGATAAAGGCATCCGCTCGAGCGGCGCGTGGCATAAACCTCAGGTATCGGCCTGGTGTTACGGAACGTGAGTTGAACTAAGCCGATCCCTCACGAGAGCGACTCGTCTTCAGAACCGGACATGAGGCGTTGACCTCATCCGGCTCCTCGGGCACGCGGTCCTTATCATGAATACCGCTCTGTCATCGACGGGCTAGCGACCCATCGGTGGCAGATTTACGGTCGTGGCAATGGCGGTGCAGGGCTTGCATGTTGGTCAGGTCATGACGCCCACCGCGCGAGCGGGGGACGATATGATCGACGTCGATGATGTCCCTGTCCGTGAAGAACAGCCCGCAGCTCGCGCAGGCACCGCGCTGGCGCTTGAGCAGGATCGCCATCCGGCCCGTCGTCAGGGGGTGGTCGCGCAGCCTCTGTGCCCAATACACGAAGTTGCCGTCGTAGGGGCTGGCCGTGCCCCGCACTTTCACATGGCGACGGATGGGCATGTCGGCATGATGCACGAGGTGGAGGCCGTCGGGTGTCGAGAACTCCAACCGGCCGCGCGCACTCCTGCGCCAGTACGTGCCGAACACCTACCCCGCGCTTTTGTGTCCGTGGCGGCGACCCGCCCAGTGGACAAGCGTCGCCATCAGGTGGTAGTCGCACGACGCGAAGATGCGTTTGGCGGCGACCGGGCGGTAATACAAGGTCCAGCCACGGATGACCGGATTGAGCGCCACTAACAGCGCCGTTTGGGACGCTGCCTTGTGCGCTCGGACCACCGCCCGCAGGGCGTGATGATGGCGCTTGACGGCTTCTTTGCTGGGCCTAATGAGCATCTTGTACGGGCGTGGTGCCCGTCCGTCGCGCCCCGGCCGGGTCTTGCCGGTCGGGTAGTGGCGGATCGAGAAACCCAAGAAGTCGAACCCGGCCTGTCCATCGAGGGCGTGCAGGGTGTGACCGATCCGGGTCTTGCTCGCTTTGAGATGCAACCCCATGCCGCCGAGCCACTCCTCGGCGATCCGCTGCGCCTTCTCGACACCCTCACGGGTCGGATGTAGCACCGTTGGGTAAGCGAGAGCAGTTGCCTGCTCCCGCTTCCCTACAAAACCGGACGTGCGCCTTTGAGCGCATCCGGCTCCTCAGCTACCTGGCTCGATTGTCACGAGCACCTCGCACAGCGGACGAACCG
>JAABUX010004950.1_pt1 | contig 16608 bp, 26 predicted proteins | sample 5561851 | NCBI WGS metagenome assembly JAABUX01 (sample SAMN10711883, study PRJNA513361) | rock metagenome | isolation source: Antarctica rocks | place: Antarctica: Victoria Land, Richard Nunatak red sandstone | collected 2016-01-03 | reverse complement strand
GCTGGATGCGGGCGCGCAGCTGCGCGAGGCGCTGGAGCGCATGCCGGCGCTCGTCGTGCTGGACGACCTGCACCTGCTGTGCCCCAGCTCGCCGGACGGCCCCGAGGCCGCGCCGGGGCAGCGCGCGCCCGCCCTCGCCGAGTGGCTGGCGGACGCCCTGGACGAGGTGCTTGCGCCGCACGCGGACGGCCGGCTGCCCCTGCCGGGTGGGGCCCGCCATGGCCAGCAGCGTGCACCTGCTTCCCCCCTGGGTCCTGCCGTTTCGCTTGTTACAGAGTTCTGCTGACTGTGGCCACAGGCCTCTTTTGGGCTGGAGTGTGCGGGAAGAGACCTCTGCGAGTATGCAGGGCTGGGCGTCGAGCAGACGACCAACTGACCGCACGCATCGTGTGAGGTGCGCGCAGTTGCGGTGTGTGCTACCGCGGACGCCGCGGCAGACGTGGCGCCGGTCCTGCGCGCGGCGGGGCGGCTGGACCTCTGCATCGAGCTCGCGCCGCCTGGCGCGCCCGAGCGCGCCGCGCTGCTGGCGGCGCGCCTGCGCGAGTGCGGAGCCAGCTGCCAGGACGAGGACATCCAGGTCACTGGGCCTCCCTGGCCACGCCCGCATCCGTGTCGGCTGCGTCACTGCTGTCGTGACGTGTGAGCTTGCATGGGCGCGCTGCAAAGCTCTGGCCACAGTGAGCGACAGGCGCACCGTGCTGTTCGGTCATCCGGCGCAGAGGATGCCCATGCTGGATGTCGTGTCGTTGCAGGCTCGCATGCAGCGTCCGCCAGGCGGTGCGAGCGTCAAGCAGGCCCATCCTTGTGGCGGCAGGCAGTGGCCGCAGAGGCCGAAGGCTACGATGCGGGGGACCTGGGCCTGGTGGTGGACCGAGCCCTGCATGCCGCCCTGCGCAGGCAGCTGGCCTTGGCAGCCGGCAGCACCACGCCAAAGATCGGTACGCGTCAAACGTGAACAGCGGTGCTTACCTCACATTCCACGCTTTTCATGTGCAATAAAAGCTTGTCTAGCAGGAGGTTGGAAGCCTGAATTGCTGTGTTTCAGCTTGCGGCTAGCGAGGGCGGTGCACACCCCCACTCCAGCGCATGCATGGCCATGCACACATGATGTTGCAGCATTTAAGCTGCAGTGCCGCACCAGTTGAGTGCTGATTGCCGCACCAGAAGCGCACTGTTCGCATGGCTGTGCAAGGGCTCCCCCATGTAGCAAAGTACGCAAGCTGAGGCCGTGGAGCGACGCGCCAGGTGTGCTGCATGTCAGCGCGGCCGATCTGGCGGCCGCGCGGGACGGCTTTGCACCGGCGGCCAGCTGGGGCGTGACGCGCGCGGACGCCGGCGCCGCGGCGGGCCCGCGCGGCTGGGACGACGTGGGCGGCCTGCCGGACGCGGTGGCCGCGCTGCGCGAGGCGCTGGCGCTGCCCACGCGCTTTGCCCGCCTCTGTGCGCGGTGCGCCCTGGTCCAGGGCCGGCTTTTGGTGCTCCGCTTGTGCGGCAGAGGCTGGCCAGAGCGATGCGGGCGTGGCCTGCAACTGCAGCCACAGACCTTGTTTCACAGACGTGTGCTTTGGGCCGCACCCCTGCAATTGGCATTCGCACCAAAGGCAACCGTGCGTTGGGCATTCTGTCTTGCGTGCTCTCATCGCGTGAAGTTGCACACTGCCGACTGCGCCGCTTGACGCGGAGAGCGGCAGGGCGCCGCTGCGGCTGCGCACGGGCGTGCTGCTGTACGGGCCGCCTGGCTGCGGGAAGACGCACGCGGTCTCAGCCGCGCTGGCGGCCACCGGCATGCGCTATGTCAGCGTCAGCGGGCCCGAGCTGCTTAACAAGTACATCGGCGCCAGCGAGGCAGCCGTGCGCGACGTCTTCCGGTGTGCTCCCCTCTAACACCCCCCGTCTCCAAGCCGCCTGTTTGTCTGCGGTCGTGCCTATACAGGGCGATGCGGAATCTAGTGTATGCAAGCAGAGACCGAGGACTGCCGCGCGCAGGCGCGCGGCGGCGGCGGCGCCGTGCGTGCTGTTCTTCGACGAGTTTGACGCCATTGCGCCGCAGCGCGGCCACGACTCGACCGGCGTCACCGACCGCGTCGTGAACCAGCTGCTCACCGAGCTGGACGGCGTCGAGGGGCTGAAAGGTGGCGCAGCCTGCTGTTCTGTGACGGACATGCGTGCATGAGCAGCCAATGTGTGGTAAAGGACTTACGATGAGTACAGCGAGCAAGGCAACCGACCACGGCATGCACGCACACCCAGCCTGCTCGGCCGCATGCTCGTCCACATCCCATGGCCCGCCATGCAGCTACCCACTAAAAAGCTGGGCCAGGTGTGGTGGTGCTGGCGGCGACGTCCCGGCCGGACCTGCTGGATGCCGCGCTGCTGCGCCCGGGGCGCCTGGACCGCCTGCTGCACTGCGGGCTGCCCAGCGCGCGCGAGCGCGTGCAGATCGCGCGCGCGCTGGCCGCGCGCCAGCCGCTCGCGCCCGGCGCCGCCGCTGCGCTGGACGCAGCCGCGCGCGCAGCGGACGGCTTCTCCGGCGCCGACCTGGGCGCCCTGCTGGCAAACGCGCAGCTGGCCGCCGTCCATGACGCGCTCGCGCGGTCCCAGGCACGGCCAGCCTGGACGCTGTAAGTGATGGCTGACAGAGGCCGACGTGCTGCCCTGCGGACACGGTAACACCTGTGGCGTACGCGTTATAATGCCATGATCACGAGCAGAGTGCTGCGCTGCGCAGGATGAGGCCGCCGTGCCAGCGATCACGGCAGAGCAGGTGGCCGCAGCGGCGGCGACGGCGCGGCCGAGCATCTCGCCCGCGGAGCGCCAGCGCTTGGACGCCGTGTATGCGCGCTTCCAGCAGGGCCGCGACCCGGGGCTGGGCAGTAGCGCGAGCGCCAAAGGCAAGGGCAAGCGCGCAACGTTGGCCTGAGGGGTTGGCATCATGAGAGACATGCTTTATTAACTTGCTTGGCCTTCTGCCATGTGGCGCAGTGTGTGAATCAGGTTCTGCAGCTTGTATGCATTGGTAAAGCACAGGCGCGCTTTGCTCTGTGTGGGCTGGCCACCAGTCATGGACGGTCATGCACTCGGTTTGTGCCTGTACATTTTCCATGCTCGTCGAGCATAGCTTTGCTTGACGTGGCGGCCTGGCGGTCCTGCTGTACTGCAAGTGCTTGCCTGCCCTCTGCTGCGAAATAACCCATGTAGTGCTGCTGTAGCATGTGTGCAGGTTGTTGTCTCATCATTTAGAACGTCACAGGGGCTTGGAGACATTTCATTGGCAAGTCAAGCACACATGCATGGACCTGGCGACTTCCTGTAACTGAATGCTAAGCCAGGAGGCTCTTCCACCATGTCGCGTGCAGATGTGGGGCAAGTCTGGCAGCACTGAAAACCAATTCTTCATGACATAATCGAACACTTCTGCCTGCACAAGGCTTAGCAGCTACCCATGCGTAATTACGCAGCAGCCCAGCTTTTGGCTTCAATGTGCAGCCTGCAGGCAGCGTCGTGCTCCTGCGTGCCCGGCGTTGGCCAGCGCCGCCAGGATGCCCGCTTCGGCGACCCATGGTTGACCTCAAACGCAAACCTGCTCCCGTGCGCTTCGATCATCCTGCATATCACAGACTGCCAGGCGTCCGGCACATTATAGTCCTCCTTGATATGGATGTCGGGATATTGACTGCCTGAGATAATCTCCATGCTCTGCAGGCACGGCGGACACAGCGAGTCAGCGAGCGCCTCCAGTCCCAACTTCTTCTCCCCCATGCAAGACATATAGAAGATTTGGATGTTGCTCGCGTCTATCCGCACCTCCCTCATCCCTGCAAATATGGTCCGCGGCAGCGAGCGTGGGAGAAAACCAGCACTGACATCCAGCACTACCATGTCTCCCTCTATGTTGGCATGCCACAGGGCCCGGGAGCATGTCAGATCCACTGCCGGGCCGCCGCCATACACACGCACACCATGAAGGTCGGGGGGCTGCACACGAGCCTCTGCGGCGGCGGACGGTCGTGAGAACCCCACATCTACTTCTTTGTATGCTGCCCTGTACACCAGACTATCATCGTCTGCGGCAGCATTTTGAACACAATACCATCGGCAAAGCCGCCAATTACACCCAGGTGTGTGAGATGAAATGCGCGGAAGTCCACACGCGGTATGCGCTGCAGAGACTCCCTGATTTCGTCTCTGCTCCGGACGTTATCAGGCAGGGGCTCCATGACACCACCCATGCGCAGCGGCATACCCAGCAGCTGCCGCAGGCTGCCACGCTGGTTTGCATGCAGGGCAATCAGGAGCGGTGATGCCACATCGTCCTCTGTGCACAGGCCCGGGTCCAAGAAGTTCCTGCTGCGTGCTTTGCATGCGGGGGTCAGCCAGTCGTAGAGGGTCAGCGATGTCACATGGTCCTTCCAGGCTGGCAGTGCCAGCCACACCAGGTGCCTTTCGGCAAGCTGCGTGTTTGAAAAGTCCAAGTGCAGCTGCAGCGGGTGTGCGCGCAACGCGTGCTGGAAGCGGCGGCTCACAGACTGTAGCGACAGCGCAAGGTTGACCTCGAAGCTGGCTTCTGAGGCCAGACGCGTGTCCCAGACGATGCACATGATTCTGTGAAGGAGGGCGTCGGGTAGGCCTTCCAAGCTCGGCTGCTGCGGCAGCTGTGCCTGCAGGGCGCAAGCGCTTGCTTGCAAGAGGTTGGAGTGTAAGACGCGCAAGAGAGCTATAGGAATACTGGAGTCAGCTTGCAAGACAGCCGGCGCAGAACTCCATCTAAGCATCTAGCCGTGGCGTGGCACCTACCGCAGCTGCGCGCTCTTGCGAAGACATACAGTGCACTGGCCTCCCTTGTTTGTACACAGAGCCTGGCCACGGTCACGTAGAGGCCACTGCGCCAGTCGCCTGTGCTCGTAGGTGCACTGTCAGCAAGCCGGCAAGCAAGCACGCCACGTGTCAGACACGCGAGACGCAGGCAACCAGGGAGCTATGTGCAGAAAGCTTTCTGACAGTCCTCTGACTGAGCTGATACTTTCTGCAGACAAAAAGAACAAGTGTCTGCCTTGAACACATGCATGCCTTCATGTCATCATGACATTGTCATGCATGACATGTCACGTGGAGGAATAGGCGGACTTCTCCTTCCAAATGCAGACATCGGGGCAGCATTTGTACAGATTGCCTATAGGCTAGCTAGCTAGCAGTCAACCAGCAAGACCAGGCCTGGTCTGTCACGGGCAGTCTTCTTGCCATCAACCTCACTGTCTATCAGCATCCAGGTATACTTCCAGCTGTGCAATGCTGTCGCAGCAGCACATCCTGTGTACCTGGTTTCAGGCAATAGGAGGTCACCTGTCCACCTTCCAGCTGCAGCCTTGGCACTCATGCTGCCGGCCCCAAGAGCAGTTGTATACATGACCGGCCGCAAGTACCTGCAAAGGCTTCTGCAGGGATGCATGCTTCGAGCAGATGTGCGTTGAAGCTGCCTTGCGGGGCTGCTTGAGAGCTAGCATCAAAGTGCACGACATGCTGTGGCCGCGCGCCGCCCAGGCGTGGCCGACGCGCAGACCGCGGCGGCCATGGGGGCCATTGCAGCGGCCGGCAGCCCGGGGGAGGCTGCGCGTATCGGGGTGGCTGCATCTCAGCATGCGCCCGGGCCTGCTGCGCCCGGACTGGGCTGCCGCGAAGCTGGCCGTCATGGCGGCCGCGCTGCGCGCCAAGGTGCGTGCATGCTGCGCCCAGCGTGCCTCACGGGTCGATGGCAGCAGTGCCTTTGACCTCCAACAATTTATGGCCGTGGAGCGCGCTGCATGTCTATTGCTATTTTGCACGGCATGTGCTTGTACTTCAGGAAAGGCATGCACGGCTGATGGGAGCCTTGTGCACTACTGTCTGAGCATAGCCACGCTACACGCTACTTCGCAGAGGCTTTTAGGTGGAGACCTGCCAATAGTCGTCAGTGAAGACTGTTGCTGTCGAGTGGTGGCTGCGCTGCGCAGTTCGCGGCGCGCGCCGGCCAGCGTCGCATGCTGCTGGCCACCGCGGCCGTCGCGCTGGTGTAGGCCTTTGCCGCACGTTTACTTCTGGGGCCGAGGCGTGGGCGGTAACGGCGGCAAACACCTGGGCCTGCTGCTCACGCGGCTGCGCGAGGAGCTGGAAGCAGCGGGCCCTGGCGGCCCTGCAGAGAGCCTGGAGCCTGGGGCGCCTGGCGGCTGGGACACCTCCGCATAGCTGGGGCTAGCCTTGCGACAATGCGCTGTGCAGGATGAGGGCTGAAAGGCTTTACATGGGGGCACAGAGCACAGTGCTGGGGCGCAAGGAGCAGACACCCGTGGCATCGCAACAGGTTGGGAATAGATGTCCACTTCTTGAGGCTGGCCTGGACATCCTGTGAGGTTTGCTGTGAGGGAGAGCGCTGTCTTGCATGTTAGCATGGGCGCCCAGCAGATGCATAGTTAGACAGCCTGTAACGCCACTATGGCAGCGGTCTGCAGGTGTGAGATGTGCGGCGCAGCAGGCTATGACATTGCAGGCATGCACATTTAGCAGCTTGCACCGGGCTTGATGGCAGGCTTGCCACATGAGGCAATGCTCCACTTAATTTGTCAGATGGCCTGGTTGGCTGCACTGTGTGCGTGTTCAGGTAGACTCAGATTGCAATGAGTGATGGGCCAAACACTTTCCGCAGGTAGCAGCTGGTCCTTAAAAGTGGTTCTGCCCACATTTTTTACGCTGCGCGATGCAGCAGCTGGCACTTTTGACACGCATGCGCATGTGCCGCATTCTCAGCCCGAATGAAGACCTGCATTGAATGCTCACGCTGCAACACATGCACTTACACCTCCATTCCAAACCCAACCTTCTGCACACACTGAGGCTTTGCAGCAACCACTACACAGCAGCCCAGGTTGCTGCTTTTTCATGCAGCCTGCGTGCAGCGTCGTGCTCCGGCGTGCCCGGCGCCGGCCAGCGCCGCCAGGCTGTCCGCTTGCGCAAGCCGTTGTCAATCTCAAAGGCAAACTGGCTCCCGTGTGCAGAAATCATCTTGCGCATCAAAAGCTTCCAGGCATTCGGGATGTCATGCTGTCCTGGATACAGGTCGATATCAGGGTGGTCACTACCTGAGATGACTTCTCCCTCTCCAGGCGTGGCGGACTCAGCACGTCAAGGAGCGCCTCAAAGCCCAAGTTGTCTTCCCCGGCGCAAGGATAATAGCATGCCGTGATGTGGCGCGCATCTATGCGCACCTCAGTCATGCCTGTGGATGTGCTGCTTGGCAAGTGTGGGCAATCACCAGCACTCCATACATCCATCACCAAGCTTTCTCCCTCTATACTAGCATGCCAGTCATCTAGGGCCTGCGAGCGTGTGAGATCCACCGCCGGGCTGCCGCCATACACATCTACATCTGCTAGTGCGCCGCCGAAGGATTGCGAGAAGCTCACATCGCCTTCTTCATATGCTGCCCTGTACGACAGACTGATCATCATCTGCGGCAGAACGTTAAACTCTATATCATCGTCGAAGCCGCCCGATACACCCAGGTGCGTGAGGTGTAATGCGCTGAGGTCCACATGCGGCGTGCGCTGCAGGAAGTCGACAAACTGGTCGTCGCTCATGCTGGAGCTGTCAGGCGGGGGCTCTGTGCAGACGCCACCCAGGCGCAGCGGCATACCCAGCAGCTGCCACAGGCTGCCACGCTGGTTTGCATGCAGTACCGTCAGCAGCGGGGATACCACATCGTTCTCTGTGCACAGGCCCGGGTCCAAAAACATCCTGCTGCGCCCTTCGCATGCGGGGGCCAGCCAGTTGTAGAGGGTCAGAGATGCGACGTGGTCTTTCCAGGCTGGCAGTGCCAGCCATGCCAGGTGCCTCTCGGCAAGCTGCATATTTGAGAAGTCCAGGCGCAGCGGCAGTGGGTGCGCGCGCAGCAACACTTGCTGGAAGCGACGGCTCAAGCACTGCAGCGACAGCGCAAGTTGGACCTCGGAGCTGGCCTCTGAGGCCGGTCGCGCGTCCCACACGATGCACATGATCCTGTGAAGGAGGACATCAGGCAGTCCTTCCAAGCTCGGCTGCTGCAGCAGCTGTGCCTGCAGTGCCAAAACGCTTGCTTGCAGAGGCTTGAGTGTGAAGGCGCGCGAGAGCTTCTAGACATACTGGATTCAGCTTGCAACGCAGCTGATACAATTTCAGCTTGCATCCAGGCGTGGCGTGGCACCCACCGAAGCTGCGCACTCTTGCGAAGGCATACAGACCACTTGCCTCCCTTGTGTGAACAATAGCCTGGCCACGGGTGCACAGAGGCCACTGCGCCAGTCGCCTTGCTCGTCACTGCACTGTCAGCAAGCTGGCAAGCAGGCACGCCACGCGCCAGACGCGCGAGACGCAGGCAACCAGGGAGCCTAGGTGCAGAAAGCTTTCTGACAGTCCTCTGGCTGAGCTGATACTTTCAGCAGACAAAGTGCACAAATGTCACTGCCTTGAAGACATGTCATGGATGAACGGGCGGACTACTCCTTCCAAATGCAGGGCAGCATGAGTGAATATTGCCTATAAGCTAGCTAGCTAGCAGTCAACCAGCAAGAGCAGGCCTGGTTTGTCACGAGCAGTTTTCTGGCCATCAGTTGTGCACTTTCAATCAGCTTTCAGGTGTACTTGTAGTTGTGCAGTGCATTTCTAACAGAAGTTGTGCAGTGCATTTCACAGAACTTCCTCTAGTTCCAGCATAGATGATGTCGCCTGTCCACCTTCCAGCTGCAGCCTCTGCACTCCTGCTGCCGGCCCCAAGAGAACTTGAATGCTCTGGCTGGCTGCAGGTACGTGCAGAGACTGCTGCGGCGTGCGCATGCTTCAAGCAAAACTGCTCAAGACCTAAAGTCATAATGCACAACATGCTGTGGCTGCGCGCCACGCAGGCGCAGTCGGGGTAAATGCCACGGCGGGCGTGGAGGCCATCGCGGCGGCCGGCGGCCTGGAGGAGGCCGCGCATCAGGTGGCTGTTTTTGAGCGCGTGCGCCTGGGCTGCTGCGCCCGGAATGGGCTGCTGCAAAGCTGACCGGTATGGCGGTCGAGCTGCACGCCAAGGCCTGCGCGCGCAGCGCGGACCTGGCTCATGGGCAGATCGCGGAAGTGCCTCCAACAAAGTATGGTCAGTGGGGCGCAGCTGCATGCCTATTGCATTTTCTTGGGGCTGGCCTCGCGGCAGTGTGTTGTGCGGGAGCAGGGCTGAAAGGGATTGCACAGGAGCACAGTACCGAAGCCCGAGGACCTACCAGCCGTGAAATCAGGTTTGTAAAGCAGTTAGCTACTCTTTTGGACACTGGCCTGGATGTCCTGCAGGGTTTGCCACGATGGAGGCCGCTGTCTTGCATGACCTCATGGGCGCCTTGGATCGTCAGCGAGGCCTGAGCCTGCGACCCCACTGTGGCGGCGGTCTGCAGGTGGGCGACGTGCGGCGCAGCAGACTGCCATAGTGATTGCAGGCATTTGCATAAGGCAATGCAGCAGCTTAGGTTGTCAAATGACACAGCTGTACCGTGTCCATGTGAAGGCAGACTTAAGTCGCAGCGAGTAACAAGCCAAACACTTGCCGCGGATGGGTACCTGTCCTGGAAGTGGTTCTGCCCACTGTGGTGCTGCGCAATGCAGCTGCTGGCACACTCTGACATGCATGCGCGCTCAATGTATGGTCATCCCGAATGGAGACCATGCATCGAATGCTCACGCGGTAACTCATGTGTTCCATATTAGATCTGACCCCTCTGCATGCACCGAGTCAATGCTACCCATGCGCAAGTACGCACCAGCCCATATTGTTGTTCCTTCAAGCAGCCTGCACGCAGCGTCATGCTCCTACGTGCCCTGTGCTGGCAGGCCGCCCGCTTGTGCGGCCCGTCGTTAATCTCAACAGTGACTGGCTCCCGTATGCATCCATCATCATGCGCATGACAAGCCCCCAGGCAAGTAATAGGCTCTGCGCCGTATTCTGCACGCCAGCTCCACATGAGTGCTGTACATGATGTCCAGTCAGTAGGCAGGTCTGCAGTGTCTGCCTGAGATAGTGTACACACCATTGTCTTTAGGAGCTCACAGGTTTCCCAATGAGGTGTTTGGTGTGTGGGCAGATCGGTACTGAACAGGACCACCATCGATATCGCATAGCGTGTAGAGGTGATAGGGATTGACAAGTGCTTGTGCTGTAAAACACAGAGACACGCGGGTGGGTGACTGCTATGCGGCCCTGCACGACAACGAAAGAGTGCAGCCTTTGGTTATCTGATCAGCCTCACACGCTTTGGACGCACTGCGCACGGGTGCCGTGCGTGCGGCGCACGCGACGCGCCCGGCAGGTAAGCAGCGTCTGCACATGTGTGCTCGTGCAAAGGCAAGCCGTGGCAAGCATGATGGACGCCGCACTGGAGCTGCAGGCGCGGACGCTCTGCACTGCGCCGTCAGCCAACACCTTTGAGCAGACGAGTCGTGCGGAAAGGGAGCTTGCGCCTGCGCAAGCGCTCACCATCACTGCAAAGGTCATCTCGTCCATCGACCAGGCAGGCGCCAAGCACGCTGGCCGTGCACCGCCTTGTAGCAGTGTGGGCGTAGAGGCTCGGCTAACGCAGACGCACAGCGCAGGTCAGCGCAGAGGACTGGGATGCCTGCGCAACGCAAAGCGGTCACGGCGAAACCAACCCCTTCGTCTTGCACAGCTTCTTGCACGCCCTGGAGGCCAGCGGCTCTGCGGTGCGCCGCGTGGACCGTGTCGTCTGCTAGTGAGCGGAGCTTTGCACAGCTCAGTCGCCACTCTGTCCCGCTGGAAGCAGCGAGCCCAGCTTGCGCCGCAGGTGAAGGAGGAGGGCTGGCTGCCGCAGCACATCCTGCTGCAGGACAGCCTAGGGACCCTGCTGGCGTGCTGCCCGCTGTACCTGAAGGGCCACTCCCAGGGCGAGTACGTGTTCGACCATGCCTGGGCGCAGGCGGCGTACCAGATGGGCGTCCGCTACTACCCCAAGCTGCAGTCGTGCAGCCCCTTCTCGCCCGTCACCGGCGCGCGGCTGCTTGTGCGGTCGTCCGCCAACGCCGCCGCACTCGCGGCCGCGCTGGCGCGCACGCTGGTGCAGGTTGCAGGTGAGGCAGCCGGGAGGGCCCGCTTTGCACCAGCCAGTGAGGCAGGCTCATCCAGGCTCCTGGCCTGCGCTGACGGCCACCGCGCCCGCGGCCAGACGAGTACAAGGTGTCGTCGCTGCACGTGACCTTCAACACGGAGGCCGAGTGGCGCACGCTCGAGAGCGAGGGCTTCCTGAGCCGGGTCGGCCTGCAGTACCACTGGGCCAACCAGGACTATGCAACGTTTGAGGACTTTCTGGCAGCCCTCAAGCAGAGCAAGCGCAAGAGCATCCGCCAGGCGCGCCCCAGCGTCTCGAAGTAGCGATGCCCCTCGCGCTCCATTACTGTTACGGCGGGCGCGCCGTCGGCGTGCAGCTCACGAGCCCGCCTCTGCCGCCGCAGGAGCGCAAGAGCGTTGCGGCCACCGGCCTGACGCTGCAGCGCTTGTCAGGCGACGCGATCACGCCGGGCACCTGGGACGCCTTTTACAGATTCTATCGGAATACCACAGGTGCCGTGCTCTGTGGTGCTCACTGCTTCCGTCTGCGCGTGGCCTTGAGGAGTTATAATTTGCTGCTCCGCAGACGCCAAGTGGGGACAGGCATACCTGACGCGCGAGTTCTTCCACCGACTCGGCGATGCCATGGTGCGCCCGGTGCCTTTGGACGCAGTGCATGCGTGTACGCAGATGGGTGGCGCGCTCTGTCACCCGCATGTTCAAGCACACCGCTCGTTTTTGCCTGGTTTATTACGCTGGAGGTGAAGTGGGGCGCGCACGCTTGGCAGGGCGACCGAGTGGTGCTGGCGACCGCGGTGGAGGCCGGCGGGACGCCCTTGGCGGGCGCGCTGAACCTGCGCGGGTCGCACGCGCTGTTCGGCCGCAACTGGGGCTGCGCGCGCGACGTCAAGCACCTGCACTTTGAGCTGTGCTACTACCAGGCGCTGGAGGCGGCCATCGAGCTCCGGCTGCCGCGCGTGGAGGCCGGCGCGCAGGTGGCGCCCGGCGCGCGCGCCTGCCCGCCAGCGCTGCATGCATGCATGCGCGTGCTAGGTGCACTGACGGCGCTGGCTGGTCGTCCGCGCAGGGCGAGCACAAGATCCAGCGCGGGTGACGCCTTCGGGCCCCCTCCTGTCCAGCTTCTGACCTGCATGCTGCGCAGCCATCATGCCCCGCTGATGGCCGCGCGGACGTGCAGGTACCTGCCGTCGCTCACGTACTCCTCGCATTACATCAGGGATCCCATGTTGCGCGGCGCCGTGGCCAACTTCCTGCGGCGCGAGAAGGCGCAGGTGGAGTACAACATGGAGGCGCTCACGGCCTGCGTGTCCCCGTATAAGGACGTGCAAAGCTGAAAGCGCCGCGCCTCACAGACTATTCTTTCGGCGTTCTGCTCTGCTGCCTGAACGCATGCTGGCGCCCACATGGCGTGTACTATTACAGCTTCACCGTGTTGAATTCTTTTGTAGGCACCGGCCTCGCACTGTCCTTGCCTCATTCTCGACCGGCGAGCGCATGCAGAAGCCTGCCGGTTGCATGCGTTTACTATATGTACATCATACGGCGTGGAGGCGCGCACCTAGAGCTACTTGAGGTAAATTGTTGGTTGCAGGGCATGTGCAATAATGATTTCTGTTCACTAGTGCATCATGCACTGTGCATGTGTCCTGATGCAAGTGTGTAATATACAGCTGGGATGAAATGAAAACGAGCAGGCCAGGGCTGGGACCGGACATAGCCGGGCTGTCCGGGACAGGCAGTGCTCTAGAAGAGTACCCCGAAGCGCTGTGGGCTGAGCCCACTGGGCTCACATTCAGCTCTGCTGGTCAGGCAGAGGAGCAGAGCAAGCCTAAACAGCTCATAACACCTGCGCTCCCAAATCCGAATAAAAGCTGTCTAGAGCTGTACTCGCCGTCGCCGCGTTTGCAAGGAGCAAGGAGCTGACAGTGCGTGCAGCTGCAAGCCAGTCAGCGCGTGAGAGCGGGAGGTCGGTCTTGTTCATGGCGGGCAGGCCCAGCGAGCACGTCAAAGTGCGGCCGGCGCTGGGGCAGGGCGAGCTGCAGTACCTGCTCAGCGCCACCCTGGTCCCACGCGACAAGTTCCTGCAGCTCACGGGCGCGCAGCCGAGCAGCGACCCCGACGCGCGCTCGGCCGCCAGCCGCAACAAGTACTTTGTGCGCAACGCAAACTCCGCATCCTTGGTCGCCGCCTGCACGGCGGCGCTGCAGAAGGAGCCGCGCGACACGTTTGCGCTCCTGACCCGCGCCGGCGAGTACCTGAAGAAGGGTGCGGGCTCGGCGGCGGCGGCCGCGCACACACGCGCGAGCCGCGCAGGCGCCTGAGCGCCTGCGTGCGCCACACGCGCAGGCCAGTATGCCGCGGCATGCACTGACTACGAGGCGGTGATAGCCATTGAGCCGGAGCACGTGGACGCGCACTTCCAGCGCGGCGTCGCGTGCGCCAACCTCGAGGAGCTAGACGCGGCCGTCGCCGCGTACACCCGCGCGCTCGACCTGGACCCCGGGCACGTGCGCGCGCTGTACGCGCGCGCGTCCTGCCACAACCGCAGGGCCGAGTACGCGCGCGCCAACGGTGCGGGCGCCAGGCCCGTCCGCGGCGCCAGGCCCGCGCCTGGCCCTGCGACGCAGTGAGGAGGTCCCGGTCGGTGAGGTACGTGCTGCGCTGGCAGTGGACTACGAGGAGGCGCTGCGGCTCGACGACGCCCGAAAGAGCCTGCGGCTGCGCCGCGGCGCGCAGACCGTGCGCGGGGATGGTGGAGCAGTGAGCGCAGCGCCTGGAGAAGGAGCAGAGGTGCGGCTTTACACCTCAGCATTTGGATACCGCACTGTGGCTGGTCGGAGTGAAGATGCGTGGCGCACACTTGACTGCTCGCGCACCGCCACTGCTCAGTAGATGTGCGGCGTGGCGCGTCAGGATGAGGGAGGCCTGGGAGCGGAGCTTGCAGCTGCGCACGCGCCAATGGAGCTGGAGGCTGCTGCGCACAGCGGCCGTACAGACGGCAGCACAGGTCATGGGGTCCAGCCTGACGCCGCTGCTGGGCACGGCCGGGGGCCCGCGGCGGGCGGCAGCGGCGCGCCTGGTGCAGCGGGCAGCCGGCAGCGCTCCGCCTCTGCAGACGGCGCGGCGCCCGCTTGGGCGGCGCGGGCGGCCGCCGGGCCGCCCAGCACCAGCGGCGGCGGTGGCGGCCTTGCGGCGGGGCAGGCCGTGCACGGCGCCGCTGCCGCGCCGGCCCCGGCGACGGCGGCCGCGGCAGCGGACGCCGTACACGCGCGCGGCTATGCGCTGCGCAAGCGCGGCGACTTCCTGGGCGCAGTGGCCGCCTACACGGCCGCGCTGGAGCTGCAGCCGGAGCACTTCAAGGCGCTGTTCAACCGGGCGTTCTCGTACGACAAGGCGCGCGCCCGGCCCTGCAGCGCGCCAGCGGTGTCACAGTGCGCCGCAGCGCACTTTGCCTCCAGACTTGCAGCACGCCGGCGGCGTCAGGCTGCGCCGCAGCGCACTGCAGCTGCGAGCGCGGCGCGCAGCTGGGCCAGTGGGCAAAGGCGGAGGAGGACTACACGCGCGCGCTGGCGGTGGTGCCGCGCAGCAGCTTTGCGCTGTACAACCGCGGGCGCGGCCCCGTCGCTGCCTGCCTGACAGCCGCGCATGCGTCGGGGTCCGCGTTCCATGCTGTCTGGCATCGCGCGGCATGCAACGGCGGCGGCGAGGCACGCGCGGCTGGGTCGCCAGGATCGCGCGCGACCGCCTGGGCAGCTACTCGGCGGCGGTCCAGGACTTTTCGGCCGCCATCATGCTGGACCCGTGCAACGCCGACTTTTACCACAACCGCGGCTTCTCGCAGCGCAAGCAGGCGCGCGCAGCGGCGGCGCGCAGGCTGCCCAACTGGAGAGAGCTGGCCTGCAGCGTCCCACACGCAGCTGCCGGCCGCCTCCCTGCCGCACACCACCAGCCCGACCTGCCTAATTAGTCGGCGTGCCAGGCAGCCACCAATGCCGCAGCGGGCGGGCGGCAGGGCCGCTTCGAGGCCGCCGTGTCGGACTACAGCGCGGCCATCCAGCACGACCGGCGGCACTGCCGAGCATACTACAACCGCGCGTTCGCCAACGACCGGCTGGGCCACTTCGACCTGGCGGTGCGCCCGCTGTCTGGCAGCAGGACCGGCGTCCCGATGCGCATGCTGGCCGCGGCACCTTTTCCAGCCTGCTCCCTGCGGGCGCAGGTGAGCGACTACAGCAGGGCCCTGGAGCTGGACCCGCAGAATGCCACGGCGTACCACAACAGAGGCGCGCGCCCACCCCTGTGACGGCCGGGCGGCTCTCATATTCGTAAGGCACGCCTGCAATTGGGCCTCATGCAGCCCCGTGCCCGATGCAGGTGCCCTGCTGGAGCGGCTGGGCCGCGGAGAGGAGGCCAGGGCCGACTACACGCGCGCCATCGAGCTCGACGCCAGCGCTGCGCTGTCGCACAACGCACGGTGCGCCGCGTCCCTCCAGCGTGCCCGGCTGCGGTTCGGTCAGGGCGCCTCTGCCGGCCAGGGGCTGCCCATCACAGGCCCTGACTCCGCCGCGCACAGGGGCCTGCTGCTGGAGCGGATGGGCTCGACGGCCGACGCGGCGGCCGACTTTGACGCGGCCGTCGCGCTGGAGCCGACCAGCGCCGCTTTCGTGCGGAACAGGGGCCTGTGCCACCGCAGCTGCGGCGAGCTGGGCGCCGCCGTCGCCTGCTTCACGCGCGCGCTGCAGCTGGCGCCGGGCGACGCCGCCACGCTGGCGAGCCGCGGGTGGGCAGGACGACGCCGTGCTGCAAAGCACTCCTTGCTGCGTAGACCTCATCAGCTAGAATGATGTCTGCAGCACCGACATGGGTGTGCCGGCCCGGTCGCAGGTACGCCTACCGCAAGCTGTGCGACTTCGGGCACGCGCTGCAGGACTACGAGCGCGCGCTGGCCGCGGGCGGCCTGAGCGCCGTGCAGCTGCACACGAACAGGGCCTACTGCCTAGCCAAGCTGGGCCGCTTCGCGGAGGCGCTGGAGAGCTACGACCTCGTGTTGCGCGCCAACCCCGCCAACGTCCATGCGCTGCACAACCGGTGCGCGCGCTGCGAGCATGGCTATTGACGCAGCTGCTATGCGGGTCTCACAGCCGTCCTCATTGCCATCCCTGCGTCCCTGGGCTTAGGTGGCTTACAGGCTTTGAAATTAACAGCGCGCAGGTTCCTGCACACGACTCCAGCGCCTGTGCTCTGAGGTCCCACACCGCGCGCACGTCCAGGTCAGGAGCTGCGCGCCTGCTGACAGCGCGCGCGCGGCGCCGCGCGCAGCGGCATTTCGTACGACAAGCTGGGCCGGTGGGGCGAGGCCGTGGAGGACTTCACCGCGGTGCTCCGGCTGTCGGCCGACGCCCGGCAGCGCGCCAACGCGCACTTCAACCGCGGCGGCGCCTGGGACCGCCTAGGCCAGTTCCAGCGGTCGCTCGCGGACTTCCAGCGCGCGCTGG
>JAABUX010004949.1_pt1 | contig 16608 bp, 13 predicted proteins | sample 5561851 | NCBI WGS metagenome assembly JAABUX01 (sample SAMN10711883, study PRJNA513361) | rock metagenome | isolation source: Antarctica rocks | place: Antarctica: Victoria Land, Richard Nunatak red sandstone | collected 2016-01-03 | reverse complement strand
TTCTGAAAACGCGACGAAAGGCCGCATCGGGGAAGCGCGTCTGGCGCCCGTGAAGCCTCGGCCACGCCTGAGCTAGGAATAAGATGGGCTAAGCACTCGATACCCCGATCTTCGATCGAGCCGCAGGCCTTTTGTTGAGGCGAGCTAAGCATCCGCCTTCGGCCTGCGCAAGCGCCTGCCACGGTGAGCCGCAGCGTTGCTTCCCGCGCCGCCGCGGCCCAGGACCGTGACGAGCCCGCGCTGGCCGCCGTCCCAGGCTTCGGCGAAGTCCATAAACACATCGAGAGTTCCCACCTCACGCCGGCTTGGGCCGCCTCCGCCAGGTGACCGGCGTGGTGTGGGGGGTTAGGCGTCATTTTCCTAGCGTATTTCTACGTGACCACGACGCTGATGTGAGGCGCCCGCGCGCATTCGTGTTCCTGCGGGAGCCTTTCGCACTTGCTCACATGGCGGGTTTCGGCGACACTCGTCTGATAAGTCTGACCTCGATGGAGCCGGGCGCTCGGTCCAGGCAGGAGTGAGCCATGCCCGAACCCGGCGTTCAAGCCATGCCAAGCGGGCGCCGCCAGCGAATACGCATCAATTACGTGCTGAACGTTGCCGGCACTCTCGTCCCGCTCGCCATCAGTCTCGTCGTAGTGCCGATCTATATCAGCCATATCGGGGCGGCGCGCTACGGCATACTGTCCCTGGTTTGGATCCTGCTGGGCTATTTCGGCTTTCTCGATTTCGGCCTGTCCCGTGCCTCGGACAACGCCCTAAGCCGTTTGGGGGAGGCGGGACCGGCCGAGCGCGTGCCGGTGCTCGTGACATCGTTCTACCTCAACCTCGGGCTCGGCACGGCCGGCGGCTTCGTCATCTACTTGGCGGGCCGTGCCATGATTGCCTACATGGCGGTGCTGCCGGCGTCCTTGACCGCCGAGATAAGCCAGGCGCTGCCGTTTATAGCCTGCATGCTGCCGGTGGCGCTGATCTCGGGCGTGGGCACTGGCGCCATTGAATCCCGCGAGCGGTTCGGGGTGTCGAACCTGTTCACGGCCTTTGGCGGCGCGCTCGGCCAAATCCTGCCCATAAGCTGCGCGGTGCTGTTCGGGCCGAGTCTTGCGATCGTCATACCGGCGGCCCTCGTCGCGCGCATCATCTCCACCGGGCTCATCCTGGCCTACGTCATGCGCACGGAGCATCCGGTCGATCCACGCCGCTTCGACCGCGCCCGGGTGCGCCAGCTTTTCGGTTACGGCGCATGGGTCAGCGTGACCAGCCTCATCAGCCCGCTTTTGCAGACATTCGACCAAATGCTGATCGGGGCGCTGCTCGGGCCGACTGCCATCGCGCACTATGCCGTGCCGATGAACATGGCAACGCGCTCGCAGGTGGTCGCCACGGCGCTCGCCCGGACCCTGTTCCCCCGGCTGTCGCGGCTGGAGCGGGACGAGGCCGACCGCCTGACGATCCGCTCCATCGTGACCCTCGCCTACGGCTTCGCAGCCCTGTGCGCGCCGGCGATCCTCCTTGCCGGGCCGTTCCTGACCCTATGGGTCGGTGCGGAGTTTGCCCGCTACGCGGCCCCGGTCGCCACCATCCTCATCGTCGGCGGCTGGACCAACGGGGTTGCCTTCATCCCCTACACGCTGCTGCAGAGCCAGGGCCGGCCGGACCTGACGGCGAAGATCCATGCCGCCGAGATAGTGCCGTTCCTGGGATCGGTGTGGCTCCTGATCCGATGGCTCGGCTTGCCCGGCGCGGCCCTCGCCTGGACGCTGCGCACCACGATCGACCTCATCCTGCTGTTGCGCGTCGCCCATCTGCTGCGCCGCCCCTTGCTGGCGGTCCTGCCCGCCGCCCTCGTCATGGCCGTGAGTTACGGGGTTGCGCAGATCGTGCATCCGGCCGGGCTCTACGCGTTAGCGGAAGCTGTCCTGGCCAGTGCGGCCGTGCTTGGCTGCGCGGCTATCTGGGACCCCTCCGCGCGTGACACCGCCAGGCTCATGCTGACGCGCCTGAAGCCACGACGGCTTGCCACGGCCCCTGGGCGGAGCGACGTGTCCTGACCAGCATCTCGGTCGCGATGGCGACGTATAATGGCGCGACCTATCTGCGCGAGCAGCTCGCCAGCCTGGCTGCCCAGACCCGGCCTCCGGACGAGCTCGTCGTCACGGATGACGCTTCGACCGACGCCACGCTTGCCATCCTCGCCGAGTTCGCCGCCGCCGCGCCGTTCCCGGTGCGTATCCATCCCAATGCGGTCCGGCTCGGCTACCGGGCCAATTTCATGCGCGCGATGGCGCTCTGCCAATCGGATCTCATCGCGCTCTGCGATCAGGACGATGTATGGGAAGCCGGCAAGATCGAGGCCGCCCTCCAGGCGTTCGGCGACCCGGAGACGGTGCTGTTCTTCCACGACGCATCGCTGATGGACGCCACCGGCGCGGCGTCCGGCCCGGCGGGCATCCTCTCCCTGCCGCCTCGCAGCGCGCCGCTGTCGTTCTACCCGCTCATGAACCCCTTCGGCTTTTCGATCGTGTTCCGCCGGTCCCTGCTGCGCTTCGCCGAGCATTGGGCCATTTCGGTCGACAACGTCGAGGCGGCGAACCGCATGGCGCACGACCAATGGATTTTTTTCCTGGCCTCGGTGTTCGGCGTGATTGCGTATTCCGACGGCCGGTTGGTCCGCTACCGGCAGCACGGCGCCAATGCCTATGGCTGGAAGCGGCGAACCGGGCTCCGGGACCGGGTGATCGGCCTGTTGAACAACAATGGCGGCGACCATCGGCAATTCGCTCGCGCAGCGGCCGGGCGGGCGCAGGTTCTGCGGGCCATCCTTGCAGCGCCATTGACCGGGCGCGAGCGCGAGCAGGCCGAGACCTGCGCCGCCTATTACGAAAGCCTATCCCGCATGCTGGCCCTACGGTCGGACATCTACCTGGCTCCAAGCCCGTACCGTCGTGCCCTGGCCTGCACCCGGCTCATCCGGGCCGGCGGCTATCAGCGGGGCAAGCTGTGGAATATCGGCCCGAAGGCGCTGCTGAAAGATGTCGCGCTCGCTTTGGTTTTCCGTCCCTTGATGGTCCGCCGGACCGACCGCGAAGCGCGCGCCGCGGAGCATATCCGGCGGGATGTGACGAACCTGTCGTCGTGAGCGGGTCCGGCCCTGCCCCTCTGGCATGCCTTGCCTGAGATGCCGCCGCCATCATGAAGATCCTGCTGTATAATTTTGCCCAGCCCGACGAGGGCGGCGGCGGCGGCGTGAGCGTCTATCAGCAGAACCTCGCCGAGGCGCTGGCGGCACTCGGCCACACCGTGATCCTGCTCAGCTCCGGCATGCGCTATACCTTGCCGGGATCGCGCGCTTTCATCCGGCGCCTGGACGATGGATTCCTGCGCGCCGACATCGTGAACTCGCCGGTCGTGGCGCCCGCGCGCGACATGTTCTACGAGATCGATCCCTACAATAACGGCACAGGCCTCGATCTTATCCCGGAACTACTTCGCGCCGAGTTCGGCGATATCGACGTATTCCACTTCCAGAATCTGGAAGGCCTGACCCGCCGCTTCTTTCCGCAGCTTCGTAAGGCCTTCCCAGCCGCCCGCCTGCTCTATTCCGTGCACAACTATAACCTGGTCTGCCCGCAGGTCCATCTGTGGTTCCAGGACCGGGAGCTGTGCGTCGACTATCGCGAGGGCCAGGCCTGCACCACCTGCCTGGTCGGCTTCGCACGCCGGCCGCATCACCCGCAGGTGCGGCCCGTCGAGGCCATGATGGTCAGGCTCGGCTTGCCCCGCACCAGCGTCGCCGTCGGCGCCGCGCGCCGTGTTACGCGCCATCTCGTTCAGGCCGGGAAATCCGTCTCGGAGCGCAGCCGGCGATGGTCTGGCCGGCCGAACCCGCCTGCGGTCGACGCCGCCGGCTACCGCGACTTCCGCCACGGCAACGTCGCCCTCTGCAGCGAGGTGTTCGACCGGCTCATCGCGGTCTCGAGACGCACGGCGGACGTACTCGCGGCGCACGGGGTCGACCCGGCGCGTATCGCTGTCAACTACATCGGAACAGCCCATAAGCAGACCTTCCTGAAGGTGACCCGCATCGTCTCGTTCGACACCCTGCATCTCGGCTATCTCGGCTACGCCCGGCGCGACAAAGGCTTCTTCTTCCTCCTCGACACGCTCGAGCGCTTGCCAGCGGAGCTCGCCTCCCGGATGGAGCTGACCCTCGCGGCCTCCGTCAAGGACGCCCCGACCCAGGCGCGGATCGAAGCGCTGCGCGGCCGCTTCAAGTCGGTGATTCACCATGACGGGTTCACCCACGCGACGCTGGACCGGGTCATCGCCCCGGTCAATCTCGGCATAGTGCCGGTGCTCTGGGAGGACAACCTGCCCCAGGTGGCGATCGAGATGGTGTCGCGCGGCATCCCGATCCTTACCTCGGACCGCGGCGGCGCCGGCGAAATCGCGGACAACGCCCAGTTCAGCTTCACGGCTGGCAGCACCGCCTCCTTGCAGGAGCGGCTGCAGGCGATCGTGGACGGCCGCCTATCCCTGGCGGCGTTCTGGTCGAATCCGCCGCGCCTGTACTCGATGGAGGAGCACGTGGCCGAGCTGATGCCGTTCTATGCGCCGGCCCGCGAGAGGGTTGCCTAATCCAGCACGGGGCGCCGCGCGGCCAGCCCCGTCGCTGCTTCGAAGGCGGCGCCGATGCGCAGCACCGTCGTTTCGTCGAAAGCCCGTCCCACGATCTGCATCGACAGCGGCAGGCCCGCGGCCGAGAAGCCCGTCGGGATCGCCATCGCCGGGTTGCCCGTGACGTTGAACGGCATCGTCTGCACCGGCAAGTTCACCGGGATGCCAGCTTCGAACTCGGCGAAGGCCGGGGCGGGGGCAAGCGCGCTCGCCGTGATCAGCGCGTCATACGTCCTGAGCGCGCGATTGACCGCCTGCGACAGTTCGCGACGGAGCCGCATCGCCTGGTGCAGGTCGGCCGCTGTGACGAATGCGCCAAGCGTCATCCGCACATAGGTCAGCAACCCGAAATCGAGCGGCCGCGCCTGGAAGTCCTGCTCATGGATCGCGAACGCCTCGGAGAGCATGATCACGCGGCCACACGCGTTGAACAAATCGTAATCCGGTAGCGTGATCTCCTCGACGACGGCCCCGAGCTTGGCCAGCGTTTCGGCCGCCCGGTCGATCGCCGAGACCACCTCCGGCGAGAGGCCTTCGGCCTGGGCGAAGAAATGCCGGGGCAAGCCGATCCGCAGTCCTTGGACGCCCTGGCCCAGCCCGCTCCGGAAATCCGGTGCCGGGATGTCGGCGCTCGCCGGGTCGAGCGGGTCATAGCCGGCGATGACCTGCAAGGCGATGGCGCTGTCCTCCACCGTCCAGGAGAGCGGCCCGCAATGGTCGAGCGTGGTCGAGAGCGGAAACACGCCGCGCCGGGAGACGAGGCCGTAAGTCGGCTTCAGCCCGATCGTGCCGCAATATGCGGCCGGGCCGCGGATCGAGCCGCCAGTGTCCGACCCCATCGCCATCCGCACGAGGCCCGCCGCCACCGCCGCACCGGATCCGGACGAGGAACCGCCCGTGATACGCGCGCGGTCCCACGGGTTGCGCGCCGGTGGAAACGGCAAATCGAAGCTGGGGCCGCCCAGCGCGAACTCATGCGTCGCGAGCTTGCCGAGCAGCACCCCGCCCTGCGCCTTGAACCTCGCTGCGACCATGGAGTCGGCCGCCGGCGTATTGTTTGCGCGCAGCTTGGAGTGGCAGGTCGAACGAATCCCCGCCGTGTCGTAGATATCCTTGAGCGCATACGGCACGCCCTGCATCGGGCCGCGATCAATTCCCTGCGCGAAATCCCGGTCCGCCGCCGCCGCATCGGCCCGCGCCCGCTCCGCCGTCACCGTGATGAAGCTGTCGAGCGACGGGTCGATCGCCCCGATGCGCGCGAGCGCCTCCTCGGCAAGCCGGGCCGAGGTGATCGAGCCGTCGCGCAACTGCCGGCCGGCCTCGGCGATCGAAAGCTCCCATAGGCGCCCGCCCGACATCTTCAGAGCCCCCGCGTCACGGTCAGGATGGAGAAGATGCTTGCCGGCTCGTCCGCCGCGGTGCGCGGCTGGCGCAGCAGGGGCAGCATTTGGCACAACTCCCGGTAACCCGCAAACACGGCCGGCCTGCGATCCGCCGGGATGTCCAGGCCAGCACGCCTGGCGAGAACGTCGAACTCGAGCTCAAGCGCGGCTTCGTCGGGGATCATCCGTGCACCAAGACGAGCGCCACCCGGCGCAGGAGTGGATCGGCGGGACCGCGGGCCATGGCGCATCTCCTGCGATGACATAGGACGATCTGTCATCGCTAGCACCGGGAGAGGATGGCTTCAACGCGATAGCCTGGCGTTCATGGTACATGACGGCCCAAGAGGATCAGCCGGCAGTAGCCGGAACAGTTCCGTGAAATGCCTTCCCAAATCACCGCCGCTCCCTGTAGCGTCATTGGCGAAGCTGGAAAACCGGCCGTGAATAAAACGGAGGATTTGCCCATGTCATCGCTAGGTCGCAACACGCCGGGGCTTGCCGCATTATCCCCCTCGCCCGCTCCCGCCGGGACGGTCGGCGCGAGGAAGCGGTCGAATGCCTTGATTTACGCGTTCGGCGCGCTGGGCGGATTGCTGTTCGGCTACGACACGGGCGTGATCGCCGGGGCGCTGCTGTTTATCCGGCGGAACTTCGCCTTGAGCCCGTTCCTGCAAGGCGCCGTGGTCAGTTCGCTGCTGTTCGGCGCGCTGGTGGGCGCGGCCGTTTCGGGATCGCTCAGCGACCGCTTCGGCCACCGCAAGCTGCTGATCTGGGCGGGCGCCCTGTTCACCGTCGGCGCGCTCGCGGCCGCCGTCTCGCCCGGCGCAATCGCGCTCATCGCCGCTCGCGTCGTGATCGGGCTTGCCGTCGGCACCGCCTCGGTGCAGGTGCCGCTCTATCTGTCCGAGATGGCGCCGACCCGGATTCGCGGCGGCCTGTCCTCGCTCAACCAGATCATGATCGGGATCGGCATCCTCACCGCCTACCTCGTCGACTACGTGCTGTCCGGCATCGGCGCCTGGCGCTGGATGGTCGGTCTTGCGGTCATCCCGTCGCTGCTGCTGATCGCGGGCATGTGGTTCCAGCCGGAATCGCCGCGCTGGCTGATGAAGCACGGCCAGCCGGACGACGCCATGGCGGTGCTCCGGCGAATCCGGCCCGAGGCGGAGGCGGCCCGCGAGTTCGAGGAAATCGCACTGGCCGCCCGCCAGCCCCGCCTCAGCCTGCTCGCGTCCCTCCGCACGCGGTGGATGTGGCCGACGCTCGCTGCCGCGGCCGGGCTTGCCATCTTCCAGCAGATCGTCGGCATCAACACCATCATCTACTACGCCCCCACCATCCTGAATGCTGCGGGCTTCACGGCGCAGTCGGCGATCCTGCTCACGGTGCTGCTGAGCTTGCTCTCGACCGCCACGACGATCGTCGCCGCAAATCTGGTCGACCGCATCGGGCGGCGGCCGTTGCTGATGGGCGGCGCGGTCGGCATGGCGCTGGCGATGGCGGCGCTGGGCTGGATCTTTAGCAGCGCGGCGCTGACGACGACGCCGGGCCAGGTCATCGCGGTCGGGTGCATCGCCTTCTACAAGGTCTGTTTCTCGTTGAGCTGGGGCCCGATCGTCTGGGTCATGCTACCGGAAATCCTGCCGCTGCGGGCGCGCGGGCCGGCCATGGGAGGGGCGGCGCTGCTCAACTGGCTCTCCAATTTCTTCGTCGCCCTGGTGTTCCCGGTGCTGCTCTTCGCCGGGGCGGGGGCGGTGTTCGCGATCTTCGCCGTGTGTGCGCTGTTCGCCTGCGCCTTCACCGCGTTTGGGCTGCGGGAGACGAGCGGGCGTAGCCTCGAGGCGATCGAGGCGGAGCAGGGCTTCCTATAGTGCCCGGCTTGCCGGCCGCCTTCGATCTGAGCGGCCGGGTCGCGCTCGTCACCGGCGCGCGGCGGGAGATCGGGCGCGCCATCGTGCTCGGCCTCGCCGCGCTCGGCGCCGATATCGCCGTCCACCATGCAGGGCCGGCGGAGGCGGCGGACGCCGCTGCGGTGGTGGGGGAGGCGGAGGCGCTCGGCCGCCGCGCGATCGCCTTTGCCGCCGATTTCGCCGAACCCGGTGCCGCAATCCGCCTCGCCGGCGACGTGACTACAGCGTTCGGCCGCGCCGACATCCTGGTGCTGAACGCCTCGATCGAGATCGTGGAGCCGTTCGGCGCGGTCTCGCACGCCAGCTTCGACCGCCAGATCGCCGTCAACCTCCGCGCCACCCTCGATCTCCTGCAGGCGCTCGTGCCGCCGATGGCGGAGCGAGGCTGGGGCCGCGTCCTAACAATTGGCAGCGTGCAGCAGCTCAAGCCGGCGCCCACCATGGTCGTCTACGCCGGCACCAAGGCCGCGCAGCAGAACTGGGCCTTGAACCTAGCCCGCCAGTTCGCCCGACGAGGCGTCACGGTCAATAATCTCGCCCCCGGCGCCATCGCCACCGCCCGCAACCGCGCCCAGATCGAGGCCGATGGTGCGGCGATGGCGGAGCGCATCCCCGCCGGCCGGCTCGGATCGCCGCAGGATCTCGTAGGCGCGGCCATGCTGCTCTGCTCGGATGCCGGCAGCTACATCAACGGCGTCGACCTATTCGTGGATGGAGGCCGCGCGGTCGCGTGATTTAAGCAGGTCCGCCTTCAGCCAACCCGTGCATAGACCAAGCGCCGCGCCAGCCAGCACCCGAGTTCGACGCCCGCGACCCGGCCAGCCTCGTTGCGCCTGAACGCCAGCGTCCAGTCACCTGGCGGCGTGTGGTCCAGCGCGCGCGGGCAGGGCAGCATCCAGACATCCGGCCCCACCGGCTCGAGCTTTTCCATGCGCCCCTGGCCGAGGAAACCCGAGAAGCCGCCATACAGCACGCCCCCAGCCTCGGCCACCGTGAGCTCGGCCTCCAGCTCCTCCGAGCGGTAACGTCCGGCGATGTCGGTGCCGGGCGAGCCTTGGCAGGGGCGGAGCGGTGAGCTCTGGTTCTCGTGCGGGCGATCCATCCACAGCCCGCCATCGCTCCACCGCAGCACGGTGCCGCCGCCACTCGCCGTACCGTCCGCCTGCAGGTCCAGCATCTCCGCCGAATGGCCATAGCGCAACCGCACCCGTCCCGCCGCCGCTGCGTCCACGCGTACCGCCAGCCCCGTCTCCGGCTCGACATAGGCGCCGAGCCAAACGGGCGCTGGGAGCACCGCATCGGGCGCTGGCCGCCCCTGGCCCAGCACGGCCGCGAGCAGGTCCACCGCCGCCGCATGCGCGTCCGCAAGGTGGTTGAACAGGACGACGACGGAAACGCGCTCCGCCGGCAGACACATGCGGTGGCTCCGCCAGCCCCGCAGCGCGCCGCCATGGCCGGTGGCCGCGTAGCCCAGCACGGCTCGCCGGTTCAGCCCGAAACCATACTCGGCGTGAGCTCCGCCGGCGAAGCTCACAGGAGCGGAAAGACGCCGGTACAGGCCGCCCGCATCGTCGCGCGTCGCGTCGGCGTAACGCTCCCAGGCGATCATGTCGTCGAGGCAAGCCCCGAGTCCGGCGTCTCCGGTCCACACGATGCGGTTCTCGGCGGCTCGAAAGCCGCTCGCCGGCGTTCCCTCATACCCCTCCGTGCCGTCCGGCATGGCCCGGGTATCGGCCGCCAGCAACGCGCTCCCCATGCCGGCCCGTTCGAACAGCCGCTCCCGCAGCAGCTCCGCAAAACTACGGCCGGTGCGTTCCTGCAGGATGTCCGAGAGAATGCGGAAGTTCTGGTTGGCGTAGGAGTACCGGGTGCCCGGCGCAAATTGCAGCGTTCGCGCGCCGGCAATCACGCGACCCGCCTCGATGTCGCCGAACGGCGCTTCGGCCGGCGCACCATGCAGCATCGCCACCGCCCAGTAGTCGCGCAGGCCGGACTGGTTGTGGCAGAGCTGTAGCGCGCCCGGCGCCCCGTCCAGCAGCGGTAGCCGCGCGCGCACGTCGCCGTCCAGCGCCGCCGGGTCGGGAAAGGCATCCAGCACCAAACCGCAGGTGAACTGCTTGGTGATGGAGCACATCCGGAACAGCGTCCGCGGTGTGAAAGCGATGCGCCGCTCGGCATTCGCCCACCCCCAGGCATGGCGGACCAGCACCTCGCCGTCCCGCAGCACGGCCACGGCGCCTCCAGGCCCGGCATAAGCGAGCGGTAGAGTGTCCAGCAGTCGGTCGAGGCGGGCCGTCGCAGTGGTTGTCATGCGCCAGTCTCGCGCCTCCCGCGCAGTGCGTAAAGGAACCGGAAGAGCCCGCCCCCAAGCGGCCGCGTATTCGGCTAATACAGCCTGGTCCGGTAGGCAGCTTCGAGATTGATTTCGGCTTCCTCGGCAGTGACGATCCGTGTTTGCTCAGCGAGGATGCGGCCGAGGGACGGGAAGCTCGCCCGGGGGATTTGCGCGGCCGGGTCCCAAAGTTTGCTTCGTTTTAGCGGCTTGCCGCAGTGGAAGAAGACTTGTTCCACCTCGATCAGCAATCCGCCGCGGGGCGGCTTGCCATTGATGGCGCTGTCCTCGAGGCGTGGGTCGTCGAGCGCGATCTGGCCGCGGCCGTTGACGCGGAGCGTCTCGTCGATGCCGGGCACCATGAAGAGGATGCCGATGCCGGGCGCGGCAAGGAGATTGCTATAGGTGTCCAGCCGGTTGTTGCCGGGCCGGTCCGGGATCAGCAGGGTCTGGTCGTCGAGGACGCGAACGAAGCCGGGTGGGTCGCCGCGCGGGCTGGCGTCGGCGCCCCCCGAGGCGCCGGCCGTTGCCAGGATGAGGAAGGGAGAGAGCGCGATGAAGGCCCGGGCGTGGCGGTCGAGCCGGGGCATCACCTTGCGCTCGACCAGCGCGCTTTGTGGGCCGTAGCGGTCGCGGAGGATTGCTTCGTTCAGGTTGCTGTCCATGATGGCCCGGCCCCGATGCACCCGCGGCAAAGCTGCAAGGCGGGCTGCCCGGTTGTCAATCGAGAGGCCCGGGCTGGCTGCCAAGGGCCTGCGCTCCTGGGGCCGTGAGGCGGTAGACGCCGCGCCGCTCGCGCGCGAACCAGCCATAGACGTTGCGGAGCAGAATCCGCCCAGCGCCGGGGATGGCGGCGGCGAGCTGGGCGACCGGGCGAGGGCCGTCCCGCAGCATCGCCGCGCAGTCGAGGGCGCGCTGGCGATAGGCTGTCATCACCGGCCGGCGCGAGGAACCGCCCGGCATCGGGTCGCCCTTCCGGGACCGGTGCTCGTCCAAGAGGCGCTGCCGCCGCTTTGTATTCTGGCGCGGGCGATACGGAGTGGGCTCCGCCAGGACCTCGACCCGGCCGGTTCCGGCGTACACCGCCAGCAGTCCGAAGCCCAGCAGACGGCACAGCTTGATCACCCGCTTGTCGCGGAGACGGCCGGCTGCTTTCGCCGCCACGGCGAGCCATACCTCGTCCGCCATGGCGGTCCGGTCGATGCCCTGAAGCACCAGGTCGAGCGTGAAGCCGAGCTTGAGCTCGATGATCGCCACCGAAGCATCCCTATGGAGCGCCACGACGTCGCAGCCGCAAATCTCGCCTTTGATCGCGTAATCCCGGCCCGCGAGGAAGCGCTTCACCGGGCCATACAGGGCCGTCTCGCCGGCCGGCGAGATCCCGGCTTGCGCGACCGCCCCCGGCGGGGCCTGTTCGGCGGATTGGTGCATCGTGGCGGCCCCTACGAGGCGCGGCAGGCTTTGGCAACCCGAGCGCGCGGCAGAGGTTCTGTAGGCACGCCTGCCGTCACCCGGAAGGATCTCTCAATGGCCGCGCCGCCGAGCTCTCCATTTCTTCGTAGCTATGTCGCGGCCCCGGATGCGCAGCGCCTGCGCGCGGTCGACGGGGGCGAGCGTGTGCGGCTCACGATCGTGCTCAAGCCACACGCCATGCCGGCCGAGATCGGGCCGCCGGTCAGCCGGGCCGAATACGCCGCACGCTACGCGACGAGCGCCGATGTCGTGGAAAGATTGACCGCCTATGCGCGGAGCCATGGGCTCGAGGTTGAGAGCGCCGACGCCGGGCAGCACATTGTCCGGCTTTTCGGCACCTACGACCAAGCTTGCAGCGCCTTCGCGCCGGAGGGGCTCGCGGTCTACGGCACGGCCGGCCAGGAGTTCGTCTCCCGTCAAGGGCATCTGTCACTGCCGGCCGACCTCGCGCCGGAGGTGGTCGCGGTGCTGGGCTTCGACCAGCGACCGGTCGCCCGGCCGCATTTCCGCATCCGCCCGCTCGCGACGACGCAGGTTGCGTCCTACGATCCGGCTGCGGTCGCCCGGCGCTACCAGTTCCCGGTGGAGGTGACCGGCGCGGGCCAGACCATCGCCCTGATCGAACTCGGCGGCGGCTACGAGGATGGCGCCATGGCGCGCTATTTCCGCGCCAAAGGCGTCGCCCGTAAGGGCAGCTTGCAAGCGGTGCCGGTGGACGGCGTGGGTAACGTGTCAGGCGATCCCGCCGATGGCGAGGTCCAGCTCGATATCGAAATCGCGGGGTCCGTAGCTCCCGGCGCCAACATCGCCGTGTATTTCAGTTCGAACCAGGGCAGCGGCTTCCTCGACGCCGTGGCGGCGGCGGTTCATGACAGCCAGCGTTCGCCCTCGGTCATCTCCATCAGTTGGGGTGGTCCGGAAAGCAGTTGGCCCACGCAGGACATCGATGCGCTCAACCAGGCGTTCCAAGCCGCAGCGACGCTCGGCATCACCGTGTGCTGCGCCTCCGGCGACAGCGGCGCGACGGACGGTTCCGCAGACGGCCGCCTCACGGTAGATTTTCCGGCCTCGAGCCCCTACGTGCTAGGCTGCGGCGGTACCCATCTGCCGCCGGACGGCGCCGAGAGCGCCTGGAACGGCGCCGGCGGCGGGGCCAGCGGTGGCGGCTACAGCGCGCATTTCCCCCGTCCCAATTGGCAAGCCGGCAGCGGCCAAGCGTTACAGGCGCGGGAGGGGCGGGGCGTGCCGGACGTGGCGGGCAATGCAGACCCGGCGACCGGCTACAATGTCCAGGTCGACGGCCAGGCCGCGGTGGTCGGCGGCACCAGCGCCGTGGCGCCGCTCTGGGCGGGTCTGATCGCGCTCTCGAACGAGGCGGCCGGCCGCAATGCGGGCTTCGCCAACCCCGCCCTGTACGCTAATCCCGCCGTGCTGACCGACATCACCCAGGGCAATAACAACGGCTACCGCGCCGGCCCTGGCTGGGATCCGGTCACCGGCCTCGGCTCGCCCCTCGGCGCGGCCGTGGCCGGGCTGCTTGGCCAGGGCCGGGCTACGAGTTGACAGGCCCACGCCCCGATACTGCAGAGGAGCCGCCGATGACCGCTAGCCCCGCCCTCTCGACGAACCCCGCCATCGCCCCGGTACGATCGGTGGACCAGGACCAGCCGTACTTCGATCCCGTCGCCTATGGCAACGGACCGGAGGACTCGGTGACCGACACCACCGAAAACGCGGCGGTGAGCCACCATACCATTGCCATCGCCGGCCAGAGCCTCGGCTATACGGCAACGGCCGGCCACCTCGTCACGGTCGATCCCAGTAGCTCGAAGCCAGCCGGTAAGATCTTCTACGTCGCGTTCGTGCTGGCCGGCGCGGCGCGCGACAGCCGGCCGGTGACGTTCTTCTATAATGGCGGCCCCGGCTCGTCCTCCGTCTACGTGCTGCTGGGGTCCTTTGCACCGATGCGCATCAGGACGTCGCTGCCGGATTTCACGCCGCCTGCGCCCTATACGATCGAGACCAACCCCGACAGCCTGCTCGACCAGACCGACCTCGTGTTCATCAATCCCGTAGGCACCGGGTACTCCTCGGCGATCGCGCCGAAGGTGAACAAGGATTTCTGGGGCGCGGACAAGGATGCTGCGTCGCTGAGCCAGTTCGTCAAGCGCTACCTGACGGCAAACCACCGCTGGAACTCCCCCAAGTTCCTGTTCGGCGAATCCTACGGTACCGCACGCAGCGCCATGCTGGCCTACGTGCTGCACGAGGACGGCGTCGAACTGAACGGCGTCACGCTGCAATCTTCCATCCTCGACTACACCAAGGCCGGCAACCCCGTGGGCCTATTGCCGACTTTGGCGGCCGACGCCTGGTACCACGACAAGGTGGGACCGGGCCGGCCCCCCGACTTGGCCACCTATCTCGCACCGGTCGTGGCCTTTGCCGACACCGCGTACCCGGCGGCGCTCGAGCAATTCCCGAAGGCCAGCGCGACCGCGGTGGCGCAGCTTTCGGCCGATATCGGGATCGACACCGTGACGCTCGATAGCTGGTCCCTAAACGTCGCGGCTACCGACGATCGCGGCACCTCGCTCTTCCTGCTGACGCTGCTGCGGGATCGGGGACTGGCGCTGGGCTCGTATGATGGCCGCGCAACGGGCGTCGGGACCGGCATCGCGGCGCGCATCGACCCTAAATCCGGGGGCAACGATCCCACCATGACGGCCGTAAACGGCGTCTACACCGCAATGTGGAACAGCTATCTCAACGACCAATTGCTGTTCACCTCCAACGCGGCGTTCACCGATCTGAACGACCAGGCATTCCTGAATTGGGATTTCAGCCATATCGACCCGACCGGCGCGCAGCAGGGAATCGACAGCAAGAGGGGGGTCATCCTCTACACGGCCGGCGACCTCGCCGCGTCCATGAGCCTCAACGTCGATCTCAAGGTGTTCTCGGCGAACGGGTACTACGATTCGGTGACGCCGTTCCATCAGACCGCGCTCGACCTGCAGAACATGCCGCTTGGGAACCCGGCGCTTCGGAAGAACCTGACTATCCGCAACTATCCGTCCGGCCACATGATCTACCTGGACGGGCCATCGCGGACCGCGATGCGGACCGATCTCAGAGCCTTCTACGCCAGCACGGTTGCGGATCACGTCGCCGTAGCACGCATCCGGGCGCTGCAGGTCCCGGCCGAGGGGAGCTAACGCGCGCAGGAGGCCGGCGACGCAGGCCTGACATGGACGGTGCGTCCGGCGAGGTGGGATAATCGGGCATGGATACCCAGGGGACACCACTAGGAACAGGCAGGGCCGAAGACGCTATGACCCGTCCGGCTATTTCGGTCGTGGTGCCCTGCTTCAACGAGGCAACCAGCCTGCCCGCATTCCACGCCCGGCTCGCCGCGGTGATGGACGCGACCGGGTTGCCCTGGAGCGTCATCTACGTCGACGACGGCAGCCAAGACGCGACCCGGCGCGTGGCCGAGTCGCTGGCCGCCGATACGCGGGTGGCCGTGCTCGGCCTGTCGCGGAACTTCGGCAAGGAGGCCGCGACCACCGCCGGGCTGGACCACGCCCGCGGCGATGCCGTGGTGGTCATCGATGCCGATTTGCAAGATCCGCCGGAGGTGATCCCCGAGCTGATTGCGGTGTGGCAAGCCGGCGTGGACGTGGTGTACGCCCAGCGCCGCGTCCGTCATGGCGAAAGCTGGCTGAAACGGGCCACCGCCCAGGCGTTCTACCGCCTCATGCGCGGTGTGGGCGACGTCTCGCTGCCGCACGATACCGGCGACTTCCGGCTGATGAGCCGCCGGGCCGCCGATGCGCTAGGCCAGCTCCGGGAGCGGCACCGCTTCATGAAAGGACTGTTCGCCTGGATCGGCTTTCCCACCCGCGCCGTGCCTTACGACCGCGCCCCGCGCCATGCCGGCAGAAGCCATTGGAATTATTGGCAGCTATGGAACCTCGCGCTGGAGGGCATCACCGGCTTTACCGTCCTGCCGCTGAAGGTCGCGACCTATGTCGGGCTGCTCATCGCGGTCCTGTCGGGATGCTATGGCGGGTTGATCGTCGTGCGGACCTTGCTGTTCGGCAATAATGTTCCCGGCTACCCCAGCCTCCTGGCGATAATCTTGTTCCTGGGTGGGGCGCAACTCACCACGCTCGGGGTTATCGGCGAATATCTGGGCCGGGTGTTCAACGAGACGAAGGGGCGGCCGCTCTACCTGGTCGAGCACTATCGCCCGGCGGAGGACCGTGCCCGCCCGGACTGACGCCATTCGCCGCAGAGACCGGCAGAACTAGGGCGGCAGCTTGCGCCGGAGTCGGTCTTTTGGTAGCCCCACCGCATCATCATCCGCCGCGGAAGGCCGGTCCTGCGGACTACCAACTATGGACATGCGCCAAGATCGCGGGCGCCGTGTCTCATTTTCAATCACTGCCACCTGCTGGCATTCGCCTCTTCTCCAGGAAAGCTCAGAGCCGGATGGATACCAATGCAGCGTCAGGGCTGTCCGCACCTCTCTCCTACGGGCTGGATGCACCGCTGCCGGGCGAGCTGTTCGTGGGGCGGGGCGCAGTGCTGCATCTGGGAGGCTGGTGCTACTCGTCTGCCGGACCACTTGCGGCTCTCGACATCGTGGCCGATGGCGTGGCGACGCCGATCGCCAATCATTCCTGGGCGCGCACCGACATATTCGCCGAGCACTGCCCGGCCCAGGATCGGAGCGGCTATAGCCTGCTGAGCGGGTTCGAGGGCTTCGTGGCATTTGCAGCGACCGGCAGCGAGCGGACCGTCGAACTCACGCTCCGCGCCACCT
>JAABUX010004947.1_pt1 | contig 16609 bp, 15 predicted proteins | sample 5561851 | NCBI WGS metagenome assembly JAABUX01 (sample SAMN10711883, study PRJNA513361) | rock metagenome | isolation source: Antarctica rocks | place: Antarctica: Victoria Land, Richard Nunatak red sandstone | collected 2016-01-03 | reverse complement strand
CCGCGGGCCGTGCGGCCCATGTCGATAGAGCCGCGGGCCGTGCGGCCCATGTCGATAGAGCCGCGGGCCGTGCGGCCCATGTCGATAGAGATAGTCACGGCGGAGAGGTTTACCCGTTATGGAGGCGGGGGCACAGTCTGGATCTAGCGAACGACCGAAGCGACCTCCCGGCCCAGAAAACGGATCAAAGATACCGAGTCGTTGCGCCATGGCCGCCCTGCTGGTCATAGGCCGAAAAGTGCAGTGTGGACGCCGTCCAGTATCGCTGGCCAAATGGTCGTGCAGCATCACTCGAGTATGGTCTCGGGCATCTGGAACGGTCGGCAGGATAACGAATGTTCTCTGGTCAAACCCGGCGCACGGGCCACCTATGAAGTCGCGATGTGAGACCTTCGGCGGGCGTGAACACGGCGTCGCCCCATGGCATTGATAGGGGATCGGGGATTGAGAGGGATGGGACAGATGATGACAGACACGCCGCCCCGCCGGTTTGGGTCCAGTCCGTGATTGCCCAATACCTCGTCCTCGCAATCGTCCTAGCTGTCACTCTCAACCATCGCAACCGTGTGGTCCGCGCGACCGGGACGCTCATCGCCGCCATCTCACTGAGCTTTATGGTCGCCTCCATCGTGCTGGCGGATTTCGACGGTACTTTCGCCGCGATCCCGGTGACGGCCTCGCTGTTCGAACGCGCCAAGCCGTTCGTGCTGAACGTCCAGGGCATCGTGGGCGGGCTTGGGATTGGCTTCCTGCTCTGGGCCGCTTGGCGGCAAGCCAAGCGCATCGCTGTGCCGGAGGTCCCGCTGCGCAACACCGCAAGCGGCTTCGGCCTCGTCTCGCGCTACGCCCACTGGGCGACTGCGACGCTGATCTTCGCGCTTATCCCGATGGGCATCTTCATGTCGGTCTTGCCCGAGGCTTCGCCGGATCGCGCCATGTTCGTATCCGTCCACCAGACCGTCGGTCTCGTCGTGATCGTCCTCGTCGCTGTTCGCCTGGCCTGGCTCGTGGCGAGCCGGCCTCCCGCGCTGCCGACATCGCTCGCGCCTTGGGAACGTCGCCTTGCCGTCCCCACCCATGCCGGCCTCTACGCGCTGATTCTGGCTATGCCGATCACCGGCCTGCTGCTCACAACAGCGAGCGGGGCGGACCTGTCGGTGTTTGGCTGGGCCGTTCCGCGGCTGGCGGGACCACAGACAGCGCCGCTTTGGGACCAGTTGCACAACTGGATCCTCCCGGCGCTCTTCGCCGCGGCACTCTTCACCCATCTCGGCGCCGTCCTGAAGCACCATTTCCTGGGCGGCCGAAAGGCCGAGGTTCGGCGGATGCTGCGATGAGCGTGCCGACCGCCATCATTACCGGCGCCTCGTCGGGCGTCGGCCTCCACGCGACAAAGGCCCTGACCGATCGCGGCTGGCACGTCGTGATGGCGTGTCGCGATCTCGGCAAAGCGCGCGACGCAGCTTCCCGCCTAGAAATCCTGCCCGAGCGGACAACGCTGCTGGTGATCGACCTCGGCGCGCAGGCGAGCGTGCGCCATTTCGCAGCTGCGTTCCGTGACATGGGCCTGCCACTCGACGCACTGGTCTGCAATGCGGCCGTTTATCTGCCGCTGCTCAAGCAGCCTGCCCGCTCACCCGAAGGCTACGAGATCAGCGTCGCTACCAACCATCTTGGCCATTTCCTGCTTTGCGGCCTGCTCCTCGACGCGTTGCGGCGCCCGGCACGGCAGCCGGCCCGCTTGATCACGCTGGGAACCGTGACGGCGAATTCCGAGGAATTCGGCGGCAAGGTGCCGATCCCGGCGCCGGCCGATCTTGGTGACTTGCAGGGGCTGGAGGCGGGCTTCAAAGCGCCGGTCGCGATGATCGACGGCGAGGGCTTCAAGGCCGGCAAGGCCTACAAGGACAGCAAGCTCTGCAACATGATCATCAGCCGAGAGCTGCATCGCCGCGAGCACGCAAGCAGCGGGATCGTCTGCAGCAGCCTCTATCCCGGCTGCGTCGCCGACACCGCCCTGTTCCGTGACGCGCCCCGGCTGTTCCAGCGAGTGTTCCCCTGGTTCCAGAAGAACGTCACCAAAGGATATGTCGGCCAGGCGCTCGCAGGGGAGAGGGTGGCGGACGTTGTCACAGACCCCGCTTTCGCCCGGTCGGGCGTGCATTGGAGCTGGGGCAACCGTCAACATCCCGGCAGCACGGCCTTCGCTCAACCGTTATCGGCCAAGGCACGTGACGAGAATCGCGCAGCTCGTCTATGGGAGCTGAGCGAGGCGCTCACGGTGACCGCCTGATGGCCGGCATGAGATCCGATCGCCGTCGACCCGGCTGCCGATGATCCATGCGTGGGTCCGGCCGATCGTCATTGTCGGCGCCGTCATGATCTTGCTGGCACTGAACGCGCGCGAGTTCGCGGGCAAGCGGCGCGCACTGGCGGGCGAACACCAGGCGACGCTGAGCGACGATGTCGTCGTCGGGCTCATGCGGCGTCAGGCGGTCCAGGCTCTGACCAACGAGCAACTGTTACACATGATCCACACCATGCTCGCTGCCATCCTGGTGGCGCTGCTTTGGCGCTGAAGGGTATCCGGCTTTGAAGGTAATCGTCTTCGGATCGACCGGCGGCACCGGGCGCGCGGTCATCGCTGCTCTTCTGGCGGCTGGGCACGAGGTCACCGCGTTCGCGCGTGACGTGGCTGCGTTGGCTGACATCCGGGCGGTTCGGACCGTTCAAGGCGACGCCATGCGCGCGGCTGACGTTGCCGCCGCGATCCCCGGTCATGACGCGGTCGTCGTCAGCCTCGGCAATTCGCAGAACCCGTTCTCCATGATGTTCGGCGCTCGCCGCACCACCGCCCCCGACGTGTGCGAGGTCGGCACACGCAACATCATTGCCGCCATGAAGGAGGCCGGCACCCAGCGCCTGGTGGTGGTGAGCGCGTTCGGCATCGGCAGGGCAAGCGCGCTCCCGCTGGCCTTCAAGCTGTTCTACCGGACAGTGCTGCGCGAACATATGGCCGACAAGGAGAAGCAGGAGGTCCTGGTAAAGGCTTCCGCCCTCGACTGGACGCTGGTGCAGCCGGTTGGCCTGACCGACGCCAAGCCAACCGGCGACTGGCTCGCCGACACCGCCGGCATTATCCGCCGCCAGCAGATCAGTCGCGCCGACGTCGCCGCCTTCCTCGTGAGCCTGCTCGAGGGTGGCGGCTGCCGCCGCGAGACCGTCGCACTCTCCGGGTAATCTTCTGTTGGGGGCATGACACTCGATGGGCAGATGTGTGAATCGGAATACGTCGGGACCCCTTACCGCCGAAGGGCCCCATTTCGGAAATCGAGCTTGACCGGACAGTCACATGCGGATCCCGATGCAAGGTGGGGCTGCTCGACGGAGGCGATCCACAGCACACGACCCCACCTCGCCTCAGCAGCCCACCTCCGCCGTCCAAGCGACAGCTCGGCATGACCGCTTCAGCAGTCCTAGATATGGCCGCTTTTGTCCGTCGAGGGCGGATGGCTGCCGGCGCTTGTCGACGCTGATTGTCCGCTTCTCCCAGCTACCCTCTCCACGGCCGACAGTCAGCTATCGGCCAGTGTAGCGCCATAAGGCCACAAGGCGCCTCCTGAGCCGTTCAGGCGCTCGGAGCGGGATTGATCCTGTCCGGTGCCCTGGAGTCGCAGACTTCAGCAATCGTCATAGCTTGGCGCGCGGCATGTCGGTCGCCGGAGGGATCGCCCCCCTTCGCAACCGCACCCAATCGATTTCCAGCCAGCTTGCGAGCTTCATCTGGCGTGAGGGTTCCAATTTTGCCCAAGGCCAAACGGCGAGCGCTTCCATCCTCCGTCCGATAGCGAACGAAGTAGACCGCTGCACCGGAAGGCTTCATGCGCACTCCAAAGCCGCGCAGGTCGGAATCAATTACCTGCAAGTCGCGGGTGGGGTTGGGTGCCAAGCCGTCAATGGACCTCTCGGTAATCCTGGGCATGGCGACCACTCCGATCCGGTTTTGTGTCCCCGGCCATGACCAGCCCAACAAGCCCGGCCCAGAGCAGCGCCGTCCCAACCCAACGGCTGGCGTTCATGTCTCACTCCATCATGCACCTGCCGAGAGCCGGCAGCTCGCCTAATAGCACTGCCCGCAGAACGGCATAAGTCGATCCATCGCCGGCCGGCCTGCGTCCGTCGCCGGGCGAATCACCGCCTCTGGTAACAGATTCCGGCACTTACGTGTTGGTGGCCATGCAGCTCGCGGCCGGCAACCGACCAGGATGGCCACGTCGGAGACTCGGCTGTCTCTTGTGCAGTCTCCGGCAAGGGCCAACTTGCTGCCATGAACCCTTATCCCGTCTGCGCGGCACTCGGCCTCCTGCTCCTATCGTGCTGCCCAGCACACAGCGGACGCGCGGCCGAGATCGCACCCTTGGGCCCTCCCGGGCTATCGGCCAACCATTTCCCGAAGCCGACCCGCCCGGTGGCACCGATCGTCTCCGACCGCTGGCGTGGCGAGGATGAACGCGAGCGCGTGGGCGAGGCCGTTCGCGTGATGGAATGGCTGGACATACGACCCGGCATGACGGTCGCCGACATCGGTGCCGGTTCCGGCTACTACACGATCCGCCTCGCGGCACAGGTCGGACCAAACGGCCGGGTGCTGGCGCAGGACGTCATACCCGATTACCTGAAGCGGCTGCAGGACCGGGTCGCGCAAGCGGGCCTGGCCAACGTGCGGGTCGGCCTGGGCGAGCTCGGCGACCCGCGCTTGCCGCGGAACTCGGTGGATGTGGCGTTGATGATCCACATGTATCACGAGATCGAGCAGCCTTTTGCCCTGCTCGCCAACCTAACCCCAAACCTACGGCCCGGCGGACGGCTCGGCATCGTGGACGTAGACGACGCGACCGAGCGGCATGGGACGCCACGCGCGCTGCTGGAATGCGAGCTCGCCGCCGTGGGTTATCGCCCCGTCGCGTTCCACTGGTTGCTGGTGCAGCCACCGCGCTCCGAATACCTCGCCATCTTCGAGCCGCCCGCTACCCCACTGGCTCCGGAGAGCATCCGCGCTTGCAGGTCTGGCGGCTGATACCAAGGCTCGCTGATCGCGAGCCTTGGTATCAGCGTCTTTGTTTCGCGCGCCGCCGCCCGCCAACCCGGCGCGCATACCACGCTTGCCAACCGCAAGAGTCGCGGTCAGCAAGCTTTGGTATGATAGACTCTTTTACGTCTCGCGCGCTTCGAACCGGGCGGCGACCATGGCGTCGTGTTCTGCGATCCCGTAGTCCTCATCGAAGCGAATACCCCTGCCGAGCTCGACGCGAGGTGGGTCGGAAACGGTTCTCGGCTCAGGAAAAGCGATGCGACTGCAGGACTGCCATAACTTCCACGATTTTCGACGCATGGCTCAGCGTCGCCTGCCGAGCCCGATCTTCAACTACATCGACGGCGCCGCGGATGACGAGGTCACCTACCGCCGCAACACTGAAGCCTTCGAGGAGTGCGACCTCGTTCCCCGCGTGCTGCAAGGAGTGCGGGAGGTCGATCTGTCGACGACCGTGCTGGGTCAAAAGCTGCAACTGCCGTTCTATTGTTCACCCACGGCGCTGCAGCGCCTCTTTCACCACGACGGCGAGCGCGCCGTGGCGGCGGCAGCGGGCAAGTATGGCACCATGTTCGGCGTGTCGTCGCTCGGCACCACGAGCCTGGAGGAAGCCCGGCGTCTGAGCAGCGGGCCGCAGATCTACCAATTCTACTTCCACAAAGACCGTGCGCTGAACCGCGAGATGATGGCGCGCGCCAAGCAAGCTGGCGTGCAGGTAATGCTGCTGACGGTCGACAGCATCACCGGCGGCAATCGCGAGCGCGACAAGCGAACCGGCTTCGCCATCCCCTTTCGGCTGAATGCAGCCGGTGTTTCGCAATTCGCGATCAAGCCGTCTTGGGCGGTGAACTACTTCCGCCAGGGCGCCTTTCGGCTGCCCCAGTTGGAGAACCACGTCGACATGGGACGCGGTGCCATGTCGATCAGCCATTACTTCACCGAGATGCTCGACCCGTCGCTGAACTGGGACGACGTGGCGGCGATGGTGCGGGAATGGGACGGGCAGTTCTGCCTTAAAGGCGTGATGTCGGGGGAGGACGCCAAGCGCGCGGCCGCCATCGGCTGCACCGGCGTCGTGGTGTCGAACCACGGCGGACGACAGCTCGACGGGTCGCGCGCCTCGTTCGACCAGCTCGCCGAGATCGTCGATGCGGCAGGCGACCGGCTCGACGTGCTGATGGACGGCGGCGTGCAGCGCGGCACGCACGTGCTCAAGGCGCTGTCGCTGGGTGCCAAGGCGGTCGGGGTCGGCCGCTATTACCTGTTCCCCCTGGCCGCCGCGGGACAGGCGGGGGTGGAACGTGCGCTGGAGCTGATGCGCCACGAGCTCGAGCGGGCCATGAAGTTGATGGGCTGCACCTCCGTCGCGCAGCTCGGGCCGCAGAACCTGCGCTTTCGGCGACGTTGAACGGTCCGAAACGGTGCAGTTCGAGCTTCCTGATCAGACGCGGGAGAGCCTGATCGCCTGGCTCATCAACCGTGGGGCTGCAGGAATTACGCCTTTCCAAGGATGCACTGGCGCTTGCCAAAAAAACGGAGCTCAGACCACGGCTTCCCGGCGGCGAGCCGGGAAGCTTCGGTCGGCCTGGAGCTCGCATGCGCCTCATAGAAGTCGCTCCTGCCGCGCTTGGAATTCTGTGGGGAAAGTACAATTTACAGGGGCCTGAAGGGAGGCCGCGCCATGCCCGACAACGGTTTTTTGCCGGAGATGCAGTTTGACATTGCTTTACGCCGTGGCCGTATAGCCGGTCGTGCGGCGCTGGTGGGTGCGATCGTGGCCGGGGCGGCGCTGGCCGCGCTGGTGACGCCCGTTGAGGAGGCAGCACGGGCGGCGCAAGCCGCAGGGCCGGAGCTGACCCGACTGCTGCGGTCGATGGCGGGGCTGAAGCTGCTGTTTGCCGCCGGGCTGTTGGCTGCCGCCTACTGGCGGCTGGCGCTGCCGGCTTCAATGTGGCGGCTCGCGTCCTACGCTGTGGCAGGAGCTGCGATGGCGGCCGGACCCGTGCTGATCTGGGAGATGGCCCACGTACGTTTGGGGGCGCTGCTGCTGCATGGTGGGCTGCTGGCTGGCGCGCTGCTGTTGTGGCGCGACTCGGTGGTCGGCTCGCGCCTAGGCGACATGGTGGCAAGGCGTCGCGAGATCCTTCGGGCACGAGGCTAGAGCATTTCCGATCGGGTAGAATCACCCGATCGGAAATAATGTTTTTCTTATTAATGAGCTAGAGCACTACTCCCGAGCCAATCGGCTCGGGGAAGTGCTCTAGTTTGAAGGTGGGTATCGGCTTATGAACCGTTGCTGCCTCAGCCAGGCATGGGCCAGGCGGATCACGCCGACGGGACGTCGTCCCTGCGCTCGCCACCCATCGGCGAGTGCGAACAGCCCGGATTGCTTGCGAAAGACGCCTACAAAGGCATCGGACAGGCTCATGGCGGGATCCCAGAACTGGATCGCTTCGGAGCCGGCGCCATTCACCTCAATGACATTGAAGTTGCCCGCCTGAAGCTCGGCCTCGCAGGCAAATTTGACATCGAAACGACCGAAGTTAAATCCGCCCAACGAACGGGCAATCGCCGTGGCCGGACTGATCGCGAACCAGGCGTCCTTCACCGTGCTCGACCAGCTTGCCGCCTGGACGGCCGAGCGCTGTGCGGGTTGGGGCGGAGGTGGTGGTCGGCCTGCCCGTCGCGATGGACATCCTGGCCCAATCGGCGATGTGATGCCGGTTCCGGCAAGCAATCGCCCTGACCGCAAAAAAGTATCATTGCTGCGCTGCAAACCGTGTGGCGGGCGTCCGAAGCCCTCGGTAGGTTGGGCTCGTCCGAGGAACGAGACGATGAAGTCTTGTATCCGGGAAGTCTTGTATCCGGTCGGCACGAGGGAGGCTGTGCGATTTGACGCCCGATCTGGAACTCGTCCGGATTTCGCCCGAGACCTCGTTCAAGGTCTGGTCGCACGGCTACCCGTTTCGCACCGTGCGGTGGCATTTTCATCCGGAATATGAGCTGCATCTCGTCACCAGCACGCAGGGCAACCGCTACGTCGGCGATCACATCGCCCATTTCGGCCCCGGCGACCTCGTGCTCATCGGGCCCAATCTGCCGCATAATTGGATCAGCGATTTGCGCGACGGCGAGATCGTCTCGGAACGCTGCCACATCCTGCAGTTCACCGAGGCGTTCATCAGCGGCTGCATGGAACATCTGCCGGAACTGCGCACGCTGCGTCCCCTCCTGGCCGACGCACGCCGCGGCCTCTTGTTCGAGCCCGGCGTCGCGGCCCGGGTGGCCGGCCCGATGCGCGAGTTGCTTGAGGCGCCTTCCATGCGCAGCGTCGCGCTGTTCATGCAGATCATCGATGTCATCTCTGCCGCGGTCACCACCCCACTGGCCAGCATCGGCTACCGTCCGGACGCCACATCGTTCCGCTCGGCGGCGATGAATATCGCCCTCGAACACATCGCGCGGAACTTCACCCAGGAGTTGAGCGAAACCGAGCTGGCCGTCTTGTGCCGCCAGAGCGTCAGCACGTTCTCGCGCTCGTTCTTTCGCCATACCGGCATGAACTTCGTCCAATACGTGAACTCGCTGCGCGTGGAGCTGGCCTGCCAGCATCTCAGCCTGGACGAGGCGGGTATCACGAATATCTGCTACGAAGTCGGATTCCGCAACGTTTCCAACTTCAACCGCCAATTCCTGGCCATCAAGGGAATGTCGCCATCGCGGTTCCGCGCCCTGCAACGCGCCGGCCGGACGCTGGCCGTCGCTGCCTGAACAACAAACCTGAACAACAACAAAGGGAACAGCCATGATCCGCACCACCAGGCTCGCCGCCCTGCTCGGCAGCACACTGCTCAGCGCCGCCGGCACGACCGCTGCCCGGGCCGCACCGCTGGAGAACGCGACGGTCGCCTTCCTCATGCCGGACCAGAGCTCGACGCGCTACGAGGAGCATGACCACCCGGGCTTCGTCGCCGAGATGAAGAAGCTCTGCCCGACCTGCAAGATCGTCTACCAGAATGCCAGCGGCGATGCCTCGCGCCAGCAGCAGCAGTTCAACTCCGCCATCTCGCAGGGCGCCAAGGCCATCGTGCTCGACCCGGTCGACAGCGCCGCTGCCGCCGCGCTCGTCAAGGCCGCCCAAGGCCAGGGCATCAAGGTGATTGCCTACGACCGCCCGATCCCGTCCACCCCGGCCAATTTCTACGTCTCGTTCAACAACGAAGCGATCGGCAAGATGATCGCCAAGTCGCTGGTCGATCATCTGAAGGCGGAGAAGGTGCCGACGGCCGACACCGGGCTATTGGAGATCAACGGCTCGCCGACGGATGCGGCGGCCGGGCTCATCAAGAAGGGAATTCACGAGGGTATCGCCGAGGGCGGCTATGCCGTGCTCGCCGAATACGACACGCCGGAATGGGCGCCGGCCAAGGCGCAGCAATGGGCCAGCGGCCAAATCTCGCGCTTCGGCAAGAAGATCGTGGGCGTGGTCGCGGCCAATGACGGCACGGCCGGCGGCGCGGTCGCCGCGTTCAAGGCCGCCGGCGTCAACCCGGTGCCGTCGGTGACCGGCAACGATGCGACGATCGCCGGGCTGCAGCTGATCATCGCGGGCGACCAGTACAACACCATCTCGAAGCCCAGCGAGATCGTCGCCGCGGCGGCGGCGGACGTTGCCGTGGCGCTGCTGCAAGGCGAGACGCCGAAATCGGACACGACGCTGTTCGGCACGCCGACCCGGCTGTTCACCCCCGCGCTCGTCACATCCGGCAATCTCAAGAGCGAGATCGTCGACAAGATGGTCGATGGCAAGCCGATCACCCCCGCCTCCGTCCTGTGCACCGGCCGCTACGACGCCGACTGCAAGAAGCTCGGCATCGGCAAGTAGGAGTGGAGCAGGTCTCGCCCATGACCGACAGACAAGATCGGAGCTCGGGCGAGACCGTCCTCAGCCTGCGCGGGATCAGCAAGCAGTTCGGTGCGGTTTCCGCGCTGAGCGGGATCGACCTGGACGTCCGCGCCGGGGAGGTCGTCGCCCTGGTCGGCGACAATGGCGCCGGCAAGTCGACGCTGGTCAAAGTGCTCGCCGGCGTGTTCCAGGCGACCAGCGGCGAGATGGTGTTCCGCGGCAAGCCGGTCTCCCTCTCCGGACCCGGCGATGCCATCGCGCTGGGCATCGCCACCGTGTTCCAGGACCTCGCGCTGTGCGAGAATCTCGACGTCGTCGCCAACATCTTTCTCGGCCGCGAGATGGGCAGCATCGCGCTCGACGAGGTGGCGATGGAGCTGCGATCCTGGACGCTGCTGAACGAACTCGCCGCGCGTATCCCGTCCGTGCGCGAGCCGGTCGCCTCGCTCTCGGGCGGGCAGCGCCAGACGGTCGCCATCGCCCGCTCCCTGCTCTCGGAGCCCAAGCTGATCATGCTCGACGAACCGACCGCCGCCCTCGGCGTGGCGCAGACGGCCGAGGTGCTGAACCTGATCGAGCGCGTCCGCGACCGCGGTCTCGGCGTCATCATGATCAGCCATAATATGGAGGACGTCCGCGCCGTGGCCGACCGCATCGTCGTGCTCCGGTTGGGTTGCAACAACGGCGTGTTCGGCCCGGAGGCGTCCAACCAGGAACTGATCAGCGCCATCACCGGGGCGGCCGACAACTCCGTCTCACGGCGCGCCGGCCGACGGGCCAGTGAAGAGGAGTTACGCGCATGAGCGGTGGACCCGCCGTCGACCGGAGCGACGTCCGCGTCCGCCACGATGCCGGGGTCGGTGGCGCCATCCGCGGCTTCATCGACCGGCTGCGCTCGGGTGACCTCGGCGCGCTGCCGGTCGTGGTGGGCCTGGCGGTGATCTGGACCGTTTTCCAGAGCCTCAACCCGGTGTTCCTCTCGGCCAACAACCTGGTCAACCTGCTGTTCGACTGCTCGACCGTCGGCGTCATCGCGCTCGGCATCGTCTGCATCCTGATGGTCGGTGAAATCGACCTGTCGGTCGGCTCCGTCTCGGGGTTCGCCTCGGCGGTGGTGGGCGTGCTGTGGGTCAACTCGGACTGGCCTGTCCCGGTGGCGATCCTGGTCGCGCTGCTGGCGGGGGCTGCGATCGGCGCCGTCTATGCCGTGCTGTTCAACCGGCTGAGCATGCCGAGCTTCGTCTCGACGCTGGCCGGGCTGCTCGCCGTGTTGGGCCTGCAGCTCTACATCCTGGGGGCGAGCGGCTCGATCAACCTGCCGTACGGCTCGCCGCTGGTCAGTCTCGGGCAGACCTACGTCATGCCGGCCGTGGTGGCCTACGCATTGGTGCTGATTGCGGGCGGCGCGGTGTTCTTCGCCGGGTATCGCACGGCGGCGCGCCGTCAGAGTGCCGGGCTGACCCCGGCATCGCTGGTCGGGATCGCGGCGAAGGCGGCGGTGCTGACGGTCGGGCTGTTGGCGGTCACGTGGTATCTCAACGCCGATCGCGGCGTGCCGTGGATGTTCGGGCTGTTCGTCGGCCTCGTCGTCGCGATGGACTACGCGCTCAAGCGCACGAAATGGGGGCGCTCCATCACCGCTGTCGGCGGCAATCGCGAGGCAGCCCGGCGCGCCGGCATCAACGTGCGCGGCATCTACATGAGCGCCTTCGTGCTCTGCGCCACGCTGGCTTCGCTCGGCGGCGTGCTGTCGGCCTCGCGGTTGGCGTCGGCCAGCCAGCAGGCCGGCACCGGCGACGTCAACCTCAATGCCATCGCCGCCGCGGTGATCGGCGGCACCAGCCTGTTCGGCGGGCGCGGCAACGCCTATTCCGCGCTGCTCGGCATCATCGTCATCCAGTCGATCGCCAGCGGGCTGACGCTGCTCGATCTGTCCTCGTCGCTTCGGTACATGATCACCGGCGCCGTCCTCGCCATCGCCGTGATCGTCGACTCGCTGGCCCGCCGCTCGCGCATGTCGCACGGCCGCGCGTAAGGAAACATTCATGCCTCAAGACCTCACCGGAAAAGTCGGGGCGGTCACCGGCGCGGCGTCCGGGATCGGCCTCGAATGCGCCCGCATCATGCGCGAGGCCGGTGCGCGCGTTGTGCTGGTGGACCGCGCGGCCGATCGGCTGGCGACGCTTTCCGCCGAACTCGGCGCCGAAGCGGTCGTCGTCGACCTGCTCGACAAGGCGAGCGTCGCCTCCATGATGCCGGCGATCCTCGACAAGATGGGCCAGCTCGACATCTTCCACGCCAATGCCGGCGCTTATGTCGGCGGCGACGTCCATGGCGGCGACCCCGATGCCTGGGACCGCATGCTGAACCTCAACATCAACGCCGTGTTCCGCACCATCCACGCCGTGCTGCCGCACATGGTCGAGCGCGGCACCGGCGACATCGTCGTCACCAGCTCGGTCGCCGGTCTCGTCCCCGTCGTCGTCGAGCCCATCTACACCGCCTCCAAGCACGCGGTGCAGGCCTTCGTGCACACGCTGCGCCGCCAGGTGATGAAGCACGGCATCCGCGTCGGCGAGGTCGCGCCGGGTCCGGTCGTCACTGCGCTGCTCGACGATTGGCCCGCGGAGAAGAGGGCCGACGCGCTCGCCAAGGGCAGCCTGATGCAGCCGCGCGACGTCGCCGAGGCCGTTCTCTTCATGCTGACCCGGCCGCGCAACGTGACCATCCGCGACCTCGTCATCCTGCCGCAGAGTCTGGACCTGTAGCGTGCCGCCCCTCATCGGCACCGTCATCGGCATCGACATCGGCACCCAGAGCACCAAGGCCGTCCTGGTTGCGGCCGACGGCACCATCCTCGCCCAGGCCCAGCACGGCTACGCGCCCGACACGCCGCGCCCCAACTGGGCCGAACAGCATGCCGCCGTGTGGCTCGACGCGGTGGAGCGCTGCATCGCCGAGGTCGCGCGCGGCCGGGACGACATCGCCGCCCTCTGCGTCTCGAGCCTCTACGGCGGCTCCGGCATCCCGGTCGACGCCGACATCAATCCGCTGCACCCGTGCCTGATCTGGATGGACCGCCGGGCCGAGACGCAGGTGGACTGGGTGCGCGCGCATGTAGACCTGGAGCGGCTGGGCGCCATCACCGGCAACGGGGTGGATAGCTATTACGGCTACACCAAGATGATGTGGCTGCGCGACGAGCGCCCGGAGGTCTGGTCCAAGACGTCGCTGCTGCTGCCGCCCAACGCCTATGTCATCCAGCGTCTGACGGGTGAGATCGCGGTCGACCACTCCTCGGCCGGCAATATCGGCGGCATCTACGACCTGCGGGCTCGCGCATGGTCCGGCGAGATGCTGGACGCGCTCGGGCTGCCCGCCGCCCTGATGCCGTCCCGGCTCGTCGACCCCTCGGACACGGTCGGCGGGATCACGCCGGGCGTTGCCGCCCGGCTCGGCCTGCGCGCCGGCACGCCAGTGATGGCCGGCGGCGTCGATGCCGCCGTCGCGACCTTCGCCGCCGGGGTGACGGCACCGGGTCAGCACGTGGCGATGATCGGCACGTCGATGTGCTGGGGTTACATCGCTCCGGCGACGGACGCCGCGAACCGGTTGATCGCATTCCCCTACGTCGTCGGCACGGCGGAGGACCTCTACGTGTTCGGCGGTGCCGGCACGGCGGGGGCCGCGATCTCCTGGTTTCGCGAACAATTCTGCCAGGCCGAGACCCTGGCTGCCCGCGAGCGCGGCATCGACCCGCATCGCCTTCTCGACGAGGCGGCCGCCAAGGTCGCTCCCGGGGCGGACGGCATCGTGTTTCTGCCCTACCTCATGGGCGAGCGTTCCCCCGTTTGGGACAGCCGTGCCTCGGGCGCGTTCGTCGGCCTGAACTTGTTCCACACCCGCGCGCATCTGTATCGCGCCGTGCTGGAAGGCGTGACGTTCGCGCTGCGCCACAACATGGAGGCTGGCGCCAAAGGCTCGGCCGCACTCGAGGCGCGCTTGATCGTGGTCGGCGGCGCCGCGAAATCCGATCTCTGGATGCAGATCATCGCCGATGTGACCGGCTACCCGGTCTGGACCATTCGCGAGGACGTCGAAGCCGCGATCGGTGCTGCCCGCCTGGCCGCTCTCGGCTGTGGGCTGGTGCGCCGGAACGATGCCGGCTGGATCACACTGGTGGAGCGCGCCCGTCCCGACCGGGTTGCCGCGGAGCTCTACGACGAGATGTTCGCAATCTACGCCGGGCTCTACCCTGCGCTTACCGCCTCGATGAACAAGCTTTCTTCCCTTCGGCGATAAGGGTGCGGTGAGACGGAGTTTGCCCGAGAGACGGACAGTATCCACCCAGATTACAGATGTTTACGACGAAACAGCGTTAGTATGCAGTTCGTCTCAGTGTCCGCTTTCTTAAGTGGCCAGCCCGGAAGCAGCCGGTTTGCTTTCGGCCAGGCATGCTCATTCCACTGGCTGGTCGACCTGCCGGTCCTGGGCGTCATGTTGGGTTGATCTGAAGATCATAAATCGCATCGTGACTGCCCTGGCAGACGCCGACCGCACTACGGCTGAACGCGTTGAAGTCATACTTGCGTCGTGATGACGCCCTTGGCGCGCGATCTGCCTGGCGCTTACGATGTGCACCGCCAGTGCGGAGGCTCCCATGATCAAGCGCAGGACACTGATCGCCGCTACCGCGTCGGCCTTGGCCGCGCCGGCGGTCGCGCAAAAAGCCGCCATCATGCGGTTCGCGCCGGAAAGCGACGTCGCCGTGCTGGACCCGATCTGGACCACCGCCACCGTCACCCGCAACCACGGCTACCTTGTATTTGACACGCTGTATGGCCAGACGGCCGATTACGCGATCGAGCCGCAAATGGTCGCCGGGCACACGATTGAGAACGACGGCAAACTCTGGCGCCTGACGCTGCGCGACGGCCTGCGCTTTCATGACGGCGAGCCGGTCCGGGCACAGGACGTCGTGCCCAGCATCCGCCGCTTCGCCGCGCGCGACGCGTTCGGTCGGGCGCTGATGGAGGCAACGGACGAGTTGTCCGCCGCAAGCGACCAGGTGGTCCAGTTCCGGCTGAAGAAGCCGTTCCCGCTGCTGCCGAACGCGCTGGGCAAGACCGGCACCAGCATGCCCTGCATCATGCCGCAACATTTGGCCGAGACCGATCCGAACAAGCAGGTCAGCGAGATGGTCGGCAGCGGCCCGTTCCGCTTCAGGGCCGACGAGCGTGTCTCCGGCGCGCTCTTGGTCTACGAGCGCAACCGCGACTACATCCCCCGGAACGGCGGCACGCCGACCTTCACCGCCGGGCCGAAGGTGGTGCATTACGACCGGGTCGAATGGCGCGTGATCCCGGATGCCTCGACTGCGGCCAACGCGCTCACCGCGGGCGAGATCGATTGGTGGCAGAGCGCAACGCCGGACCTGCAACCCCTGCTCAAGCGCGATGGCGCGATCCAGCTGCGCATTCTGGACCCGGGCGGCGCGCTCGGCTGCCTGCGATTCAACTGCCTGTTCCCGCCGTTCGACAATCCGGCGATCCGTCGCGCCCTACTCGGCGCGGTCGACCAGACGGAGGTCATGACCGCCGAGGGCGGCGATGACCATGCGCTGTGGAAGGTTCATGTCGGCTTGTTCAGCCCTGGCACGCCGCTGGCGACCACCGTCGGGACCGACCAGCTCGTCGGGCCGATCAAGCCGGAAAAGGTCAAGCAGGCGCTGCGCGACGCGGGCTATAAGGGGGAGCGCGTGGTGTTGCTCGACCCGACCGACTACCCGTCGATCCACGCCATGGCGCTGGTGATGGCGGATGCGCTGCAGCGGTGCGGTATGAACGTCGACGTGGCAGCAAGCGATTGGGGCACGGTCGTGCAGCGCCGCAGCAGCCGCAAGCGGCCGGACGAGGGCGGGTGGAACATCTTCTTCACCAACCTGAACGGTACCAACAACCTCGACCCGGCCAGCCAGCTCGGCCTGCGCGGCAACGGCAACCAGGCGTGGTTCGGCTGGCCCACCATGCCGCGGCTGGAGGCGCTACGACAAGACTGGTTCGACGCCGCAACCCTCGACGACCAGAAACGCATCTGCGCGGAGATGCAGCTTGTCTTCTTCGAGGACCCAAGCTACCTGCCGCTCGGCGCCTACTACGAGGCGACGGGGCTGCGGAAGCTTCGCGACGTGCGGATCGGCTTCCCGCAATTCTACGCCGTACGCCCAGCGTGAGCACCGCGCCCCCCGTAGAGGTGTAGAAGCTTCCTCCGATGCCGATGATAACCGCCGCCGCAGCGACAGCCCAGACAAACCGTACAGCATCGGCATCATCGCAAGGGACCTGTTCTCGGTGCTCAACGCCGAGCGGGTCGAGGCGACATCAAACAAAACCAAATATGTTCAATCTTTCTCAAGCCAGATGTTCATCTTGCCAGGGTTGGGGTCGTGGGTTCGAATCCCATCGCCCGCTCCAGAATAAGCTCTGTCTGACCCGGAGACTTAGGCCCCGTCAGGAATCAACTGCTCCGGTTCATTCGTAGCGAGGCCGGATCGTGTAGTTCCACTCACCATGGAACTCGTTTCGGATGATGTTGATGGATGCCATGTCCTC
>JAABUX010004946.1_pt1 | contig 16610 bp, 10 predicted proteins | sample 5561851 | NCBI WGS metagenome assembly JAABUX01 (sample SAMN10711883, study PRJNA513361) | rock metagenome | isolation source: Antarctica rocks | place: Antarctica: Victoria Land, Richard Nunatak red sandstone | collected 2016-01-03 | reverse complement strand
ACGTCGACTTTTTTGCGGTGGTCGGCCCCTCCGAGGTAGGCGAACTGGTCCTCCAGGGGCAGTTGGGGCGGGAGGTTGACGTCTTTGAGCCGGATCAGGCAGGAGGTGACGTTGCGTCTTCGGAAGAAGGAGGCGATGTCCTTGGCGCTCTGGCTGGAGATGGTCAGGATCGCGTCGGCCCGGAACACCGAGATGATCTGCGAGATCATTTCCTTATTGAGGTGGGGGGTCGTCAAACGCTGCTTCCAGTCCGCGAGGAAATATTGCCGGAAGAACTTGTAGGGGATGATGTCGAGGAGGCCGAGGATGTAGCGGGTTTTCGGGTTCTTCCGCCAGGGAATGCCCCGGTTCGCGTCCGTGAAGTACAACTCGAAATCTTCCGCCCCGAGGTATTTGGGTAGGTCTTGATGCTCCCAGCGAAGGTCGTTGGGGCTGCCGAAGACGACGGTTTTCAGACCCGCCAACTCTTCATACTCGGGTCTGATCGCTCGGTTGCAGAGAAGCGTCAGGTCGAAGTGGGCTTCCCGCAGGAGGGCGATGACGGAAGACAGGTGGATGGTATACCCGCAAGGGGAACCCGACATGGGTCGGACGTCGATGGCGATCCGGTAGGGAGGCCCTGCCTCGGCGACTGGGAGCATGATGGTTTTTCCGCAATCAGTGAGGTGAAGCGACGCCGCGCGGCTTCACCGGAGAATCCGATGCCAAGAAGGTGCTCGCGACCGTTGGAGTCGAGCGACCCCGAGCGGGGCGGGAACGGTCGCGCCGGCCGGGCCGACCGTTGCTTGCGATTGTCGCGGAGGATTGGCTTTGATCCGGCATTTCGGCGGATCGGATCAGCTCGTGATCTTCCGCTTGATGCTGGCCAGGACGCCGTTGAGCCTGCGCTTGGCGGTTTCCAGGGGCATCATGACGTTGCCCTTGAGGACTTCGTCGGGGCGAGCCTTGAAGATCGTCGTGTGCGAGGTCCCGTTCCAGTGCGCCGGGGCTTCCTTGGTGTAGTAGTAGGCGGCGAACGACTTGCGCGACATCCCCTCGGGGCACTTCACGGCGGTGACGCCGTGGTAGCTGATCTCGTTGGTCTCGAACACGACGCAGCGGTTGAAGATCGGCGAGAACGAGTGGTGGCACTTCTTGACGTCGGCGTCCCAAAGCTCGATGTTGCCGCCCCACTCGGGCTTCCAGCCCTTGTTGAAATAGATCAGGATGTTGAGCCTGCGGTGGAGTTCGCGGTCTTCGATGAAGTTGAAGTCGACGTGGACGTCGAGGTGGCCTCGGGGGCCGGTCTGGTGGATTCCGCCGCCGACGAGCTGGTCGTCGGGCAGCAGGTTGGGCATGTCGAAGACGTAGGAAAGGAGCCCAAGGAACTCGGGCGAGGTCAAGGCGCGATTCAGCTCGGCGACGGGCTCGGCGAACGCCTTCGCGTCGGTCAACTGGACCTTCCCCTTCTCGTTGACGGCCGAGAACGACTTGCCCACCTTCACCGCGTCTTCGTACGACGGGTAGGCGGCGAGCACGCTTTCGGCGAACGCCGGTTCGAGGAAGTTGTCGATGCAAAAGTTCTGGACCGGCGTCGCGGTCCGGACCTTCTCGCGGAGAGCTTCACGGTCGATCGGGTTGATATGCGTCATGGAAAGCTCGACCTGCTTGAACCTGGGGTGGTGGATGGATGTCAATCAAGAAAAAGCGTGGTCAAGGCGGGGGAGCGAACCTGCGGATCGTCGATCCTAGCACGCCTTTTCCCCCCTTGGCGAGAGGGTGATGACCGGACGCAACACGCTTCGACCGGATGGGGTATCGCTTTCGAAGTCTGGAGAACTGGATTGCAAATCGCAAAAAAACCGGAAACCAGAATTTTTAATCCTTTGCAATTTTCAATCCTTTGCGATTTGCAATCCTCGATCCCGAAGAATCTCCGGATTTGAAAGTGACACCCGGCCGGATGGAAGGTACTCCAACACGACCAACGATCGGCACCAAGGGGCGGGGCCGCTCGCGACGTTGGTCGGCTCCCTTGAAGGCGGGGAGCGAAGTCAAATACGTCCCGAGGAGATGATACCCAATCCGATCGCGGTCTGTCTGTCACCCCGGCCTCAAAAAAATTCGGTTTGATCCCGACTTTCGATTCTTATTAAACATAGAACGTCTGCGGGACTTGAGGAACATCAACCTTTCGAGGGATTTCGTTTTTTTGCCTCGACCAATCGGCGATGGAGTTCGGCGATCTGGTGTAACATGAGGTGGGGTCCGGGTCCGCCCCCCCGGCAGATCGGCCTCGACCCGACGGAAAGCCTGAACATGCCGGCAGCGCGATCCCTGGCCCAACGACGACATCCGCTCTCGGCGCCCGGGCGGCAACTGGAGCCGCTGTCCGACCGAGGCGCGGCCTTGGGCTTCGCCGATGCGATGGAGGCCCAAGGGCTGGGGCCGCTCCGGGCTTCGGGGCCTGGGTGCTCCAGGTCAACGTCGGCAAGGTCTGCAACCAGGCGTGCCCCCATTGCCACGTCGACGACGGCCCGACCGCCGCGAGTCGATGTCGCGCGGGACGATGCCGGCCTGCCTCGACGCGGTCCGGCGAGGGCGGATACCGGTGGTCGACATCACCGGAGGCGCCCCCAAGATGCACCCCGACTTCCGGCGGCTGGTGGAGGAAGCGAGGTCGCTCGGGGCGCACGTCATCGACCGCCGCAACCTCGCCGAGCACCGGGTCGAGGTGGTCGCCTCCCTGCCCCGCTACCTCGCCGAGAACACCGGCGTGGGGCCAGCTCGGCGGCGAGCGATCAGGAACGACAAAGCCGCCCCCGTCGTGCAAACGACCGAGACGGTGACCGCGCCGACCCAGGGGCCAAAGATCGCCCCGGCGGCCGGCGTCAAAGGCGAAGCCGGGACGAGGCACACCACGGCCACGACGTAGATCAGCCCGAAAACAACCGGCCCCCACACGCCAAAGCCTCGCACCCAACCCGAATGAAGATCAGGCCCAAAGCGACCGCACCCGCCGAAGTGAGCTTCGCGGCCGGCGCCAGGCGTCGGCCCCTCGGCTCGGGCGGCTGCTCCTGTGCTGGATTGCTCGATGGTCGGCTCATGATCCTTCACGATGAAGATCGAGGCTTTGGATCGGATGCGACGCGGAGTCCGACTCGCCCCACAGGCCGGTCGACACAGAGGGCGAGTTGATCTCGCCCGGAACGACAAAAGCTCAGGGTGCGCCGCTCGTGGGACGTCGGCAAGCCGCTCGATCGGGCTCTTGGTGATCGTCGAGGAAATCTGGTACGCTCGCAAGCTGGACGAAGGGGTTGTGCTTGGGCATGTCCTCGGGGGCTGGACCTCTCAATCGCGGGGGCGTCCGCCGGTAGGGAACGCGGGAAGATTTTCACGTCGCGGTCAATGATTCCGGCCTTTCGATCGAGGGGGTCCGCATGGGTCGCCGAGCCTTCGCCGTTCTGATCGCCTTGGGCTTCGCCTCGGTGGCCCGGGCCGACGACTTCCCCAAGATCATCGACACCGAGACGGACAAGACGCCCGTCATGCCCGCCGACCTGGCCGCGTCGTCGTTTCGGGTCCCCGACGGGTTCAAGGTCGGGGTCTTCGCCGCCGAGCCGGACGTCCAGAACCCGATCGCGATGACCTGGGACGCTCGGGGGCGGCTCTGGGTGGCCGAGAATTATACCTACGCCGAACGCTCGGCCCGGTTCGACCTCCGGCACCGCGACCGCGTCCTGATCTTCGAGGACTCCGACGGCGACGGCCGGCACGACAAGCGGTCGGTCTTCTCCGACGATGTCCAGATGCTCACCAGCGTCGAGGTCGGCCTCGGCGGGGCCTGGCTGATGTGCCCGCCCAACCTCCTGTTCGTCCCCGACCGCGACGGCGACGACCGGCCCGACTCCGCCCCCCAAGTCGTCCTCGACGGCTTCACCGTCCCCCAGGAAAACTACCACAACTTCGCCAACGGCCTCCGATGGGGTCCCGACGGCTGGCTCTACGGCCGGTGCGGCGCCTCCAGCCCCGGCCTGATCGGGGTCCCCGGCACCCCCGACGCCGACCGCATCCCCCTGACCGGCGGGATCTGGCGGTTCGACCCCAAGTCGAAGCGGGTGGAAGTCCTCAACCACGGGACGACCAACCCTTGGGGCCTGGACTGGGACGCCTTGGGCGAGGCGTTCTTCATCAACACCGTCAACGGCCACCTCTGGCACTCGATCCCCGGCGCCCACTTCGTCCGCCCCCACACCGTCGACCCCAACCCCAAAGCCTACGCCCCGATCGACCAGCACGCCGACCACTTCCACTGGGACACGAACAAGGATTGGTCCGACTCCCGCGTCGTCACCGGCGAGCACGACCGCCGGGGCGGGGGCCACGCCCACAGCGGCCTCCTGATCTACAACGGCGGCCAGTGGCCCGTCGAGGATCGAGGCAAGCTGTTCACCCTCAACTTCCACGGTCGCCGGACCAACGTCGAGCGGCTCGACCGCGAGGGGAGCGGCTTCAACGCCAAGCACGAACCCGACCGCTTCTTCGTCGGCGACACCCGCTTCCGGGGGATCGACCTGTCGACGGGTCCCGACGGCTCGGTGTTCGTCCTCGACTGGAACGACTCGGGCGAGTGCCACGAGAACACCGGGGTCCACCGCAACTCGGGCCGGGTCTTCAAGATCACCCACGGCGAACCTGTCCGCCCCACCGTCGGCGACCTCGCCAAGCTCGACCTCGGAACCTTGGTCGCCCTCCACGGCCACCCCAACGAGTGGTACCCCCGGATGGCCCGCCGCCAGCTCGTCGACCGCGCCGAGCGGGGCGAATCGGTCCAAGCGGCCGTCGCCGGGTTGAAGGCGATCCTGGGCGAGTCGACCGAGCCTCGCCGCAAGCTCCAGGCGGCCTGGTCGCTCTTCGCGCTGGATCAGATCGACGGATCGACCCTTCGACGGCTCCTCCATGACGACCACGAGGCCCTCCGGACCTGGGCGATCCGGCTCCTGACCGACCGGATGCCGCTGGACACCGTGACCAGCCGTCGGCCCAAGGTCGAGACGGATCTGCCGGCGGACCTCCTGGGCGAGTTCGCCCGGATGGCCCGCGACGACCCATCCGGCCTGGTCCGATTGACGCTCGCCTCGACCCTCCAGCGGCTCCCGGTCGCCAGCCGGGCCGCGCTCGCCGCGCCGCTCTTGGCCCGGGCCGAAGACGCGAACGACCACAACCTCCCGCTCCTGATCTGGTACGGCTTGATCCCGGTCGCCGACCTCGACCCCTCGGGCCTGGCCCGGCTCGCCTCGAATTGCGCCCTGCCGGCGACCCGCCGCCTCATCGCCCGTCGCCTGGCCGAAGACCTCGACAAGAACCCCTCGCCGATCGAAGGGCTGCTGGCGACGGTCGGGACCTCGACCGACCTCGGCTACCAGTCCGACATCTTGCAGGGGGTTTCCGAAGGTCTCCGGGGCTGGCGGAAGGCCCCGAAACCCTTGGGGTGGGATGCGGTCGCCTCGCGGCTCTCCGGTTCGGGGGATGCCTCGATCCAAGCTCGGGTCCGCGACCTCGGCGTCCTGTTCGGCGACGGCCGGGCCTTGGACGAGTTGAAGCGGCTCGCGCTCGACGACAAGGCCGAACTCGAAACCCGCCGAGCCGCGCTCCAAACCTTGATCGACGACCGGCCCGCCGACCTCCGGGCGATCTGCGAGAAGCTCCTCAAGGTCCGATTCTTGAACGCCACGGCGGTCCGGGGGCTGGCCCTCTTCGACGACCCGGCGATCGGCCAATCCCTGGCCAAGAGTTACCGGGCGTTCCACCCTTCCGAGCGCCCCGCGGTGATCGACACCCTGGTCACCCGCCCCACATTCGCCCGCGCCTTGCTCGAAGCGATCGGGGCCGGCTCGATCCCCCGAACCGACCTCTCGGCGTTCCAGGCCCGCCAGGTCCGCAGCCTCGGCGACCCGGGCGTGTCGAAGCAACTTTCCGAGGTCTGGGGCGACCTCCGCGACTCTTCGACCGACAAGAAAGCGGCCATCGCCCGGCTCAAGGCCCGCGAAACGCCCGAAGTCCTCCGGGTGGCCGACCGGAGCCGGGGCCGGGTCGTGTTCAACAAGCTTTGCCTGTCCTGCCACGCCCTCTACGGCCAAGGGGGGGTGATCGGACCCGACCTGACCGGCTCGGGGCGCGACAACCTCGACTACCTCCTCGAAAACATCCTCGACCCCAGCGCCGTGGTCAACGCCGACTTCAAGGTCGCCGTCGTCTCGATGGAAGACGGCCGGGTTTTGAACGGGTTGGTCCGTTCCCCGACCGACCGGACGATCACCCTCCAGTCCCAAAACGAGTCGGTCGTCCTGTCCCGCAAGGAGATCGAGCGGATCGACCCCTCGCCGATGTCCCTCATGCCCGAGGGCCTTCTCGACCCCCTCTCCCCCGACGAGATCCACGACCTCTTCGCCTACCTCATGCAAAAGACCCAGGTCCCATTGCCCGAGGACTCGACCGCCTCGAAGCCTTGACCGCTCGGGGTCGATTATTGGAGGACTGTGGGATCGCGCGGAGACAAGTCGAATAGTTCGACGAACCATCGGGCGAACCGCCGCCCCAGCGGTGTCATGGTGTCGAGCGACTTCTGAAGGATGGCGCTATGCAACTGCTGCCCGGGCGGGTTAGCCCAGGCAAGGAATGTGTGGATGTTGGCCTTATGGCAATGGGCGTCTTTATATAAGGCGCCGTGGTTTTTGGCCTCGACCCTGGCCTGCTGGGCATAAATCCACAATGGGTCTTGGTCGGATGGAATCATCTCGCTCAAGAAGGTTTCGAGCATTCCGGTCGACTGGTTGTCCGGCATGATCCAGACGCCAACCCGGAGACCGGAGGGGGCGACATGGATTAAGCCCTCGACCGGAAGTTCCTCGGGGAAATCGGGGATGACGTCCCGACATTGCCTAGAGACAGTCGTCCAGCGCTTATCACGCTGATCGTCGGCGTCGATGATGATCCCCAGAGCCTCCAGATTGGAGATGTTCAACTCGGCTTCGATCACACCGGCCTTGAGGAGCTGTTCGACCCCATCAAACGACTCGATCAGGACGACCGCTTCTGACTTTTTCTCGCCCCAAACGACGTACTTGTCCATCAACTCGGGGATCACTCGCTTGTCATCATCCCCTTCGACCAAGAGCTTCTTGGGGTGGAACTTGGCCATGAATCAGCGGACCTCGATGTCGCGTTCGGCGGCGGCAATAATCGCTGCTTCGGAGTAAGCGACTGCCTCAGAGTGCCCTCGCTCGACTCGCTGGATTGTGACCTCGCTCTGGTCGACCACACCTTCGCGGCAGATTGTGGCAAGACTCTGGTAGCAATCCCGGCTGTGCGTCGTGGCGATGATCTGGACGTTGGACCGCTTCGAGCACTCATCGAGGAATTGCCACATCTTCCTCATTACCGAGTGGTGCAACCCGGTGTCCACCTCGTCGATGAGCAAAATTCCATTCGCTGAGTGCACCATAGCTAAAGCGAGACCTAGCATTCGCCAAATGCCGTCACCCATGCTGGCGATTGGTACTCGTTCTTTTGTTCCTGTGAGCCGGACTAAAATCCCTCCGCGTGTTGGGTATCCAGGATTACTGTCTTCGGATGAAGTAGTTGAAGCCATACGCTCAATTCTCGAATCAATCAACCGGAGGCTTTCGAGAACTAATTCCTCCCCCGGAGTCAACACAATCCTTTCATAAAGAGAGGCTACTTCCGAATCGGATAGAGAAGAATTGTTCAAGAAGTTTACTGATACGGCTCCTGCAAGCCACCTCCATTCTGATCGCTCTGTATAAAGTTCTGATGACAACCCGCCATTATTTCCCAAAAGAACGTCACGACGTAGCGAATCCCGATTTTGCACAGCTCCGTGCTTCCAACTTATATTCAGTGACAATGATGGTATCGGGTTTTCCGAGAAACTTGGTGGCGAAGTATAAGCAAAGGATGGTTGGGCTAGATGGAGCGCTAAGGCAGATGCTGGAACAATAGATACTTCCACTTCAGAGTCGCCAACATCGTCGTTCGCTTTTATGCGAAAAATTGAGTTGGAATTTATTTGGTGGTCACGAAACAATCGACGAACATCAACAAACTGCTGAAGAGGTGAACGATTCTTAGGATGGATTTCATCCGAACAGAATTCGCCTCGCCGTGCCAAAACTGCCCAGATCGCCGATAACTTCTCGCCTGACAGTAAAACGTTGGCAGCTTCTAAAATCGTTGTTTTGCCCGAATTATTTGTGCCAACCAAAAGATTGATTCGCCCCAGATCGCTCAAGGTGAAGTGGTCGAAGCTGCGGAAGTTTTCAATCGTCAGGTTCTTGAGCTTCATGGGAACAGCCGTTTGCGATCGTTGCCGAAGTCCGATTGGAAGTCATCTCATCTAGTTGCCATCTTGGCAAGAAAGCGGCGGGAATTCCAGCGATCTTTGCCGGTTCCGATCGGGAGGTTGGCCGTCGGACTTGTTCGGAAGGCGGTTTTCTTGCTAAAGTCGTGAAATTTTCTCGGCTCGGCCACCGGCCCGCAATTGCGCGTCGAGTTGGTTTGGTTGATGGGGATGAAGCGTTGCCGCCGCCGTTTGCCGATTGCTTTCGAGGAAGAACCGCCCGTGCCGAAGCGAACCGACATCAAGAAGATCATGATCCTGGGTGCCGGTCCGATCGTGATCGGCCAGGCTTGCGAGTTTGATTATTCGGGCACTCAGGCGTGCAAGGCGCTTCGGGAAGAAGGGTTCGAGGTCGTCCTGGTCAACTCGAACCCGGCGACCATCATGACCGACCCCGAGATGGCCGACCGGACCTACATCGAGCCGATCACCCCCGCCGTCGTCGAGCGGATCATCGAGGTCGAACGCCCCGATGCGCTCTTGCCCACGCTCGGCGGCCAGACCGGGCTGAATGTCGGGTTGGCTTTGGCCGAGAGCGGGGTCTTGGATCGGTTGGGGTGCAAGCTGATCGGCGCCTCGGCCTCGGCCATCCGGATGGCCGAGGATCGCGCCCTGTTCAAGACGGCGATGACCGAGATCGGCCTGGCCAGCGCCCGGAGCGGCCTGGCGCATTCGATCGCCGAGGCCCGGGTGATTCGGGAGGAGATTGGCTTGCCCTGCGTGCTTCGGCCCAGTTTCACGATGGGCGGCGCCGGGGGCGGGATCGCCTACAACAAGGACGAGTTCGACCGGATGGTCGCCTTCGGGCTGGAACTCTCTCCGGTCAAGTCGCTCTTGGTCGAAGAGAGCTTGATCGGCTGGAAAGAGTACGAGATGGAGGTGATGCGCGACTGCGCCGACAACGCCGTGATCGTCTGCTCGATCGAGAACTTCGACCCGATGGGGGTCCACACCGGCGACTCGATCACCGTCGCCCCGGCTCAGACGTTGACCGACAAGGAATACCAGCGGCTCCGCGACGCCTCGCTCGCCATCCTCCGCAAGATCGGCGTCGAGACCGGCGGGTCGAACGTCCAGTTCGCCGTCAACCCGCGCGACGGCCGGATGGTCGTCATCGAGATGAACCCCCGAGTCAGCCGCTCGTCGGCCCTGGCGAGCAAGGCCACCGGGTTCCCGATCGCCAAGATCGCCGCCAAGCTCGCCGTCGGCTTCCGGCTCGACGAGATCAGGAACGACATCACCCGAGAGACCCCCGCCTGCTTCGAGCCGACGATCGACTACGTCGTCACCAAGATCCCCCGATGGGCGTTCGAGAAGTTCCCCGACGCCGACCCTATCCTCACCACGCAGATGAAATCCGTCGGGGAAGTGATGGCGATTGGCCGGACGTTCCGCGAGAGCTTCCAGAAGGCGCTCCGGAGCCTGGAAGTTGGCCGGTTCGGCTTCGGGTGCGACAAGAAGGACACCTGGGGCACCCCCGGGCAGCCGACCCTGGACGAGATCCGATCCAAGCTGGCCTCGCCCAACGCCGACCGGGTCTGGTCGATCCGCCACGCCTTTTTGGCGGGGATGACGATCGACGAGATCCACGCCTTGACCAACATCGACCCCTGGTTCCTCCACAACCTCCGAGAGCTGGTGTTGCTGGAAGGGGAACTGCGGTCGGTGAAGGGCCTGGAAGACGCGAGCGACGCCACGATCCTCGAAGCGAAGCGGAACGGGTTCTCCGATCGCCAGCTTGCCCACATCTGGGGGGCGGGCGAGATGGAGGTCCGGGCGCACCGCGAGGCCCGGGGGATCAAGGCGGTGTTCAAGCTGGTCGACACCTGCGCCGCCGAGTTCGAGGCGGTGACGCCTTACTACTATTCGACCTACGAGGCCGAGGACGAGGCGAGGGTCGGCGACAAGCCTCGGGTGGTGATCCTGGGGGGCGGTCCGAACCGGATCGGCCAGGGGATCGAGTTCGACTACTGCTGCTGCCAGGCGGCGTTCGCGCTCCGGGCGGATGGGTTCGAGGTCGTGATGATCAACTCGAACCCCGAGACCGTCAGCACCGACTACGACACTTCGGACCGCCTCTTCTTCGAGCCTTTGACGGTCGAAGACGTCCTGAACGTGATCCACCGGGTCGAGCCGATGGGGGTGATCGTCCAGTTCGGCGGCCAGACCCCGCTCAACCTGGCCCGGGCGCTCGAGGCGGCGGGCGTCCCGATCCTGGGGACGTCGCCCGACAGCATCGACCTGGCCGAGGACCGCGAGCGGTTCCGCCTGATCATCGACCGGCTCAAGCTCAAGCAGACGCCCAACGGCTCGACGACGCGGTACGAGGAGGCCCGGAGGATCGCCGAGCGGATCGGCTACCCGGTCTTGGTCCGCCCCAGCTTCGTCCTCGGCGGTCGGGCGATGGAGATCGTCTACGACGAGCCGAGCCTGTCCCGGTTCGTCGCCGAGGCGGTCGAGGCCAGCCCCGGCCACCCGGTCCTGATCGACAAGTTCTTGGAAGACGCCCGAGAGGTCGACGTCGACGCCATCGCCGACGGAGAGCGGACGGTCATCGGCGGCGTCATGGAGCACATCGAGGAGGCCGGAATCCACTCGGGCGACTCCGCCTGCGCCATCCCCCCGTTCTCGCTGGCGCCCGAGACCGTCGTCGAGCTGAAGCGGCAAACCGTCGCCCTGGCCGAAGCCCTCGGGGTCCGGGGGCTGATGAACATCCAGTTCGCCGTCAAAGGGGGGGAAGTCTACGTCTTGGAGGTCAACCCCCGGGCCTCGCGGACGGTCCCGTTCGTGTCGAAGGCGACGGGGTTGAACCTGGCCAAGGTGGCGGCCCGGGTGATGGCGGGCAAAAGCTTGCTCGAACAGGGGGTGACGGAGGAGGTCGAGCCGACCTTCGTGTCGGTCAAGGAGAGCGTGTTCCCGTTCGCCAAGTTCCCCGGGGTGGATATCGTGCTCGGCCCCGAGATGCGGTCGACCGGCGAGGTGATGGGGATCGACAAGGACTTCGCCGCCGCGTTCGCCAAGAGCCAGATGGCCGCCAGTTCGAGCCTGCCGAGTTCGGGCACGGTGTTCGTGAGCGTCGCCCCCAGGGACAAGGGGGCGATCATCCCGGTCGCGGCGCGGTTGGTGTCGCTCGGCTTCACCCTGATGTCGACCACCGGGACCGCCGCCGCCCTGCTCGAACACGGGATCGGCGTCACCCTGGTCCGGAAGATCGCCGAGGGGCGGCCGAACCTCCTGGACCACCTCGCCAACGGGGTGATCGCCGCGATCGTCAACACCCCCTCGGGCAAAGGCGCGAGGACCGACGAGGGCCGAATCCGGGCCGCCGCCGTCAGCCACGGAATCCCCTGCATCACCACCATCGCCGGGGCCAAGGCCGCCATCGGGGCCTTGGAACGCCTCCGCCAAGGCCCCCTCAGCGTTTATGCCCTCCAAGACCTGCTCAAGCGGTGATTGATCCAGCTTCTTCGATCCGAGAGGACCCTTGCCATGCCACCAGCCACGGACACGCGGGCGACTTTGGATGACCTGTACGGCGTCGAGGGGAAGGCCGAACTCATCGGCGGAAGGATCGTTCACCTCATGGGAAGCGGAGATCAACCAAGCCTGGTCGCCTTCGAGATCGCCGTCAGCCTCCGCGAGCATGCCTTGGCGTCGGGGAGGGGCCAGGCCCGGGCCGATGGCCTGAGCTTCGCGGTCAAAGAACTTGCCTCGGGCCGCGAGTCGTTCGCGCCCGACGCCTCCTACTATCTCGGTCCCCGGCCGAGCAACCGGCTCCGGTTCGTCGAAGGGGCGCCGACGTTCGCGGTGGAGGTCCGGAGCGAGAACGACTATGGACCCGCCGCCGAGCGGGAGATGGCGGCCAAGCGGCTCGACTACTTCGAGGCGGGGACGATCGTTGTTTGGGACGTCGACACGGTGGCCGAAGTGATCCACAAGTACCACCGCGACAACCCGACCGAGGCGACGACCTTCGGTCGAGGCGACGTGGCCGAGGCCGAGCCGGCGGTCGAAGGGTGGCTCCTGGCGGTCGACGGGGTGTTCGCTTGATCGAAGATCGCTTGTTCGAGCGGAACGGGGCGGAAAGCGTTGCGGTTCGGGGTGGAACCGGCCATACTTGGTGAAATCATGGATCAGCCTGTTCTTGACGATTATCTCCGGAAGGGTCTTGAAGTGGCCAAACGCAAACCGCCGAGCCAGCGCCCCGAACGCCAGATGGACCCCGACGCACTCGAAGCGGCCAAGCTCGCCGAGGAGGCCAAGGCCGAGGCGAAGAAGGCCGCCAAGGCCGAGCGCCGGGCGGAGAGCATCGCCCGACCGACCCACGACGCCGGGGGCGCGGGCCTGACCGGCCAGAAGTCGGCGGGGGCGGGCAGCCAGCCCCAGATCCGCCGGTCGAAGTCGGGCGGTGGTGGTTGATTGGATCATATCAAGGTTTGGGCGGTTCGGTCTTGGCCCGGCGGTCGGCGTGGGCTTTTCGGTACTTGGCTGCCTTGGGGTTGGCTTGGTCCCACCGGGGTTCGGTCGGGTCGTTGGCGACGGTAAGCAAGGCCCGGGCGACGGCCCGGTCGACCTTGGCCATGTTGGTGTAGTCGACCTTGTCCCAGTGGTCGGCGGCCCCGTGGTAGTCGGCGTACTGGTAGGCGACGCACAAGGTATGCGCGGGAACCCCGAGGTCGGCGAGGGCCTGGTTGTCGCTGGCCCCGAAGTAGGCGTCGCTGTTCTGGGGGTGCTTGAAGACCTTGATCCCTTCGAGCTCTCCGGCTTTGACCAGGATATTGGAAACCTCGGAGAAGCCGAAGCCGGTCAGGCTGGCGGTGTTGACCTGCGGGCCTTCGCTGGAGTCGGTCCGGCCCACCTGCTCGAGGTTGAGGTCGGCCACGGTCTTGCTGACCGGGATGATCGGGTGCCGGCCGTAATAGCGCGAGCCGAGCAGGCCGTGTTCCTCGCCGAAGAAGGTGGCGAAGAGGACGCTCCGTTTGGGCCGCTCGCCGGGCTTGATCGAACCGAGCGCCGAGGCAAGTTCGACGACCGAGACGGTCCCGCTCCCGTCGTCGTTGGCCCCGTTGTAGATCCGGTCGGGGGTGCCGGCCGGACCTCGGATGCCGATGTGGTCGTAGTGCGCCGTGACCATGACGGCGGTGTCGCTCAAGGCGGGGTCGGAACCCCGGAGGAGGCCGACGACGTTGCGGAGCTTGACCCGGCGGCTGGTGGGTTCGCCGAGATGGAGGGCCACCGTGGTCATCGGCGAGGGGCCGGGGGGCAACGAGTCGAACAAGGTGGCGACCCTGGGGTCGTGGACGGTAATGGCTCCGACGGAGGCGTTCGAACCACCGCCGGCGGCGACCCGCTCGGACGCCTCGGGGTTGACCGGGTCGATCAACCGACCCGCGCCGAGGCCGGTGGCGTCGTCGGCTTCTCGACTGATGATGACGAGCCAGGCGGTCTTGGCCGTCGTCATCCTGGCCCGAAACGCATTGAGGGCCATCTGGATCGGGCGACGTGAGGGGGCGTCGAGCTTCTGAAGGTTCGGGGTCTCGATCAGGACGACCTTGCCGGCGACCTGATCGGGGTCGATGTCGCCCGCCTTCTGGAAATCCGCCTTGAAGACGCCGGTGGCCGCGAGGTCGATCGCGCCCGCCCGGTTCAGGCTGACCCGATCCTTGTCGACCCGAAACGTGGCGTCGGGGGCGCCGAAGACATCCATCCGGAAGCTAGCGGCGTCGGGTTCGGCCAGCTCCCACCGGGCGGTCTGGAAGTAACCGTCGTCGCCCACCGGCTCGAGTCCGGCCCTGCGGAACTGGGCGGCGATGTACTCGGCGGCGAGGTCCAGCCCCTTCGACGGCGTGTCCCGGCCTTCGAGGAGGTCCGACGCCAGGAAGCTGAGGTGCCCCCGGAGCGAGTCGCTCGAGATCCGGTCGAGGGCCTGGACCTGGGCGGGGGGAAGTTCGGCCTTGGCGGGCGGGGCTTCCTGGGCCGACAAGGACTGGCCGATCAGGGCGATCCAAAGGGCCGGGGCGAGCCGTCGGGCGTGGGCGTGCATGAGGGGAGCGTGCCTCGAAGGGGTGGTTGGTCGACCAGCCCCACTATAGCAAACCAAGCCGCCCGATCGAATCGAATTGAGCCACGGATGGACACGGACCAGAGCTTGAAAGCAGGGATTGATCCGTGATTCGTCCGTGTTCCATCCGTGGCTGAAGGAAGATCGGGTGCGCTCGGGGCGCACGTTGGCCGTATCCCCGATCGCGGGGCGTCGGGCCGTCCATCTTGTTCGATTACCAAAGAGCGGGTTTGGGTTCAGGTCATCTCGGCCAGGGCGAGATTCGTCCGACGCCGGGCGGCTTTCTGGCGCCGGGCGTAGTCTCGCGAGGGTTCGCCGGCGTGGAGGGGTCGGCCGTGGTGGCGGCCCTTCTCGCTGGAGTAGTCGTGGACGGGTGTCGTCGGCTCGATCAGGAGGGGTGCGGCGGGCTTGGCGGGACTTTCAGCGGTCGATAGTGGCTTCGTTTCGTCGTTTTGGTGCGCCGTTTTTTCTGAGAATGGCTTCGTTTCGTCATTTTCGGGCGCGACTTCGGCGACGGGCGTTGGCTTCGTTTCCTCGAAATGCGGTTCGGGCTTGCCCTCGAATTGGTTCGGGTCGCGGGGGCGATACTTCTCGACGACCGGGCCGTAGATCGCGGGGCGGCGCCCGGGGTCGTCCCATCGGTCGGGGTGCTCGACATGGAACTGGTCGACGTACCACTTCAACTGCCGGTGCAGCGACCGGACATGGCGCCGGAGCTTGGCCAGGCCGGGGACACCGTCGTCGTGCAAGTCCGCCTCGACCAGCCCTCGGACGATCGCGTCGGCCTCCTCGACCCGCTCGCGGAGGGCTTCCAGCCCGGCGATCGACTCGGCGACGAACCCGGGCCGGGACGGGTCGACCGCCGGGTCCCCTCCGACCAGTTGTGCCGCCAGGTCGCGCTGGCCTTCGGTCCAACTTTGGGGTTCCACCCTGTCCAGGATGCGCCATCGGGCGATCAGCCAGTCGATCCCGGCGGGGGTCTCGCGGAGCTTGGCGACGACGCGGCTCGGCTCCTTGGCGATCTTGAGGGCGACCGTCTCGACGGCCAATTTCTCGTCGTCCTCCCAGAAGTCGATGGCGCGGTAGGAGGCGTAGTCGCGAAGCTTGCGCTCGACCCGCTCGGAGCGGTTGATCCGGAGCATGATGGTGGCGATGGTGCCGGTGAGCCAGTCCTGCCAGCCGTCGCGGGGCTTGAACGCCTCGTAGATCTCCCCGGCCTGCTGCTCGAGCAGGCTCGCCGTCTCGGCCACGACGGTCGGCTCGACCAGATGCTTCATCAACCCCTCGCGCCGCCAGGCCCGCTTGGACGACAATGGGGGGCGCCCTCGACGACTCGGGGCGGCGGGTTCGGGATCGGTTTCGGGATTGACCACGGCCTCGGGGGGCAGTTCGATGTAAGGCACGGGAGCGACCTCATTGGGTGTCGAGCAGGTTGACTCGGGATTGAGCCCTCTCTAGGTAAGTATCGAAATTTTCGCGGGGCATTATTCCACTACCCAGCCAGATCGCCCGAATTTCCCCGCTTGGGTGCTCTGGAAACATCCGACGGTGTGGGGAAATTGGGGGGGGAAATTGGTGTCAGAAATTGGCAGAAATTGGTGTCAATTCATTTTCCGCTGATGGCAGAAATTGGCAGAAATTGGTGTCAATTCATTTTCCGCTGATGGCAGGGGCAGAAATTGGGGGCAGAAATTGGGGGGCAGAAATTGGGGGAGAAATTGGTGTCAATTCATTTTCCGCTGATGGCAGGGGCAGAAATTGGTGTCAATTCATTTTCCGCTGATGGCATGGCAGAAATTGGTGTCAATTCATTTTCCGCTTCGCTTGGCAGGCAGGCAGAAATTGGAGGCAGAAATTGGTGGAGGCAGAAATTGGTGTCAATTCATTTTCCGCTGGCCTTCGCTTCCCATCCTCGCCAGAAATTGGGGCAGAAATTGGTGTCAATTCATTTTCCGCTTCTAATGGCAGATGGCATTCGAATTGACACCATTTTTCGTGGAGGGCGGACGAGGTGGGTGGCTGTGCCGGAGCGGGCGAAATAGGGATTGGGATGGCGGGCGAGTATTTGGCCGATCACGACTTTGGAACTAGCGCAAAGAGGGTGTTGGAGTTGGAGTAAGATAGGATGTAATTTTGTGAAGTAGCGATACT
>JAABUX010004945.1_pt1 | contig 16611 bp, 18 predicted proteins | sample 5561851 | NCBI WGS metagenome assembly JAABUX01 (sample SAMN10711883, study PRJNA513361) | rock metagenome | isolation source: Antarctica rocks | place: Antarctica: Victoria Land, Richard Nunatak red sandstone | collected 2016-01-03 | reverse complement strand
CGGGCGCGCCACGCCCCGGCACTACACCGTCACCGACCGGGCCCGCGAAGACTGGCTCGAGATCCCCGTCCCGGCGCTGGTCGCCGAGGACACCTGGGCGCGGGTCCAGCGGCGGCTGGCCGACAACAAGCGCTACGCCTCCCGCAACAGCTGCGATCCCTCGCTGCTGCAAGGCATCTGCGCCTGCAGCGGCTGCGGCTACGCCTACTACCGCACCTCTACACGCACCACGAACAAGAAGATCTACTACTACCGGTGCCTCGGCTCGGACGACTACCGCTACGAGCACGGCCGGGTCTGCGCCAACAAGCCGGTCCGCGCCGACTACCTCGACACCGTCGTCTGGGACCACATCACCACCCTGCTCACCGACCCGGCCCTGATCCGCACCGAGATCAACAGCCGGCTCGAACAACACCGCACCACCGACCCCGCCACCGCCCAGCGCAAACGTATCGACACCGGACTGGCCAAGGCCTCTACGGCGATCACCCGGCTCATCGGCGCATACCAGGAGCAGTTGATCTCCCTCGACGAGCTCCGGACCCGCATGCCCGAACTGCGCACCCGCGAGACCAGCCTGCGCCACCAGCTCGACGCGCTCGACAACCAACTCGCCGACCGGGAGGTCTACCTCAAGCTCGCCGACAACCTCGAAGACTTCCTCCGTGGGCTGCGCGACAGGGCGGCCACCGCGAGCGTCGCTGAGCGTCAGCGTGTCCTGCGCCTGCTCGTCAAAGACGTCCTCGTCGGCCCGGACAAGATCACCATCCGCCACTCCATCCCGGTCCGACACAACGCAGCCGGACGAACCGAGGAGAACGTCGAAACCGACTCGGAGGGCGAAACACGACGTGATTGCCAACTGCGTTGGAGGAGTCATCTCCCCGCTGCTGGCCAACATTTACCTGCACGTGCTGGATGTGGAGTTGAGCGCGCGGCGCGTGGGCACGTTGGTGCGTTACGCCGACGATGGTGTCGTGCTGTGTCGCTCGGCCGAGCAAGCCGGGGCGGCCCTGGCCGCGGTGGGGGAGATCCTCACCGGGCTGGGTTTGCAGCTGCATCCGGGTAAGACGAAGGTAGTTGACCTGCGAGAAGGCCGGGAAGGTTTCGATTTCCTCGGTTGTCACTTTCGCGCCCGTATGTCGGGTCGGCTGTGGGAGCAGAAGCGGATTGTCCGCTACTACCTGCAGCGTTGGCCTAGCCAGAAGGCGATGAAGCGGCTCCGGGTCAAGATTCATGACCGGACTGGTCGTAGCCGTGTCGGGACCGATATTCGGGTCGTGATCGCTGGCCTGAACCCGATCCTGCGCGGCTGGGGAAACTACTTCGGCACCGGCAACGCCGCCGACAAGTTCACTGAGCTCGACCGGTACGTGGTGTGGCGGCTACACCGCTTGATGGTCAAAAAGCGGGGCCGCAACCTGCATGCCGGGCAGGCGCAACAGTGGACTCAGGACTGGTTCAACGGGCACGGCCTACACCAACTGCGCGGCACCGTCCGCTATCCGAAGGCAGCGTAACCATGTCAAGAAGATCATCGGTAAGCCGTGTGCGGGAGAACCGCACGCACGGTTTGAAAGGGGGATGGGGAAACAGGGCCGCTACGCGGCTCCTGCGCCCCTGACTACCAATGGTTCTTCGCCTTTGGCACGGCGCGATTGCGGTGCTGGTGCTGGCGGCGCTCGCTCTCCAGGTCGGGATAGCGGTCCGTGTCCCGGGGCATCCGGCGAACGTGGAGCCTGGGATCTTGCGTGGGGCATCGCTACCTGGCCGGGTGATCCGCGTGTTCAGCTTCTTCACCGTTGAAGCGAACATCCTCTCCGCGATCACCTCCGCACAGCTGTCCCGCCGCCCTGACCGGGAGGGGTCGGTGTGGCGGGTGCTGCGGTTGAATGCCCTGGTCGGTATCGCCGTCACCGGGGTCGTCTACTCAACGGTTCTGGCCAGAGTGCATCAACCGCACGGATGGGCAGAAGTCAGTACCAACACGATTTTCCACTACATCGTGCCGATCATGATGGTGGTGGGCTGGCTTGTCCTCGGGCCTCGCCCGCGGATCAATGCTGGCATCGTTGGCTGGTCGCTGGTCTTCCCGCGCTGTGGTTCGTCTACACCCTCGGGCGGGGAGCGCTCTGGCATTGGTATCCCTACCCGTTTCTCCAGGTCCCGACGCACGGCTACCCCACCGTCCTGGTCAACGCCGTCCTCGTCACACTGGTGCTCACCGCGGTGAGCGCGCTGTTTGCCGCGGGCGACCGGAAGTTGCCACCGGCGCGGGGTCCCCCGATCTTGGCCCACGGGGCGATAGCTGACCGGCGCCAATAGCTGACCGGCGCCGATAAGCTGACCGGAGCCGCGATAAGGCGCGGAGGGGCCTCAGGCCTCCCCGGCCACCTCGTACACGGCGCTTGATACCAGTTGGGGACCGCCGGGGGGCGGTTTCAGCGCCTCCTGGGCTGCCTCGGCATGCTCGGCGGTGTCGAACACCACGATGCCAATACCGTCGGCGCCGTTGTTCATCCAACTGCCGCTTTGAAAGCCTGGTTGCGATTTAGCGTTCGGGATTATCCGTTCCCGTAGCAACCGCAGCCCCTCCTCGGAGTTCCCGCCGTCGGCTAGCTTGACCTGCCCGACCACTGCATGAGCCATTTCTGCCTCCCGTCAATTACCGCCGCAGGTCCGCGCCGCCGGTCCTCGCCGGGAATATAGTCCGCCGGACACGCAGTGCATAGACAGCGAATGAGGCGCCGCTGACTCAGGGCAAGCGCGCGACGGCGGCAGTGATCTTGTCGCGGGTCTCATCGCCAAGGCGACGGAGCTCGCCGCGCAGGAAGGGCTCGGCCACCTTGGAGACCCCGTGGAATTCGATCTCCGAGCGGTAGGTGACCGTGCTGACGTCACTGCCGGCATCGGTCACGCGAATGTCGTCGGTGGAGGTCGATCCCTTGTTTCGGCCGACGAGCGTGACGTGACCCGGCTCCAGCCTCGTCAGTTCGTACCTCAGTTTCGTCTCGTGGCCCCTGACCACCGAGACGTTCTGCCAGGTCGTGCCGACCGCCACGGGCCCCGCGCTTTCCTGTGTGCAGGTTTTGGTTCCCGGGTCCCACTCCGGCGCGTTGCCGAAATCCTTCAGGTAGTCAACGACGACAGCCACCGATCGGGCGACATCGAAGGTTCGTTCGGTGGTGATCAACGTGAGTCTCCTCGATTCGATTCGGCGGCCCCTTTTAGCGCGGCGAGAGTCGCCGGGATGCTCCGGTGCGCGGACTCGGTGCGACTCGCAATCTGCGCCTTCGCGTCCTCGCCGAATTTCTGCTCGAAAAGGGCAATGCCGTCGGGCAGGAACTCCCATGACTCCGTCACGCGCGTCCCCGCATCGACGGGGGTGAAGGTGTAGCCCCATCGGACCAGGGAGCCACCCACGATGAACGCGAACTCCCGGCCGCGCTCAGCCACCACGACTTGCGAGCGGGTCTCCCAGGTCCGCTCGGGTAGCTCATTTCGACCGGTGAACCAAGCGCCCACCGCGCCGGTATCGCCGTCGTCCCACCAGCAAGCTCGGCAGATTGGGCTCCACTCGCCCATGCGGGTCACGTCCGAGACCAGGTCATAGAGGGACTCGGCTGGGCACGCAATCACGCTGGACTCCGAAAAGCTTGGGTTCCCCACCGGCACAGTATCCACTCCCCACGTGCTGGTCCCCAGCGCGCTGGCTGGGTTTCAGGTGACCGGCGTGCGGTGATCGAGCCAGGTGATCCGATTGAACCCGTAAGCAGTGCAGGCGTCATGTACCGACCCCGAAATCTGCTCCATCTCCGCGCGCAGCACGAACTCACCGCGGATGTTGTACAGCGACATCAGCACATACACATCCTGCGACGGCGCCCGATCTAGCGGGATCTCGATGAGGGCCTGCCCGAATGTCCTCGCAACCAGGGTGCCCCCCCAGGTCAGCGCTGCGGCGCTCTGGGAGAATGCGTAAATTACGAGTCGCTCGACGTCGCGGCTTTGCATCAGGTCCAGCGTGAGCCGCTCAAATCGATCACGTTCACCCTTGATGACGGGGCGTCGTGAATTCGCCGGGGCGGTGCTCACGCCGCTCGCGTGCTGGACGATCGAGGACTGTCCGGAACGCAGCTCATAGGCACATCCCAAGCGGAGGTCGCCGACCGCCTCCGAGCAGACCGCTTCGAACGCGAGGACACCGACGCCGGACTGGACCCGGGTCAAGGTGACGGTCGGCGCCTTGGGCGTGAGGATGGTCGGCGTTCCGGTGCGGACCCGAGGCGGCTGGTACGTCCCGCCGCCAGACCGGGCCGGCCCTGGCGTTTCGGGGCGCGCGGCTGGCATCGCCGTCGACAGGTCAAGATCGCCTGATGGGTGCGGCGCTGGTTGGCCGGGTCGCCGGGGACCGCGGCCGTGCAAGAAGTCCGCGACCGCGGGTGCGGCTCGACCCGTTGATGGGGGAGGGGCCGCCGGCGGCTTGGCCGTGGCCGGTCCGGACCGGTGCCGGAGAAAGGGCAGGTCGGTACGAGCCGGCGCCGTCATCGGGGAGCCGATGCTCACAGCGCCACGCCGTAATCCGCCGCGATACCGGCGATTCCCTTGGCGTAGGCATCGCCCATCACCTTGAACTTCCAGCCCCCCTGACGCCGGTAAAGCTCTCCCAGCGCCAGCGCAGTCTCACTCGTCAAAGCCGGGGCGAAATTTTCGGATCGGACCAGCTCAGCCTCCCCGGCCAGGTTCAGCACTCTGATCGAACACTCCCGCAACTGCCCCAGTGATCGGCGCTGCGCGATGCCCTCGTTGAGGTAGAGGACCACGACGATGCGTTCGACCTCGCCAGGAACGGCGTGGAGGTCGACTTCGATCTGCTCGCTGTCCCCCCCAAGTGCCGCCTCCAGCTGGCTTATCGACATGTCCGGTGAGGAGAGCTGGTTGAAGAACACAAAGTGTTCATCTGAGAGGGCCTTGCTTGACTTGTCACACAGAATGGTGGCGACGACCAGGTTGTCGATGAGCACCGTCTCCGAGCCGGCACCGAACTTCACGCCCAATACGACCGTTCTCAGGTCGGGGATTTCCCGGGTCAGCTCAACGTTAGCGCCCCGTTTCAGCAAGGCCATTACAGGTCCAGGTCAGAGCCGGAGAACTTTGTCCGCAGGAAACTGCCTTGCGTCGTCAAGGCGTCCGCGTCCTGGTCGCGGGCCGCGATCAGGACCGCCGACGCCGACGTTTGCAGGGCCTCGATCTGTTCGATCAGGGATTGCCTGGGGGTGCGACCCGATGGGCGCGGTGTGTCCAGCAGGTGTGCATCGACGGCGAGGTAACTTCTCAGCGTTGTCGGCAGGTAGTCGGTCAGGGTGCCTTCGACCGAAATGGTGGCGTACACATCCAGTGGCCGGACGTCGGAGGTGTCGACGATTTCGCTGAGCGTGTCGGTGACCCGCCGGGCGCTCACAACAGCGTCCCCCGGCAGCCGTCCAGAGTTCTGATTGATGAAGCGGTTGATCTCCGCCAGCGTCCGGCGCAAGTCGGCGGGGCTGGCGTCAAGATCCGCGGACGGCGGGTCCCCTGAAGCCGGCGGGTCGTGGCGTCCTCTCCGAAACCGCGTCATAGGGATGTTCCTTCCGCCACTCGTTGGTGCCGTCGGTGCCGGTAGGCGGCGCTCAGCGGGTAATTTCGCCTCGCCGAGTCCGCTCGAGGTAGGGCTGGGCGCGCTCGATCTGCCCCTCCAGGGCATTGACCGTCTGCGCCATCGAGTCGACGGCTTGGGCGCGGAAGGTATCCAGGGCGTCCATCGTGGCGAACACGTTATCGAAGGCGGCTTGCAGCTTGGCGACGTCGATGGTGGCCGATGCGGCCTGCTGGTTGATGGCCGCCCCCTGCGTGCGCAGCTGCTCGGAGGTGGACTCGATGAGGTTGGAAGTCACGGTGTTCAGCGCGTTGATCTGATCAAGGACCAGTTTCTGGCGCGAGAGCGCCTGAGACACGATGACCGCAGTCCGCAGCGCGGCGATGGTGGTCGTCTGCGCGCGGTCGACGCCCTTGATGAGCTCGTTGTTGTTCTTGCGGACCAGATCCAAGGCCATGTACCCCTGCACGTTGACCGCCATCTGCGTCAGGATGTCCTGGCGCCGCTGCCGGATCGGGAACAGCGCATCCGACCGCAGCGTGTTGGCGTCCTCGCTCTTCCCGCCCGATTCGAGCTCACCGACCTTGGCTTCGACGGCCCCGTCCAAGGCACCGGCGAGCTCGTTGTACTCGCTCAGCTTGCCCATCGTGGTCCACATGTTCGCCTTCTCCGTCTCAATCGCCGCGTTGTCCTTACGCAGCTCGTCCTGACCGGATTCCAAGGCTTTGATGATCGCGTTGATGTGTGACTGGGCCGACTTGTACTTGTCGAAGTAGCGGTCGACCTTGTCCCCTCCCGGTAGCCACTTCAGGACCTTCTTCACCCCCGTCAGGTCGGCACGCTTCGGGTCGAGGTCCGTCACGGTGTGACGCAAATCGATCAAGGTGTTGGACACCCTGGTCTGCGCGTCGCCGCCGCCTTTGCCCTTGCCCATCGCCGCGGCGGGGCGATCCAGCATCCGGTTGGACACGGCGGCGGCGGAACGCATGTCCTGGTCGCCCATCGCGGTGATGGCTCCGACCTTCTGCGTGAACGCCGGCGACCTCATGTCGAGCGAGGCGAGTTCGGTCACGTAAGCGGCGGCCTTGCCACGCAACTCGACCTGCTTGGCGGAGTCCAGCGGGAAGGCGCCGGCGGCCTGCTCCTTCTCCACCACCACGACCGGTGCTGGCGGGGCCAGCACGAGGCTGCCCGCCTGGGAGGGCGCCGGAGTCCCGGGGGCAGTGGGAGTGGCCCCGAGGTCAAGTTCAGACATGTGCGTGCTGCTCCTTCGCGGCCGTGCATCGTCACAGGTTTCCCGGCAGCGCCGACTATGATCTGCGAAGTGTAGAAGAGGGGCTTGCCGGCGAAGGCCGGCCGGGCTTACTCGGCTCGCGCCGTCCACGCGATAGCTATCTGACAGGATAGTTAACCCTAACGCCGGCTGACGCGTGACACTTCTGGAGCTGTCCTGCCGGGCAGAGGCAAAAGATGGTGCGACGAATCCGCCCGCTCCATCCGCCTGCTGGGCGGTACTGTCACTAGCAGGCTCTCCAGCCCGGCGCACCCACCGATGAGCGGTGTGTCGATCACTACCCCGCAGAGAGGACGAAACAGTGGGTGTCAGCCTCAGCAAGGGCGGCAACGTCTCGCTCACCAAGCAGGCTCCAGGTCTGACGGCGGTCATCGTCGGTCTCGGTTGGGATCCGCGTACCACGTCCGGTGCGGATTTCGACCTCGACGCATCCGCGCTCATGCTGAACGGGAGCGGCAAGATCCTTTCGGATAGTCACTTCGTGTTCTTCAACAACCTCAAGAGTCCCGATGGGTCGGTCGAGCACTCAGGGGATAACCTCACCGGCGGCGGCGAGGGGGACGACGAGCAAATCAAGGTGAACCTCGCCTCGGTGCCCGCCGAGTGCGACAAGGTCGCCTTTCCGGTCAGCATCTACGAGGCGTCGACCCGCCAGCAGAGCTTCGGACAAGTCCGGAACGCATTCATCCGCATCATCAACCAGGCGGACAATTCCGAACTCGCGCGTTATGACCTGTCCGAGGATGCATCCAGCGAAACGGCGATGCTTTTCGGTGAACTCTACCGCAGCGGCACCGAGTGGAAATTCCGTGCCGTTGGACAGGGCTATGCCGCCGGCCTTCAGGGCATCGCACGCGACTTCGGCGTCAACGTCAGCTGACGCATGCGCGGTGCGCAGGTTGGTAATCGCGCCGAATTTGGGCCATTGCCCCGCATCCGGCGCTTCGGAAGGTAGGAAACGTTGTGCTAGCCCTGTTCCGGTTCCCTATTGCAGTTTCTGTCATCGGCATCGTTGTCGCCGGGATCATCGGCGGCCCGTCGATCGCGGCATTAGTAGCGATTCTGGCCGTCCTCGAGGTGTCACTGAGCTTTGACAACGCTGTCGTGAACGCGACAGTGCTTCAGCGGATGGATGAGCGCTGGCAGCGCATCTTCCTGACCGTCGGCATTCTTATTGCGGTATTTGGTATGCGTCTTATTTTTCCATTGCTCGTCGTGACAATCACGAGTCACCTCAATCCCGTTGACGTGCTGAACCTCGCCTTGAATCACCCAGCCGACTATGCCCGCTTCCTGACCGCGGCCCACCCTGCGATCGCCGCATTCGGCGGAGTCTTCCTGCTGATGATTTTCCTCGATTTCATCTTCGAGGTTCGTGATGTCACGTGGCTGACTCTCATCGAGCGTCCCTTGGCGAAGGTGGGCAAGCTGGACCAATTCTCCGTCATCCTTGCGCTGGCGTTCCTCATCGTCGCCGCCACCACCTTCGCCGCACCGCACGCCTACCAGGTGCTTGTTGCCGGCGCCGCCGGTCTTGCCACCTACGTCGCCGTGTCCAGCCTTTCTGCCCTGTTCGAGGGGAACGAGGATGAGCAGGGGGGCAGCGCCGTCGCGGGGGCCGGCAATGACGCGGCGCCCCAGGTACGCGTCCCGGCGAGCCTGGCCCGCGCCGGACTGTTCACGTTCTTGTACCTGGAAGTGCTCGACGCGTCGTTCAGCTTTGACGGCGTGGTGGGGGCGTTCGCCGTCACGGACAAGATCTTCGTCATTGCCTTGGGCCTCGGCATCGGCGCCTGCTACATCCGGGCGTTGACCGTCTTCCTGGTCCGCAGGGGCACTCTCGCGGAGTACGTGCACCTAGAGCACGGCGCACACTGGGCGATCGGTGCTCTAGCGGCGCTGTTGTTCATCACTATCCGCACGGACGTTCCGCAGCTCGTGACCGGATTGATCGGCGTGGGGTTCATCGGTGCGGCCCTGTTGTCGTCGATCGTGCACAAGCGTCGCGGTGGCGATGACGAGGTCCACGAGGCGCCGGCGGATGCCGTACGCGCCAGTACCTAGTCCATTATCAACTGGTCCGCCCGCCGTCACATCACCCCCGAGGAGAGCCACATGCCGATTGACTACAGCAAGCAATCGTCCGGCGGCCCCAGCGGGTCCGGTTCAGGCGTCAACCTGAGCAAGGTAAGCCTGACCAAGGCCGCGCCAACCGTTTCGCTGCGCAAGCAGGGTGCGACCGTCGGCGGTGAGCTGCGGGTCAACCTGAACTGGAATGCCCGTCCGAGCGGCGGGGCAGCGACCGGAGGCGGCTTCCTCAAGCGGCTGGCCGGCGCTGGACAGAGCTCGGCAATCGACCTGGACCTCGCCTGCCTCTACGAGCTCGTGGACGGAACGAAGGGGGTGGTGCAGGCGCTCGGTTCCGCGTTCCGGTCACGCAATGCCGGCAACCCGATCATTTCCCTGGACGGCGATGATCGCTCCGGATCGAGCACCGAAGGCGAGAACCTGCGGATTGACCTGTCCCGCCTCGCCGAGATCCGGCGCATCCTCGTGTTCACATTCATTTATGAGGGAACGCCGAACTGGGCCGGGGCCAACGGCGTGGTAACTCTTTACCCGAAGGGTGCGGCCCCCATCGAGGTCCGGCTTGATGAGTCGGACCCGCAGGCTCGCACCTGCGCCATCGCGATGCTGGAGAACACGGGCAGCGATCTGTCTGTGCGCCGCGAGGTCCGCTACATCAACGGCTCCCAGGACGAGCTTGACCGCGCTTACGGCTGGGGCATGTAGTGGGCTCCCGGACGCAAGTAAGGGATGCGCAGGTCGGTGCCTCCGGGTGAACGTTGGCCTCATCTGACTACCCGGCGGTTTTGAGAGTTCTCAGGACCTGCCGGATGCAGGTGATTCCCCACGCCTGCAACATCGCTGGTACGACCGTCATCGCCATGCCAGCCCGAAGTGTCAGACTGCGGTCAGGACTACTCTTGGCGTCTTCGGAGGCTGGATGAGATCGCTCTCGCGCGTTGCCGCCGGGGCTGCTGCTCTGGTTCTGAGCGTGCTGGTCGCGCCCGCCGTTCCTGCTGCTCGCCAGCGGCCTATTCCTGGGGTGGTGTGTCGACGTGGCCGGCGAATCTGACGGTGGGGACGGACGCCTATGACCGGGGGGTCTGGTCATACACCAACCGGTGGGGGAAGGCGACGGGCGCGAACGTGGACGGCAAGCATCGTGAGGACTACTTCGCCGGGCTGCCCGAAGCCCAGACCCTGACATATGACGGGTTCGGGACGCACCGGCTGGCCCGCAACGGCGACTACTATCCACCCAACAACGACGCTCGCTTCCCTGAGCTTTCGGCGAATGTGGTGTTCGTGCAGTTTCATCCCTCGCCCAGCGGCCTGGATGTCCGCGTCGTACTCAACAGCCTGGGCGAGAAGGACTCAAGCATTCTCACCCTGGCGCTGGCTAGTGGGGGTGGGACCGACCTTTCGGTCCTGCCACGCAACGCCGGCCTGCGCTGCGTTGGCTGCGGGGTGGAGCGGTACGTGACGGTGTGGGGGACCGGAAGCGAGGTGACGACGCCAGGTGGCAGCTCGCTCGGCGCCGTGCAGAACCTCACGGTCGACACCGTCGAGAACACTATCACCTTCAGGGTGCCGGGTGTGGCCACCGGTGGGACGCGGTTGCGGGCCTGGCTCGCCAGCGGTCTGCACGACGGCTCCGGGCGCTATCTGACGGTGCAGCAGTCCCAGACCGCGACCTCCCCGGCGGGGGCAACGGTGTCGCGACTAACGTGTTCGACTTGGCGTTCGTGCAGGCCGACCGTCGCACGGTTGACGAACGGGTCCAGGCCGACCAACTCGTCAAGGGCGACCTCGGACCTGCCCAGGCGGTGGTCGACCTGACGGCGCTCCGCGGCGGGGTGCACCGCATCGAAGGGGAACCGACCAGTGGCCCGGTGGAGAAGGTGCTGGTGTCCTCCTCCAACCAAGGGCAGGGGATCGACACCGGCAACGGCCCGGCAGCCTTCCAGAACCCGGGCCCGGGACAAAACTTCCACTACCTGGGCCGGACGCAGGGCTACCTGGTTGACCTGCCGCCAGGCTGGCGTCCCGGCAAGGCGGTACCTGAGGTCATGGTCCTGCATGGTTACAACGGGTACTACGACGAGGAATATCTTCTGGCTCCGAAGCTCCGCGCTGCGATCGAGAAGCTCGGCTACATCGGGGTGTACCCGCTTGGACGCGGCGATGTGCAGTACGAGCACGACGGGGAACTGGATCTGCTTGAGGTGCATCGCGCGGTCGAGCACGACTACGCCGTTGACCACAACCGGGTACACCTGGTCAGCATCTCCATGGGCGGGTTCGGGGCGACGAAGGCCGCGGTGCGCCACCCGGACCTGTTCGCCGACGCGTCAGTGTTCGTTGGCGGGGAGCAGGGTGACGCCAACGTCGTCAACGGCCACCTCACCAACTACCCGCTGACCCGCGCCGCCGATCCGCGCGTGGTGGGCAACTTGCAGGACACCCCGCTGTTCCTCGGCGCCTCGGCCGCGGACGCCGACGCCGGCGGGGCTTCAGCCAGTGTCGTCTACGCCCAGCTCCGTCAGGTCGGCGACGAGGCTCACGTCAAGCAATACCTCGCCGGCACCCATGAACCGGCGATTATCGACCTGGCTGTGCCGCAGATGGTGCCGCAGTGGCAGCGCAGCAGCCGACCGGCCGTACCAGCCAGAATCAACTACGCCCTGGACACTTCCTGGAATTTCGGCGCCCTGGCCGACAGCGGCTCGGCGTGGTTGCAGCACCTGCAACCCGCAACCGGCACCCAAGGCGCGGCATCGGCCGAAGCCGTCACCCTGCCGAGGACCCTGACCGCGTTGAGCGAGACGACCTCTAGCGGCGGCTCGGCTACCGACCGGAGCGCCTACCTGTTGCGTGATTCGTTGCGGCACCCAACCGGAACGCGCCCGATCAGTAACACGCTGGCGATGTCGCTGACAAACCTGTCCAGTAGCTCGGCCGACCTCGCTCCCCTCAACGTTGACATTTCACGCCGTTACTGCGTGGATCTCAGCAGTGACGTCCCCACGACAGTGCAACTGACCGGCCTGAATTTCGCCGGCCTGGACGTCGTCGGCATCCCGGTAACCCGCACCTCTCACGCGCTTTTTCTGCACGCTTCGGCTGGCACGACGCATGTCGTCCTCAGCCCTCGCGGCATCCCCGGCATGGCCGGAACACCGTGCCCGGCCGCCCCGCACGGGAGCATGGCCAGCCCGGCAGCCGGCGCGGGTAGCGACCCGGGCACCGGCCCGGGCGCCGTCGGCGGCACAGCCCCCAACGGCGGCACGGCTCCGACCGGCGGCACCGCCCCTGTCGGCACCGGCGGTACGGTCCCGACCGGTAACACCGTGCCCGACCGCGGGTTAGCTGCTCGCCCCGTAGCCGCGTCCTTGGCCGCGACCGGGCTTGATGTCCTCCCCCCGTTGACCGGCCTCGCTTTGCTGGCAGCGGGTGGATTGGTGTCGATCGCCCGCAAGCGGGCCCTTCGGCGGCCGCCCCTGAGCAATAGTGCGAAATCCCGGCCTGGCGGCCTCAAAACGGGCTAGCCTCCCCCGACGCCATAGCCCTGAGGGGGGGGCTGATGAATTTTCCTACCGCAATCGTGAGCGGCCTTTCGCAGTATGCGAGATGGAAGGGTCGGGCATCGCGCTCGGAATACTGGTATTTTTCTCTGTTTAGAAAATTAGCTTTCCTCGGCGCCGCCCTAACGACCTATGCCCTCAACAACGGAGTGCCGCTGTTGCTGGCGTTTTTAGCGCTGTTCCTTCCGGGAATTGCCGTTCAGGTCCGGCGGCTACACGACACTGGCAGGTCCGGGGCTTGGTTTTGGATCCATCTGGTGCCGTTGATCGGCCAGATTGTGCTGGTGTGTTATTCCTGCGCTGCGGGCGACGGGGCAACCAACTACTACGGGCCGCCCCCGGCCGGCCAACGTCAGCCGACTTGAGGGGGTTCACACCGCCCCTGATCAGTGGTGGGATCCGGGCATGAGCACTCGCACCTCACGCTGGCCGGCTGGGACGCCCTGCTGGACCGATCTCGCTACCACCGATGTCGCAGCAGCGCAGGACTTCTACGGTCCGGTCCTGGGTTGGTCATTTCAGGCGACCGATGACAACTACGGCGGTTATGTCATCGCCGAGGTCGGTGGCGTAACGGCAGCCGGGATCGGCCCACTGCAGGGCGACCAGCAGCGACCGGCTTGGACTGTCTACCTGGCCAGCGAAGAGGTTGACAAGGCCGCAGCAGCGATTACCGAGAATGGTGGCACCGTCCTGGTGTCGCCCCTCGACGTGGGCCAGCTTGGCCGGATGCTCATTGCGAGTGACCCGGTCGGCGCAGCCTTCGGGGTATGGCAGGCCGAAACCCACATCGGCGCATCGCTCGTCAACGAGCCGGGCGGCATCACCTGGGAGGACTTGCGCTCTACCGACCCCGACCTGGCCCGGACGTTCTACGGCCGGGTGTTCGACTTCGACTTTCACGCCCTGCCAGGGGCTGGGCCGGATTACACCACCTTCCATCTTAGTGGCGATGAGGCCCCCCTCGGTGGCATGGGCGGGATGTTCGGCGCGCCCGATGGGACGCCGCCGCATTGGCTGGTCTACTTCAGCGTCGCCGACGCCGACGCCGCAGCGAGCGCCGCCGGTAACCATGGCGGACAGGTGCTGGCGCCCCCATTTGATACGCCTTTTGGACGGATGGGGGGAATCGTCGACCCCGCCGGTGCCGTCTTTTGGATCGCGCAGACCAACGCCGATCAACCCACCCCGGACCGCTCCGGCTGACCAACCCACCACGCCCCCCAGCCCTCGTGATCAAGCAAACATGGTCGTTAGAGTGGCCGTTTTGCAGCCATCTTTGCTTGATCACGACTCCGGGGGGGTGCTACCAAGAAACTGCTGACCGCGCTTCGCGAAGTGCTTGACGAACCAGCGCACCGCGTCCGGATCATCGACGGCGCCGAGGTTGAGGGCGCGCTCGACCGGGATGCCCTGTGCGATCCGCTTGAGCGGGACTTCGAGCTTCTTGCCGGTCGCCGTGTGCGGAATGGCTGGGACCGCAATCACTTCGTCAGGTACGTGCCGCGGTGAGGCCTTCTCCCGCACCAGGTTCTTGAGCCGACCAGCAAGCGCGTCGTCGAGCACGATCCCCGGGGCCAGCCGGACGAACAGCGGCAGCCAGTAACCGCCGCCCGGCAGTTCTACGCCGAGCACCAGCGACTCGGCCACCTCCGGTGCGGCCTCGATCGCGGCGTAGATGTCGGCGCTGCCCATCCGCACGCCGTGCCGGTTAAGAGTGGAATCGGAGCGGCCGTGCACGATCGCGGTGCCTCGGCTGGTCAAGGTCATCCAGTCGCCCTGCCGCCAGACTCCCTGCGGCCACGCCGGATACGGCGCCTGGAAGTAGGAGCTCTGGTAGCGCGAGCCGTCCTCGTCGCCCCAGATCCCAAGCGGCATGGACGGCATCGGGGCGAGCACGACGAGTTCCCCAACTTCGTCGCGCAGCGGCCGGCCTTGCTCATCCCACGATTCTGCGTGGATACCCAGGCCGCGACAGGACATTTCTCCCTCGGTGACCGGCAGCCAGGGTGCGTCACATACCAGCGCAGCCGCGAAGTCGGTCCCCCCGCAGATAACGTGCAGCGCGAGGTCCGCGCCGACTTCCTCATAGAGCCAGCGAAACGAGCCCGGCGGCGTCGGCGAGCCGGTCACGCCCACCGCCTTCAGCGCGGACAGATCGTGGTCGCGCCCGGGGTGCAGGCCGGCCTTCTCGCAAGCCAGCAGATAGCCGGGGCTGGTGCCGAGGCTGGTCAGCCGGTGCTCTCCAGCCAGCTGCCACAGCCGGTCGGGCGACGGCCACAGCGGGCTGCCGTCGTACAAGACTGCGGTGGCGCCGGTCGACAGCGCCGCAACTTGGCTGTTCCACATGATCCAGCTGGTTGAGGTATACCAGAACGACCGGTCGCCCGGACCAATGTTGAACTGCAGGGCCTGCTGGACCAGGCCCATCAGCAGCGCGCCGGCGTGCCCGTGCACCAGACCCTTCGGCAAACCGGTTGTGCCCGAGGAGTAAACGACCCACAGCGGCGCTTCGGCGTCAAGCTGCGCGAACACCGGAGAGCGAGGCTCCCGCACCGCGTCCGCCCAGGAGACCACCCGTACCCCGTCGCGGGTGACGCCCCGCCCGAGTACGGGGACCGACACGACGCCCGTCACCGTAGGCAGTCCGTCCAGCAGCTCGGCGACCGCGTCGGTGCGGTCCCGCTCCTCGCCGCCGAACCGGTAGCCGTCGGCGGTGATGAGCACCTTTGGCGCGAGTTGGCCGAATCGGTCGACCGCGCTCGCCGGGCCGATGTCGGGGGCGCAGGTGGACCAGATGGCGCCCTGGGCGGCGCAGGCCAGCATCGCCGCGACGGCCTCCACCCTGTTCGGCACGTAGGCGACGACCCGGTCACCGGCGCACACCCCAAGGTCGTCGAGGGTTGACTGGAACGCCCCGACCATCCCGCGCAGCTGCGCCCACGAGACCTCGCGCGCGGGTCCCTGCTCGGATACGGCAACCAGGGCCACGCCGGTGCGCTCGGCGCGCAGCACATTTTCGGCCAGGTTGAGCCGCGCGCCGGGAAACCAGCTGGCACCAGGCATCTTCCGATCCGTCAGCACCCGCTGGTACGGCGCGGAGGCCAACACGTCGAAGTGCTCCCACGCGGCTGCCCAGAAATCCTCCAGCTTCTCGACCGACCAACCCCACAGCGCCTGGTACGAGTCGATTGGCGCCTGATGCCGCGTACTGGCGTGCGCCGCGAACGCGGTGAGCCGTGAGCGCGCCATCCGCTCGGCGGACGGCTGCCACAGCACCGCCGCGCCCGGATCTTCGGCCGCCTGATCCGCCACGCTGCCTCCCCCCGTTCGGCCGGCGTGCCCCGGGAACGCCGTGCCCGCGGCGAGACTAGAGGTCGCCCACGAGCGCCGTCGTCTGGCCAATCTGCAGACCGGGGACCAGTTCGGTCTTCAGTTCCGCAAGCGAGCAGATGGGCAGGGCAAAGATCCGGTTGCCAAGTCCGAAGGGCCGGGGTCCGGACTGCAGGACCGCGCCGGCCACGAATCGCGGGCCGAGTCGGTCGCGCAGCCACGCCAGATGGCGTGCGTCGATGCCGGCGGGGGCGGCAGTGGCCTTGATTTCGAGGGCGATCACGTCGCCGCCGGCCAACTCGACGAGACGGTCGATCTCGTGGCGTCCATCCTTCTCCCGCAGGTGGTGTAGCCGCGGCCGCAGCGAGCTGAGTTCGGCTTCGGGGATCCACGCTGGGACCGCTTCGAACACGAACAGGTCCGAGAGTAATCGCCTGTACGCGCCTGCCGTCTTTTGCTGACACCGGCAGCGCCGTACACCGTCTTGTCCTCGGCCTCCCACTATTGAGTTCTCCTTTGGACCGTCATCCGTGTGCTCAGTGCGCAGGCGGACCCGATTGTGCGATGATCTTGTCGCTAGCAGCCACCGGGGGGCCCCGGGATTCCTGGCCCGCTTGCCGGCCGGTCGACGACACCGGTGGCCGAGGGGTGAGCTACGGCCCCGAGGTGCACCACGTACCAGGTTCCGCGCCAGG
>JAABUX010004943.1_pt1 | contig 16616 bp, 23 predicted proteins | sample 5561851 | NCBI WGS metagenome assembly JAABUX01 (sample SAMN10711883, study PRJNA513361) | rock metagenome | isolation source: Antarctica rocks | place: Antarctica: Victoria Land, Richard Nunatak red sandstone | collected 2016-01-03 | reverse complement strand
CGAACTTTAACCCACTTCTTTGAAAGAAGTTCTTTCAGCACTTGAGACCACTGCTCACTGGGAAGCCTCCAAGGGCTTAAAGCTTGAGGCTAAATAAAAAAATCCAGACAAGTCCCAAGCGTTGGAGTCACAGCAGCCGTTGAGAATAGTATCAGCGCCATGCTTACCATTATGAGCCAGCAGTGCTCCTGCTTGTCGGGTGCCGCGCCCGCCGGCCGACCCGCACCATGTATGTCTCGCCAGCGTGCTTTGCCTGCATATGTCCGGCGCCCCTGCTCCGGCGCCCCGTCGCGCCGTTTGGATGCAGGCATACAGCGCAGTCGAGCCGCACGCGGCAAGCCAGGCGCGCGGGGACGCTTGTGTGTGCCGAGCAGCGCCCGTCCTTGCAGCTCGCCACGGCCAAGCTGCCCAGGTGCGGAAGCACGCTGCAGCCACGGCATTCTGGCATTGGAGAGCTTGTTTGTGAGACTGGAAGCAGGCACCCAGTTGTGCTGTGGTGTGCGCGCAGCCAGTGCGACACAGCTGCGTTTAGCAGCTCGATATACCAGTGGGCGGCGACGATAACACACTCCGGCCAGAACATGCCCTTTGCCCTCCCGTTCCGCACAGACCCGCTGCCTAATGGCTTCCAGGTGCGCAGCCCAGGTGATGCCCGTTGAGAGACCTGTCTGTATGATGTGAGCGGGCAGCTGGATTGTGCAATGTCCTGCCCTGCCGCTTGGCTCCACCAAAACATGCCTCAAAGATGTTGCAGTAGTGGCGTACTCTGCTCCGTCCCACGCAACCAGCCCTGGTCTGGCCCGCATGGTGTGTGCGGCTGTCATTGTCATGTGGAGTTAGCTTACTGTGTCTGCACGCATATTGGTATTGCAATTGGGTGGGAGGAACATATTGGCTGGGCGTCACAGAAGCGGCGCTGTGGACCCCCCATCTCAGCGAAGCAGGGCGGCTCGGTGGAGCACTGACCCCGAGGCAGCGCCTGCGCGCAGCTGTCCTTGCTGCGCATCGACGCGGGCGGCCGGCCCATCAGCGTGGGCGACCTGCGCGCCACCGTGGAGCCGGAGCCCGGTGGTCAGGTGCGTGCCTAGGTAGGAGGTCCTCTACCACTGGCGGCGAGCGGCGCCGCAGCTGACTCTCATGCCTGCCAGTGGGCGCTGGCGGGTGCTTGAATGCGTGCCTCTTTCCATGCAGCTGCCTGGGCCAGCCGGGCATCGGGTGCATGCGATGGATCACATGCGGAGCGGGCTGGCTTGCAGGGCGACAGCTCGCGCGTGCTTTTTGTGAGGTTCTTCGAGGGCGAGGGCACCTTCATGGACCGCGCGACGCCGCCCCGCTTCCCCAGCGACCGCGATCGGCTCAAGGCCGCGCTGGCGGGCCTGGTAGACATCCCCGTCCTCATGCAGACATTCCCGGGCGCCATTCGCGTGGCTGTGGCCAAGTCATGCGACTAGCGCGCGCGGAGCGCGCGCGCGGAGCGCGCAAGCGGTGGGCTGTCGCCTGTCTGTTGCGCTTCTCTGGTTTGGTCCCCGAGGACGTGCTTTGCGCACCGAAGATGTGCTTTGCGCACCGATGCTCGGTTGGGCATGCGCACGGCGGGTGGCATGCAGCGACCGCATGCAACAGTCTCTTGAACCAAGGGCGCTCTGAAGCATGAACTGTTTACAACCCGCGGTTTCCCACTGTCCTGCTTTTGCCACATGCAGTCAGGCAGACTCTCAAGCGGCAGTTAGGCAGACACCCGGTGCCAGAGCGACTGTTGCCGCCAGCATGGCGTGTGTGACCACGCATGGCACTATGGCAGGCTGCCTATTGTTGACGACAGCACCTGAAGCTGAGCAACCTGGTGGACACGTGTTGTCACAGCAAAGCATTTGCTGCAAGGTGAGCGACCACGCTCGGCAAGGTTCTTCAAGCCCTGTTGGTGGCACACCGAATGTGTGTCTGCCCTACTTCTTTGAGGCGCTGTCCCACATGCTGCTTCAGCAAGCCCCCTATAACAAGGTACTTAGATTGCTGCCCAGTGGCAGCGTGCAGATCGCAGACGGGCGAGCTCTTCCCTAAAGCCAAGAGCTCATTTGCCTTGACGCTCTTAGTGCATATTTTTAAATTATTTTTACATCATGAGGCCGAAACACACCAGTTGGCCAACACTGCTCTGCCGTGTTGCGCTCCACCATCGGCCGGCCAGGCCCATCAGTGTTGCTGCCTGCCCAGGCCAGGATTGGGCCTGTCACTTCAGCATGAAGCGCAGCTGCAAACACTGCAGCTGGTTGGCGGCGTTCCGTCCCCTGTGCATGCTGGACAAGGTGGTGACTGTTAATCCATCACCCATCAAAATGTGCTTGTTTTCGTTGCACGCAGTCAGCTGGTGTTGATCATGCAATGGATGCATGCAACTAGCTGCTAGCGCCATGGCTAGCGCTACCATGGCTAGGGTGTCAGACTCCCGCAGACTCCCGAGAGGTGCGTCAGCAGGCAGCTCGCCTGCTAGCTCAGAGACGTCCAGGAAAAGAGGCGAAGCACAGCTGGCCCTGTTCGCGTGAGCACAGGCTCGCAAAGCGCCTGCGAGTGCAGCTTCGCTGCAGTACAGAGTGTCTGCCGTTACCAGTCGCTGCGCACGCACCCAGTGTGGCTGCCTTCAAGCACCGAGGAAACTGCGTACCGAGTAGATAGTGCGCTTGCTTGCATGAGCCAGGCCCGCTGCAGGCGAGGGGAAAGCAGCAGGGAAAATGGTGTGGGCGTCATTGGGCCCGGCGCTGCTGGCGGCTGCGGCCTTGGTTGCTGCAGGGTCAACAGCGGTTGTGCGGAGGCGACTCCTGACGGCCACGTGCACGGTGCGCGCTGCGAGTACGGAATAAGAGCATCCAAGTAGTGCAAGCCGTCTTATAACCAGAATCTTGTCTGCGGGTGCAGGTGGGTAGCAGTGCAGAGGCAGGGCGGAGCTCCTGCAGTGCTCCCAGCGTGCTGCACACCAAGCTGCAGGCGCAGGCCACTGCGAGGAGGGTCGTCTGGCTTGGCGTGGCAGCGTGCATGCTCACAGCGCTTGCGGCGTCGCTGCTGCTCCTGTGGGGTGCGGCAACCGCTGCGACACACTGCTTGTTGTGGTGAGCACATGACTTATGGTGAAGGAGCTACATCGTGTGACTGGCCCACTGCGGCGAGAGTCCCCCAACACTGTTGCCGCGCTTGCACAATACCAGCCCCGCCTCATGCGAGTGACTGCAAGTTTTGGAGAGCGCTTGTGTGGGTGCGGCTGCAGTCTCAGCACCACCGCCAGGACGCGCTCAACAGGCAGCGCGCCTTCAGGCAGGCTGTGGGCTGCCGCAGGCCGGCAGCCGCTGGCGGCCGCGCCGCCGCGGTGCACGCCGCCGGGCGCGCAGGCGCGCCTGGCGACCTTCACGCAGGGCGGCAGTTTTCTGGAGGGCTTCACCGTCCCCATCCTGACGACGTCCGCCTCGGCCCAGCGCCTCTTCGACCTCGTGCGCGCCCGCTGCCCACCCAACACCTTTGTCAGGCTCTGCATACGCGCAACCCCGGGACGTCACTCTGGCTCGCTGCTAGCAGTGGCGCCCTGCCCACTGCCTCCCTGCCACGGCCTGCCCGGCCGCGGCGCATGCCCGCACGCGCTCCACGCCGGCGTCGTCGCCCTCGCGCCCGGCACGCGCGCACGCCACCACAGCAGGGCAGAGCGCCGCGCGCGCCGTGACGCGTGCGCCGCGCGCGCCGCAGGGCATGATGCAGGCGTGGAACTTTGACCAGCCGGAGGCGCGCGCCGCGTTCGAGCAGGCCGCGGCGGCGGACCCGGGCGCCAGCATGCCGCTGTGGGGCATGGCGTACGCGCTAGGGCCCGGCGCCAACAGGCGCGGCGCCCTGGCTCGGCCGTCGCCAGGCCTGCTTGGGGCACGGCAGATTTTGGCGGAGGCCCGCCGTCTCTGGCCCACTGGATGACTTGTGTCGCATAAGAGCAGCAACGCATGCGGGGAGGATAGGCAGTTGCACATGGACAGTGGGAGGACTCTGTGAACAGAACATGGCGGAGGGCGCAGGGATATCACGGCGGAGCGCAAGGGCTACCCGTCGTTCTGCCCGGAGGACCTGCCGGCCGCGCAGGCGGCCGCGCGCGCCGCGCTGGCCGCCGCGCGCGCTGCCGCCGCGCGCCTGCCCGACTCGCAGGTCCGCTTTCCAGAACAGCGGCTCCGGTCCTGCTGCGCATCTCATTTCTGGGGCATGTCTGTGTCAAGCATGGCGGAGACGGCATGTTTGAGTCGCTCGCGCGGCAGCGAGTACGTTGCCCGCGCGCAGCTGGCGCGGAAGGAGACGGCTGTGGCGGCGGCGGCGGTGGCGCGCTTCCCGGACGGCAGCGCGCTGCGGCTGGAGCGCGACGCCGCGGAGGCGGCCTGGGGCCGCGCGCTGGCGGCGGCGGGGCGGGAGTGGGGCGACGCGGCGCTGCTCGCGGTGGCGGCCGAGGCGTTCATGAACGTGTCGCCGTGGGACTATTACATGGTATGCCCGAGCACAGGGTTTTGGTACCCTACCCTGTACATGCGATCTGTGTGCAATGCTGGGCCTGTCGCAACCTGTGCAATGGTGAAGTGAAAGCACTGTCTCTAGCAGCGAGCGAAGCGCCGCACTTGCACCCTGGGGCATAGAAATCACCTGCCTTTCCTGTCTTATCAGCAGTGCCTATCAACAGCGCCAGTTATCCGTGCGCCGGGACGATTTGCGCATCAAAGGGTGCCCGAGGCTGTTCCGGGGCTGCCCACGCAGGCGGACGGCAGCCTGGCGCCCACCGCGGCGGAGGCCGAGGGCCTGATCGGGGAGGCGCTGGCGCTGGACGCGGTGCAGCCGCTGGCGCTGCACCTGCACATTCACCTGGCGGAGGCGTCCTCCCCGATGCGGTCCGCCCGCGCGCCCTGCATGCCCAGCAGGGCATGGACGCCATACTGGGATGTCTGCCGGCTTATGCTTTCAATCTGTGCTGGGCCCGCTGGATTTCGCTTGCAAAATGAGCCAAGTCAACGTATGACGACCTGATGTCTTGCACAGGGCATGCTGTCTGCCCTAACCCTAAACCAGCATTGGGGCGAGCGCCAAATGAAAACAGAGACCGCGGCCGAGCGCCTGTGCCCTGCGGCTGCACCAGCTGACAATTGTCCCATGCATGCCGGGAGCATGGCGGAGGCTGCCAGCGCGCAAGGCGCGCATCGGGGACCCGCGCAGGCACCCGCCCGGCGGGCAGCTCAGCGTGGCGCGTGCGGAGGCGTCCGCGGACCAGCTGCTGGCTGGGCGCGGGCCGTGGCTGCGGCGCTTCGGGCACCTGCTGCACATGCCGTCGCACCTGTTTGTGCGGCTGGGGCGCTACGCCGACGCGGCGGCCGCCAACGTGGCGGCGCTCGCGGCCGACCGCGCGCTCAGCGACGCGTGCCAGGCGCCGTACGAGCCGGAGCACAACGCGCAGATGCTGGTCTGGTCCGCGAACATGGCGGGGCAGGCGCGCGCCCGGGCCGACTTGGTGGTTAAAAGTCAGGACCTATGTGCCCGCAGGCTGGCCGTCCCTGGCGTGCGTGGCCGCACGTGACGCGCGCACACGCGATGTCCAGTTGTGACAGAGGCGCCGGCCGCGGCAGCTGCCAAGCTCCGACCCAGCCCGAGCGGTCTGCGTGGGCGTACGTGACATGCTCACTGGCGGCCAGCGGCTAGAGAGACGCCTCTCTGGCTCGCGGCAGCCCTGAGGTCAGATCCGGCGCGCGCAGTTTGCGCTGGCGGAGGCGAGCGCCGCGCGTATGCGGCGGCTGCCAGAGGAGATGCCGGCCGCGTACCCGCCCGGCGACGCGGGGCACGAGTTCCGCGAGCTCATCACCACGCGCGCCTGGCAGGCCCGCACCTCCTGCCCTCCAGAGCACGCATCCTTTTAACCAGGCTCCTGAGCGCCGCCGGCGCCGTGCTCGCGCACGGAAGAGCAGAGCGTCACAAGGGCCTGCAGGCGCTGCATTGATTGTCTGGAGGTCAGCTCGGAGCGAGAAGGAGAGCCCCGCTGTGCCACAGTGTTGGCAGTCACGGCAGCGGCGATGCCGGGCGGGAGGCTGCATGCGCTCCGCTCCCCACGTGGCAGGCCAAGTGGGCGGCGCTGCTGGCCGAGCCGGGCGCGGCGCCGCCGCCGGGCGCGCGCGGGCTGTGCGCGGGCGGCCCCGAGTACGCGGCGGCCGTGCTGCACTTTGGGCGCTGCATGGCGCTGACGGCGCGCGCCGCGGCGGCCGCGGCCGCGGGCGACCTGGGCGAGGTCGCGGGCGGGTACGCGGACGGCGCGGCCGCCGACCTGGCCCGCCTGCAGGCGCGCGCTTAGACGCCGGTCCCAGCGACATGGATAGGGTTTAGGGTTATGAGGTAAGGCAGGGCCCTATCCCTGGCGACAGAACGGGCGCGCTGGCGGGGACGGGATCGTGCGACTGCCCGGCCCCGTCTGTGATGCACGCAGGCATCCGCTCCGAAGCAATGCTCTCGTGCAGGGAGTGTGTAACCGTGGGCAGGCCGCGAGCCGCGCCATGCGTTCTTGGGCGTCCTAAACAGTCTGGCGCTATGCACTCTGTGTGCTTCACGTCTGTCAGACGCCCGGCGCTGACGCGGCGCGCACGCGCCGCTGCAGGCGCTGGCGGCGACGATCGAGGCAGACGAGGTGACGGTGCCGGGCGCGCCGCCGGGCATCTACGCCTGCGCCTACCGCGATCTGGCCGGCATCCTGGTGCTCCTTGCGGAGGGCCGCCGGGCGCTGGCGGCGGGCAACCACACCGCCGTCGAGGCGCGCGCCCGGCGCTGTCTCCGCCGCGATGGGTGCCTGTGGCGCTCGCGCTGTGCCCGAGCTCCCATTGCAAGCCTGCATCATGGCTCTGTGTCGGCTTTACCGCAGGTTGCGTGCCCAATTAAGCACTGAGATGCTTTCCTGACTTTCATCATATTGTCCGTGCATGCGGCACGCAAATGCGCGGGAGGCCAGGTAGGGTACCTTTCGGGTGGGGGGGTATCCACCCGCTCAGACCGGTGCACCAGTGCACTGTACCGCTCCCGAGGTGGGAACCGAGCCGGCTCCGTTGGGTCATGCGCAGGCGCGCCTGCGAGCGGCTGTGGCGGCCGAGGACGCCATGGGCTACATGGAGCCCGAGCGCCAGTTCGCGCCCGTCCGGCTCTGTCTGGGCGCCGTGCTCCTGCGCGCCGGCCAGCCCGCGGCCGCCCTGCAGGCGCGCCCGGCGGCACGCTCGCGGCTGCCGAGCGCGCGCGCAGCGCGCTGGGTCTCTGATGCGCGCTCGCAGGGTCTCTGCAGGCCCTGCTCGGCCGGCCCTGCTGCTGCCATGCGCGATCGGCCCCAAGCTCTCCTGCTCCAATGTGGCTGAGCTTCATGGTGTGCGAGCGCGCGCGATGCACATGCTGGCCTTGCGCCACGGAGTCGCCCGCATGTCCAAGTGGTGCTTGGCCTGACGTGCAGGTGTCTAGCACCGGCAGCGCTCCCTACAGCAGCGCCGAGGAAAATGCGCCAAGCAAAAAGCCTACGTCTATCACGATGGGCACCCGAGGGGGCCCCTTGACCAGAGCTTCGCCTTTTGGCTGAGAGCGGCGACGCGCGCGCGCCGCGCAGGTGTACGATGAGGACCTGGCGCGCCACCCGGACAACGGCTACGCGCTGCTGGGACGCGCGCAGGCGCTGGCGGCGCTGGGCCGCGGCGGCGAGGCCGCGGCGGCGGCCGCCGCGCACGCGGCGGCCTGGGCGCACGCGGACGCGCCGCTGGCTGACAGCTGCCCCATGTTCTCCGCGACGGCGGAGCCGCCGCGCGGCCTGCGCTGGCAGGGGCGGTGAGGAGGGCTGGCTGGGGTTAGGTTTTGGCCCCCGGCCCATGCGCTGCGCGCGCTGGCGAAGCTGATGCGCGGTGCGCATGTGCGCAGGTGGTGGATACTGTAAAAACTGCACATTGGCGGAGCTGGCTCGGCGCAGAGACACGCTTGGGCGGCGTTGACGCGCTCCGTGTTTTGACCGCTGACGAGTCTGATGCACAGCTGCGGTCGCGGCGGGCAGCGTATTGGCTGCGCCGTGTTCTGTCCTGGTCCGTCTTGGGCGTGCGCTGGTGCTGGCCGGTCGTAGGGGGTTTGGTGCCCTCCTTTGCCTGCTGGCGCCTCGCGGCTGGGGCCGGGGCTGTGGGCGCGCCTCTCTGGTGCAGCTGCAGGCTTGCATGTATTTGTTGGCAGTTGTGCCGTGGCGCGCAGCCTGCTTGTTTTCATGTACATTAATGCTGGATTCTGCTGTGTTGCTGCTGTTGGGGCCGCCGCAGTTCCCGTTCGCCCCCTTTATCCATTTCTGGGCGCCGATGTATGGGCGCCTGTGACACAAGCACTGTGGTGGCGCGGCAGTCTCAGTTCCCATGAACGCAAGCTTGCGCGACGTGTATCATCTGCTGTAGGACGATGTTGCGCATGCACATGCATTCACCTGTGCTAGGCATGCCTTTGCAACCGTTTGCAACCACTGCTCACTTTCAAAGCTTGCCAGTGAAGGGCCCCCCGGCCAGTCTCATGCGCATGCGAGTATTTCGACACTGTGTGTTTCGACACTTTGTGTATTGCACAGGCACAGTAAGCCTCTGGGCAGCTGTGGAAGAGAGGGGGCAAGAGTCGAGCGGAGCGGTCAGAGTCTGGGCAGGGGTAGCAATGCTGAGCGCACTCAGCTTCGTTGCCAGCGACCAAGCGGAGCTTGCGCTCAAGGCGGACAAGAAGGAGCGAAAGAAGGAAAAGAAGCGACAGCGGAAGGACCGGAGGAGGCAGAGCAAGCTGAGCACTGCACAGCAGGATGGCGACGCGCACGCACACGCAGCAGGTTCTGCGACTCGCAAATGTTCAGCTCCACGTTGCCATTCTTTGCTTGCTTGCAAGGACTATGGAAGCGTTTAGACACACAGGAAGTGTGTGTCTGCTGGGTTGCCAACGCGCTGTGCTCGCCATAGAGGCGGAAACGGCTACGCTTCAACAGCAGGGCAATTAGAGCTCAATGGTGACGTGAGGCTGCGTGCGCGGTGCAGGCGCAAGCAGCGCTTCAGACTCTGACGCCGCAGCAGAGCCGGCTGAGCCCAGCGCGCCCTCCGCGCCGCGCGAGGACTGGATGACCAAGGCGATGCCGCGCTCTACTCCGGCCGCGCCTGGCAGCGCGCTGGAGCCCCTGGCAGAGGATAGCAAGCCCTCTGTCTCGGTGCGGTCACTGTCAACGTGCGCAAAAAACTGCTTTCACTGACCTGTTTCCGGCTGGCACAGCTCCTTTGCTTAAGACCGCGTGCAAGGCTGTGCCTCTAGTGTGTCTTGCGACTCACAAGAGCCCTGCGGCGACGCGAGATACATGCTATAGGCCGCCCGCTCGCAGCAGCTCGTCTGTGTGACAAGGAGGCACGCTTGAACATACCTCAGCTTGCACTGCGCACCAGGCGCACGCTTGCTGTGCACACACTCGACGCACTGGGTCAGTGCCCGAGAAGCCTGAGTCTACAGGCACAGGCGCTCGACCCGCAACTCACGAGGGCACAGCGCAAGTCGCGGCAACTCACTGTGGGGGCTGCGCGCGTGACGACAAGCTGCCGCGCAGGCGCGGGAGCTGAACCCCTACTTTGGGGAGGGCGGCGACGGCAAGCCGCCCGAGGCCGTGGTGGACCGCCAGGGCGCCGTGCCTGCGGCCGGCGTGGGTGACGGCGGCGCGAGCTGGCGCATGAAGGCGCTGCGGCGCGCCCAGGTGGGGGGGCGAGCCTAGGTATATCTCTCCACCTGGCGCAGCATGGCCGCGGGCTGTCACGGCCCGAGGGGACCCTAGGAGGCTCATTGACTGCCGAGACCCTGACCGTGTCGCAAGCAGGGGCCGGAGCGCTGCACCCTGTGGCACGCCCCTGGCGCTGCGCCGCGCCTGACAAGGCTCGGGGCGGCCGCAGGCCACACTCGTGCGGGATCGCATATGCCATGGCTGCTCAACGCTGGCCTCTGCATGAGGCTCACCACGAGTGTGCATCGCCGGTCATTGGCTTGAGGCGCACGCGCAGGCCGTGGCGGCTGAGGACGGCCGCGCGGTGAGCGAGGTCGTGTCGGAGCGCTGGGGCTCGCTGTCGGCGCTCACCGCCACGCTCACCGCGGGCCGCGCCGCGCACGGTGCCCCCCGCATTGGCGTTTCGACCGAGCCCGTTGAATTCGAGCCATTGGCTGTGCATGACTGAGGAAGAGCTGACACCTGCTGGAGGGCGCCGCTGCAAATGCGACACTGCCGGGCTTGCGTGTCCCTTTGCAAGCATGCAGGATATGCTTGGTCCCTGTTAGTTCCTGAAAGGGCTTGTACCTTCAGTGCTCTCACCTCACCGTGCGCGCGCAGCCATGGCGCACTCGCACGCCGCGCGCGACCGCCGCGGCGACGAGCCCGCGGGTGGCCGTGGGCGCGGGCACGCCGACGGCGGCGACCGTGCAGGGCCCCGCCAGCCGCAGGGCGGCCGGGAGGGCCCGCGCGGCAGCGAGCAGGGGGAGCGCGGGCGCAGCGGGGATCGCCCCCGCACAGAGCGGGCTGGCAGCGGCGCCGGCTACCTGGACGACGTGCGAACGGACCGCTCGCAGATGCGGCGGCCGTCCGACGCCGCCCGCCTGTCCTGGCGGTGCGCTCGGTTGTCGGGCTTGAGCTCTCGGGCCTGCCTGGCCACCCGCCAGGCAGCGCCCGCGCCCGAGTGCGCATCACAACCCTCATGCGGGCGTAGTGCGAGCGGCAGCGAGGCTGCTCCCGTTGCCGCCGGCAGGCGCGGCGCCGACGGGTCGAAGGAGGCTGGCGGCCGCGGCGCCGGCCTGGGCGGAGCCGCGCAGCGGGGCGCGGGGCGGGCCGACCCCCTCGGGCGCGCGGCCGACGCTGCCGTGCTGCGCGCCGCCGCCGCCGACCTCAACACCTTTGCCGCCGACGGCAGCTTCATGGAGAGCTTTGTGGCGCGCGCGGCGGCCGCCGCCGGCGCCGCCCCCGCGGAGGAGGGCCCGGGCGGCGAGGGGCCCGCGGAGGGGTCCGCGGACCCCCGCCCTGCAGACCCTGCACCAGGGCCGGCGGCCGGGGGCGCGATGAGCGCTGCTGGCGCCGGCGGCGGCGTGGCCGCGGAGGAGGGCGCGGCCGGGGCGGCGCCCACCCAGGCGCCCGCGGGCGGCCTGACCGCGGCCCAGGTCGCACTGCTGGAGGACGACGCTGACGAGGAGGGCGGCGGCGGCCGCGCGGCTGCGCCGCCGCCGCGCGCCGCAGACGCCGCAGGCCCCGGCGGCGGCTGCGGCAACGGCGATGCGGAAGCAGCTGCGCCCGCGCCCGCGCCCGCACGCGCGCCGCCGCCCGGCGGCCGCAACTTCAGCGCGGCAGCGGCGCTGCGCGCGCGGCTGCTGGGCACCGGCGCCGCAAGCGCTGGGGTCGCCGGCGGCCCTGCGCCTGGCGCGCCCGAGCCAAGCGGCGCGGCAGCAGCCGGGGGCCGCGGCGACGGCGGCGGCGGCGGCGGCGGCGATACCGCCGGCGGCGGCGGCGGCCGGCGTGCGCGGGAGAGCGTGGCGCTGCCAATGGTGGACGCAGCGGGCCGCGCGGTGCGCGGCGCGTTCGGCCGGGAGGCCGCGGACGCGGGTGCGCCGCAGCCGCAGCGCATGCGCTTGGGCAGTGCCGCGTTCTGAACGCCTGAGGACTGAGGCTCAAGTGCCGTGCTAGCGGCAGCACCGACACCGAGCCTGCACAGCTCCTCCTGCCCCGGCCGCTCGCGTATGTGACGCAGTGGCACAGCGTGGAGCATGTGCAGGACTTTCAGGCGGCAGCCCTGGATAGCACTGCTGACTGCGTGTGTCACGTGCGGCGCCCGCGCGCGCAGGCGCGCCGCTGCCGGGCAAGCGGCCAAAGCGGCTGCAGGGCTACGAGGGCGGCGAGCGCGCGCGCTACTTCGCAGACGACGACGCGGCAGACCTGGCCGTGCTCGTCAAGCGGCAGCGCCATGAGGGCGCGCCGGACCTCGACGCCAACCTGGCGGACAGCATTCTGCGCAAGGGCGCGCGGTTCCGGTGCGGGCTCTCATAGGCTTTGCAGGGTTCAACCAGGGCTTTAGCCAGAAATTTCGGCCGAGGTCTGTTCTGAAGTGTGAGCAACATCACCCTGGGAGCAGCTGCTTTGGTGCATGCAGGGTGTGCTGGTTTGGAAGGCCTGTTTCAGCCAGTTAGGGCTGCTGAGGCAAGGATGGTCTGCGCCCGACTGTGGCGGGGGTTCCTCGGCCGGTTGGTGCATGTGTGCGCGCGCCCCAGGGAGCGCGACATGCACGTTGACGAGGAGTACGACCACGACGCGCAGCTGGGCATGTACGAGGGCCGCGCCGCGCGCAGCACCGCCGAGCAGCGCGCGCGGCGCGACAAGGCCGCGCAGGCGCGCAAGCCCCTGCTGGGCATGCCTGTGCCCAGGCGCTGGGCCTGCGCGCGGTCCGCGCCTTGTGAGCGAACCTGGCTGATGCCTTGTGGTGCGCGCTGGACATGATAGCGCGGACGTCGTGAGAGGTTAGTGTAAGCAGATATTTAGCTTGTGCAGGTCTTCACTTTTCAAAGCCCCCTGGAGTCGTTTGCCTTTTATGGCAGTGACGCCATGCACCTGATTCAATGCACACCGCACCTGCTCCGCTAAGAGACATTGTGTAGTAGACCAACAGATGTGATTATGCGAGCGCAAAGGAGGGGCTCTGGAGAGGCAAGAGCGCGCAGCCCGTGTGCACGCAGGTGGCGGACTTCCGCAAGACGTCCGGCGCGCAAGCGCGGTGCGGCCTGTGCTTCTCCAGCGCGGCGCGGCCGCGCCAGCTCACGATCGCCATCGGCCACACCGCCTACCTGGCGCTGCCCGCGGGGTGCGCGCCCCGCTGCATGTGTGCTGGCAGGCTCATGTCGGGCGCGCCGGGTGCCCCCGCGCTCTGCGGCTGCCTCATCTGCGTGCACGTTGAGCCTGGGCGTCGGGGGGGTCGCCGCTCCGATGGTCCCTGGTTGTAAGTTGCGCATGGCTTCATGCTGACACACTGCACAAGCCCCGCATGTCCTGTTTTGTGCAGGGCTGTTCAGGCACTGAGCGTCCTGTCGTGAGGCAACCTCTTGAAGACTGCGTGCGCTGGGCCGGGTTCCTGGTTTGCGCTCACACCCGGCTGCGGCGCCGCAGGGGCTGCCTGGTGCCGGGCCACTGCTTAATTGTGCCCATGGACCACGTATCGAGCTGCCGGCAGGCAGACGAGCAGGTCTGGACCGAGATGCGCAACTTCAAAAAGTGCCTGGTGCAGATGTACGCCGCGCAGGCGCGCCCCACGCCCCGCGGCAGCGCGCCGCGCGGGCGAGCTGGTCTGTGCTGTTGCGCTCCAGGACGGACCTGTGGCAGGCTGCACTGCTGAGCGCTGTGGAGCTCGGTGTGCATGTGACATACGCATGCAGTGCCCCCGACAGTGTAGTCCGATGTGGGCTCGAGGCTGATTGCTGGACCTCGCATGAGCGACATTGCACTGGCAGTCAGCAGTGAGATGAGCAGGGTCTGAAGCCCCAGCCCTGCCGATGCAGGGCCAGGAGGCGCTGTTCATGGAGACCGCGCTGGCGCTGGGCGACGCGCGCAGCCACGCGGCCGTGGAGGCGCTGCCGCTGCCGCCCAGGGCCGCCAGCAACGTATGATCACATCGATAATTCCCATTGTGACCTCGAAGGGGGACTTGTTTTCTCGGTCATCTGTTTTTATGTGCGCTGGCGCGCGTGCGCTGTCACGCAGTGAAGCACACCATGTGCCTGGTTCTCAGCGGGGCGGCTACACTCCTTTCCAGCAAGAAACGGCTGTTCAGCGCTTTCAAGCCAGTGCAACGGATGCGGCAGTGCGCGCGTGGCTGGCGTGCCGGCAAGGAAGCCATGGCAGCATGCGGCGCCTCCCTGCTGCACCCATTGGAGGGCTGTTGCGGCGCTGGAGCTCAGACCTGCAAGGCTCGCCTCCACAGCAGGGTCGTCTTGGGTGCTGGTGACACCGCTGGGCAGCGCATGGCCGCATGTAGGGAGCCAGCGCTGCGCCTGCGCAGGCGGCGATGTACTTCAAGAAGGGCATCGACGACGCGGCGAGCGAGTGGGCGCAGCACCACGCCAAGCGCTGGCTGGACACCACCGGCAAGGCGCGCGCCCTCTGGTTTTATAGCGCCCCCCGCCCGGCGCACTGCGTCCCCGGCGCCTGCGGCACGCTGGCCAGCCCATTGCCAGACCCTCGCAGCGACCGCCTGTCACTTGCGAGTCCTGGCTGCTGGCGTCTGTTGGAGACCTGATGCGACTCGCCCTGCCGTGTGCTTTGCTGCAGGGGCCCCTGCATGCGCGCCTGCTGCAAGTACTGGAAGCAGGTGTGGCATGCTCCGCGCACGGAGAGTGAAGCATGTCCAGCGACATGCATCAGCAGCTGTGGACAGCCTGCGCATAGCGCCGCGCCCTCGTCGTGCCGTCCATGAGATCAATCAGACGCTCCCGCGCGCGGCTCGCAGGGCCTGCGCGGGAGCATCCCGCCCTCATTCCCCTACTTTGCGCTCGAGCGCGGCCTGGCGGCCGGGCACGTGCACGTCATCGACGACGAGGCGGACTTCCCGCGCGGCTTCGGCCGCGGCATCCTGGTCGGCCTGCTGGGCCTGCCGCCCGAGGCGGCGCACCAGACGCTGCGCGCGCCCGGGCGCGCCGGCGCGACCAGCGCGCAGGCGGCCGAGTTCCGCAAGCAGTTCCAGCCCTTCGACTGGACCGCGCAGCTGGAGTGAGCGCGCAAAGGCAGCCCAGCGCATTCAGGGCGCCGGCGCCTCGGTGGGGCCTGTCGCTGCCGCCGTGTGCATGGATGTCAGGGCGCGCTGGCGCGCCCGGCGGCGCAGGCGGCGGGGTGCTGCCAGCTGCATGAGCGGAAAGGCCAGCGGGACGGCGTGCGTGTGAGTGTTGGCTGGCTCTGTCACTGGTGTGGTGCATTTTCGCCATCTGCTCGTGGGCTGCGCTATGGTTTTGTGCAATCTGTTGGGTTTTGTGAGTGGCTTGTTCCTTTGTGCAAGCGAAGGGCGCACGAAGCAGCGCTGCGATTCCCTCTTACAGCTCAGTCAAAGCAGGGGCTGTCCAGCAGGCACACGAGTGCCTCTATATTCCCTTATGTCTATATATAGCCAAGCTGTGCCGTGCCCGTGTTCAGCACCCCCTGACCCTGCCCGCCGAGCCACAGGACTTGGCCGGGCAGCGCACAATGCATCACCACTTTCACAGCATCCCGCACAGCAGCAGTGCAGCCGCCTGCCTGCCCTGCGGAAACATGCTTTCCTCGTGCACTGCTGCCACTCCCCGGCAAGGCTGCTAGTAGCAGCCTGCTACTTCTTGGCCGGGGCCGCCTTGGGCTCCTTGGGAGCCTTCTCGCCCTTGGCGGCCGGGGCGGCGTGGCCCCCGGCCGCGCGCACCGCCTTGCCGGCCTTGCCCTCTGCGGTCGGCTTGGCCTGCGCGCCGGGGCGCGCCCGCTGCTCAGCGCAAACCCTCTCGTGCACCAGGCGCCACTCCTCCTGTGTCTGCAAGCTGGGCTGTCGCAGGTGCTGGGTCAGGGCGCGTGCCCAACCCCGCACGCGGCATTTTCTGGGCTCCTGTGCCTGCCCGAACCTTCTCTGGTGTGCAGCACAGGTGTGAAGGCAACACAGGCACCTGGCGAACAGCGAGGGGCGCTAAGTGCCTGTTGGGGCGGCATGTGCCATAGCCATCTTGGTATATAAATGCTTGGTCATTTGGCAGGGCCGCCTCACAGCGTGCACTATGCAGCTGGGTGCCTGCTTGCACCTTCTTGTCTTCCTTGGGCGCCATTTCGCTCGCACAGGCTGGTGTTGCGGGCTATACGCAGGTAGCCTGGAAGGAGCAGGTTGTTTGGCAGGCGATACCGCGTTCTGAGCGTCGTCGTATCTATATATAGCAGAAACTGGCACCGCCTCTCCGGTGGTCGTACAAGCCAAGCCCTATCCCCTACTGCCTATTTCGTAAGTGCAATGACGATGGCCTGGACGAACATTGCGCTCTGGCAGAAATAGCATATTTGTGGGGGGTCTGGCTGCGCTGGGTCCCTTGCGTGTGAAGCAGGGGCGGCATGGGGCCACGCGCACTCCTGGCAGTGCTCTGCCTGGCGTCGTTGATTTCGTGGGGCGAGTGCCACAGGGTGCTTGTCCTGAACCTGCCGGACGCAGTGAGCCACCAGTTTGTGTTCTTCAAGGTGCGGTTCATTGTCTGGCAGCGGCACTGGGGCACAGAGCAGGCTCGTGCGGAGCGCGGTGTATGTCTTCACTTGTCCTTGCATGTGTCCTTGCAAAGCTATTCCCGCACGCGTGTGCGAGTACAAGCAGTGAGGAGAACCCCGGTGTCGCAGATACATGAGGAGCTTGCTGCGCGCGGAAATGCAGTGCTGGTGCGCCGCATGCTCTCCCGCTCCCTAGCTATCTGCCTGCACTCCTGCCTGCTTGTTCATGACTTGCTTGTGCAACTGGAAGCCTGCATTGGCACGTGCTGCTGCTAGTAGCTCGGCGCTGGTTAGTAATACAAAGACGAGGATGTGCGGGAAGCCCGCGCAAACGACTCTT
>JAABUX010004942.1_pt1 | contig 16616 bp, 15 predicted proteins | sample 5561851 | NCBI WGS metagenome assembly JAABUX01 (sample SAMN10711883, study PRJNA513361) | rock metagenome | isolation source: Antarctica rocks | place: Antarctica: Victoria Land, Richard Nunatak red sandstone | collected 2016-01-03 | reverse complement strand
CGGTCGTGACTGTGCATCACGTTTTGACCGCCCGGCTCTTGCCGCTGCCGCAGCACCACCATCTCGCTCGCCCCGCGCGTCGGTGCGGCCAGAACCCCGACCTCCACGCCGCCTAGTGTCGCAATCATTTCAACCTCGCCCCTGCGTACGATGCCCATGGTATCCTCCTTTAAAATGGTATCCTCCTTTAAACAAGACCGGTGCCGCTCACCCAACGGGCCTGTTATCCGAACAAATGGTCGACATACGGGATATTCATCATGGTGAGCGCGAGGGCGAGAACGCCCAGCACGACGGCCGGGACCGGCCCGGCTCCGATGTCCTTCAGGGCCAAGTGGGCGGACACCGCGCCGACCATGAACACGATCGCCTCTAGGGCAGCGAGATCGCCGACGATCGGTGCGACAAAGCCAAGAGCCAGGCCGGCGGCCAGGATCACTTCAACCGTACCAAGCACGGGGAGCAGGCTAAGCGCTATCCCTAGGTGCGTGAAGTTGGCGGCCACGGGTTTCGCCCGCGCCAACTTCGACCCACCAGAGGCCAGGAAAACGAGGGCCAGCAGACCGTCCAGGATATGTTTCGCGACATCCATGTGTTACCTCCTCCGGTTTCTATACTCCGCGCGGCATGTGGCGGCGCTTATGAACGGCGTCGTGCCTGCGACGCGAACAGGGTAGGGGCGTCCGCTGCGCGAATGGCCGCGCGGCGGACGCTGGTGTGTGAGAGTGGGGACGGCCCTCACAGGTATCCCTGGCGAGTCAAAGACAGATCTTTCGTGATCGCTTAGCCGAGGCGCGAGCCCCGCTGTTAGTTGCCTACGATCCATGCCTGCGGAGGCGGAGGCCGCTGTCCCGCGGCGATGACAATGGTCCCGATGCGCCCAGTCCTAACGCAACCTGGCAGGCTCTCTTCGTCTACCAGATTCATCAGCGGCGGGTCTAGCCGCCGTAGCTCTCCAATAACCGCTGCCCTTCGGGGCTGGAAATGTCGAGGATTTGACCCTGCAACGCCGGGTCGTCGGCCTCGATCACGGCGACAATAAAGCGGGCAGGGCGCTCCGGCGCCTGCATCATGCCCTGGCTCTGCATGCTCTGGAAGCGATCCACCGTCTCCTGACCGATCACCGCCGCCTCCTGCGCCCGGATGCTCGCCGGCATCGCCGTCTCCACGATGCCGGGGTAGATAGAGGTCAGCACAACCGTCGCATCCGGTAGCTCGCTGCTGAACTGGCGCGTCAACATGTCCAGCCCCGCCTTGGAGAGCGAGTACGGGCCGGTCCGGGGGAACGGTCCTTGCGCCGCGCCGCTCGACACGTTGACGATGCGCCCCCACCCTGCCGCCCGCATGGTCGGTAGGGTGGCGCGGGTCAGCAGATACGGGGCGACGAGATTGATGCGTAACGCCTTCTCCCAGGCCATCGGATCGAGCTCCCAGCTGAGTCCGAACGGCCCGACGACCCCCGCATTGTTCACCAGGATGCTGATCGGCCCCAGGGCCTGCTCCACGGATGCGACGGTCGTGGCGGCGGCGCTGCTCTCAGACAGGTCCGCTGAGAGGGCGTGGGCCCGACGCCCGAGAGCCCTAATGGCAGCGGCCACCTCGTCGATTTCGTCCGCGTTACGGGCGACGATGGCGACATCGGCGCCGCGTCGCGCTAACTCCAGGGCGGTGGCCCGCCCGATACCACGCCCACCTCCGGTGACGAGGGCGACCTTTCCGTTAACTGTACTCACGTTTCTATGTTCCTGACGTTAGTTAGAGATGATGGCAAGAGAGGGGAATGACTAGCGGGCGGCGAGCGGGCGCAGGCTCTCCAGGATCGCCGCCGGCTCCGGCCGCCTGGTCCAATCCGGATTCACGGAGGCCAGGGCGATCGTGCGGTCCGGGGCAATCACGAAAACGCCGGCGAAAGGGATCTCCCAGGTGTCGTCGCCGTTGAACACGGGCACCTCAGAGCCGAAGGCCGTCAGCAGCGGGCGCACCCCCTCGGAGAAGGCCCACACCAGCCCATATTGCCGCGCCACGGCGTTGCCCTGATCGCTCAAGACGGGAAAGGTCAGGCCCTTCTTCTCGACGGTGGTCAGGGAATTGTCGGGCGTCTGCGGCGAGACCGCGACCATCGTGGCGCCCAGTTCCCGGATCTGGGGCTGTATGGCCTGATAGGCGCGCAGCGTGAGGTTGCAGTAGGGGCACCACTCGCCGCGGTAGAAGACGAGGGCCATGGGGCCGCGCTCAAGGAGCGCGGAGAGGGAGACCTGGCCGCCGGTGGCGTCGGGCAAGGTGAAGTCCGGGGCCTGCTGCCCCGTCTTCAAGCTGTGCGCGGCGAGGCCGGAGCGCACCAGGCGCTCGACCTCGGCGTCGAACTGCGCCACCGCTTCGGGCGGCGCCTGCGTGCCTATCTGCTGCTTGAAGTCGGCGAGTTGCTGGTTCAGGGTGCGCTCGGGCGTGATCTGTGCGGTCGTCATCGGTCTGCTCCTTCTAACTACTGTCTGCCGTGGCGTGGGTGGAAAGCCGCCGTGAGAGTTGTTCGGTAGGTGGGACGGTTGGACGGTTAGATGGCGGTACGCCCGCCATCGACGGCCAGCGTGGCGCCGTGGACGAAGGCGGCCTCGTCGCTGGCCAGGTAAACCGCCGCGGTGGCAATCTCCTCCGGCCGTCCCGCGCGGCCGGCTGGGGCCGCGCTGCCCATCTGATCCGCAAAATCCGCCCGCGCGCCGGAGGGCTCGGTGCGTATCGGGCCGGGCGCGATGGCGTTGACGTTCACGCCGGAGGGACCGTACTCGGCGGCCCACGCCTTGGTCAGCAGCTCGACCGCTGCCTTGGAGGCGCCGTAGGCCGCGAGCCTCGACATCCCGAAAGATGCCACCATCGTGGTGATGTTAATAACCTTGCCCGACCCACGTTCGGCCATGGCCGGGGCCAGCGCCGCCGTCAGGTAGTACGTCCCCTTCACATTGGTCGCGAAGAGGGCGTCGTAGTCCGCCTCCGCGAGGTCGTGCGTCGGGGCGAAGGCGGCGATGCCGGCGTTGTTGACCAGGATATCGACCTGCCCGAGCGCCTCGGTCGCGGCGTGGGCCAACCCGCGCACGTCCGCGACCGAGGACACGTCGGCCTGGACGAACGTCGCGCCCTCGCCGATAGCCTCGGCGGCTGCATGGCCACGCCCCTCATCCCGGCCCGCGATGACGACGCGGGCGCCCTCATGGACAAACGCTTTGGCAATGGCGTGGCCTATCCCCGCCGTCCCGCCGGTGATCAACGCTGTCTTGCCCTGTAAGCGCGTGGTCATGCTGCTCTCCTTGTGCGTCCGCACGCTCTCGTGATCGCGGCCACTCATTTGTACCGCTTAGTACACTGTACACCATCTGGACCGAGAAGTACAGTTTTTGTCCAAGGTGGTAGAATGGAGGCATGACAACGGAGACAACGGAACCAAAGACGCGACGCGGACGGGCTAGCCGGGGGCGCATTGTCGAGGCGGCGGCGGACCTGATGTTCCTGCGCGGCGCGCGCGGGACGAGCCTGGACGACGTGCTGGCGGCGGCGGGCGTGGGCAAGGGCCAGTTCTACCACTACTTCGCCGACAAGGACGCCCTGGTGCGCGCCGTCATCGCGCGGCAGTCCGCACGCGTGTTAGACGCGCAGCGCCCGCTGCTTGACGCGCTTGACAGCTGGGAGGCCATCGCCTCCTGGTTCGACCGGCTGGTGGCGATTGAGGAGGGGCAGGGCTGCGTCGGTGGGTGTCCCGTCGGCTCGCTGGCCAGCGAGCTGGCGGATCAGGACGAGGCGGCGCGGGGCGACCTCGTCGCCGCCTTCGACCGCTGGGAGGGGTACCTGGCGCGGGGGCTGGACCACATGCGCTCGCGTGGGGAACTGCGGGCCATAGCCGATCCGGCCGTGCTGGCGGCGGCGACGATGGCGAGCATTCAGGGCGGCCTGCTGCTCGCCCAGACGCGCAAGGATGCACGCGCCCTGCGATGTGCCCTCGATAGCACGTTTGCTTACCTTCGCACGTTCGCCGTCGCTTGAGCAGCGTGCGCGGCCGGTTCGGCGCGACAGCCGCGTCCCCACGGTCTGTGAATGCTGGCTTCCACAGCCGCCGTGGTGATAGCTCTGGGAGCCTGGGTGTCTCGCCCCTCCCCGGTCTACCGCCGGGACGGGCGAGCAGCGCAGCGAGCAGCGAGCGCCATACGCTCCCCGGCCGAGAATTCGTAGGCGCGCGGAAGTCCTGAAGTCCTGGGTCCGGGCGGGCGAGCCGCCCGCGCTCCCAGTCGTCCCAGACCTTACGCGCGCCTACGAGAATTCACAGATCCTGGCCGCGTCCCCTGGCGATCGACGCTCTCGCCTGCTATACTGTTAGTGTCAGTAAGACGCAAACCCGTCGAGAGGCTCCCGCACTATCCTGGTTGATGGGACGAAGGACTCCTCCCGCGCGCGGGCGTGCAAGAATGCGCCCGCGTAGGTAGACAGACGGCAACGCTGCCGATGGTCCGGGTCCGCGCTGCTGATACCCACCTGACCCGCTACGAACCAGGGCCGGTGCCGCGCCATCGTAGCGCGGCCGGTGATGTGGCGTCAGTGGTCTGGCTTGTGCGGCGATGTTGCCGACTCCCCCACGCAGCAGGTACGGGCCGTAGTGCGTCGGCGCCGTTCCACGTGCTCACGACCATGGCCTCTGACGTTCCCACATCAGCTCCCGTGCGCTGATGGGATGTGGCCGTGATGGTATCCCTCTCCGGGATGGCGTCGCCACGGCCACGGGCATGGTCCGGCGGTCGGGCAACGAGGCGCCGACGCCGGGCGGGCGCGTGGCTGAGACGGAACAGATATCAGATACGAGAACTATAAGTAGGATCGTCGGCTGCTGCCCGACGACCACAAGGAGATACCATGTTCGATCCGACCTTTTTCCATTCCGTGACCATAGCCGTGCAGGACGATCGGCTGCGGGCCGCGCGCCCGGCCTACCACACCGCGGAGCCGTCTGCGCCCGCGTCGCGCCCGGCGGCCACGCTCTGGGGGCGCCTGACGCTGCGGCACCTGCGCGCCGGGTTCCGGTTGCTGGGCCAGCCGAGCTAGCAAGAGTGCTCAATCACACGAACAGTTCCTTCTCTGTGATAAGCGCAATCATCTTGCGCGCGTCCGCAAAATGATCCTCAACCTTGCGCTGGGCTAGCCGGCTCCGGTCGCCGCGTGAGCGTCGTGGGCGAAGACGATGGCCTCGTGGATGCCGACGCGCGGGACGACGACCGCGATGTAGCCATCCTCTCGCGTATGCGGCAGGGTCGTCCCGTTACGCGCCAGGTAGACGCGGTCGATATCCTCGTCATCAGATAGGCGCAGTCGTATGGCGACATCGCGCAACGGGGGCGGCGTCTCCAGGGCTTCCACGTGCGCCGGGGCGCGGCGCGCGGCGTGGTAGTTGACGACGTGGACGACGTGGTCGGCCCCGCGCCGCAGCAAGGACACCTCGGCCGTAGCCGGCGCATCGGTCGTCACCATCGGACGGGGCAGCAGCAGGTCGAGCAGGCGGCCGACCAGCGCGCGGAAGGTCAGGTTGCCGTGCCGCTGATAGGCCGCGAAAATCGGGCCGTAGATATAGACCACATCGTCGCGCCGCGTCACCGCCGGGTAGCCGGCGGCTTGCGACAGGGGCGGGCTGTAGAGGTGCGAGCTGAAGTGCTCCCCGGTGCGGTTAAAGTAGCTCTCGTGCGCCTCGGCCACCACCTCTGTGCCCGGCTCCGGGACAACGCGCACGGAGGGGCCCTCGTACAGGGTGTACGCAAAGTCGGGCCGCGTCACCGCCGTGTGTAGGGCGGCGTCGGCCAGCATGAAGTAGTCCGGCATGCTCGCGGCCGGGCCGTCGTAGCGCACGCCCATCAGGTCGGCCAGCGCGAAGTCGCCCGCGTCCCGGTCCAGCAGCGCCTCGTGGGAGAGCAGCAGCCGGCCGCCACCAGCCACGTAGGCGCGCAGGCGCGCGACAACCGCGGGCGAGGGCACTCCCCCGTCGGGGACGATCAGCGCCTCGTAGGCCCCGACGTCGGGGCAGCGCGCCGTGATGACGTCGAACTGGTGATGGAGCTCGAGCAGCAGCTTTGCCGCCCCCTCTAGCGCGCCGCTGGCGCCTCTGGCCTCGGCATGGGCGGCGTGGGTCCCGTCCCCTTCCAGCGCCAGGAGGCCGATCTGAGCCGCTGCTTCGGCCCCCACGCAGCATGACTCGAGGGCCTCGATGTCGCCGAGGGCGGCGCCGATGACCTCGTAGACGGCCGGGTTGAGCCGTCCGCGCGGGTGCATCTGGTCGCCGATGGAGACCGCCCCACCCGTGGCCAGGATGGTGGCGCTCTCGAAGCGCAGCGCGTCCGGGTGCTTGAGCCCGCCCCAGTCGGCCCAGTGGCCCTGGAAACGCCCGGTCATGCCCAGCAGGGGCAGCCCGAAGGTGCGCGCGTAGCGGGACCACAGGGGGTAGAAACCGTAGCCCCACCCGCCCGTAGCCAGCGCCTCGAGTTCAATCTGCGCGTACGCGTCCGCCTCGTCGGCGAAGCGCAGGCTCCAGCGGGAGTTGTAGAAGAGGCCCGCGCGCGGCAGGCGGGCGCGTACGGCCGCCGACATGCGGCGCATGAAGCGGCGGGCGACCAGATTGTTGTGGGCGTCGCGGCGCGCCGGGTCCGCCGGATCGTCGCCGGCCCGCCGCAGGTCGGCCAGGCAAGTGGCGCAGACGCAGCCCTCGGGATCGTACATCACGATGTCGTAGAAGAAGCCGTCGCAGGCGTAGCGGTCCATCAGTTCCTCGGTCTGCGCGGCCAGCTCGTCGGCGTAGGCGGTGTTGACGCACAGCGGGGGGAAGCCGGGTTCCAGCGGCCCCGGCCCAGCGAGCCGCCCGTCCGCGCGCAGTTGCCGCCACTCGGGGTGGCGCGCCGCGGCGTCGACGTCGAAGCCGACCGAGAGGTAGACCGGGCAGCGGATACCGGCCCCGTGGCAGGCGCGGATCTGCTCGCCCAGCAGGTCGAAGCCAAGCGCGGGATGGACCGGGCCGATGCGCGTGGGGTAGTAGTTCATGCCGTGGTGGCACTTGGCGAACACGGTGACCGAGGCGACGTGCGCGGCGCGCAGGGTGTGGGCGAAGTGCTCGGGGTCCCAGTCGGCGCCGATATCCGGGATGGCCGGCGCGTTGTGGAAGTCCAGGTGGACCTGGCGCAGGGGGAAGGCGGTGGCGCCCATGGCCCCGCCCCGGTTGGGATAGCCGCTGTCCTCGTGTGTCGTCATGTCCTCGCGTGTCGTCATGTCCTCACCTCCGTCAGGATGGCCACGTCGTAGCCTGGAACATCAAAGGGTCCCGTCACGACGGTATCGCTCAGGGCGTCGCGGAAGGACCGCGCGACCGTGACCGTGCGCGGCGTCGCATCGTGGTTGAGCACGAAGTACGCCCGCTCCGACCCGTTGCGGCACGGGACGACCTCGACGCGCGCGTCATCGTCGACGGCCCGCACGGGGCTTGTCTCGTCCCCCAGTAAGAGGGCCAGCAGGTCGTCGTACAGGCGCTGGTCCATCGCCGACGCGACGTAGACCGCCCGCCCCGCGCCGGCCGCATGCACGGTGACGGCGGGCGCGTCGTGTACGGGCGAGCCCTCACCGAAGGCGGCCAGGGTCTCCGCGCCGATGCTCTGGAGGTGGTCATACCAGACCCTGGCCGCGTACACGCCGGTGAGCCCGCCGCCCGGACGCGCCTGCACCGGTATGACGCCCATGTCGCGGCGCAACCCCGCCCACGCCGCGGCGTCCTTGCCCATCAACTCCTTGGGCGGCGCCCCGACGCCAGTGAGGCTGCCCCACTCGACGCGCTCCACGCCGAAGAGGTCCCGCAGCAGGTAGGGCGGGCGCACGGGCGGCGCCACGTGGTCGCGGTCCAGCGTCGCCGTCAGCATCGTGGCGATCAGGATGCCGCCACCGTCGACGTAGGCCCTCAAAGCTCCGGCCAGCGACTCGTCCATCAGCCGCAGCAGCGGCGCGACCACCACGCGGTAGCGTCCCAGGTCCGACCCGTCGTGGACGACGTCGGCGGCGCGGCCTAACCGCTGGACTGCGGCGTAAAACATGTCCGCCTGGGCGCGGTAGCGCAGGCCGGCGCCGGGCGGGCTGAAGTCGAGCGAGACGTTGGCGTCCGCGTCGAGCAGGATGGCCACGTCGTTGTCGTGGCGCAGCCCGTCCAGCAACGGCGCCAGGCGGCCGACCTCGGCCCCCATGCGGGCCACCACGTCGTAGCGCGCGTTGGGCTCCCCGTCGTGGTCCAGGATGCCGCGCCAGTACTGCTCACCGCCGAAGCGGCCGGTGCGCCAGCGGAAGTACAGAATCAGCTCGGCCCCATGGGCGACGGACTGCCAGGCCCACAGGCGGCTGCGCCGCGGGTCGTCAGCCGCCTCGCCCATCGGCGAGCCGCTCTGTTGCTCCAGCATCCAGTAGCGGGCGCCCTGCTCTTTGTAGCCGCGGGCCACGGCGTGCAGCAGCGCCATCGTCGCGGGGTGCGGGTCGGCGGCAAACTGGCTGGGATAGAGGTCCCAGCCCACCACATCGAGCGTCTCGAACAGCGCGCGGCCGTCGATGGCGTCGCCGCCCGCGAACATGTGGCACACGTTGGTCGTGATGCGCTGTTGGACCCCCGCCGCGCGCAGCGCCCTCTCCTGAGCGCGCAGGTAGCGCACGTTGACGTCGGAAAAGTAGCGCTGCGAGTCCAGCAGCAGGCCGGGGTTGTGCAGGTCCTGGCCGCGGCGGGGAGTGGGCGCGTCGTCGACGTCGAGGAACTCGTTGCCGCCGAAGACAAGGCCCAGGCGCCGGTTAAGCTCGCCGACGGAGCCATACTTGTCGCGCAGCCAGGCGTGGAAGCCGGCCAGGCACACCTCGCAGTAGCAGCGCGTGCCGTACATGCCCAACTCGTTGTCGATCTGGAAGCCGATCACGCCCGGGTGGCTGGCGTAGCGCCCCCCCAGAGCGGCCGCGATGCGCTCCGACCGCTCGATAAAGTAGGGGTGGTTGACGCAGCACAGGCTGCGCCCGCCCGCCTCCCAACGCCGTCCGTCCTCGTAGACCTGGCGGCAGTCGGGGCGGCCGGGCCGCGGGACCACCAGCCATACCGGCGGGCCGGCCGTGGGCGTGCCCAGCAGCACCCCGATGCCCTCCGCGTTGAGGGCGGCGATAGCCTGGTCGAGCCAGGCAAAGTCATAACGGTCGGGCTCCGGCTCCAGGCGGCGCCAGGCGAACTCGCCGAGCCGCGCCACATCGAAGCCGGCCTCGCGCATCAGGCGCGCGTCGGCCGCCCAGCGATCCTCGGGCCAGTGCTCGGGGTAGTAAGCGGCGCCGTATCTCATGCGTTCTTTCTCCTCCGTATCCATCCGTGAGGTGAGACCAGGCATGTCGCGCGCGATTCATCACACGTTGGATATGGTACTCCCGACGGGGTGAGGCTGTCAACGCGTGGACAGCGCCGAGCGGTCACGCTGCCGTGGCGACAAACTCGACGCGCACGCCGACCGCGACGTACGCCGCCCCCGCCCGCTCCGTCACCCGCCGTACTGTCGTCCCACCCACCGTCACCCCCGTGAAATGGGCTACCTCGCGCCCCGCCCGCCCGAAGCTCATCCACGTCGCCAGCCGCACCACGCTCTCGCGCACAAAAGGCGTCAGGCGCCCCGGCGGCAGCGCCACCTCCTCATCCAGGGGGGAAAGGCCCCTCCCGCAGGCGGGACAGACCGCGTAGCTGCGCGTCAGCGTGATCCGACGGTTGTACGTCGTCGTCAGGCGCCGCGTCTTGGCCCCCCGCGCCTCCACCCGGCCCCCGCACGCCGGGCACCGTTGCCGCTCCTCCACTGGCAGTGCCTCCATGTCCGCCTGCGCACTGGCCAGCGCCAAGTCCTCCCGCATGCGTGCCCGCAGCACCGCCAACCGCTCGTCAAGCGTCCGTTCAATCTCCTGCAGCGTCGCCCGTGGATGCGCCGCTCGCCAGGCCGCCAGCCCTGTAAATACATCCTCCGCCGTCACCGGCCACATCCCCACGCCCTGCTCCCGTGCCATCGCCGTCCTCCCCGTCTCTATCCCTAGCCCTCCTGCTGCCTGCTAGTCTACCCCTTTCCCTCTCCGCGAAAAAGTGGCGCGCACCCGAGCTTGCGTTGACGTCCCGCCGCCGGGTCGACCCACCGCCCTATATAGAAGAAGTCCACCTGCGCCTCGTCACCCGGCGGCGGATCGTCGAGGCGAATGGTGGGGCGCACGGCCCCGCGCAGCCGCTCCGGCCACTGCGCTGCCAGATAGCGGTAGAAGGTCCGCCAGCTCACCCGCAAATCCTGTTCGTCGCACAACCGCTGGGGCAGCACGGCCAGGCGCACCTCGCCGACTCTCTTTTCCAGGTAGTCGTGGTACTGGGCCACCGCCTCGGTCGCCACCCCCCGCTCCCGCCGCCGCGCCACGCGCTGAATCGTCGCCCGCGCCACGCGCTGAATCGTCGCCCGCGCCACGCGCTGAATCGTCGCCCGCGCCACGCGCTCCCACTCCTCCTCGCCGCGGCGTCCTCCGCCGCGCTCCAGCCCCGCCTGGGTCGCCGCTTGGGTAGACTTGCGCACGGTCGGCCGCGAGTACCCCAACCGGTGCGCGATCGCGCTGCTATTCTCGCCCATGTCCCAGGCCACCAAAATCTCTTTCACGTCTGCCACGTTCATCCTTCGTCGCGCCATGACTCACCTCCTGCCCTGCAGGATCGGTCATGGCCTCAATGAGGTGGCAAATTCTTGTGATCAGAACAGCCCTGATCTGGAAACACAATGTGATCAGGACCGCTGTCTCACTGGAAAGATACCGTGATCAGCGACAACCTCTACCTGGCGCGCGGTGCTGCCACCGCTCACGGAGGGACGCTCACTGTCGCCTCGACGGTCGGGCAGGGGGCCTCCTCCCACCTGTCCCTGCCCCTGTCCTCGGCGTCGGATAGTCCGGCGAGCGGCGAGCGGCGGGGGCTAGCAGACCCGCGCCCGGACGGGGTAGGCCGCTATCGTCGGGCAGCCTCTCGCGTACCCGCGCCTGCACGTCTCCGATTTAGGAGGCGCGGACGGCGTGAGGCGGCGCCGTACAAGGGGGCACGGGCCGGTCGAACAGTTGGGGAGGGGGATGGGACATGGACACGGGATGTGGCCCTCATGCGCCGCTCCTTGTGGACGGGAGCCACTTTTTGCATGTCGCCCCCGGAGCAGGACATCGTTAAAGTCCCCCGTGCCTTCCTCGATCACCTGAGCGAGATGCTGTGTTATGCGGCCTAAACGGTAACGATAGGTAGGGCTACAGCCGTTCCCCCGTCCCAAACGGAACATGCCCTGCGCACCCTGCCAGATGACATGGCAAAGACGCTCCGCACAAACTCCCTGAGCCCGCTGTGGACTTGGCCACATGAAAGATGACCTCTGTGGGAAGATATTCTCGCCCGTCCAGGCACGACCCTGCTTGTGATAGACTGGGCGCACGACGTGTATCCCTGTGAGAGAGCGAGAAGGGCGAGCTTGTGGCGACACCGGAGCTGGAGCCGGACGACTTCCACCAGTTGGAACTCCTGTTCACCGATCCCATCCAGCACGAGTATGAGGTCGTCCGTCGTGTCGTGTTATTCGCCGAGACGCTGACCCAGCGCGCGGCCGAGACGGGGATTGATCGCCATGCGGTGGGGGAGAAGGCACGCCGCTTCCTTGAGGAGGGCATGCTTGGCCTGGCTGATCGGCGAGCGGGCGCGGCGGGACGCAAGCCGCATCCTTTCCCTGAGCGGGTGGCGAGCTACCTGCTCTACGCGCAGCAGCTCTGGCCGGCTGTCCACGATCGCGAGTTGGTGCGCATCGTCCGGCGCAAGTTCGGCTACGAGACCAATCACCACACGGTCAGGAGCTTCTTGGAGCGCCATCCCATCCCGGTGCAACTGCCCTTGCCGATCGTCGGCTTCCACCAGTTCGACGATGCCTATCGGGCGCGCTGGACGGTGGTACGGATGCACTACGAAGGCTGGCAGCAGCGGAGCATTGCAGGGATCCTGCATCTGTCACGCCAGCACGTAGGGGAGATCGTCGCCGCGTTCAAGCGCGATGGGTTTGCGGGCCTGGAGGATCAGCGCACGCGGCCGGCCGATCACCCGGCCAACCAGTTGAGCCTGCCGTTCCTCAAGGAGGTGCTGGAGGTCCAGCGGGAGCACCCGCGCGCGGGCCGCTTCCGCGTCCGTGGCTTGGTGGCCAAGCGGACGGGACGGGAGCCGCCGAGCGAGCGCACGGTCGGGCGCGCGATGGCGCTCAACCGGCAGGTCCACGGCGCGCCCCCCGCGTGGACGACCGACCGGCCCGACCCGTCGGCCCCCGATGGCGTGGTCAAGGAGATCCCCTACGAGCCGACCCATCGCCATCGCTACTGGTTCATCGACTATCGCTATCTGGTGCGCCTGGGTGACGACCACCACTGGACCTACTCGCTCTGTGTCATCGAGGGCTATTCCCGGAAGATCCTGGCGGGCATAGCCACCGAGCGCCAAGACACCATCGCCGTGCTCCAACTCCTCGCGGCCGCGCTCGCCGAATACGGCCACCCCGAGGGGCTCGTCTCGGACAACGGGTCGGTGTTCACGTCCGACGCCTACGAGGGGTTACTCACCTCCCTGGGCATCGCGGTGTGCCATATCGAGAAAGGCCAGCCCTGGGAGAACCTGATCGAAGCGCAGTTCAAGGTGCAACTCCGGCTCGCCGACGCGCACGTCGAGCGGGCCGACGGGATCGAAGACCTCCAGCAACGCCACGCGGCCTTCGTCGAGGTGTTCAACACAACGCCGCACTGGGCACATCGGGAGCGAGAGGACGGGTTGCGCGCGCCAGTGGAGGTGCTCGGGTGGGTGCGCGGACGGGAGATCGCGGTCGGCGTCGTGCAGCAGGCCCTCCGCCACCTGCAGGTCGAGCGCGTCGTTAACACACGGGGCTACGTCAGCGTGCAGCGCTTCTATATCTACGCCGAGCGGGGACTCTCACGCACGCGCGTCTCGGTCTGGCTCTACGACGGACGCCTGGAGATGGCGCACCAGGACACTCTGCTCGCGCACTACACCTATCGTTATGACCGGCGCGCCCGGCGCTTGCGGGCCGTGGAGGCGCCGCACCTCTACCACACCCCGTATGCGTCGCCGCAACTCGAGTTGTGGGAACTCGACGATGCGCAGTGGCGCAAAGTGACGGCCCGCCCCTACAAGCGGCGCCCACGGCCAGCCGACAGCGGTGCGCGGCAGCTCCCGCTGCCCGTCGTCGGGCTGCTCGCGGTTCTCATTGGGAGATGGGTCGGCTGAGACGACGCGGGCAGCGTCCGCACCTCCCTCCCCGGTCGCTCTCTCACGCATCGCCGCGGCGACGGGCGCGCATGGCCTGGACACGCAGCCGCGCCTGCTCCCGCTTGACCTCCTCGCGGCACGCGTCGCAGTACCGGGACACGGGGCCGCGTTCGCCCCGGATCACGGTGTCCCGCTCCCCACAGGAGGCACATTTAATACGTCGTTCCTTGATCGCCATAGCATTCCATCCAGTGTTACGCTAGTTTTAAGCAAAACTAGCGTAACACGCTGGCGAAGGGGTGTCAAGGAGACAAACGCCCCCTGCGGCAAGAGAGGCCAAGCCCTGTGTGCGATGCGACATGGCCACAACGTAGCAGTCGTCCTGTGGCGAGAATATCTTCCCACAGAGGTCATCTTTCATGTGGCCAAGTCCACCCGCTGCCGCACAAACTCCCTGAGCCCGCTGCCGCACAAACTCCCTGAGCCCGCTGCCGCTGCATAAGGCGCCGGTGCTCCTGGAGGTGATAGAGCGACATAGCCACGACCATGACCGATCGCACGAGCGCCTGGCTCCCCGGCCCACCCTGGAACGCCGCGTGCGCATCTTAGGGTCCGTCTAAGAACAAAGTAGTCAACTTTGCGCTCCGTTCACCCGTGAATTGGCGCGAAAAGTGGGCAGGTTATTCGTGGACGGGCCCTTAGGATCCGCAGAAAATTGTTCCGAGGACGCCCGCGCCCTCGGAAAGCACTCCAGCCGATCGGCTGCTGGGCCTGCGCGCTTCATGAGCGGATTGAGACGCTGTGTCACGCTGTATCGCCCGTCGCGTGCGGGCCGAGGGGCAGCCGCACCTGGACGCGCGTCTCACCAGGCACGGAGAGGACACGGATGTCGCCACCATGTTCCCCGACGACGATGCGGTGGCTGATGTCGAGGCCCAGGCCGACGCCGCGGCCCACGTCCTTGGTGGTGAAGAAGGGCTCGAAGATATGCTCCTGGATCTCCGGCGGTATCCCCGGCCCGTTATCGCCGATCTCGACCAGCGCCCAGGCCCCGTCGCGCGCGGTGCGGACGGTGATCCGCCCCTGCCCCGCCGGCCTGTCCGCCACCGCGTCGATCGCGTTGGCGATCAGATTGGTCCAGACCTGATTGAGCTCGCTGCCGTGGGCCTCGATACGCGGCACATCGGATGCGTAATCGCGGACGACCTCGACGCGGGACTCCAGCACGGCCAGCGTGCTCTCCAGGCCTTCCCGCGGATCGACCTCCTGCACCAGCGCCTGGTCGAGATACGAGTAGTCCTTGGCCGCCTGGACCAACGCCGAGATGCGCGCCGCCCCCTCCTCGATCTCCGCCATCAGGAGGTCTCCGTCAATCTCGGCCTCCAACCAGGCGAGAGCGTCGCCAAGCGCGGCGGCGGGGACCGTGGCGGACAGGTCGTCCAACCAGGCGACATCCAGCCCTGCCCCAACCAATGAAGGCGCACTATCCCAACTGCCGGCCAGGCCATGCGCCTCCAGCCACGTGACCACCGCGTCCTCCCGGTCGCTGCGCTCCAGCGCGTCGAGGGAAGCGGGCGCTGCGGCCGCGGCGCGGGCACGCGCATCCGCGAGGAGGGCCGGGGCTATCGACGCTAAGGGGCGGCGCTCATCCTCGACCGCGTGCGCCGCGAGGGCCAATGCGCGCGACGAGAGCGACCGAAACACCGCGTGCGCCTCGCGGGCGCTGCGGCTGATCGCCGCGGCCGGGTTGTTCAGTTCATGGGCCAGCCCTGCCGCGATCGTCCCCAGGGCGATCAGCTTGGCGTGCTGTTGCGACACCGACGCGTGCAACTCCGAGCGCTCGGCCGCGATGGCCAGGATGCGGCGCAGCACGATGGGGCAGGACGAGACGAACGTCCAGAAGTCATCTGGCGCCAGCTTAAACAGCCGGACCGGCGTCACGGCGCGCCCGCTGGTCGGATACGGCGCGTCCAGCAGCAGGATCAGCTCGGCAAAGGTTGTCCCCGGCCCGAGCGTGACCACGTAGGCCTGCTGGCCGCCGACATCTTTGCTCCACTCGGTCTCGCCATCCAGCACGATGTACAGGCCGTCGGCGGGATCGCCCTCCGCCGCGATGCGCTCCCCCGCCCCCAGGAGCGTCTCCCGCCCGTGCGCCGCGACCCAGGCCAGACGCTCGTCCGGGAGGTCCGCCAGGAGCGGCGCCCGGCGCAACATCGCCTGCATACCGTCGTCATCACCCATGGTCACACCTTCACCTCCCACGACGCACGACCGATCGGGACAGCATCCGTGCCGTGCAGGCGGTGCGTCGGCATCCACGATGGCGATGGCCCGATATCTGCTTGATGATACCTGCCACACGCCCTGTTCATCCTACAGCGGTGGACATGGCACACGCCCGGAGTCGCCTGGAGTCGCCCGGAGTCGCCCGGACGGCCAATCTGAAGACATTTTAGTGTCCGTGGTGTGCCATGCGATGTCAATCGCGGGCCGCTCCTCATCAGGGCCATGTCGTTCTCAGGGTAGGACGGCAGCGGCGCTGTTAAACTATAGCATCAAGAGAGTGGAGGGCAAGAGAGCATGCGGCGCCGGCCTCGACCTATGCGCCGCGCCCTACGCCTGACGCCGGAGCGTTTCGACGGCCTGGTGCAGGAGGCGCTCGACGCGCTGCCGTCCTGGGTGCAAGAACGCCTGCGCGGCGTGACCGTGGCCGTGGAGGATGAGCCGCCCTCGGATGAGGACACCGACCTGCTGGGCCTGTACGTGGGCGACGCGCTGACCGAGGAGACGCCCTACGCTGCCCCACCGATGGTGCTGGTCTTTCAGGGGCCGCACGAGCGCCTGTGCCGCACTCGTGGGGAGTTGCGGCGCGAGGTCGCCGAGACGGTCCTGCATGAAATCGCCCATCACTTCGGGCTGGAAGAGGAGGACCTCGACGCCCTCGGCCCCTTGCGCTTGCTGCCCCACGACGACGAGCACCCTGCTTAGAGCAGGCCCTGCTCGCGCGCCAGGCTGACGGCGTGGGTGCGGTTGGCCGCGTGCAGCTTGCCCAGGATGTTGGAGACGTGGTTCTTGACCGTGCCCTCGGCCAGGTAGAGCCGCGCGCCGATGTCGCGATTGCTCGCGCGCCGCCAGCAGGCCCAGCACCTCGCGCTCCCGCTCGGTCAACTCCTCCTGCTGCGGCGCGCGCGAGCGCCGGCCGAGCTCGAGCAGCAGCTTGCTGGCCACGCGCGGCTGGATGAACGACTCGCCGGCGTGGACGCGCCGGATGGTGTCGATCAGTTCCGGCGCGGGA
>JAABUX010004940.1_pt1 | contig 16617 bp, 15 predicted proteins | sample 5561851 | NCBI WGS metagenome assembly JAABUX01 (sample SAMN10711883, study PRJNA513361) | rock metagenome | isolation source: Antarctica rocks | place: Antarctica: Victoria Land, Richard Nunatak red sandstone | collected 2016-01-03 | reverse complement strand
AGACGTGGCCGCTGCTCTTCGTGCCCGGTCTGCTGGCCCTGGTGGAGGGGACGTGGCGGCGCCTGCTCTACCCCCTGGCCGTGCTGGCGCCCTTGGCCGTCTCCATCGTTTTGTTCGCCCTGGCCTTCGGCAAGAGCGGCGTCGGCCAGATTCTCGCGCGCCTGCGTGAGTATGAAGGGTCGAACGGCTTCTGCTGGGGCTACATAGCGCTAGCCCGAGAGTGCTGGGTGCATCCGATGAGGAAACGTCCGAACCTATGGGTATTGACGCTCAACAAAGACCTCTTATATCTCTGCCTCGGACTTCTCGTGTTAGTGCTGCTGCTGCGACGCAAGCCCTTAGAGACGCTCGTGGCCGTTCCACTGGCCTTCGTGTTATTTACGCCAGGCTGGGGGCCGAACTACTCGATCTGGATGCTGCCTTTCGCGCTGCTCTATTCGCCGCGCCTCGCCGTGCGCTACACGGTAGTCGTCTTACCCGTGGTGGCCCTTACCTACCTCGATTCACTCTACGCCGCGTATCCCCACGTCGATCTCTCCTGGAACGTGTTGAAGCCCCTTGAGGCTGGTCTCGGCCTCGTGGGCTGGGCCGGCACGGCCTGGTTGTTCGCGTCGCTCTACCGGCCCTGCCATCGCGCCGACGTGCGCGTGGCCCGCGCGCCTAGTTCCACCCGCCGTCCATTACTAGCGACGCGTCGTGCGACGCCCGTGGCGGAAGGGGCGGCTGTCCGCCAGATTGACGACGCTTCTCCCCCCACGACAGGCGTGAGCGTGCATGTCTGATGGCCTCGCGGCTCTGATAGGGCGAGAAGGCGCGCCGGAAAAAGGAACCGCGGCGGAAGTGGCCCGGCTCTTCCTCCGGCTGGGGTTTTTGTCCTTCGGCGGCCCGGCCGCGCATATCGCCTTGATGCGCGTGGAGATCGTCGAGCGGCGACGGTGGATTGGAGACCGTCAATTTCTCGACCTCGTCGGCGCCGTCAACCTGATGCCCGGCCCCAACTCGACCGAGCTTGGCATCTATCTCGGCTACCTGCGCGCGGGTTGGCCCGGCTTGATCGCCGCGGGTGTGTGCTTCATCTTGCCGGCCATGTCGATCGTCCTCGGCCTAGCCTGGGCCTATACCTTGTCCGGCGCCGTGCCCGCCGTGTCGTGGCTGCTCTACGGCGTGAAGCCCGTCGTCGTCGCCATCCTGGTCCAGGCTCTCTGGGCCTTCGGACGCACCATGCTGAAGGGCCGCGCGGGCGCGGCGCCACGGACGCCGCGCGCGGCGCCCATCGTCGTGGCCGCGCTGGCGCTCGTGTTGTACCTCGGGGGCGCCAACAACCTCGTGCTGTTGCTCGACGGTGTGGCTGCCTTCGTCGTCATCCGTCTGATTCGGGAACAGCGCGGCGCCCCGGAGATAGCCCCTCTCGGCGCTCTCCACGGCTTTAGCGCACCGGCGTCTCTACTGACGGGGGGCGTCGCGGCGGCCGGCGTCGCGGCCGCGCCAGTTGGGCCGGGCGCATTGTTGCTGACCTTTCTCAAAATTGGCTCCGTATTGTACGGCAGCGGCTACGTCTTGCTGGCCTTTCTGCGCGCCGACCTCGTGGACCACGCGCACTGGCTCACCATGCGTCAGTTGCTCGACGCCGTGGCCGTCGGTCAGGTGACGCCCGGTCCGGTGTTCGCCACGGCTACGTTTATCGGCTACGTGATCGGTGGAGTTCCAGGGGCTTTGGCGGCGACGATCGGCATCTTTCTACCGGCCTTCGTCTTCGTCGCGATCCTTCACCGCGTAACGACGGTCTTGCAACGTTCGTCCTGGAGCACGACTGCTCTTGATGGGGCAACCTGCGTGTCCTGGGCGCTGATGGCCGGCGTCACCCTGCAGCTTGCCGGTCCGGCGCTAAGCGATGGCCCGGCTATCGTCATCGCCCTCGTGGCCGCATCGGTGCTCGTACGCTGGAAACCAAACACGGCCTGGGTTATCCTAGCAGGCGCGCTCAGCGGCCTACTACTCCATCTGGCCGCGGTTCATTATTAAAAGCTTCCTGGACAGGGTCAGGTCCACTAGCAGTGAGGCTGAACGCGGGCGCCGCCCCGCCGCTGTCTATACTGGCACGGTTCCTGCTAGCTGTCGCTCTTGCTTATTTAAGGAAGACGACCTACGATCGAGCAGCTCATGCTGGTGCGGTATGCTTATTTTTACGTGGTGATTGTCGGATAAGCGGAGCGAGGTATAGATGGCGCGACGAGTCATCCTCGTGGCGAGTCCGGATGACGTGCGTCTCGAACGTTGGATCTCAGTCATCAGGCAGGCGGGGTATCTGCCCTTGCCTGCCACGAGCGTCGCGCGCGTCCTGGCGCTGCTGCGCAAAGTGCGGCCCGCGCTCGTGCTCTCAGACACTGTTTTTCCAGACGGCGACCCGAGCGACATTCAAGAAGATATGCGTACTGTCGGCGCGCAAACACACGTTCCCCTTATCGTGCTTGACTCCATGACGGATCATATGCTGCTCGATCTCGCGCGCGATAAGTTGACGACTTTGCACCAGGGCGACGACGATGCGTCGGTGCAATCGCTGCTCGAACAAGTGCTCGGCGGCCCACGCCCACGGCGTCCAGGATCTTAAACGAGCGGGTCTCAGAAGGGCTGTCTTCGATCCACCCTCACTCGCCGTGCCCGTTCGTCAGCGAGGCGACGAGGTTGACGAGATCTTGAAGGTTGAAGGGCTCCTGCAGGAAAGCGGCGAAGCCCCGCGCACGGTGGTCGGAGAAAAAGGTAGCTGGATGGCGCGAGCAGATAACGACGGCGCCGGTCGTCCGCTCGACTATGCGGTCCAACCAGGCGTACTGTTCGCGACGGTGGTCGCTAAAAGGATTGCTGAGCACCACGCTGTAGTGCTCACGCCCATGCTCATTCAAACGGTCGAGCGCATCTTCAGGAGTGAGAACGGCGTCGACGCCATACCCTTCTTCAGAGAGGGCGAGAACAAAAAGATCGGCGATGGCGGGGTCGTGCTCGACGATCAGCAAGTGCGGGTGCGCCTCCACGCTAAGGTCTGTCCTCTCCGCTCACAGTACATTAATCTCCCGCTTAGAAAGCAGGTCGAATTGACGGGTCAGAGCATTGTCGCGCTGCTATCCTATCATGCTGTCGCTGGCCAAGGCAATAGCGGCGTTAACAATTAGGCTATGAAAAAGGCGGCGCCGCCCCTGTCCGAACGCCTGGTCTCGCCCCACCCATTTGACCGGTGTAGGGGCGGCGTAAAGACTGCTATGCTCAAGGTATAGCAATTATTATGTACAGTAGAGTACGCCTACCGAAAGGACGCCGCTTATTTCATGTCCATGAATCAACGGGGGCATATGCCCTCTCCACCGGCCGGCCGTAAACCCGGCCGCAACCGCTCGACGAACAAGGGCGCCGCGCCCGACGAGCCCGCAACACCGTCGTGGCGGCGCGACCCACGCGGTCGCCTACGCTCACTCTTCTCCTCTATCCGCGGCACTTTGACGGGCATCCCACGCGTGCTGGCGCTCGTCTGGGGAGCGTCGCGCCCGCTTACCCTTGTGCTGGCGGCCGCCACGATCGTGGCGGGACTCATCCCGGCCACCCAAGCCTATACGGCCAAGCTCCTGGTCAACGCCGTGGTCTACGCCATCACCCTGCACGCGCAGCCCGCCTCGGCTGCCCACCGCTTGCCAGAACAGACGCACCTGACGATCGGCGTCCCCTGGGGCGCGATCGAGGGGCCGCTGCTCTCCACGATGGGCGTCGTCATCGTCCTCGCCGTGCTGCAACTGGTTATCTCGGCGGTCTCGGCGTTGTTGCAGACGCTCAGCAACATTAGCCAGCAGTTGCTGCAGGAGCGCGTGGGCATGCGCGTGCAGTTGCTCATCATGGAACATGCCGCTGGGCTGGACCTCTCGTACTTTGAGAACGCCGCCTCCTACGACACGCTGCAGCAGGCGCAACGCGAAGCGACGTCGCGCCCGGTGCAGATGGTCTCGGGAACCTTCGGCCTCGTGCGTACGGCGCTGACCTTCCTCTCTATGATCGCGTTGCTGATCGCGGTCTCGCCGTGGCTCGCCGTGATCGCGCTGATCGCTCCTATTCCCTCATTCATCGCCGACTCGCGCTACGGTTGGTGGGGCTACGCCATCGCCCGCCGCAACTCGCCGGTGCGCCGCCGCATGGCCTATCTGCTCACGCTCTTGACGACCGATACGTTCGCCAAGGAAGTAAAGATCTTCACGCTCAACAACCACTTTATCGAGAGCTTCAGGACGTTGGCCGAAGGGTACTACCAAGAGCAACGCGCGCTCGTGACGCGGCGCTACCTCGCAGGCTACGTCTGGGGTGTGCTGACCACGCTGGCTTCGTCGGGCACCTATCTTTTCGTCGCGCTCCAGGCCGTGGCCGGACGCCTGACGCTCGGCGACCTCACGCTCTACACGCAGGCCGCGACGCAGGTGCAGAGTTCGTTCCAGAGTCTCTTGAGCGGCTTTACCTCCTTGTACGAGAACAACCTCTACCTCGGGGCGCTCTTCGACCTGCTGCAAGCGCAGCCGCGGGTGGTGGCCCCGGCCACCCCGACGCCCGTTCCCTCGCCCCTACGTGGCGAGATCACCTTCGACCACGTCTCCTTTGGCTACGAAGGCGTCGAGCGTCAGGCGCTGGACGACGTGAGCTTTACCATCGCGCCGGGGGAGACCGTGGCCATCGTGGGCAGGAACGGCGCGGGCAAATCGACTCTGATCAAGCTCGTGGGCCGCCTCTACGACCCCACGGCGGGCCGCATCCTCGTCGACGGCATCGACATCCGCGACTTCGACCCGGCGCGGTACCGTGAGAATATCGGCGTGATGCTGCAAGACTACGCGACCTACCAGGTATCGGCGCGCGAGAACATCGGCCTGGGCCGTCACGAGAATCTCGACGACCTCGACGCCATTACCACGGCGGCGGCGCGCAGCGGCGCGGACGGCGTGATCGATCGCCTGCCGAATCAGTACGAGACGATGCTGGGCAAGTGGTTCGACGAAGGCGTCAACCTCTCGGGAGGAGAGTGGCAGAAAGTGGCTATGGCCCGCGCCTTTATGCGCGACGCGCCCATTCTGATTCTCGACGAGCCGACCTCCGCGCTCGACGCGCAGGCCGAGTTCGATCTGTTCCAGAAACTGCGCGCCCTGACCTATGGGCACACGGCCATCTTCATCTCGCACCGCTTCTCCACCGTGCGCATGGCCGACCGCATCATCTTTCTGGAGAACGGCAAGCTGGTGGAGCAAGGCACGCACGAAGAGTTGATGGCGCTCGACGGACGCTACGCGCACCTGTTCACGCTGCAAGCCTCGGCCTACCTCGGCACGACCGAGATGGAGACGGCGCAGCTTCTCGCCGCCGAGAGCGGTACGGTGGAGGCGCCGGCGTACAGGGCGGCGTCGAGCGGTGCATCCCCACACGATGCGTCGCCGCATGGCGCAGCCTCCAGTGGCTGGCAGCATCCTTAAACGCTGGGGCGTCACGAACGATCGAGCGCCGATGGACGTGGCCAAGAACGGGTCCACGACCGTCCCCGCTCCTCGCACGCGGATCGCGCCAGCAACGTATAATGGGTCAGGTCACGACAGGCCGTCAACCGCCACACGGCAACGAAGGAGCACCTCATGATCGTCGTCATCGCGAAAGCAACCCTCAAGCCTGACGTCAATGAGGCCGCGGCCGTGAAAACCATGGTCGCCGCCAGTCTAAAGGAACCGGGCTGCCGTACCTACGGGTTCTACGTCGATTTGACCGATCCGACCTCGCTGGTCACTGTCGAAGAGTGGGAGTCCGCCGAAGACGTAACCGCGCACTTCAGCAGCCCTCACATGGCGGCGTTCGGGGCGCGGCTGCCAGACTTCCTGGCCAGCCCCGTGACGCTCACTCAGTATGAGGTGTCGTCGTCCTCGACCTCGGGCCTGTAGCACACACATTAGAGGGTGTGGGCGGCGCCTCGTTCGCGCAATGCGCGCGTTGGCCCTTCATACCCTATACCTGGCCAAGACATCCACGGGCCCTTTTACTCTCCCGAAGACACGAGGCGACCCCCCTCATGCCTTCAGCACGTTGGACTCTACTGTCGAGCGACGTCCCGGTCGTGACAGCGTGCGTACCGATCGTCGTGTTGCTTATGGTTGCGGTCTAACGGCGGTATAGTAGGGCGTGCCTACCTCTCATTCCCCGTCCGGCGCCGGCATGCGTCCCGTCTTGCCCGCGGCATTCGCGGCGTCCGCGCGTGAGTGGCTCGGGGCAGAAGTGGGCGCGTTTCTCGACGCGTGTACGCGCCCACCCCGCCTCTGCGTGCGCGCCAACGCCCTCAAGGGCGGCCTGCCCGCCCTCCAACAGGCGCTCGACGCGACAGGACAAGGCGACCACGACTGGCCACCTGTCTCATGGTGGCCACAGGCGCTGGCGCCGCCCTCGCCAATCGCCGCCGCACTGGCCAGCGGCCTGCTCGCCCGTGCCGGCGCCCTCTACGCGCAAGACCCCGCCGCGCTAGGCGCGGTGGCCGCCCTGAACCCGCGACCCGGTGAACGCATCCTCGACCTCTGCGCCGCGCCCGGCGGCAAGTCGAGCGCCATCGCCGATCGCCTGGGCCAGAGCGGCTTGCTCGTGGCCAACGATAAAGATGGGGGACGTGCGCGTGAACTCGCGCGCACCATCGAGCGATGGGGCGCCCGACACGCGGCCGTCTCATCGTTGGAGCCGTCCGCCCTCGCCGCAAAGCTGCCCTCGTTCTTCGACCGCGTGCTCGTCGATGCGCCGTGCTCCGGCGAGGCCATGTTCGCGCGCCACCCACGCGCCGCCGCCGATTGGTCGCCCCGTCACGTGGCAGGGTGCAGCGAACGCCAGCGCGCCTTGCTGGCCGTGGCGCGGACCACGGTCAGGCCAGGAGGGCTGCTGGTCTACTCCACCTGCACCTTCAACCCTCAGGAGAACGAGGGCGTGATCGCCGACTACCTTCACACACACCCCGGCGACTTCCTCGTCGATCTCGCGGCGGCGCTGCCCCACGCGGAGCGGGGTCGGCCCGACCTCCTGGCCGCCGCCGACCGCCGCGACGATGTGACGCGGTGCGCGCGGCTCTGGCCGCATAAAACCCTGGGCATGGGACACTTCATCGCCGCTATCCGCGTCTCCGACGAGGCTGGCACGCCCTCTCGTCCCACACCCCGCCGCGAGGACCGTGGACGCGGCGCGCGACGAACGCCCGAACGATCGCGCCATACGGCTAAAGGCGACCCATCCACCGGCGCTGACCTGCGCGATGCACGCGCCGCCGCCGAGATCGCCGCGCCCGGCTACGAGGTCGCGTGGGACGCGCTTTTGACGCGTGGCGACGACGCTTACCATCTCCCCGCATTACTGCCCGCACCCTTAGCGCCCCTGTTCTTGGCCCCCGGCGTCAAGATTGCCGAGCGCCGTGGACGGACCTGGCGACCGGCCCACGCGCTGGCCGTGGCCTTGATGCTGGCCGAAGCGCACGCGGCTATCGCCCTCGACACGCCGACCGCGACTGCGTTCCTGGCTCGCCGCCCCACGACCACGGCAGCGACGGCCGAGGGACTCGTGCTGGCGACCTGGCGAGGATACCCTCTCGGCTGGGGACGTGTGCGCGGAGACGTCCTGTCCTCCTTGATCCCAACCGGGCTACAGTTTTAGCCAATGGAGGAACACGTGATCCTCGCCGCCCTGGCTCAGCACGTCTCGTTCGAGCTGACGCCCGGTCAGAAGATCGTAGCCGAACCGCTGGTGACGCCGCGCCCGCGCGATGGCGTCAAGGTACGCGTGCAACGACGCACGCCGCGCGCTACAGGGGAGTAGTAAGAAGAATACGACGTCGTACGTGGAACCCTACATCTTTTTCTGGCGCTGCGCGCGACGTCGTCAAGGCGTCCCCACGTGCGGCGGCGTCTCCCATTCCCACGTGTTGCAGTATAGTGAGCGTGGCGCGACCGTTGGCGATCGATGATGATGTCACGACGATGCAAGGAAGGATGACGATGACGACGGATGAAGAGATAATCGAGATGCTGGCGACGACCTGGGGCGAGATAGACAAGCTCTGCTCCGACCTCACCGAAGAGCAGTGGCGCCGTCCGAGCACGCTGCCGCGTTGGTCGGTCAAAGACATCGTTTCCCACGTCACGGCCGTCGAGAGCATGATCCTGGGACGACCGGTTCCCGCGCACGATCTCGCGGAGCCGATCGACCTCCCCAACCCCATCGCCGAGTTTAATGAGATGTCGGTCGATGTCCGCCGGAGTCAGCCGGGCGCCGCCGTACTAGCCGAGTTCCGCGAGGCGACGGACGAGCGCCTGGTCAAGATGAGGGCGATGACGGCCGAGGAGTTCGCGGCCGACTCGTGGACGCCGTTTGGCCCCGGTACATTTAGCGGCTTTATGGAGACGCGCATCGTGGACGACTGGATCCACGCCTTCGACATCCATCAAACGCTGCGCCGCCCGCTGCTGCTCGACAGCGCCCCGGCCCTGCGGGCGCGTCAAGGGCTATTCAACCTCTTGCCGCGCGCGCTGGGCAAGAAAGCGCAGGCCCCGGACGACGTCACGATCGTCTTCGCCTGCACGAGGCCGACTCCCACCACCACGACTGTAGCCGTCTCAGGCGGACGCGGCGCCCTTCAGGACGAGGCCCCGGCAGAACCGACCGTCCGCTTGACCATGGATGCGGAGACGCTGCTCGCGCTGCTGGCTGGCCGTGCGTCCGGCGAGACCCTACTAAGCGACGGCGTCATGACCGTCGAGGGCGACGTGGACCTCGCCGGGCGCGTCGTCAGGGCGGCAAACGTGATGTTCTAGGGCTGCTACAGTTTGGTTCAAAGCCGTGGGAAACGATGGCCGCGCTTCACCGACCTGTATTGATTCTAGGGCCACAGTCGGGCCAACCTGTATAGTAGGAGGAAAGACGGAGAGGAGACGCTCGGCGGCGGTGAACACCAGACATAAAACGCCTTTGTCGGGCGCTCCCGCACTACGACGAGCGCCGTGGACAGGCTCATGGTAGACGATGCCCGTCCTATTATCGTCGTGGTCGACATTGAGGGGCACGGCGACTTCGAGACGATCTCCGACGCCCTCGCGGCGGCCCTGCCGGGGACGCGTGTCTTCGTGAAGCCCGGTGTGTACGAGGAGAGCATCGTCATCGCTAGACCGGTCCACCTCATCGCCATGGGAGCGGCGGGGGCTATCGTGCTCAAGGCGGCCGCGGCGACCTGCCTCACCATCGCCGCTGACGACGTGGTCGTGCGCGGCTTCGCCCTGAACCTTGGGGCCTCCCCGGATCGCGGCGACGACGCCTACGCGCTCGCCATCTCTGCTGGATCCCCTTTGGTCGAAGAGTGCGACATCACCGCCGACGCGCGGGCCTGCGTCGCTGTTTACGGTGGAGCGGCCTCGCCGACGCTGCGTGGCTGCACCGTGCGCGATGGCTCACACGTCGGCGTCGTCTTTTTCAACGGGGCGCAAGGAGCCCTCGACGGCTGCACCCTACGTGGCCATAAAGACGCGGGCGTGCTGGCGGCAGCCAACGCGACGCCTACGATCCGTCGCTGCACGCTCTCCGGTTCGCGCGCCAGCGGGGTGCAGGTGCAAGACGGCGCGCGCGCCGTGGTCGAAGACTGCGATTTCTACGACAACCGCGAAGCCGGCCTCTCCGTGCTGGGGGACAGCCACCTCATCGTGCGCGGGACCACGATCAGCGATGGCTCGAACAGGGGCGTTTATGTGCTGGCCGGCGGCTCGGCCACGCTCGACGACGTGCGCGTCCACGACAACAGCGTGGTCGGCGTCGAGGTCGCGGACGGGGGGCGCGCCGCGCTCACGCAGTGCGCTATCCACGACAACGGGACGAGCGCGGTGGCCGTGCGCGACGGGGGGACAGCTATACTCGACGGCTGCGACCTCCACGGGCACAATGGCCCGCAGGTGCTCGCCGTCGCGCGGGGCACGGTCACGCTCCAGGGCTGCACCGTCCATCGTGGGCGCGATGTCGGCGTCAGCCTCGCCGACGGAGGACGGGCGGCCCTAGAAGGCTGCGAGGTCTGGGGCCACGTCGTCGCGGAACTACTCGCGGTGCGGCGCGCTCACGTCACGATCAAAGAATGCGCCATCCACGACGGCGCGGGCTTCGGCATCGTGCTCAACGGCGCCGAAGGACGCATCGAAGGCTGTGACATCTTCAACCATGCCGCCCCCGCGCTGGCCATCGAGGGTGGGGGCGACCCGGTGGTCGAGCGCTGCACCATTCGCGACGGCCGTCACAGCGGCATCTACATCGAGAACCGCGGCAAGGGCTGCATCGCGGACTGCACCATCGCGGGCAACGCCCTGGCCGGGATCGTGATCCGTACGGCCGGCGACCCGATCATCGTCGGCTGCACGGTCCGCGACGGCGCCTCCAACGGCGTGGCTGTGCTGGAAGGGGGACAGGGTACGATCGAAGATTGCCTTATCCACGGCAATCACGGCGCCGGTCTCGCCATCACGCGCGGCTCCACGCCGACGGTGCGGCGCTGCACGATCCGCGACGGCGGCTCCATCGGCGTCTTCGTCGACGCGGCGCACGGCGCGCTCTACGACTGCGCCATCTCCAGCCACCCCGAGGTCGAGGTGCTGGTCGACGGCGGCGACGATCCGCTCTTTTATCGCTGCATCATCACGGCCACTCACGTGCCGGCGGTGCGCGTGCGCAAGGGCGGCAAGATGACCGCCGAAGAATGCTCCATCGCCCCAGACGACGCGGCGGCCTGGGCGATCGAGGGCGAGAGCGTGGTGCTGCGCCAGCGCGATCCGCGCTCACGCCGGTCGTCGCGATAGTCGTGGAGATCGCGGGGCGCGTTGCTCTGGTGACCGGCGGTGGAACGGGTATCGGGCGGGCCATTAGCCTGGCCTTGGCCGCGCGCGGCGCCGCCGTCGCCGTCAACTACAACGCGTCGGAGGCCGAGGCGCGCGCGGTCGCGACCACGATCGTCGCCGGAGGGGGCGCCGCCCTGGCGCTGAGGGCGGATGTCTCCGTGGAACACGAAGTCAAGGCCATGGTCGCGGCGGCAGGCGCCGCCCTGGGGCCGATCGACCTACTCGTCAACAATGCCGCCGCCCCGCAGTACGTCGTGGAGCTGGCCGACCTGGACGGCGTAGACGACGCGGTCTGGGACCGTATGTTCGCCGTCAACGTCAAAGGCATGTTCTACTGCGCGCGCGTCGTGGCCCCAACGATGCGCGCGCGGGGCCACGGCGCTATCGTCAACATCGCCTCGATCGCCGGCCTCACCGGGGATGGGTCGTCGCTGCCCTACGCCGTCTCCAAAGCCGCCGTCGTGGGCCTAACGCGTTCGCTGGCGCGCGCACTGGCCCCGGAGGTACGCGTCTGGTGCGTGGCCCCCGGCCTTGTCAAGACGCGCCGCACGGAGGGGAACGACGACAGCCTGGCGCGCTTCGCCGCTCAGACGCTGCTGGGCCAGACAGCGACCCCGGACGACGTGGCCGCGATCGTCTGCGCCCTCTTAGCGCAAGACGGAGCCACGGGCGGGACTGTCGTCGTCGACGGGGGCGGCGCCTTTACGCGCTAATTACCTGTCCTTGGGAGCACCTATACGTACGGCGACAAGACAATAAGTCGCGCTCTTATTCCTGGCGCCATTCTTGCCTTTACAAGAGATGCGTTCCATGTATTCATTCGCACGCTTTATTCGTGCGCCTTGGTTAGTGGTTAGGGAGAAGGAACATGACAAACCAGCACGGACGCCGCGCGGCCTTTATAGCCGTAGCGGCGTGCATGATAGTGGGGTTGGCGCTCGTGGGCGCGCCGCCCGCCGCGCACGCCGGTCAGGGACCAGCCGCGGCGCCGTCCGCCGCGAAGGCGATCATCACGATCACGCCGCGCACCGTTAGCCGGGGCTCCGTCGTGCTCGTGTCCGGCGCAGGGTTCACCGCCAACGAGGCCATCGCGCTCACCATCAACGGCGTCTCTACGCCGGCCGTGGCGGCCAAGGCGACGAGTTCGGGGTTGCTGCCCTCGACCGGCGTGCCTATTCCTTACTCGTTAGCGCCGGGCCGCTACGTTATCACTGCCACGGGCGCCACGAGCAAGAAGACGGCGGTAGGCGCGATCAGCGTCCGCGCCCTCTCACCGCGCATCGCAACTTCGACGCGTACGGTCGCGCCGGGCACGACGGTGCGCGTTACGGGACGCGACTTCGCCATCGGCGAACAGGTCACGCTCTCTTTGAACGGTGAGGCTCTCGTCACCACGCCTTCGCCCATCACGACCACGGCGAACGGCACGTTCTCGGCCAGTCTACGCATCCCCGGTACGGTGCTGCGCGGCTCGAACACTTTGAGCGCTATCGGCAACGTCACGGCGAACAGCGCGCAACTCGTGCTGAGCGGTACGCTGGCGTTAGCCAACAGCTACTTTTTCGCGGGGGGCGTCAATACAGGGGCGTCGCACTCCTACTTGACGCTGCTCAACGACAACGCGCAGCCCACGACCGTGCGCTTCACGCTGTACTTCGACAGCGGCGCGACCTTCACGCACGTGGCCACCGTGCCCGCCTTCGAGGAGCGCCGCATCTCCGTGGCCGACTACAGCCTGCCCGAAGGAACCTTCGGCCTGGCCGTCAACTCCGACCGGCGCGTCGGTGCGGCCGTCGAGATACTACGCGACGGCAGCGATGGCGACGCGCTCTTCGGCACGACGGCCCTGCGCAATACCTGGTATCTGGCGGCAGGCTCCACGAGCGGAACCTTCAACGAGAAGCTGTCGATCTTGAACCCAGATAAGGCGACCACGGCCAACGTACAGCTTCAACTGCTGGCCGGCAACGGTGCGAGGAAGACCGTCAACGTCACGGCCGCACCGCACACGAACGCTGTCGTGGACGTCAACAGTCTGTTTCCCGGCTACGCTGTCGGCATCGTGGCCATCTCCGACCGACCGGTCGTGGTGGAGCGCACGCTGACCTTCGGCGCCAATAGCGCCAGCATCACCACGCGCGTCGGCACGAGCGTAGCGGCCACGCAGTGGCTCTTCGCCGACGCCACGACCGAGAACAATGTGAAGACCGTCTTCTCGGTGCTCAACCCTGGCGACAACGTCGCCGTCGTCTCGCTGAGCTTCTCGCGCACCGACGGCTCCTTCCTGGGCTCCAAGACCATCGTCGTGGCCCCGCGCGGCCTAGGCTCGCTCGACATGGGCTCCGTCGTCTCAGGAGGCGGCATCGCCGTGGCCGTCGTTTCCAACGCGGCGGTGGTGGTCGAGCGGTCCGAGTACATCGGGTCGCCGGACAGCGCTACGGCGGGATCGGTCCTCGTCGGGCGCAGCGGCACCGGCGTGCGCTGGAGCTTCCCCGGCGGCAATACGGACAACCGCGACGAGGCGTTGATCCTCTACAACCCGTCGAGCGTGACCATTCCGGTCAACGCCACGTTCTACGACAACACCAAGCACGCGCCGGTCGTGCAGCAAGTCACCTTGACGCCGGGAGCGCACGTGGCCATCGCCGTCAACACCGTCGGCCTCACGTCGTACCATGGCACCGTGCTTACCTCGACCAACGGCCAGGGCTTCATCGCGGAGCAGGGCATCTCTACGCGCGACTCCAAGGAGCTACGCTCCAGCAACGGCATCGCTCAGTAGATAGCTGCCTGACGACTCAGTACGATCGTCAGCGTCGGGACGCACTGGGAGAAGTAGGACAAAGCCTACTTCTCCCAGTGCGTCCCATCTTTAGAAAGAACGAGCTATACCTCTCTAGTTTTCGCTAAAAGAGGGAGGGCCGCAGGAGCACAGCTTTGGTAGAGTGCAAGTGCTTAAACCACACGCCGACCAGAGGAGGCTCCTGATGCCAGCGGCAGTGTACCGCATGATGACGTTGCTCTGCACGGTGACGGAACGGGCGCCGGTGGGGACGAACCGGGGGCTGGTCCAGGTGCTCTGGATGTTGGTGAGTGGGCGTCTTTTAGAGAGCCGGGGGGCGGTGCTGCCGGGACTTGCCGCGTGTGGACTGGAGCGGCGGGCGGTGCAACGGGCGAGCGCAGCGCTGCGGCAGGGCGCGTGGACAACAGCGGCGCTGCTGCAGGCGTGGCGGGCGCAGGTGCAGGCGGAGAGGCGCTGGCAAGCGCACGTCCATGACGGTTACACGCCGGTGGCGGTGGATGTGACGGCTTTCGGGCGTCCACGCTTGCAGGGCTGTGTGACCACGCACTACCACGCGCCCGCGGGCAAAGCCGTGCCGGCCATCCCGCTGGGGCTGATCGTGCGGGTGGGGTCGGTCGGGGAGCAGCGCCTGGGTCTGCCCCTGGCCGTGGTGCGCGCGGCCCAGGACGATCCCGGCACCGCTGCGCACACCCGTGCCGTGGTCCGCGCCGCCGTGGCCGCGTGTGGGCCACAGGAGGTGCTGGTGCTCGATGCGGGGTTCAGCCTGGCCCTGCTTCAAGAGGAGAGGGCCACCCGCTTTGTGGCGCGTCTGGCCAAGAACAGCGTGTTCCAGCGGCGGGAACCCGCGCCCTACGGCGGACGGGGACGCCGGCCCACACGGGGCACGCGGGTGCAGCCTTTGGCCCGTACGTTCAAAGGTCAGGTCCACGCGGCGACGCCCCCGGATGCCGGCGCCTCCTGGACCCAGGACGGGCGGACGCTGCGGGCCGAGGAGTGGACGGACCTCCTCACGCCCATGCACGCGACGGGAGCGCTGCCCCTGCGCGTCCTCGCCCTGCACGACCCGCGCTATCGCCAGCCCTTGCTCTTGGCCACCACCCTCCCTGCGACGGTCAGCCCCCGCGCCCTTTGCGCCCTCTACCGCGACCGCTGGCCCATCGAGCAGATGCCTCTCGCCGCCAAACAGATGATCGGTGCCTCCCGCATGTTCGTCCATGCACCCCCGACCTGTCAGCGCTTGCCAGAACTCGCCCTGCTGGCTGGGGCCATTCTCTCCTATGCCGCCGCCACGAGCACCCCTGTCCCCACCGGCTGGTGGGATCGCTGCCCCCAGCCCACTGCCGGTCGCCTCCGTCGAGCCCTGGCCCCTGCGCCTTTCCCCTTTGCACCGCGGTTTTGCGTTAAAAAGAGCCCTACCGCCCATCTCCGCACCGGTTTTTGGTTCCAGCGCGCCCACGCGACCCCTTCTGCCCTCACGCAGATCGCCTGATCTTAGCGAAAACTAGAGATACCTCCAGGATGACTTTTCTCGACCTTCCTCGTAGGTCAGCTTATCTTTACTGGCGTACAACCGGACAGTATGCTGGTGTGACGCTTCAGATCGTTCTTGCAGCACGGGAGGATGCTATATGCGGCAGCGATTCGATACCATCCTGATCGTCGATAGAGAGGGCGGCGCACGTATTGAGGGGCCTGTCGCCGTTCCGGCCGGCCGCCATCACGTTACCGTGCTTGTAGACGACGCGGTCTCTCACGCGGCCGAAACGTGGGACGCCTTTATCGAGCGAACCTTTGGCTCCCTCGCGGAAAGCGATCTTACACGCCCTCCCCAAGGTCACTACGAGCAGCGAGACGAGATTGCGTGACTTATCTGCTCGACACCGATACGTGTATTGCCTTTCTTCGCGGGCGCGACCTCACGCTTCGGCGGCGCTTCGCGGCGCGCAGCGCCAATGAAATTGTCATCCCTGCCCCCGTGCGAGGCGAACTTTTCTATGGCGCGGCGCGGAGCCAGAATCCATTGCGGGACCGGCAAGCGGTCGATGCATTCCTCACGTCCTTCTCCTCGCTTCCCTTCGCCGACGATGGAGAGACGGCGACGCGCAAGGTGGTGTTCTCTGAAACGCTCTTCGGCGAAGAGTATCCTCTCCTGGCCTACTAGCAGGTGGCGCTCAAGGGCGTACCCGCCGCACCTTACGTGGAGGCAGGCCCAGCACTGGCGGCGGGGTTGGCCGCGCTGATGAAGCCGGCAGGGGACGACCGCTCGGCCCTGCGGAACGGGGTGTTGACGCGGTGGGGGACGTTGGTACAAAGCGGCGCGCTGGACGAGGCGCGGATGCTGCTCTTGGTAAACTTGGTGCAGACGACGCTGAAGCTGCGGCGGCGCGAGGTACGACGGGCAGCGGAGATGCGAGAGGGGGAACAAGCTATGGAGATAGAGATCGCCGACGAGATCGAGACGACCTGGGCGGATAAGCTGCTTCAGCGGGGCCGCGAACAGGGAATCGAACAGGGAATCGAACGGGGAATCGAACGGGGGCGCATTGGCGGCGCGCTAGCGGCACGCCGGGAGGACATCGTGCGGGTGTTGCAGGCACGCTTCGGCACGGCGCCGACAGTAGTGCAACAGCGCTTGGAAGAAGCCGATCAGCCACGTCTAGACCGCTTGTTCGATGCAGCGTTACGGGCGGCGACACTGGACGGGTTCATGACGGCGCTCCAAGAGTCCTAACGTCTGGGTCAAGAGCGCATGTCGCGGCCCTTCTGGCATCAGAACACGAGCACGAGGGTGCGCGCCACTTTTTCGCGCTAGGCACAGCGGGGACGGCGAAGCGAACCGTGGCGCCAGGGGTGATCGGCGGCGGGCTTGTGGACACGTGGGGGAGAGGGCTTAGTGAGGGGGAGCGTTGACGG